>Ga0315277_10000375_pt1 | contig 71697 bp, 54 predicted proteins | sample YL17G05_15_MG_FD_203695 | JGI IMG/M metagenome (GOLD analysis project Ga0315277, IMG submission 203695) | Sediment microbial communities from Yellowstone Lake, YNP, Wyoming, USA - YL17G05_15 | ecosystem: Environmental > Aquatic > Freshwater > Lake > Sediment | place: USA: Wyoming | collected...
GAAGCCGACAAGAGGAAAGCGGATAAAACGGCGGCAATCGCCCTGCCCGGTGGCGCATCACGATGCTCGCGGAGACAGATTCTAACCGCCACGCTCCCTCTCCGGCCGCCCTATCTGCTCACCGTGTATAAGATGGTTCTCTGTCAACAGCCCGCATCACTGTCTCCGATCGCTGCAGGAGACACGGGCCTGCGCGCTCTCAGCAGGACGACGCACATGCCGACGATGAGTATCGAGAGGTCCACGACCGTTCCTGCCTCGACGAGTGGCGGTATGGACAACTGACCGGTCAGCAGGGAAACAACCCCCGTCCCCGCCTCTGCGAGGACGAACGGCATCGAGAGAATCGTGAACGCCTTCGCCACCGCCATCCTGTCTTTCCCGCCCTTCCACGGCCTCTTCTTGGACGACCAGAGTCCGGCAGTCAGCAAGATGATCGCGAACACCGCCGCCACGAAAGGCTTGTAGTTAGTCTCCACCGATGGCGGTGAGGTTGGGATCTTGATTTCGAACGGGCCGCTCTGCGCCCAGCCCTTCAGTCCGCCTGTGTCTATCACTGTTATGTTGACGACTACATCCGTGGCCACTATGTCCGGAAGTGCCCATTGATAGCTCTCGATACCTTTCAGCCCCGCCACGATCGAGGTTGTGACTCCTCCCGTCGTGTAGTTCAGGTAGACGGTCAGGTTGGAGTTCAGATCCTGATCGTCGTGCATGGACCAGGTGACGCCGTGCGTGGAGCCCTTGCCCCAGTGCTCCCCGCCTATCGGCGAGGTGAGAGAGACCGTCGGGGGAGTGTTCACTGCGGGCGGCGTCTGAATCGTGAACGGGCCGCTGTCGTCGTAGCCTCTCAGCCCGCCTGTGTCCACGACCGTGGCGTTCACGATGACATCGGTGGCGTTGATTGCGGGCAACGTCCACGCGCACGAACCGGCATTGCCCGCCACGGGCCCGCATATGCGACCGCTTCCCGCGCTTGAAGTGTAGTTGATGAAGACGACGAGAGAAGACGCGAAGTCCTCCTTGTCTGAGGCGGTCCAGGTGACAGTCCTTGATTCACGCTGTTGCCAGACCTCGCCGCCTGCGGGAGAGATGATAGCTATCTTTGGGGGAGTGTTAGGCGGCGGCGAAGTGCTGAATGTCCAGTAGCCTGGCGGGGTGTTGCCATAGTCAGACCAGATTGCCGGCTCGTAGTCGTCTCTAGCCCCCACCCGCCAGTAGTAGGTCGTTGATGGACTTGTGGCGAACGAAGTGGATGCAGTTGCAGTCGTCGTCCCCGAGGCGACAACCGTCGTGAAAGCTGTGTCAGTGGACACCTGCCACTCATGCGTTATCGTGTCGCCTTCTGCGTCGCCGCCGCTCGTCCAAGTCATCGTCTGCGTGGCATTTGCAGATATCGTTGACGATTGAGCGGGGGCAATCGGCGTCCTTGGTGCAGCAGGCATGCTGTTGACGTGGAACATCACTTCCACCTCAGGCCCCCATTCAGTCGAATCGTTCACCCTGACTCCGAAGTAGTAGTCGGTGCCCCGTACAAGCGGCGATCCCGAATACGTGACAACGGTGGCACTGCCAGACGCGGGTGGCGGATCCCACATGTCAGCGGTGCCCGGAGCGCTTCCAACCCTCACGTCGTACCAAGCTTGCGGATTACCGTCCAAATCGATGTATGTCCAGTTGAGGTCTGGAGTGGAATCTGTTATATGAAGGATGCAAGGTGCATAGATGCATCCCTGAACGCCGAGGTTCGATGCAGTTGGCGGGCTGTTCGTCCTGAATGTCCAGTAGCTCGGTGGCGTGTTACCGTAACTGGACCACGACATGGACTCGTAGTCGTCCCTCGCCCTCACCCGCCAGTAGTATGTGGTAGGGAGGTTCGTGGAGAACTGTGCGGATGTCGTGCCCGTGGTCGAACCAGAAGCGACTATGGCGGTGAATGATGAGTCAGTGGCAACTTGCCACTCGTAAGTTATGGCGTCACCCTCTCTGTCGCCTCCTGATGTCCAGGAGACTGTCTGAGAGGAGCTTGGCAGCATGATGGAAGATTGAGCTGGATCGATTGGAGTAGTCGGGGCACCTGGTATGCTGTTCACGTGGAACACCACTTCGACCTCTGTGCTCCAGGCCACGCCGTCGTTGGCCTTGACTGCGAAGTAATAGTCATTGCCTCGAACGAGAGGCAGGCCAGCGTACGTGACTTTCGTGACTGACCCGGGAGTGGCTGGCGGATCCCACATGTCAGCTGCTCCCGGAGAGCTGCCGACCCTCACGTCATGTTGGAGCTGAGGATTGCCATACGGATCAAAGTACGTCCAATTGAGGTCTGGAGTGAAGTCTGTGATGTGAAGTATCCCGGGCGGCGCGGTGAATCCCTGAACGCCCAAGTTGGATAGCGTGGGCGAATTGACCGGCACCAGTTTCACGACGAACGCATCTCTCCCTCCATTCAGAGTCTCGTCGAAAGCGCCTGATGTGACGGGGAAGTCAGCCGACCCCGTGTCACCGGTCACATAAGCGTTTCCGGCGGAGTCCGCAGCGATGGAATATCCCCAATCGTCCCCGCCTCCGCCAAGGTAGGTCGCATAGACTAGGGAGCTGCCTGTCGCGTCAAGCTTCACGACGAACGCATCTCTCCCTCCATTTGGAATCTCGTCGAAAGCGCCTGATGTGACGGGGAAGTCAGCCGAGTCCGTCTCACCGGTCGCATAGGCATCTCCAGCGGAGTCCGCAACGATGGATTCTCCGAGATCGTTCCCGCTGCCGCCAAGGTAGGTCGCATAGACTAGGGAGCTGCCTGTCGCGTCAAGCTTCACGACGAACGCATCCCGCCGTCCACTCAGAGTTCTGTCGAGAGCGCCTGGCGTGACGGGGAAGTCAGCCGACCCCGTGTCACCGGTCACATAAGCGTTTCCGGCTGAGTCCACGGCGATGGAATATCCCTCCTCCCAATCGCCACCGCCAAGGAAGGTCGAATAAATTAGGGAGCTGCCCATCACGTCAAACTTCACGACGAACGCATCCCGCCGTCCACCCAGAGTCTTGTCGAAAGCACTTGGCGTGACAGGGAAGTCCGCCGAAGCCGTGGCACCGGTCACATATGCATTTCCAAGTGAGTCCACAGCGATGGAATATCCGTAATCGTCATTTCCGGAATCGCCCCCGCTACCGCCAAGGTAGGTCGCATAGACCAGGGAACCGCCTGTCGCGTCGAGCTTCGCGGCGAACGCATCCCCGCTTCCCATTGTATTCAGAGTCTTGTCGAAAGCGCCTGGCGTGACGGGGAAGTTCGCCGACCACGTGTCACCGGTCGCATAGGCATTTCCGGCGGAGTCCACGGCGATGGAATATCCCCAATCGCCCCCGCTACCGCCAAGGAAGGTCGCATAGACCAACGAGCTACCCGTTGCGTCAAGCTTCACGACGAACGCATCTCTCCCTCCATTTGGAATCTCGTCGAAAGCGCCTGATGTGACGGGGAAGTCAGCCGAGTCCGTCTCACCGGTCGCATAGGCATTTCCGGCGGAGTCCACGGCGATGGAATATCCAGCATCGTACCCATCACCGCCAAGGTACGTAGCATAAACCAGGGAACCGTCTGTCGCATCCAGCTTCACGAAGAAGGCGTCGATCCCTCCATTCTGAGTCTTCTCGAAAGCGCCTGGCGTGACGGGGAAGTCCGCCGAATCTGCGAAACCGGTCACATAGGCATCTCCAGCGGAGTCCGCAGCGATGGATTCTCCGAAATCGTTCCCGCCACCGCCGAGGTAGGTTGAGTACACAAGAGGATCAATGACGAGAGGAATGGAATCGTCAACGTTCTGACAGCTCAGGCTGCATGAGTGACTGGTGCGGAGGATGAAAGAACACCCCACCTGTCTCTCCCCCTGATGGGCGACAGGTGCTGCATCTCTGACGTCTGCAACGACAGCGTGGATCAAGAGGTCACCTGTAGAGTCTCTCGTAAGACCGTCTATTCCCTCGTAGGACAGGACGATTGTCTCCGGATTTCTCCCGGGACTGAGAATGAAGTCGTACTTCAGACCTTGACCTGTCATGCGGTAAACCAGATCAACGCCGTCATACAGGTTCTCGTAGACGATCTCTCTGTAGTTCCTCACACCTGTCCTCCACTTGGCCGAGTCGTTTCCGATGAAAAAGCTGCTGTTGAACGGGAGTGGTTCTTTGGCAGTAGGCGTGACAGCATTCGCTCCCTCGAAGCGGAGCATGTACGCGAATGATTTCACCGTTGCGGTCTCATCGACTGCAAAGCGGTCAGCCGACTCACGCCAAGCTTCCTTGCCCATTCCATTGCCGGCCTCCCCGACTACGAACATGACCCCGTCGTCCCTGAATGCAACGGCGGGATTCCCAGTCGAGTAGTAGCGGACAAGTCCGTTCACCTGACCCACGTTCTCAGTGAAATAGCCGCCAACGGAACCGAGCGCGTGCAAGGCCTTCCCGCTGGTCGACGAAACGGGAGGAATCGAGGTGTCATTTCCCTGCGGCGTCCGACTCGTCAGGAACGGCGTTGACAGGAAGAGCGCAACAATGGCTATCACGGTCGTCCTGCCTGCGAACTTCAAGTGATTCACGCGGAGGCAACTACAAGCAGCCACGGTCCTCTCTCCCGCAGCCCTATCTGCCCTTGTCATATTTGATGGTTGTCCATCAACCGCCCCTATCACCCTCGCTTTCAACCGTCGGTGATAGGCGCCTACGCATCCTCAGGAAGGCGGCACAGAGACCGGCGACGAGGACCAGCGGTTCGGCGGTTGTCCCCGACCGAGCGGCGAAGCGTGTTGCGCGCGGCTCATATACTGTCGGTCCAGCGTCATGCCCGATTTCAGCATTGTTGCTCTGCAGCTAATCTACTCCAACATACACAGGGGAGCCGCTGACGGTGATGAGGTGTGTGCATTGTCCGGCCAGCCCGATGAGTCGCTGTCTTTCTCAGTGCAACAGTCTTCCACGGATTTTCATCGGCTCATCAGGAATCTTAAATGCTGAGTACAACTCCCGAGATGACTCTGCGTTCGCATCGATTGCGCCAGTAACGTTCTTAGCGCCGGAACGTTATCACTCGCTGGTTCAGTTGGGGAGGTAGTCTAGGTGGCCAAGGCGCGCGGGCGGCACCGTGACGGCCGTAAGGCCAGCGGGGGTTCGAATCCCCCCCTCCCCGTAGGAGGAATGGACATGAACTCCACCGCCTAGGACGAGATTCGCTGCTCGGGTAAAAAGGTTTGCTTGGGGCGACATTCGACCCTACGCAGGCTTGGGACTGCTGTCGTTGCTCGTCGTCATTTTCGTCTTCATTCACAGCATGATATACGATTTCCCTCCAGACCTATCAAGAGCGGTCCGTCCTTCTTTCGCCGCGATAGTCGTCTACACACTGCTTCTTTGGGCGCTCATGTCCGTCATATGGCGGCTTTTTTTTACCCCCTCTATCTGCGAATGCGGGCAGTCTCTTGAAGCGTTGAAGGAAAGAATCATGACGAGGGGCTTGAACTATTTAGACAGTGGGAACGTTGAGGTGGGACTCGCCTTGATCGACATCGGCATAGAGCTTGATTTGATGTTCGAAGAAGATGAGTACCTTCAATCGCCCTAATCCGGGTACTTTCGTCACGCAATACTCAGCGACTGACCATCATTGCTCATCCTCTGCCCTTCCGCAGGAGGCTTTTGGTGACGGGTGGCGTCAACCCAAACTACCCCAGACTATCGTTATCGGAAGGAAGCTTCAGCCTAGGAAGCCTTAAATCATACGGTCGCTTGCTGAAGCTGGGTCAGAGTCATGTCAGACAACGGCGCAGGCACAGGCTAGCAACTCACCGGACAGGGAGCCTATGGAGAGTCTTTTTGGCCTCTTCAAGTCTTTCTCAGCGTTACGCACCTTTCGCCAATGGGTGCAGGATGACGGCTCGGTTTGGATAAACGGAGTCGACCTTTGGGGCTTGTCGGATACAACCGCAATCTGTCCGACTGCCGCACTCTTGCACCTCACAAGCCGAGAGATCGCTTCTGCAACTGCTCGCTTCATGACCAACGGTCGGCAATCTACCCTGATTCGCGTTCGCAATGGACGCGACATAACGCTTTCTGCGCCTACGTTGCTAAGGGCTCCGGTTCGCGAGCAAGCAGAGTATGGCCAGTCTATTCCTCAGACTGACCCGTGCCATCAATGTCTGATTCTGAGTTCGAGTATCGGCAGCTTTGCTCTGGGCCGAGCGTGTGCCAACGCGTACTTCCGATGCGAGTCGACACGCGGATCGGACTAGCCTGTGCCAGCACCCGGCATAGTCATTCCCGACCTCCTCTCCCCTACGGCGATTGTTCTCCATACTGCCTTGCATTTCGTTCCGGCGACAGCCTTGGGCAAACTCAACTGGACAATCTTCTTCCGGCCCTCGATCTTTTCCTCCAAGGCAGCGTTATCCTTGAGCCCGAATCTCTGCCCCCCTGCTGTTCGTATGTTTGACTCCGCGAAGTCTATGTCAATCTTGACATCATCAGGAAAGATGATGGTGAGCTCATATCGGGTTTCAGAATGGAACATTTTGTGCTCGTACCAATCTAGCGAACCAGCTTGAAGTGTCTTCAGGAAAACCTTAGGCAATCTATAGCTACAGTGGTAGCGAAAAGCCTGACCCGGTTCAAAAGGAGGATCGAAAACTAATCTGTACGAGAAATACTTCCCGCTGCTCAAGAGCGGTTCCAATCTGACCGACCTCTGCGACCCAGGAGCTGATGCCTTCAGCTCAATATCCTCGAGGGTAAAGTCAAAATCAGAGTACGCACTCATTTCAGTTGACCTCAGTTCGCCCCAGGAGACCACTCCGCTGACATCGTGCTCAATCTTGCCGTCACCCTCCGGGGAAATTGTCACGGTGGTCTTCCAGTCAACTTCACCCAAGGGGGGAATAGTTGAGAGCATGTCCCAATCGGTTCTTAATCCCAGTTTCAAGGATCTGTAACGCGCTTCCTGTACGCGGCTGAACGGAATCGCGAGTATCAACTTTCGAGGATTGGTCGGATCGTATTTTCCTTCCACAAGCAGCCCCGCGTCAAGAAGATTGGACAATGCTTTCTGAAAACCACTGCCATAGTGTTGTTCGAGTCTTGACAGGTCAGCTCGGGCGATGTAGTACTCTGAGTAGAGGACCTTGGTCAGTATCGCCGACTCCATCTGATTGATGTCTTCCTGATTACCTTGCTCCACGCTCACACGCATCCGTTTCTAGGGTATTAACTACTAAGGCGTATGGTCGTTGAACTGCAACACCTTTTCGCCGAAATGCAAAGCCGACTCCACAAGATGCAGAGTCTCACTGAAAACAACATGCATCAGGCGAGAACCTCAAGACGAACTTCTCCGGATTTCGTGAACTCCAGCGAACGCGTCTACCCAGGTGAGTGTACTCTTGAAGGGGAACCTCTCCTAGCACATTCCGTACCTGTGATCCACGATAGAGAAAAAGCTTCTATTGCCGACCTTGGGCCGAACGCCATTCCGCTCCACCTCTCGAAGCCCGGGCGCTGAAAAGCCCAAAAATATACGCCGTCGCCATCGACCAAAACGCGGGGCAGCTTGCCAGCACACTTCCGCCACACTTTTCCGAGGAGTGATGGAGCCTCGAAGCAGGAAAGCTCTCTGGTGACCTTCGGGGCGAAGACCTCGCCTGTGCATTTGTCCATTGTCGCCCAGAGGTTGACGTCACAGCCATGCAAGTGGATTACCTTTTCGTCCACCGCCACCAACATCCTGCGTCTCCCCCTAGGCATCTGAAGTACCAAGCAGCACTTGCGAACCAGTCCTTCACCGCCTGCCTGGACACTCCTACCGCTTGTCCAGCCTTCTCGCAGCTCATACAGCCCTCGTTCAGGGCGACGCTCAACGCCTTCCTCTCCGTCGGGGTGCTTTCCCGCTGGAGGATTCTTTTCTCCCTAAGCCATAATGATATTCGTTCTATCAGGAACATATCCGGCCTGTTCCATGGAAATCGCAGGATGGATGGGACTACCTTATCGCTGCAGAAGAAGTCGAGAGAGCCCCATATTGACGGTCTCGCGCAAGGCCATGAGAAAGGATATATCAAGGGACGATATAATTGTACCTTGACGAGTGAGTGCATGGCGGGGGACATTGATGAAGTTGCCACTCCAATGAGCAAGGATCTGGAGGATATTTTCTGCAACATCCTTTGCCTTCGAATCCTTGATTACCTCAGGCAAGAATCAGCCATTGACCACTCTGCCCAAGAAATAGCGAAGAACGCCAGAATCTCGCAGCAAACAGTCAACAAATGCGTAAAGAGACTCTATAGCGACGGGTGGATCATCGCGAGGAGGCCAACCAAGACTGGCGTGAGATTGTATAGAATAGACGTTGACGCTGCGAATATGTCCAATGAGTTCCTGCAGAGGTACAATCTCCACCTGAAGAAGGAGCACGTGAGTAAGAGGATTGAGAGCAAGGAATCCTTCTTCAGTAAGCGTCCTCGCAAGAAACGCAAGCGGTAATCACTCCCCGGAAGACAGCTCATCCTCAAGAGTGGGACTATTATGCCTTCATCGGAGCTGTCAAGATAACGCAAGGGTGAGTCTGCTCAGCAGTCGCCTTCATCCGGAGACAATCGACACAGCGAATGTCCGCGCCTCGATTGCGCGGATGGGACTGGTGCGGCCTCATTGCGGAAGTGACATCGGACACATACGAATCGCGCATCCCGTACGTGTTACGAGCTCGGAGCCTCAATCTGGAATCGGTAAGTCACGCCTCCCGCCTCTCACGAGGATAGGCTCTCAGCCTGACTGTCTGCCGTCCCAGCACGACGAGACCTTTTTGGGCTAGTCTCCGGAGGTGGTAGAGGGCGAGTTGGTGCGAAACGTTCAGCTCCTCCGACAACAGGCTAACGGGGACGCCCGGGTCACGCACGACGACGGTCAAAATGCGGCGTTGTATGTCAGGCAATTCGATCCCGTCCTCCAAGGAGAGGGGCACCTCAGACGGGAAATAGCACTTCCTCGCACCTCGTATCTGGGACTTGATGAGCCCCTCCTTCTCGAGCTTCATAAGGTGCCACGCGAGCGTCCCGTTGTTCAGCCGCAGGTTCCGCTTCAGGTCCATGTACGTCCCTCCAGGGTTGGCTGCGAGGTAGCCCCGGATCATGCCCCGGGTCTCCTTGTCCTCCACGTCCTTCGTGCGGAGGAGCGACGCGAGGAGGGTGAACAGGGCGACCCGCCCAGGCTCCCAGGCGGCGAAGGCCGCACCTGCGAGGGAAGCAGACCCCAGAGCGACCGCCAGCGCCCAGGGCGGTGGGGCCGTCAACAATGTGAGGAACCGCAGGGTGACCGGTGTCTGCAGATGGTTCCCGGGGTCGCTGTCGTCGCGAAGGAGGCGGGAAAGGCCCACAGTGTACTCAACGTCCGCCTGGAACGTGTTGTGCTTTACGACTAGCTCCTGCCTCCCTGAAGATGTTCGCGTCCAGCGGAACGAGACCCCGCCCGGGTCGGGCTGAATCGAGAAAGCAAGCTCTGCAGACGACCGATTCACGTCTTCGCTGAAAACGATGTGGATGTCGTCGGTGAGGGAGGTTCCAGAAGCGTCGGGGGCGGGCGTCGTAGAAAGGACAGTCGGGGGTGTGGAGTCGATCGTGAACTCCCCGCTCGTCGTGCAAGTTGTGGCGTTCCGAGTATTCGTCATGCAGAGCCGCACGGCGGCGATGTCCGTATCAGCGAGTGGCACCCGCCATGGGAATGTGCCCTTGTCTCCCTGTTGCTGCAGTGCGATGGGGATCCATGTCGCCCCTCTGTCCAGGGAATAGTGAATGTCGATGCGAAGTTCCCAAGGCGGGTCCTGCGGATCCCGGGCGTCCCATTCAACAATCTTCTCCATGTTTCCCGTCCAATCCTCGCCCCCGATGGGGCGGATGGCGGTGATGGTTGCGGGCGTGTACCAATGGACCGGGGACATGAGTGGATAGCGGTCTTGGCTGTCCGAATCGATGCGGTACTCCGTGTCACCAATGCCGTCGGCCTGTGAGCAGTTGTCTTGATTCGGCCCTCTGCAATCGTCGATGCCGGTGTAGTCTGACCAGTAGTTGCCCCCTGCAGGATACCCGTCGTCCCATCTGTTCTCGCTGCCGCGGTCGTCAATTGCCTGCAACCGGTTGCCCACGAAATTGTTGTCGTGTACAAGAATCCCGGTCGAGTCTCCGAGGGCGAGGCCGTAACCCGCGGATAGAATGTCGTTTTCGGAGATGTTGTTCCAGGCGATTGTCGCCGTCGAAACGTTCCAGAGGACAATCCCGACCATGTTGCGCTTGATGTGGTTGTTGGACGCCGTCAGGTTTGCAGAGTGCGCCGAGTAGATGCCGAAGTTGCTTGAAGTGACGGTGTTGCCCGCAAACGTCAAATCGCGCGAGTTCCACACCCGAACGCCATAATTGCTTTGGCGGATGTAGTTCCCGGCGATCATGACCGCCGTGGTGTTCATCAGCGCAATGCCAGCCTCGTTCGAGCCGAGCGTGCTGTTGGTAAGTGTGAACCGCTCCACGAATGCCATCTCGACGGCAATGTCAGCATCGGCGATCGAAAGGTTCGAGGCCCGGACATCAGTGCAGTTCACAGCGATGATCTGTCCGGCGGAAACACCGTCGAGGTCGAGGCCGGAGCAGTCTTTGTGGAAGAGGATGGGTTTCCCATTCGCGAAGTTGTCCGGCAAGACCGTATGGGAGTCGAACTGGGCGAAAGTGTCACCGTTGATGACGATTCCATCTCCCTGGCTGAACTGGGTTCCGCCCACAGTCACGTTTGTTGACGAGAAAATGCCCAGCCCATTCGCTGAGTTCTGTGATATGGAACTCCGGAGGACGCTCACGTTCGACGAATACCAGATGGTGATGCCCCAGTTCTCGTTGAAGACCGAGACGTTCTCGATTCGGCCACCCGTGACATTTGAGAGACGAATCCCGTGGGCCCCCGAATAGACAGGGGGCTCGTAGGCGGAGTACACTGAGACGTTGCGGACGACGAAGCTGGCGGTGGTGTTGAGGATCACGATTCCATCGCCATAGGAGGTTGTGTTGATTTCCCACCCCTCGACTACGTAAGGGTCAGTGGGCGAGCCGCTGCCGCGCGTGACGCCGTTCGCGGCGGTGAAGTTACCGTCGCCGTTGATGAAAATCGGAGTGCGGAGTGTGAGGGCCGAAGCTGCCCTGGGAATTATGACAACCGCAGACAGCACAATTGCAATCCAGAGAAAGCTCACAGCCAACGCTCTCAGAACGTTCCGCCCCACCATTTTCACCATCACACGGTAACGCAACCGGGGCGTGATGTAAATTGCTGTTCGGTGTTTTCTTCGTATTTAAGGCTAGCATAACGCAATCAGCGGCGGACAGTCGGATGCCCGTCGGTCCCCTCAGCACATCCTGTAGACCTCGCTTCGGCGCGCCTTTGACCCTGCCTATGAAGGAAGGGCAGTATGAGAGAACTATCCGAGCCGGTCGAGCGGCGGTTCCGCAGCGGACTCTGACCCACTTGCGCTCGCCTGTTCTAACGCGGGAAGCTTAGACGGTTAGTGTCGCAACGACCACGACAGGGTCCCGACTCCGAATCGGAAGAGCTGACGCCCACCCAACCGAACGGCCCTCGACGCTCCACACCAAGTACAGGACTTCGCCTTTCGGGTACGACGAGAGCAGGTCATCGAGGTCGAGTCCGTCAAGAAACGAGTCGGGCTCCATGGCGTTATCCTACCTATAGACAAAAGGGCTATATGTCCCCTCCCAGCACATCAGGGAAAGTGAATGATCGATTCCCAATAGTCGTGTGTTGCGGTCGCGTCGTGGGACCGTGGATCCAGGAGGAGCCTGAAGGGACTTGGTTCGGCAGGTGCGCCAGGTGTGCGCGGGACTTCGTGTTCGACGATCTTCACAGGATTGATAGATGCGGCAACAATAAGACCTCTGATGGATGAACAGACGGCCGCTCGGAGAGAACCTGCGCAAGCCCACCTGTCACACCAAACTGGCCGCTGTTGCATAGCATGACTTTATGGCGACACACTCGGCCGCGTTCTCTGAGGGCTCCGGATTGATGCGCATCGTTCCCCCTGGTCTGCTTGGAATTGCTGAAGGGGAATGTTCAGCCGGCTGCGACGCCCTCAGGGATATCAACTCCGCTTACTTCCAGACGGGAAGGACGCCGACGAGACATGGCCGATGCCGCGCGTATTTGAACACCACCAGACATTTCTCCGCCTCGAAAAGCTCGCGGAAGTCCGGCTCCTCGCACCGCAGCCATGGCTTGAAGTCGTAAGCGGCGATTGCTCGCTCAGCATACGCTGGTCCGGTCGTGTCTCCTGACTCGTACGTCATGCGGACCGACTTGTCCTCAAGCACGTATCTCCGCGCCCGAACAGAGTCTGCACACAGGACGCACAGGCTCGGAGCGATCTCCTCGCGAGGCGGACCCGCGGGCAGCTGGGGCATGAGTTGACCCAGGTCCTCCTTTTTTCCTTCCATGATGATATCGCGTGGCGTGGCCCGAAGACCGCCCTCCCGGAAGTCAGCAGTGATTGCGACTGTGCGCCCGATGAGGACGCGGAAGGCATCCGAATCCTTCTCCTCGACCCAAACCTCCCAGACCTGTCTCTTGGCCGCTGCTTCGGCGGATGGAGAGTTTGCTACGAGCAATCCGAGCAGGGGGACATTCCGGTCGATCTTTAGCTCCCAGGACAGATCCACGAGAAGGCCATAAACGCTCATCCCGGTCATGCAGCCTCCCCTCGCAGCCATGTCGGCCGACGTGACCTCACTTTCCGGCGCAGGCACCCCAGGGCGTCCTCACCCTTCCTGCGGGTATTTTGGAATGCCATAGACATCTATGGATGTCTAAAGGAGTATGTCGTTATAAGAATGTCGGAAGCCATGGCGCCGATTGCGCCGCCATGGCCGAGAAGTTCACAATGTCGGTTCCGGACGCGATGAAAGCCGCCTTGGAAGATGAGCGGAAGCGGCGCAAGCTGGATACGCTGCAGGATACGATCCGTTCTATCCTGTCGGAGTACTTCGCAGGCAAGGCGAAGCGGTAGGGCAAGTAGTCTCGACAGAGAACTCGTGTGCCGCGATTCTGCCCGAGCTGGCACGCCCGTGGGCTTACTGTATGCGAAGCATTCAAGTGTGAGTCCGCCCCTATCCCACTTGGCACCGGAATCCTTAAGTCAACAGGCGACCGAAAGGCTCTTATTAGTTACAGTGGGCTCAGCCGGATTCGAACCGGCGACCTTCTCTGTGTGAGAGAGATGTCATGACCGCTAGACCATGAGCCCGGGGACGGGGAACGTGGCGGCGCCTATAAAGCCTGTTCGCCGGCTGGCCTCCCGCCATCTGATCAGAGCTTCAGCTTCTCGAGCGCCCTGATGTAGTCGTCAGAGAGCGAGAGCTTCCTCAGGAACGCCATCCTCTGGTCCATCCTCTCGTTGTAGAGCTTCCTGTAGCCTTCCTTGTCGGGCACTCGCCTTGGGTCGAACTTGTCCGCGTACTCCCGATCGAACCTGGGCAGGTACAGCCCCGCCCGGTACTCCTCCCACTCGACCTCCTCGCGCGCCACCTTCGGATAGAAGGACAGGGTGACCTCCTTGGGGATCTTCGTTCTCTTCGCCGCGTCGACGTAGAATTCGCTGGTGTTGAAAACGAGCCCCTTGCAGCCGGTCGTCTTGATCATCTTCATGACGGTGTCCGCCTCCTGGTGCATCGGGTAGATGATGAACGGGTTCGCTCCGGGGATGATCTTCAGCTTGCCCATCTCCTCCACGGGGATGTTCTCGGCCGCCCCCGGCTTCGTCGAGAGGCTCATGAACAGCGCGGCGATGAGAAGCGGGTCCTTGGCCAGCATCATCGGCGGGAGCGTTTCCTCCTTCATGATGAGGGTGATGTAGCTCGGCCAAGGGACGTTGACGTCCTCGCTCGCGCCCTTGAGCGCGGGCCTGTAAGTGATGCACCGCCCGTTTCCGACGAACACGTCCTCGTGCATGACGCCGATGCGCCCCTTCTCGTCGCGGTAGGTGAGCACGTCCTCGGCGGTGACCAGCGTCTCGAGCATGTAGCTGCCTGGCTTGTAGTCGTCCGTCTTGTTGAAGCAGCCCTCCTCGAAGCCGACGGTCACGTTGCCGTCGAACATTATCGCGACAGCGTCGTCGTTCGCGACCTTGACGCTCTCGCCCTTCCTCATCTGGCCCTCGTGGATCGAGAGTCCTATCGTAGACTTGCCGCTGCCGGAGAGGCCTATGGTCAGGAACACGGCGTCCCTGAATCCGTCCTTCGTCTTGACGTGCAGCAGCTTGGATGAACCGTGGACGCCGCAGCCCAGCCCGTTCGTCACGACCAATTTCCAAGCGAGCGTCAGAGTCGCCTTCTTGACCTCGCCGAAGTACCTCGCCCCCAGCAGATAGGCCGTGTCGCCTTCCGAGTCGAACAACATGCAGAGCCGCGGCATGTCCGGGATGATCGGGTTGTTCTTCTGGTCCCTGACCATATCCGGCGTCCACTCCGGGAACACGACGACCTTGATGTCGGGGAGCTTCACCTTCCTCCTGTTGAAGACCGCCGTCGTCTCCTTGTTCACGGGGATGAAGTTCGCCTGGAAATCGAGCGCCAGCTTCGCCCACTCTTTCGGCACGATGAGCGTCGCCTTGACCATGAACCGCTCCGACTTGCCGACGTAGGCTTCGGTGTAGATGAGCGGCCTCGCCATGAGGTTCATGTCCGCCTCCCTCGCCAGTCTGGCGTACTTGTCCCTGAGGCCCGCGTCCGCCTCGTGCACCAGCCTTCTTGCCCAGGCGGACCTGCCTGTGTCCTGCCCCGAATACGACACGATGACCTTGTTCTGGTCCTTGCGGAGACCGAGCTTCTTCATCGCCACGGCCGGAATCTTCACCTCGCTGACCACGACGTTGATCGATTTCGCCGTCATGTCATAAATCTCCGAAATCGACGGATTGTAGATCACGTTGCTCGCACACCTCAGCACTTCGGCCGCGGCTCTAATCTCGGTGAAGCCGTTCTTCATTAGCATCGTCTCATTCCTCTGCGACTATTCCCGCCACCTTCACTCGGTTCCGATGGGGGAAGGTTCAGCTTAGGCTTTCTGAATATGAATCTTTTCCTTAGCAAATACAATCTTCGGGGGAATGAATTTGCATCATCGTATTAACCTTCACGGGGTTTCTCGAGGGAGTCTTTTTCGCATGGGATAGTGTCTAGTGGCGGGACTTCGCTACATATAAATAGTCTCTTGTTCGTAGTGCCCGCCAATATGGATTCGAAGAACGTCCTCCTCGCCATCCAGGAGAAGCTGAAGTGGGAAGGAAGGAAGGCGAGGATCGAGGAGAAGCTCGGCCAAATAAGGGAGAAGAAGGGGCAGGTCCTGCGCCAGATCGAGGAGACGAGGAGCAGGGTCGCCCAGCTCACGGCGATGGGGGCCATCACCGAGTCGGAGAGGTCGCCCAGTAGGGTCGCCGTCAGGATAGACAGTCTGAGGTAGGACGATGGCCGAATCAAATATGATGCTCAGCGAGGAAGTCATGAGGTGGAGGCGCCGACAGCAGCACCTCGAGGAGAGCCTCGGGCGGCTTTCCGAGGAGGAGGAGCGGCTCACACGCGAGCTCGTCAAGGCGGAGAAGCAGCTCGCATACTACAGCTCCCTCACGAGCGACATGAAGCGCGAGCTGGAACCGCCAAGCCTCGCTTCCATGCTCAAGTCCTTCCGCAAGGCCTGAGGTGTTCCCCTTTGAGGGTCCTCTGGCGGGGAAAGGTGACGAATCTCAAGACCGTCTGGTTTGAGGGCAGGTCGGTCAAGATGATTGACCAGCGACTTCTTCCCGACATTCTCCAAATCCACCGCGCGGACTCTGTCGAGAAGGTCGCGAGAGCGATCGAGAACATGACTGTACGCGGCGCTCCCGCCATAGGTGCGACGGCCGCCTACGGTCTGGCACTGGCGCAGATCAAGGGAGAGGACATCAAGAAGAGCTGCGACCGCCTCAAGAGGACCAGACCGACGGGGCACGATCTTTTCTACGCCCTCGACCTCATGATGGGTTCATGGCGGTCTGGAGAAGACCTCGTCAAGACGAGCAGGACCTACGCGGCGGGACTCGAGAGCAGCTGCCTGTCGATCGGCAAGCACGGGGCGAGGCTAATCAAGAATGGAACGAGGGTCCTGACGCACTGCAACGCAGGCGCGTTGGCGACGGTCGACTACGGCACCGCCATCGCACCCCTTCGCGTGGCCCACTCCCGCAAGAAGAGGTTCTTCGTATTCGTCGACGAGACGAGACCGAGGATGCAGGGGGCGCTCCTCACCGCGTGGGAGCTCCTGCAGGAGGGCATAGACCACGCCATCATCGCTGACAGCGCGGCCGGTCATTACTTTTCCAAGGGGGAGATCGACCTGGTGATCGTCGGCGCCGACAGGATAGCGGCGAACGGCGATACTGCCAACAAGATAGGGACTTACACCAAGGCGGTCCTGGCGGCTGAGAACAGGGTCCCCTTCTACGTGGCAGCGCCCCTGAGCACGATTGACTTCGCCGCCGCAAGCGGCAAGGACATCCCGATAGAGGAGAGGGACGAGGAGGAGATCCTCAGCTTCCACGGCGTCAGGGTCGCGCCGAAGGGCAGCAAGGCCCTGAACCCTGCGTTCGACGTGACCCCAGCCAAGTACATCACCGGCATCATAACGGAGAAGGGCATCGTCTCTCCGCACGATATCAGGAAGCTGCGGCAGGTCAATCGCCAGTGACGAATTGCGGTGATTGCCCGATCTCTCTTCTCGGATAGGTTTTTATGACCTCATGGCCTTGCGAGCCTCAGTGCACCTCGTCACGACGTGGTTCGGCTCATTCCTGCTCACTGATGGCAAGGTCACGAAGGTCGCCTTGTTCCCGAAAGACCCTGCGGCCATAGCAGACCGCCTGCAGAAGGTTGAGGACTGGCAGGCGCTCGACGAGGAGAAGCAGCTCGTGGCGGGACTGGACGAGTACTTCGTGTACGAGCCGAGGCTCGAGCGCATCGGCGGGAGCATGGTCCACGAGGAGGGCCCGTTCATTGCCCCCGAGGACCACGGTTTCGACCGCGCCCTGCTGCACGAGGCCATGATGGTCTTGGGGAAAAGGCGCGTGAGGAAGGCGGCTGGAATCGACGCGCACCTTGCCCAGGCCATCGGCGCCCTCGACGACATGTACGAGGCGGAGAACCTGCTCCTCGAGAGACTGGATGAATGGTATGGACTGCATTTCCCGGAGCTCTCCAAGATGGTCAGGCGCGAGAAGTTCGTAGACCTCATCGCGACTCACGGCAACAGGGAGATGATGTCCCTGGACTTCGGCGACTCCGTCGGCGGCACGCTGCCAGAGGAGGAGAGGCAGGTCGTCATGCAAATCGCCGCGCAGGTCAGGTCGATGGCGGGAGAGAGGGCGAGACTCTGCGCCCTTATCGAGAGGAGGATGAGAGAGCTGGCGCCGAACGTCACCGAGCTCGCCGGACCGATCGTCGGAGCCAGGCTCGTGTCCTTGGCGGGAGGACTCGATGAGCTGGCGAAGCTGCCTGCAAGCACGGTCCAGCTCCTCGGGGCGGAGAAGGCCCTGTTCAGGCACCTGAAGGACCACACGAAACCTCCGAAGCACGGCGTCCTATTCCAGCACCCTCTCGTTCACCAGGCCCCCTACTGGCAGAGGGGAGCGATATCCAGGGCATTCGCGTCCAAGATAGCGATAGCCGCAAGAGCGGACTTCTTTTCCAAGCGCATGATCGCGGAGCAGTTGAAGGCCGACCTCGACAGGGCGCTCGCGAGCCTCAGAGAGAGGAAGCAGAAAGCGCCGCCGCGCAAGCCCCACAGGGCGGGCGACAGGGGAAAGTGGAGGAGAAGGTAGCGCCCCCGCCCAAAGCTAAGAATTCTTATATCCCCCGCCATTGTCACCGCTGGAAACATTATGTCTTGGCTACAGCAGGAAATCAGGGAACTCAAGGTCAATCGCTACATAATGATAGATGAGGAACCGTGCAGGATCCTCAGCATACAGACAGGTAAAACAGGGAAGCACGGAGAAGCTAAATCGAGGATAGAGGCCGTCGGCCTCTTCGACGAGAAGAAGAGGTCCATCTCCCATCCTGTCACTCATAAGGTCAAGGTCCCCCAGATAGACAAGAGGAAGGCGCAGGTCCTGGCCCTCATAGGCGAGGACAAGGCGCAGCTCATGGACCTCGAGACCTATGAGACGTTCGAGCTCGAAATCCCCGCGGACTTCAAGGGCCAGATACAGCCCGGCGCAGAGATTCTCTACATGGTCGCCATGGGAAGAAAGAAGATGACGAGGCTCTGAAGGATGCCTTCGTACCTCCAGTTCGCAGACGCGAATGCGTCATTCGACGAGGCGAAGATAGTCATCTTCGGCGTCCCCTATGACAGGACGACCTCCTTCCGCGCGGGTACGAGGCACGGTCCCGCAGCGATACGTGAGGCCTCCTGGAACTTCGAGACCTACATGCTCGAGCACGGCCGCGACCTGCAGGACGTGAAGTTCCACGATCTGGGTAACACGGAAAATTTCGGCCCGCCGCTGGAGATGGTCGACGGCGTCTACAGGTTCGCGCTCCCCATCACCCGGGCCGACAAGATCCCCCTGATCCTTGGCGGTGAGCACAGCATCACCCCGGGGGTCGTCGCATCGCTGCCCAGGGACATAGGCGTCATAGGCCTCGACGCTCACTTGGACTTCAGGGACTCCTACCTGAACGAGAAGCACAGCCACGCGTGCTCCCAGAGGAGGATCTCCGACCTCATCGGCGTCGAGCACGTGGTGTACATGGGCATCCGCTCGGAGTCTAAGGATGAGGCGGCGGACGCAAAGAAGCTCAAGCTCCGGTCAATCAGGGCCAGCTTCATCGAGGAGAACGGGATCGAGGCGGCGACGGAGCTGGCGCTCGGCGCGATACTCCGCAAGAAGATCTACCTGACCGTCGACATGGACTGCATCGACCCCGCCTACGCACCAGGCGTCGGCACGCCGGAGCCTTTCGGCATCAAGCCATCCGACGTCAAGCAGGTCATAAACATGCTCGGCCCCAAGCTCGTCGGCATTGACATCAACGAGGTTGCGCCTCAATGGGACGGCGGGCAGACCGCGCTCCTGGCGGCGAGGCTCGCCCGCGAGGCCATAATGGTCATGAGCAAGAAATAGACTAGCTCAGACGTATCCAGGGATGTTCTTCCTTTTCAGGTAGAGCGCCTCCAGATCGAAGCGCTTCAGCTCCCCGTCGAACTTCTTGTCGAGCGCCTGCTTCGACTTCCTCAGCTCCGAGGTGTCGACCTTCCCCGACGCCATCGCCTCCTGGATCGATTTGATGTCCTTCACGAGGGAGATGTCAAGGTCGGTCCCCGCCAAAGTGAGGACAGAGATTGTGTTCCTCATGATGTCCAGCTCCATCTTGATCCTCCCGCGCTCGCCCGCCTTGAAATAGACGGTGTTCATCTTCGCGAGCAGCTCCCTGTGATTCTTGAGCGTCACAAGGATGTTGTCGATCCTCTCCGCGTTCCTGAGGAGGTACTCCTCGAGGTGCAGGAGCGACACGGTTATCTCGCTGAGAGAACCGCGATCCCCCTTCTTGGACTGGGGGCTCAGGCCCAAAGCGTCCATCATGAGGCTCTCGCGCTGCGCCCTCGTCGCGAGGCTGCCCGAGACCGCCCTCATCTGGACCTCATGCTTGGCTACTCGCCCTTCGAGCTTGCGGACGCTCCTTTCGAGTGCCGCCAGCCCCTTTTCGGCGCTCGTTTTCCTCTTCGGCATTACTGGGGTCAATCGGCGCGACACTATGAACTTTTTCAACGTGCGCGGTGGTCACAAGTTTTCAGTCAGCTTAATTATCGGGGTCTCGTTGTTATCGCCCATATGAGCAGCATAATCAAGGTCGAGAAGCTCTCCAAGACCTTCGAATCGAAGGAGAGGAAGAAGGGGCAGCGCCGGAAGCTGAAGACGGTCCAGGCGCTAAAGGACGTCAGCTTCGAGATCGACGAGAACGAGATCTTCGGCCTCCTTGGACCCAACGGCGCAGGCAAGACCACGCTCATCAAGTGCCTCACCACGCTCCTCCTGCCTTCATCAGGCAAGGCGTGGGTCAACGGCTACAGCGTGCTGGATGAGGAGGATTCGGTCAGAGCCTCGATCGGCTGCATGCTCATGGGCGACCGCGGGCTCTACTGGAAGCTCACCGGGCGGGAGAACCTGGATTACTTCGGCGCACTATACCATGTGCCCAAGGCGGTGAGGAGGGACCGCATCGACAAGCTCGCCGACCTCCTGCACGTCAAGGACTTCATCGACAGGACGGTGGAGACCTATTCCTCCGGGCAGAAGATGCTCGTGGCCTTCGCCAAGTCCCTGATCAACGATGCGCCGATATTGATATTGGACGAGCCGACCGTCACCCTCGATGTCCCGACGGCGAGGGAGCTCAGGACGATAGTCAAGGAGCTGAACGAGTCGGGCAAGGCGATCCTGTACACCACTCATCTCATGCACGAGGCCGAGGAACTCTGCAACCGTGTCGCGATAATGGACCATGGCGAGATTATCGCGCTCGGGACGCCATCAGAACTGAAGACCTCCCTGGCCCTCGACGACACGCTGGACCTCGATGGCGTCTTCCCGGCGAAAGCGGTCGAGGCGGTGCGCGCGGTAGGAGGGGTGACGCAGGTCGCGATGAAGTCCAAGAATGGCGGGAAAACCTCACTTTCCATCATCAGCAGAAGCGGCGGGACGATCCTGCCGCAGATCATCGAGGCCCTGACGCACAACGGGGCAACGATAGAGCAGCTGAGGCCCAAGACGGCGACGCTGGAGGACGTGTTCATCGCGAAGACGGGCAGGACGCTTGACGTCGACACCCGCCAGATCGTCGTGCAGCGAGGTGAGTCGGGTGGAGGGCCATAGTCACGGGTTCGGCCTCGCGAGCCCGTCGTGGCGGGCGAACCTCGACGTCGTCGTGACGGTCCTCATCGCCAGGCTCAAGGTGATCAGCCGCTACAAGGGGTCGCTGGTGATGGAGATGTTCTTGCCGGTCGTCTTCGCCGCGATGCCGATTCTCCTCGGCGTGGCGGTGGGGGGCGCGAACGCGGGCCAGTACTTCCAAGCGAACACCGGCACGTCGAACTTCAAGCTCTACATGCTCATCGGCGCCTGCACGTTCTCAGTGGTCTCGATAATGCTGTGGCTGGTCGGCTACTGGATCAGGAGGGAGCAGGAGACCGGGACACTGGAGAGCATCTATCTCGCTCCGGCCAGGCAGGTCTATGTCCTGACCGGCGTGACCATCTATTCCCTGCTGAGGGCTTTGCTGGCCTTCCTGGTCTCTCTGGTCATAGGCTCGATAGTCTTCGGGGTGAACCTCCTCGAGGGGAACGTACTCGGGGCAATAGGCATCCTGATGCTCGGCCTGCTGCCGCTCTGGGGCCTCAGCATGCTCTTCGGCGCCTTCATCATGAGGGTGAAGGAGGCGAATTCGGTCATCAACGTCATGACCTGGGTGGTCTCGTTCCTGATGGGCGTGTTCTTCCCCATCGCGATGTTCCCGCCGCTGCTGCAGTGGGTGGCGGCCATCTTCCCGCCAACGATCATGAACGACGCGATGAGGGCATCCATGCTGAACCTCTCGACATTCTTCGGCTCGTGGTACATCTCCCTGGCGGTGATGTTCGCAGCCGCCCTAACGGTCCCGCTCGTCGGTTACGGGGTTTTCACGTTCACGGGGAGGAGCGTGAGGAGGAAGGAGGGGGTGGGACAGTACTGAGCAAGGAGACAATCCACAAGGGCTTCGGGCTGTCGATCGACACGTTCAACCAGAGGGTGCACACCTTCCTCGACATGTCCTGGAAGACGATACTCGAGTACTCCAGGTATCCCGTCGCGTTCATCGCGATGTTCGCCCAGATCTTCCTCATAGTCTTCATGTTCATCTTCGCGACGATGGCTTTCAGGGCCCCGGGCGAGGGACTGTCGAACCAGTCAACGTTCGCCGGCGTCATGATCTACGGCACCGTCACCAATCTCCTCCTGAGCTTCACCCTCTGGGATGTCGGCTTCTCCATCAGGGAGGAACAGGTGAGGGGGACGCTAGAGAGCCTCTATCTCTCTCCCGCTAGGAAGTTCGCGAACCTCGTGTCGAGGGTCTTCGTCGTGCTCCTGTGGACCGGGGTCATGTGCGTGTTCGCAGTCCTGGTGGTCGCCGCCGTGGTCGGCGGTCTCCCATTCGACAACGCCCTGCTTGCGACGGTCGTGCTCGGCTTCAGCATCTCCGGATTCCTGGGCATCGGGTTCATCTTCGCCGGCCTGACCATCAAGCTGAAGGAGAGCGCGCAACTCCTCGTCAACGGCGTCCAGTTCTTCTTCATGATATTCTCGGCGCAGTTCTTCCCGTTCGCCGCCCTCCGCTCCATATCTCCCGCCATCGTCGACTATGTGAGCGCTTGGCTCCCCGTGAGCTACTGCGTCGACGCGTTCAGGTCCCTGCTCGTCGGACTCCCAGCCGGATACCCGGAACTCGCGCCCCTGAGCGTGGAGATACCGATTGTTGTCGTGTTTGGTATTGTGTCACCGATTGTGGGATATCTCATCTACAAGCGAGCAGAACGCTCGGCGAGGCGCCAGGGCAACCTCGGGGAGTACTGAGGTTCGTCAAGGCAATGTCACTCGCCTGCGGTTTCCAGAGGGGCTATGGATAAGCTGAAAAGCTAATCATCAGCAATCTAGGTCTGCTTTCCGAGCTCTCCCTCTTTCGCCCTCTTTCGCTTTGCCGCCCAAATGACCAAGAACAGAATCACAGCTATGATGCTCACGACCGCCAACAGCCAGACCCAAATGCCAATCCCCGCATTTTCCGGCAGCGTTCGCTCTTTCCATGTGACGATTGCATTCTTGGGTCCGTCCATGATCACAATGGTGGAATTCGCGTCGGAGTGCGCCCCTCCTGTCCAGTTGAGGAATTCCCAGGCCTTCCCGGAGATATCCGTATGCGTAGTATTGACGGAGACGGCGACCGAGCTGCCATTGTCATGCCAGCCCGCCCCGACAGGCGAACCGCAGTCATCTTCGTTGTCACACCTCGATATTACTGTGAGGAGATGCTGTGTCCGCCACACCGCAGTCACTGTCTTGGGTCCGTCCATCTTGAGAATGAGCGGATGAGAGTTGTTCGTCGCGTCACCCGTCCATGTGCTGAAGACGTGGCGCGTCCCGGCGCCGCCGCTGACACTCAATGTCGACAATGTCACCGTCGCCATGGAATCCGGGGAGAACATGCAGTCCGCATTGGGACTGCAGGTCGCCGTGCCGTAAGGCGTGACGATCGTGAGTAGGTGCAAAACCCGCATTGACCAAGACGCCGTCACGTTCTTGGGAGCGTCCATGAGCACATCGATTGAAGGAGTTGTACCGCTCGCATCTCCAATCCATCCCGTGAAATCCCATATGTTGCTGGATGTATCTGTGAATGGGGTGGTGACTGAAATCGTGGCGGTGAATCCCGCATCATTCCAGCCAGAGCCGGTCGGGAATCCGCAGTCGGATGTCGTGCCGCAAGTCGAGTCGATTGCGAGCATGTATTGTGGCTTCCAGTTCGCCGTCACGTTCTTGGGCGAGTCCATTATCACAGGCAACGGGCGGGCAGATCCGCTCGCGTCATCAGACCAGCTTGTGAAGACGAACTGCGCGTACGCCGTTACATCAGCCGGAGAAGTAATCGAAATCTGCGCTTGTGTCCCGCCCGGATACCAGCAGTCCGCGTTCGAGCAAATCGGGTCGCCGTGCGGAGAGGTCACAGTGATTTTGAACCATATGGCCCAGTTCGCGGTCGCAGTCTTTGGCGCATTCATCGAGCTGAAGGTGTAGGACGTCGATGTACCTGAGGCGTCACTGCTCCATTGCATGAACAGATAGCGTGTCCATTGCGCGCCAGCGGGCCACGGTGATGTGACCGACACGGTCGCGGGTGCGCCCTCATCGTACCAGCAATCTGGGTTGTTGCATGCTAAGCCGCCCAAGCCCATAGGGATGGTCGGCACCTGACCGAGTGTGAGTTTATGCTGCGTCTGGAATTGCGCTGTGAACGAAGTGCTCAAGAAAACCGTGTACGCCGGGTGGTCCGGATTTGGATTTCCATCAGACCAGGCAACGAAAACATAGCGTGTCGTCGTTCCGCCCTGCATGGTTTGCGTCACGCTGAACCAGTGGACGCTCATGTATTCCCACCAGAATGTCCTCATCCCGTTCACAATAAAAGTGTCGACCGTGTAGTCCAGCGGGATTGGGCTCGTGTCAAGGGTGATCGAGAATTCATGGTAGCAGTATGCCGTCTCGGTAATCGCGCCGTTTATCGTGACCGATGCAGATTGGACCGTCCCCGTGTAATTGCCTAAGCCAGTCCCGTCCCAGCGCCAGAAGCGATATCTCTCGCCGGGAGGCAGGCCCGTCGGAGCCGTCCAATCGATGTTGACGTTCTCACCAAATGTGTGCCAGCCACTGCTCGGCGACAAGGAGCCCAGACAGCTCACGTCCAATGTCATCGTGAGATAGCACTCCGATCTCCAAATCGAAACGTAGGTGGCGGGGCCACTGATCGGGCCGATCGGCATCACGGCTTGAGTGTTGCCGTCGCTCCACTGGAGGAACACAAATCGGCAGCCGCCTTGCACCTGGGGAGTCTGGATGATCAGCGTCGGGTCAGAGCCCTCGTCCACCCAACAGCGCAACGGGGCGGGTGTCTGCACATCGCATCCCGGTATGTCACTACCGACCGTCGGACCCGGATTCTCTATGTTTGCCCTGATCTGGATGAGATACTGGGTGATGAAGTTGGCAGTATAGGTGTTGTTGCTGACTATTGTGACGTTCCATCCCCACGTCGTCGGACCACCTGCCCACCGATTGAAGCGATACCGAGTGTCTATCGGGCTGTCTGGCTGGGGCGACTTGGTGATTATCATGTGCACCGAGCCGACATCGGCATCGAATGACACAGGGGCGGGAGCGAGTGGGCTGGAATCGTAGCCAACAAGGAGGCCCGGGATATTCGTGTCTATTGTGATCGTGACCTGCAGGTTCACAACATTGTCGGTCTGAGAGTCCGCATCGGAGACCGGACTAGATACGACGAGCAACGCCAAAAGGGCTGTTCCTGCAAGTAGAATCATGCACGCCATCCGAACGAGTCGTTTCTCTGACGAGACCATCCACTCTCCTCCGTCCGACGTCAACTTCATTCTAGGATATAAGTATGTATTGGTGCGCTCCTAGACATCAGAAATCCTGAGATCACTCGCTCAACGAGACCGCCACGCCCGGGCTTATGCTGGGGTAGTCTGCGCGGATGATTGAACCGATATATCGAGGGAACATTTTTATCGGGCCCGCCCTTGATGAACCGAAGGTGGGCGAAGTTGTCTGAAGCATTCAAGGGCACGCTGAACAAGCTCGACGATTTCCGATATGAGATTCCGCGGAGCTACAAGCCGCAGATGAGGACCACCGGCATCATATTCGCGGACGAGAAGATGCTCCCGCACATCAAGGGCGACAACGCACCCGATCAGGTGGCCAACGTCGCGACGATGCCGGGGATCGTCGGAAGTTCACTGGCGATGCCCGACATCCACTGGGGCTACGGGTTTCCGGTTGGCGGCGTGGCGGCATTCGACATCAATGAGGGAGTGATCTCCCCTGGCGGGATCGGCTACGACATCAACTGCGGTGTTCGCCTTGTCAGGACAGACCTGGAACTGAAGGACGTCCAGCCGAGAGTCAAGGACCTCATCGACGCGATATTCGTCAACGTCCCGAGCGGCGTCGGCTCGGAGGGAAAGGTGAGGTTGTCCCGGGGAGACCTCTCGCGGGTGATGCTCGAGGGCGCGAACTGGGCGGTGGAACAAGGCTACGGTTGGAAGGAGGACATCGAACGCATCGAGGCGAGAGGCTGCCTATCCGATGCGGACCCGGGCCTCGTCAGTCAGAAGGCGGCAACGCGCGGAGTGCCCCAGCTAGGGAGCCTCGGCGCGGGGAACCACTTCCTCGAGGTGCAGCGGGTGGACAAGATCTATGCGCCGGAGGCGGGGAAAGCGATGGGCATCGACCACGAGGGGCAGATCACCGTCATGATCCACACGGGCAGCAGGGGCTTCGGACATCAGATCGCCACTGACTACATCGCCGAGCACGAGAGGGCGGTGAGGAAGTACAACATATCCCTGCCGGACATGCAGCTCGCCTGCGCGCCGATCGGCAGCAAGGAGGGCGACAGCTACTGGAAGGCGATGTGCTGCGCAGCGAACTTCGCGTGGACAAACCGGCAGATGATAGTGCATTGGGTTAGGCAGAGTTTCGAGAAGGTATTCAGCACCAGCGCGGACTCCATGGGCATGAAGATCGTCTACGATGTGTGTCACAACATAGGCAAGGTCGAGGAGCACACCGTTGACGGGCAGAAGAGAAAAGTCGTGGTGCACAGGAAAGGCGCCACCAGGGCATTCCCGCCAGGGCATCCCGAGACTCCGAGCATGTACAAGAGCGTCGGCCAGCCGGTGCTCATTCCCGGCGACATGGGCTCATGCTCGTTCGTCTTGGTCGGCTTGCCTGGCTCCATGGAGCGTTCGTTCGGGTCGTCCTGTCACGGGGCCGGGCGGGCGATGTCTAGGACAGCTGCCACGAGAAGATTTCGGGCCGCCGACGTCGAACGCGCTCTCCGCGAGAAAGGCATCTACATCAAAGCGGCGAGCAGGGCAGGGATAGTCGAGGAGGCGCCGGGCGCCTACAAGAATGTCGAGGACGTCGTCAGGGTCGCCGAGGGAGCGGGGCTGACCAAGATTGTCGCGCGCCTCGTGCCCATCGGAGTGATGAAAGGTTGAGGCTGCTAATCCAACCATTCGGCAACGTGCCCGTCGACATCATCGACGCCCTCGCTGCCAGCCTCTCGATATTCGACATGGAGATCGAGATCCGGAATTCCATCAGCATACCGAGAGACTCCTATGACACCAAGCGGGGACAGTATCGAGCTGACGCGTTCATGGAGGCGTGCGCACAGGCGGACGCCGACAGGGTCCTCGGCGTGGCGGCGGTGGACATTTACGCCGAGCCGCTCAAGTTCGTCTTCGGACAGGCAGAGGTCGGCGGCAGAGCCGCGGTGATATCGATAGCCCGCCTCGCGCACCGTGACCGAGCGAAATTCGGACAGCGGGTAGCCAAGGAGGCGATACATGAGCTCGGCCACACGTTCGGCCTGATCCACTGCACAGATCCGAAGTGCGTGATGTCGTTCTCCAATTCCCTCGAGGACACGGACCACAAGGGGATGAGATACTGCGATTCCTGCCTCGACGCAATCCCTACAGCTTTGAGGCCGAGACGAAAGTAGCCTGGATCCTGTTGAGCAGTTCCTCGCCGGGTATCCCTGCCAGGATGCTCTCCATCTTCTTCACTCCCGCCGCATAGTCCTCTGGCGGTATCAGATCGAATGTCGAGATGTACTTGTGCCGGACCTTCTCCATGTAGGCTTCCTTCGATAACCTCTCCTCCACAAGAATCCTTCGCGCGCGCACGCGGTCGAAACCCGCCAGGATGCACGCACCCTCCAACTCCTCGATTGGCGGGAAGCGCTCGAAGTCCACCTCGATGACGCCTGGGAATGCCTGGTCTATCAGTGTGGGCAGCCTGCGGTACATGTCCGTCGTCACGATGATGAGTTTGGGGCAGATCCTGGAGATTTCCTCAATGACCGCGTTGAAGTCAGGCACCTGGTGCATCACGTAAGCGAGGAAGACGCAGTCGACGTGCTTCGGCTTGAACGGCGTCCTCATGATGTCGCCCTGCACCCACCTGATCTTCCTGCTTTTCGCGACGCCATTTTGTATCATCTCGCGCGAGCAGTCGAGGGCGGTGACCTTGTAGCGCTCCGACAGCGCCAATGCGAACCTACCAGTCCCCGCCCCGCCATCGAGGACCCTCTCCCCGCCAATGAGCTCGGCTAGGTCCGCGAAGGTGGACATGTACTTGTCGAGGACGTTCTTGGGGAATACCCTGTACCGGTCGTACTCCTCCGACGTCCTCTCGCCGTATTCTGGCCTCACCGCCCGGGCGATATGGACGAAGGCTTAAGTCTTTGACGGAAGAATCGGGGGCCGTGATTCCATGCTCGCGGAGTTCAGCGTCACCCCCATAGGTGCGGGAGTGAGCGTCGGCAAGTACGTGGCGGAGTGCCTGAAGATCGTAGACGAGAGCGGCCTAGACTACAAGATCAACCCGATGGGCACCGTGGTGGAGGGCGACTTCGACGAGGTCATGGCCCTCATCGCCAAGTGCCACAGGGCTGTCCGGAGGAGGTGCAAGCGGGTCTCCACAATCATCAAGATCGACGATCGGGCGGGTGCGAAGGGCGCCTTGACGAAGAAGGTCGCCAGAGTCGAGTACATCCTTCGCAGGAAGCTCAAGACCTAGACTCTAGCCGGTGCCCACGGGCTTCTCCCTGAAAGGAATGAACAAGACCAGTGCTGTGGCTGCGAGCGCTGCTCCGAAAAGGAACGTGTACTGCGAACTGAAACCCCAGAGGATGCCCGCAATGATGCTCGACGGGAGCTTCGCGAGGCCCACGCTCGTGTGATATGTGCCCATGGCGGTGCCCTTGAGTTCCGACGAGGCGAGGTCCGCGACGAGCGCTCTCTGCGGGCCCTCGACGAAGCCGTAGACCAGCCCGTAGACCACGAACAAGCCCGCGAGTAGGTACAGGTCGTTCACGAAAATGAGAGAGACACAGAGTGCCGCAAACAGGAAGTACCCGGTTGATATCACACGCTTCCTGCCGATCTTGTCGGAGAGCGTGCCGGTCAGGAAAGCCGTGATGGCGTACACGATGTTGTACAGAAGGTAGAAGAGTATTGCCATCACCAGGCTTCCCGTGACGGCCTGGACCTTCAGCAGGAAGAAGGAATAGGAGAAGTTCGCGAGAGAGAACACCGTCGCGACGACCATGAAGGATCTCAGCCTCGGCGGTGGATGGAGTATGCTGGCGCCGAGCGGCTTGAGCTGCCTCGCGGCCCTCTTCTTCTCACGGACGAACAGGGTCACGATGAAAGCCGCGGCGGCTGGAATGGCGGCGACGAGGAAGATGAAACGGTAGACGTCGCCCGGCACTGTCCCCCCGGAGAGGCTCGCCGAGGCCAGAGTGAACAGGAATACCAGCGCGATGATCGGGCCGAGGATGGCCCCAGACGTGTCCATCGCCCTGTGGAACCCGAAGGCCTTCCCCACAGTCTCCGGCTGCGTCGACTCGGCGATTATCGCGTCCCTCGGCGGATTGCGGACGCCTTTGCCCATCCTCTCGACGACCCTGGCCGCCACGTATTGAGGCCAGCTCACGATGAAGGCGAACGCCGTCTTCAGCGCGAATGAAAAGCCGTAGCCGAAGGAGACGAAGGCCTTCCTTTTCCCCGTCTTGTCCGAGTAGTATCCGGAGGCTATCTGCACGAAAGAGACCGTGCTCTCCGCCAGACCGTCCACGAGGCCCAGGATGGCATAGTCGGCGCCGGGGAGCGTCAGGAAGAAGAACGGGAGTATCGGCAGAATCATCTCGGAGCTGACGTCGGTCAGGAAGCTCGCGACCGCCAGCAGGATGATGTTCAGGGTCAGTCCGTAGAGCAAGCCGCGCTTCGCCGCCAAGGTCCCGACACCTCGTCTGCCGACTCGATTGGAGAGCATATGCCGCCGAAGGTAATAAGCCTCTCAGAATCCGGAGGTCACCGGACCCGTGCGGGGAAACTTGAAATACACCCGCCTTGATGGGCGGGCGATGATTTCTCAGGAGGAAATGAGGGTCCTAGACAGGAACTGCGAGTTCTTCGGAATCCCCATACAGGGGCTCATGGAGAACGCCGGCCGCGCGGTGGCGGAGGCGGTCCTCAAGAAGTTCGACGGGAAGGGCAAGACCGTCCTGGTCGTGTGCGGGACCGGCAACAATGGCGGGGACGGACTCACCGCCGCCCGCTACTTGAAGAACGATTCCAAGGTCATCATCGTCCTTGCCCGGAGCGCCGAGAAGCTCGCGACGAAGCAGGCAAAAGATGCTTATTCCAAGGTGAAGGGGCAGGTGGATATAATCGAGGATCCAGCGGGCTTCGAGGAGTTGCTTGCAGGCGCTGACATCGTGGTCGACGCTCTCCTCGGCATCGGGATGCGCGGTGAGATTCAGGAACCGTACGGTTCTATGATAAGGAAGATCAACTCCAGCGGCAAGCCGATCCTTGCGATCGATGTGCCAAGCGGCCTCGGTGCGAATGTCATGGTGAAGCCCACCGCCACAGTGGCCTTGCACGATGTGAAAGTCGGCATGACTCCGGAGAACTCCGGCGAGATAATCGTCTCCGACATCGGCATCCCCCGTGAGATCAACAGTCGTGTCGGTCCGGGGGAGTTCCTCTACTACCCGAGGAAGAAAGAGGGATCGCACAAGGGAGACAACGGGCGGCTGCTCGTCGTCGGCGGCGGGCCGTTCACTGGCGCTCCAGCCTTCGTCGGGCTTGCGGCCTACAGGATAGGGGTCGATGTCGTCCACATAGCAACTCCGGCACTCGCCTACTCGATAGTCGCGTCCTTCTCCCCGAATTTCATAGTGCACCAATTGGCGGGAACGAGGCTGCTGCGGGCGGACATCTCGCAGATACTCGAAATCGCTTCCTCGATGGACGCGATCGTCATTGGCCCGGGACTGGGCAGCACTGACTCCACGCTCGATGCTGTCCGCGAACTCGTCAAGGCGGTGCACGTCCCACTCGTCATTGACGCGGACGCAATAACCGCCGCGTCCAAGGACCTGAACTGCCTCAAGGGGAAGAAAGGGGTCATCACTCCGCACGCCCGCGAGTTCCAGACCCTGAGCGGCGAGAGGTTGAGCGACGACCTGGCGCAGAGGTCCGAGGCCGTGAAGGCCTTTGCGAAGCGCGTCGGTTTCACGATTCTGCTCAAGGGGCCCACGGACGTCATCACAGACGGCGAGAGACTGAAGTACAACGTCACGCACAATGCCGGGATGACGGTTGGCGGGACCGGGGACTCGCTCGCGGGGATCACCGGAGGTCTGCTTGCGAAACACGTCAGGCCGTTCGAGGCGGCGAGGATTGCGGCGTTCACGAACGGCCACGCGGGGAACCTCGCCTTCAAGGAGAAGAGCTACGGGATGATGACATCGGACATAATCGAGAAGATCCCGAGCGTCCTCGTCGAGTTCCTCTAATCCGCCATCGCTTTGAAAAACGCTAAGAACCGCCGAGGTGTTCGAGTATCGTGCGAATGGAACCTGTCCCCGACGAGCCCGCAATTCTCGTCGACGGGAGCATACTGGTGGTCGCGGATCTTCACATAGGGATTGAAGCGGAGCTGAACCTAGCGGGGATTTTCCTCCCGAGCCAGACCGACAAGATGGCCCAGAGGATCGTGCGGATCACCGACGAAGTCGACGCAAAGAAGCTCGTTGTCCTAGGTGATGTGAAGCATTACATTCCCGCCACCGCCGCCCTCGAGAGGAGGGATCTGCCGCGCTTCTTCGAGGCGGTCCTGGGATCGTTCAAAGAGGTCCATGTGGCGGTAGGAAATCACGATGCCCTCCTCAGACCGCACGTGCCGAAACAGGTCAAGTTCCACCGCCCGGGCGGGTTCACCCTCGGTCAGGCCGGCTTCGTCCACGGCCACGAGTGGCCTTTTCCATCCGTGGCGGGGTGCAGGACCCTCTTCATGGGCCACAACCATCCGGCGATTGCTATGGTCGACGAGCTTGGCGCGAGGAGTTTCAGGCCCTGTTGGGTCAGGTTCAAGTTCAGGAAGCACGTGAAGGGTCACCCCGTCATGCCACGCGAAGGAATCCTCGTCCCATCGTTCAACGAGCTTTGCGGTGGCGTGGCGGTGAATGATGTCGGAACGAGGCTGCTCGGACCGCTCATCACCGATGGCGTGGCGGATCTTGCGGGGGCCAACGTCCACTTGCTTGACGGGACCTACCTGGGCCGCCTGCGCAATCTGAAAGTGGACATGGGATTGAGACCGCGCGACTTCAGGCAGTGAGCCTTCCGCGGGAAAGCTTAAAGGCCGGCTCATGGTTCGTGCGACAACGGGCCTGTGGTCTAGTGGCTAGGACATCGCCGCGCGGCGTGTTCCCACACATGACGTCACCCTTACAAGGTGGAGGTCGTCGGTTCGAATCCGACCAGGCCCATATCACTTCTTAGGTTCGAGTCCGGGTTCTTCCTTCCGAGCGCTTCGTGCTTCCTGTCTTTGAAGTTCGGCTCTCCTTTCGAGGAGTTCGTGCCACTCCCTCGTCTCCTTCCTCAGTTGCTCCAGCTCCAGTCTGAGTTCTTCGCTGGGAACCACTCTCTCGGAGAGAGCCCTGCCGACCACCGCTCCCAGCAATAAGACAGGAAACGAGAGAACGATGAACAGGAGAATTCTCTGCGCGATGTAAATCTCCAGGACCTCGCCGGGCGCAACTGCGGGCGCTGCCGAGGCGACTCCCGCCAGAATGGGGCTCATGATGAAGGCCGTCACCAGGATCGATGATGAAATCACGATGACGAGAGTGCCCGCCGCGACAGACCTCAGGTCGCGCTCGGACAGCATGAACCCGAAAAGTACCCCCACGAGGAGCGGCGTCAAGATGAGGATGGTGCCCGTCTCGGTGATCGAAAAAGGAACATAACCCGGGAAGAATGCGAGGATGAAGAATGCCGCAACGGGAATTGAGCCCGCCAGCGAATACATCATCACCTCGAGGAAGGCCCACAGGCGCGGTTTGAGCTCAGCCAATCGGAGCCACCTCCACCGTCATTATCCCCGGCCAGAACTGGCGGAGCAGCGTCGTTCCGGAATATCCGTAGGACACGGCCAGACCATAGAGGATGACCGTGTAGTTGCCGTTGGCGTTCAAATGGTTCATCAGGGAGGAATCGGCGGCGGGCACGCGCATCGCGTATGATCGTATCAGCTTCCCGCCAGGATCTATCAGGGGCCCCGCGTCACCCAGGCTCTCTGCGGCCTCTCCGATTTTCTCTGAGGTCAAACGCACCTCATCGTAGGGGTTTCCCGGCGCGCCGTTGTCTATGGCAATCTCGAAGCTGAACGCCCTGAGGCGTATGGGCACCCTCGCCGGGTTCTCGAAGCGGAAGCTGCAAATAATCGAGTAGTCCTGGACACCTGCATATCTCGGTATCCGAACCTCGTTCACATAGATGCTCGAAGGGAATTTCTGGTCGGCCTCGGTGTAGAGGACCATGTTCGAGAGGGACTGGACGTAGATCACTCCGCCGACCACGACGATGACGAGGTAGGCGGTGAGTAACAGGGCCCTAACGCGGTTCATGCGCAATCACTAGAACCACTTCATGCACACCTGGCAGCCCTTCACCTGGCTCGCGCAGTCTGTGTGGTATATCTTCGGGCAGTTGCACTGGACGGAGGACGTCCCCTTCGCCACGGGCCTGCCGCACACGGCGCAGTTGCCCGACTCCAGGACGATGTCGTCAGGCTTCCTCGTCTTTATCTGTTCAGCGAAATGACACTGGACGAAGTGGCCCGGGGTGACCTCCCTCAGAGGCGGCTTGATCTCAGAGCAGAGGCCCCGCCTGTAGAGGCACCTGGGGTGGAAATAGCAGCCCGGCGGGATGTCTATCGGGCTCGGCAGCTCCCCGCGAATCTCCACGCGGCCGTGCTTCGCCTTCGGGTCTGGTATGGGCACCGCGGAAAGCAATGCCTCGGTGTACGGGTGCATCGGGTTCTTGATTATGTCCTCCGACGGAGCGAGCTCGACTATGTTCCCGAGGTACATCACCGCAATCCTGTGCGACATGTACCGCGTGACCGAGACGTCGTGGCTGATGAACATGAATGGGATGTCGTACTCGTCTCGCAGCTTGAGCATGAGGTTCATGATCCCCGCGCGTATCGAGACATCGAGCATGCTCACGGGTTCGTCCGCGACGACGAACTCCGGTCTGAGCACGAGGGCGCGGGCGATCGCGACCCTCTGCCTCTGCCCGCCGCTGAGCTCGTGAGGGTAACGGTAGAGGAACTCCTCCGGGGGCTTCAGCTCAGCCGACTCGAGCGCCCTTGCCGCCATTTCCTCCCTCTCATCGTAGGATTCCCCGATTCCATGCACGACCAGCGGCTCGGACACCGTAGAGTAGACGGTGAACCGGGGGTTCAGCGACTCGTACGGGTCCTGGAATATCATCTGCACCTTCCGCCTGAACTCCTTGAGTTGCCTGCCCTCCAGCTTCCCAATGTCGGTGCCGTGGAACAGCATCTGCCCAGACGTCGGAGTCTCGAGGCGGGTTAGGAGGCGGCCCGTCGTCGTCTTGCCGCAGCCCGACTCCCCCACCATGCCGACTATCTCGCCCTTCCTGATGTCGAAGCTGACGCCGTCCACCGCGTGCACGAACCTCTCAGGGGCGAACATCGACCCGAACCCGGCCTTCACGGAGAAGTACTTGACCAGGTTCTTGACGCTGAAGACTATCGGTTCCTCAGCCATCCTAGGTCACCTCCCTCAGCTTGCCGGCGTAGACCTCGTTCGCGAAGTGGCAGTACGACCAGTGGTTTGGCGCGACCTTGACCGTCGGCGGCTCGGCCTGCGTGCATATGTCCTTGGTGAACGGGCAGCGCGGGTTGAACGAGCAGCCGGTCGGCGGATTCATCAGGTCCGGCGGCGATCCCGGTATGGACTTCAGCTTCTTCCTCGCACCCTTGATGCTGGGGAACGCCCCCATGAGACCGAGCGTGTAAGGGTTGCCGGGCTTCTCGAAGATGTCCGCGATGCTGCCATACTCGAACAGCTTCCCCGCGTACATGATGCCAATCTTCTCGGCCACCTCCGCGACGACCGAGATGTCGTGGGTGATGACTATCATGGCGATGCCGAGCGTCCTCTGCAAGTCCCTTATCTCGGCGAGAATCCTGTCCTGCATAATCACGTCAAGCGCGGTCGTCGGCTCGTCCGCGATGAGCAGCTTCGGCCCGCATGCCAGGGCCATCGCGATCATCGAGCGCTGTCTCATGCCACCGCTGAACTCGTGCGGGTAGCCGTCTATCCTCGACCTGTCGATGCCGACCATGTCGAAGAGCTTGAGTGTCTTCTCGCGGGTCTCCTTCTTCGTCATGGCCCTGTGGATGACAATGCCGCCGCAGGTCGGACAGAGTATCCCTTTCGGGCGCTTGACCTCCGTTCCTTCAGCGAGGTTGACCTTGCATTTCCCGCACCTGAACAGCTGGAACTTGTCCTTGTGGACGAGCAGTGCCTCGGCGATCTGGTCGCCAATCCTGTACACAGGGTTGAACGCGTTCATGGCGCTCTGGAAGATCATGGAGACCTTCCACCACCTGATGGCCCTGAGCTCCTTGTCTGCCATTCGCTGCCTGCGCCTGTGGCGCCTGATACCTGCGCCGCCCTTGACTAACCTGCCCACGACCTTTCCGAGCTTCTGCTTGAGCTCCTCAGATTCATTGTCCGCGCCGGGCTGGCCGAGGATTGCCGTGAGCTGCTCGAGGACCGGGAGATCCATATCTATGAGCGCGTGGAACTCTCCCGTCATCTCCGGGTCTGCCTTGTGCTCCTCGAGCTGTTTGCTGACCCGGCCGACTATCGCCCGCACGTTGGCCAGCCAGTTCGCTACCTTGAGCGCCTCGTGCACCTCCATCGCGATGTCACCGTGCGCGACAAGCTTGCCCTCGAACTCAATCTCGCCTCCGACAATGCGCCCGTTGCCCGGCAGGAGCTGGGTCACCGCGAACGCGGTGGTCGTCTTGCCGCAGCCGGACTCGCCCACCAGGCCCATCGTCTCCCCGTGGTCCAGGGTGAACGATACCCCGTCGACGGCCTTCACCGTGCCCTTGAGTATCTGGAAGTAAACTTTCAGGTTCCTGACATCTAGCATTACCATGTTAGCGCTTCCTCAACCTCGGGTTGACGATTTCATCGAAGGCTCTCCCCACGAGGAAGAAGCCGAGGGAAATGAGAGTGATCGCAATCCCCGGAGGAATCAGCCACCACCAGGCCTTGAGCGCCTGAGACTGCGTGACGTCCTGGAGCATCCTTCCCCAGCTGACCGTCTGGATGTCCCCGAGGCCAATGAACGAGATCGACGCCTCGGACAGTATCGCGCCGCTGACCGCGAACGTCATATAGAGGAAAGCTAGGGGCAGGACGTTGGGCAGTATGTGCTTGCCCATGATCCTGGCGTGGCTCGCCCCCGTGACCCTCGCGGACTCGATGAACGGCCTCTCTTTCAGCGACAGCACTTGGGACCTTATGACCCTGGCGACGCCTGGCCAGCCCACGATCGCTATCACCAGGATCAGGTTGTTCACGCTCGCACCCAGCACGGAAGCCAGGGTGATGATCAGCGGCAACCCAGGAATGACGAGTATCACGTCCGTGAATCTCATCAGCACCGTGTCGATCTTCCCGCCGAAGTATCCCGCCACCAGCCCCATGGTTGTGCCAATCGTGATGGAGAACGTCGCCGCCAAGAACCCGACGTAGAGGGCGATCCGCGAGCCCCACACCCACTGGCTCCATATGTCACGGCCCCTGTTGTCGAGCCCGAGGATGTAGAGGTTACCGCTCGGGTAGCTCTGGACCCACGACGGCGGGGCTGGTATCATGTAGAGGCCCGTCGTGCTGTAGGCGTACATCGAGCCCGCCATGGTCCCCATGTACACTTGATCGAGGCCGCGGCTCTCCCCCGTCAGTGCCACCTGGGAACCGAGTATCGCGGAATCGAAGGTCTGCGACCAGCTCGTTGTGCCATCGTTGTAGTTGAGTGCGAAAAGCATCCCGACATCGTCCGCAGGGCCCGGCGCGCCCTGATCGTAGTTGCTTGCCACGTAGACGAGCGTCTTGATGAATGCGAACGGGTATGATGAGATGTACGTTGCGCCTGGTTTGACATCCTTGAAGACCCAGTTGGGCACAATCGACGGCACAACCGACTCAAACCCAGACCCAGCTGTCACATCCATGTAACCAATCGAATACGCATATCCACTGGCTGATCCGACGAGGAGGTTCAACGTCTCGCCGACGAGGAACGGCTGAGTGAGCTTCTGTGTTTCGACCTGCGTTATCCCAGTGCCCCACCTGATCTGGCGGGACCATGCCTTGTCCCCCCACCAAGGCAGGCTCGTCCCATTGGAGGCGTACCTAGCGGTCAGGTTGCCATCATCCATCCCGGCAAAGACGACGGGTTCGAATATCCTCGGCCTGTTGGAAACGAAGTGCACCACGGGAGCGCTGGAGAATTCGCCGTCTTTCGCCACCTGCCGGCTCCATTTCAGCTGGGGATCTGAAACATTCGTTATATCAATCGCCGTCAGCATGCCGTCTTCGCTCCCGACACAGATGTACGGCCTTGTCCTGTTGTTGGTGGTATAGTAGAACACGGGTGAGAAAAGGGGATAGGAACCGGTTCCCTTCATCGGCTGCCCGGCCACGCGGACAGGTTCCGTCGAGACATCGAAAACCGAGGGGCCTATGTGCCCTACATCCGTGACTTGCCAGAAATACATCCTTCCTGATGAAGAGCTGACGGCGACGAGGTCGTAGATTGAGTGGTCTGGGCCGTCATCCCCCGAGAAGACGGCGATTCCCGTTACCGATCCGTTCACTACACCAATCAGTTGCGAGGAGGGGGGAGGCTGACCTGAGTTCTTCTTATCGTTGACGGCGTAGACCGCCCCCGATTGCGTCCCCACGTACACCGTGAAATTGGCCTCGCTTGGGTCACTGATCTTGCCCCAGTTGACGACTATTGGATCTGCCGATATCGTTGAACCGAATTCGATGTAATTGGTCCAATCTTTCAAGCCGTAGGCTTGGCCTATCGCATATAGCCTCGATCCCGCCGCCACATAGAGCCTGTCGGTGGCAATCCCGAGCGCTTTCGGGACGACGCGGGCTGCCGCCGCATGGGTGATTGGCTGAAATCCGAACTTGTCACTATTGTTCGAGCCCAAGGGCCAGTACTTCGTGACCTGGACTATGTCCATGTCGGGTGCCCGCCACCAGAGCGGGTCGCGCAGGCCCATGAATGGCGCGGCAAACGCGATAAAGATGAACATGATCATTATGCCGAGTCCCAGCAGTCCGATCTTGCTCGCCTTGAAGAGGGTCCAATTCTGTTTGAACAGCTTCCGCCATCCCATGACCATGTTCTTGATCCGCTTCTTCATGGCTGCCATTCTACAACCTCACTCTTGGATCCAGGTACGCGTAGAGGACGTCGGCGAACATGTTCGCGATGATCGTCATGATCGCGAGGATGAAGAAGGCCCCCTGGACCGCGGGGAAGTCCTGGGCCAGGGTGCGGCTCACGAGGTAGGAGCCCATGCCGGGCCACGAGAACACTGTCTCGGTGAGGACGCCGCCGCTGATGATGAAGCCGATCGAGATCGCTATGGCGGTGACAACCGGCAATAAAGCATTGCGGGCTGCATGCCTGTAGATGACCGCACGCTCGGTGAGTCCCTTTGCCTTGGCGGTTGTGATGTAGTCCTCTCCCATGACCTCCAGCATGTTGCTCCTCATCAGGAGGATCGAGCCCGCCATCCCGATCATCACGAGAGTGACAAGCGGCAGCGCCATGTGCCACGCGACGTCCTTGACATAATCCAGCCCAGTCAAAGGCTGCAAGGAAATCGGGTCGTAACCGCCCATGCCACTCAGCGGGCTGATCTTGAGATTGACCGCAAAAATCCAGAGCAGCACCAGGCCCAGCCAGAAAACCGGCATGGCGTAGAAGAAGAGCGTGACTACTATCGTGCCCAGCTCCAGCTTGCTGCCGCGCCTCCAGGCAATCACCGCCCCGACCAGTATGCCGATGAGGTACTCGACCATCAATGCCGTGCCGAACAGAAGCAGGGTCGGGCCTATGCGCACAGATATCTCGTCGACTATTGGGCGCCCCGTGAGGAACGAACGCCCCAGATTGAACGTGACCATGTCCACGAAATAGCTTGCGAACTGCTCCAGGATCGACCTCTTCACGATGACATCGGGATGTATGGCCACGACATACTGGACGGCGAGGATCGGCGGGGGATTTCTCACGCCGATGTTCAGCGAGCCTATTGTGCCGGCTGTAGAGATGACGGAGAGCGAGAAACGGGCGCTGTCGACGTGCGTCTGCGTCGACTGGAACTTGTTCCCGTCGAGCCGGAACGGGCCGATGGATCCAGGGGAACCTGCATCCCAATCGTTGACCGTGAAGCCTGAACTCATGTCCGCGGAATCCAATCCAGCCACGATTGACACCTTGACAACGTAGGCGCCAATCCCAGGAGGGGTGTAGTTGACGCTGAACTCTTTCCCAGACCCGGGCTCCATCGTCAAGTTGACGGCAAGAAGGTTGCCGAGTTCGTCGGAGAAGTTGGCCCACGCGGTCGGAGTCGAACCGGTCCAGTTCGCATTGGCGGTTATCTGGACCTGGTCACCGCTGCGGTATGCCCAGCTGTCCCTGTCCGTCGTTATCGACATGATCCTGATGGCCGCGTTGGCCAAGAATGTCTTGGGCTTGGTATGAGAGAAATAGGTCAGGTTTGAATTGCCCGCGCTGTCGTTCAGCCATACGTGGAAGGCGTAAGGGCCCGGCGTACCGGTGTCGAAGCTCGTCTCGAACGCGTGTCCCTCCTGTGGAACTCTCTTACACAGCCCGAAGGAAACGCATATCTCGTCCCGCGCCTCCTGCGGCTGTCCGGGGACCGTGAAGAGCCGCGTGGGGTCTCCCGGCATGAGGCGGAATATGGCGAAGAGGATCACGAGGAAGACCACTAGCGTGATGAATGTCTGGATTCCCCGCCTCACCAGATACTGCCTCAGCCTCATGGGTTGACCCCGGTATGAACCGCCGCCGCGTCTCAGGCCTTGCGCCTACGGACGATAATGTACACGACCGCAATCATGCAGATGACCCCGATCGTGATTGCGATCTCCAGAACAGGCAGTCCTCTCGGCGGGCATGTTGAGTCGTTGGGGATCCTGTCGCCGTTCCAGCACGTCTGGTAGAGCTTGACCATGACCACGCCGATGGTGGCCGTCCCGTTGTAGAAGCCCGGATAGGTCGCGTCTATCTTCAGCGAGATCGGATTCTCATCCAGCGGCAGTTTGCTCGCGACAGGGGCGGTGAAGGTTACCTCACTCATATTCGCCGCGGTTCCAGTCACCGGACTCACTCCCGCTGGCGAATCCAGGCTCTGATCGAGTGACGCATTGACCGTGGCGTCCAGTTTCCGGAAGCCGAGGGGATCCGTGACCGTGACCTGGAAGTGCAAGCTGTCGCCTGCATTCACCACGTCCGTGTCGAGCAGGCTGATAGTCACCGCCAGGAAGTCGGCCCCCACCGGGTAGATGGCCACAAGCGAGCTCCTGCCAGCGTCCGGGAAGTCCCAGTATGTGACCGTCGCGGTGATCGTCGCGTTGAGGATGTCAGCGAATGTGTTCGCGACCAATGACACCGTCATCTTGCCCGCGATGTTCGTCTTGCCCGTAACGATGTAGTTGGTTGCAGTGCCGTTGTCGAAGTTGCCCGCGTAGTTCGGAGTCAGCTCGAGCGTGACGTTCGCGTTCTCGACGGGGTTGCCGTTTTGGTCTTTCACATTAACCGCAATCGACTTCGTGTCACCCGAGGCGATCGCCGAGGGGGCCTCTATGCCCAAAGACAGCCTCTTGTTCGAAGGTGGCTTGATGTTCAGTAGCGACCAGTAGTTCCAGATCGTCCCAGACGACGGCATCCAGCCGACGAAACGGTCCTGCCTCTGCGCCTCGATGTTCGTCCTGAAGTACAGCACGTCGTACGGCAGCTTCTCCGCCAGGATGCCCTCCGCCCACTGGAACATCTGGACTCTCTTGTTCTCGTCCAGCTCCTTCCTCGTCTCTTCCAGGATATAGTCCAAGGTCGGGTCGTTGAACCCGCCGTAGTTCTGGCCGGACGCCGCATTGGATGAGTGGAAGAAGCTGTAGAAGTAGTCCGGGTCGTTCCCGCCGATCCTCCAGCCGAGGATGTACATGTCGAAGTCGTGGGCGTTGATCAGCGAGGTGATCGCACTGAATGCGGACGGCTTCGCCTTGACGTTGATGCCGATCTTGTTCATCTCGTTCGCGATCATCGTGCAGGAGTTCGCTCTGACGGGGTCGTAGTCGGCGTTGGGGCACCAGAGGTTGAACTCCCCCGTGCCAATGCCGGGCAGGATGTATTTTTGGGTGCCGGGGTCCTTGGTGTACCAAGTCGCGGCCTCTGCTCCGCCGCCGTTGTTCGATAGCCAGACGGCGTCCAGGTGCGCCAAGTCCATCTCGGCCAGGGCCTGCGCCACGCTGAAGTCGTATCCCGTCAGTGACGCGTTGTAGAACCTGACGTTCTGCGGGCTCAACGGCACGACGCCCGGGACTCCGTATCCCTGGAGGAAGTCCTTGACGATCTTGGGTTTGTCGATCAAGTGGGCGATCGCCCTCCTGAAGTGCAGTCCCGTGTCGAACTGGTCGATCTGCCCGTAGTGCCATGCCCCTATCGCGGGGCGCCTCATGTTGTAGGCGAGGTAGAAGAATCCGGGCTCAGGCCTGCTCCAGATGCGTATGTTCGGGTTGTTGATTAGGTCGGGCACGTATTCGGGCGCGACGCTCCAGTGATAGTAGTCGATCGCGCCGGATTGGAGCGCGAGGATGCCCAGTACTCCGCTGGCGTAGACATTGGTGAGGATGCCGTCGATGTAGGGCTGGTGGATGTACTCGGCAACGAACGGGTCTATCATCGTGCCGGTCTTCTCGTCCTTGCCTGTGAAGAACAGCGTGTTCTTCATCACCAGAGAGACAGACTGCGTCTCATCGAAGCTCTCGAACCGGAAAGGTCCGGTTCCGATAACGTCACCGTCTGTGAGCTGCCACTCCTCCGCGCTGTCAATCGCGGGTGTGTCGGACTTCAGATAAACGTAAGGCTTGTATGACGTCTCAGTCGTTGGTATGCCCTGTCCGAACTTTGGGTTGGGCTCGGGGTAGATCGCCTTGCCGAAATCCTCATGAAGATTATCGACCCTGCATGGGGCAATCAGAGTGCAATCTGTGGACTTAATGTCGTCTCTGAATCCCCGGTCCTCCCAGACGTGGCGTGGAAACAGCGTGTATCCCGTCAGGGTCGACCTGTAGAAGTTGGCGAAGGGCTCCTGCAGCTGGAATCTCACGGCGATCCTGAGGCTGGCGTCGCCGACCGTCGGCTCGTTCTGCCAGTTCTTCGTGGTGAGAGTCATGAACAGCCAGCGGGTCGTGGTGTAGTTGCTGCCCGACTTGCCCGCCTTGTCCATGAGAACCCTGAGGTCGATGTTCGACCTCGGGTTCATGGCCTGCAGCTGATATGAGAAGAACAGGTCGCCGGGCGTCGCCTGGACGCCATCATGGAAGTAAACGCCGTTGAAGTCGTAGTATGCGGTTATGTTCAACGCGTTCGTTAACGGTTCCTTCGCGAATTTACCGTATTCATCCGCGTCGAACACTCCGTTCTGATCCGCGTCCACGCCCTTTACGATGTAAGGCACTAGCTCGTCGGTGTCGGGCTTCGCCTGACCTATGCTGTCATAGACGCGGCCCAGGACATCGGATGTCCACACGTCGTTCGCAAGCGCGGGCAACGGGTTCCTCGTCTTCATCTTGTCCTGCCCGCCGACGACCAGTATGATCTGGTCGGCCCTTGTCCCGACATCCGCGGCCTTCACGGGGAAGCCGCTGACGACGAACAGGCCCACTAACACTACTGCCAAACACATTGTGCCAAGCGCCGGAGTGGCCTTCATATTGCTACCTCCTTCCCCACGCTCGAGAGGTCTTGAGCGTGCGATAGTCCGTTCGTACTAAAGGCTTTCGGAGGACTCATCGAGACTGCATCCGTGCCGAGACTATAAAAGCAGATTTGTGCGGCTTTTTGTGAACTATTTAACTGTTTCCTCGGCAAAATCGCCGAATCCAGAGATATATCTAGTTGATAATATATTGAGTCTATTATTATTGCCGCCGCTCACGCGTCAGCCACGTAGTACTTGTGATCGCGGCCGATCCTCTCGACCGCGATCATCCCCTCTCGGCTCATCATGCGGAGGTTGTAGCTGATTGCCTGCTGGCTCACGTTCAGCCTCTGGGCGATCTCCGCCTGGGTCGAGCCGCTTCCACCGCCGACCATATCGAGGATCTGCGCCTGGAGGTCGCTGAGGCGGATGCCCTCTTCGTCCGGTATGTTGACGTCCATCGCGTAGAACCGCTTCAGCATGCGGTCCCGCCGCGACTTGACGAAACCCTGGACCTCGAGAGTCCGCAGGTGGTGTGCCAGGGTCCCGTTGTTGACCCTCAAGCTCGCCCTGAGGAGGTTGAAGTGGACGCCGGGATTGGCGCGGATGTAGCCGTAGATCTGGCCGCGGACGAAGTGGTCGAGGACGTCCTCCTTACGGATCCTAGAATAGAGCGGGAACACGAGGAACTTGAACAGGCCGTAGCGCGCTGTCTCGGTGCTCGCCGCCCCGCCAAATGCTGCCAGGACCGCCGCCAGGCTCAGCACCGGGACGACGGGGACCTGCCCCCAGCCACCGGTCGGCCCTGGCGTCACGACGACGACCATCCTGCCGACGCCGCCGAAGGTTCCCGCCTTGTAGGCAGTCGCGACAATCAGGAGGTGACGCTCGTTTGACGAGACCGAGGAATAGGTGAATTCGAAGCGGCCGTCGTATGAGGTCGTGCCCGATGCAGGCGTCACTGTCCCGCCGTCGGCCAGCAGTGTCACGGTGGCGCCCATGACCGGCACGTCGGAGTTGTCGGTCAAGGTCAAGGCGATAGGCAGGCTTGTGCCGCTCTCGACCAGATCCGTCTCATAGGAGAAGGAGACTATCAAGGAAACACCGCCGCTGCCGCCAGCGTCGAATGAGGGGATTTCGGCTGCAGCCCTTGGCGGGACAAGCAAGAATGCTGAGAAGAGCAGCAGAGCGGTGAGTGGGAGCCAGTATGTTGACTTCACTGCGCGCCTACCCCGTGATAACATGGTGCTCACCGTATATAAGATGATTTGTACGGTGTTTTGTGAGGAGCACTTACTGCCGACCTCATCGATGCGTATCGTTTCTTGACGGGTCTTCTGGCTTCCGGGGGAATCTCAAAATTCTTATGGCTCGGTCGCCATCAGCACCGCCAAGATAGCATGTTCTGTCCTCGGTGCAAGACGCCTGTCGCTCCCCTCGAGACCAAATGCGGGAAATGCGGTCTCGCTGTTTCACTCGTCTCGAGTCGTCCTCTGCCATCGGGGGATGCGCCCGACTCCTGCAGGTATTGCGGCCACCCGCTTGGCGGGCGGGACTCGTGCGAGATGTGCGGCGCACCCGGCGGTCAGCCAGTGGCGGGTCCGCAGGGGATCAGATGCCCGCTATGCGGCGGCGATCTCGACGAGAATCTTGCTTGCCGAAAGTGCGGCGCCATAGTCGGGGGAGAGACGGCACGAGATGAACCCAAGGTCCAGTGCCCGGGCTGCGGCGGCGAGGTGTCCCTCGATGATGAACGCTGCGGGGCGTGCGGCATCAGGATATGGATCGAGGATTCTGCGGAGAGCGCGAGGCTGGATGCGCTGAAGTGTCCGGCCTGCGGAACGTCGGTCGCGGAGGGCGACGCGAAGTGCGCGCGGTGCGGCTTCCTCGTCTGGCTCGAATCCGAGGAAGAGAGAGCCGACAGGGCAAGAGAATCGATCAGGGACGCGACGTCACGGCTCGTTGAAATCAAAAGAGAGCATGGCGCGGTGCCGGAAAGGGCGGTGACTTACCTGCAGGCCGCTCAGAGGGTTTTGAAGAATGGCGAGGCGGAGCTCGCGACCAGGCGCGCCATGATCGCCGCTGACATCGCTGAGGTTGATGCGCGACAAAAGGCAATCTTCGCCGCGGCAGCGAGGCGGGCGGAGGAGAGGATGAGGTCCGCCGAGGACAGGGGCGGGGACATGTCGAGGTGCAGAGAGCTGCTTCAGATGTCGCGACAGGCGGATGAGAAAGGCGATCGCAAGGTGGCAATCAGACTCGCGCTGAAGTGCAAGATCATGGCGGAGGATCTGGAAGGTTCTCTTTCCAGGGCCCCCATCGGCGCGTAGGCCGCAGACTAGACCATGATCATATCTCGCGCGAGGCGGCCGTGATCAACCCTTTCAATTGCGGCTCCACCTGGTAGGGGTCGGAACCTGGCGGCATCACCGCCACGACCATGGAACGCCGACCTGACTCCAGTATCAATATATGCAGGTCGTCTGAATCCAGCACGATGCGCGACGGAGGGGACTTCCCGAGTTCGTTGGCGGCGGTCATGCCCGCTCCCAATATCGTGGCGCACATGATGGAGAACGTCTCCTTCGCGACGCCCTTCGGCATGTCCGCCGCGATGACCAGTCCATCCCGGCTCACGACTGCCAGGGCATTCGCACCGCACGCTTGCCTCGTTTTCTTCACAATGTCATCCAGTGACGTCAGCTCACCTCCGGCTTGAAGACGCATTCCGGACTTCCCGAGCTCGCGCACTCAACTTCCACGAGCCTTGCATTCTTTTCACCGTGAATCGAACGAAGGCGCGACAGAATCCCCCTGAGGCGGTGGCAAGAGGGCGACTCGTTCTCCTTATCGGCTTCTATCGAACCCTTCACCCTGATCTCACCGTCATCGAAGACCACATCCTCCACCCAGCCCCTCGCGATGAGTATCTTCCGGGCGCCTTCGAGCATATCGCCGCTGCCCTTGCACAGCTCCGCGAGCTGGTCGGCGAGCGCCTCGCCCTCGCGGAAGAAGAGACCGTGACAGGCATAGCTCATCACGCCCTCGTAGAGTCTCAGGATTGAAGAGACCTCTGTCTGCGATATCTTGACGAATCGCATCCGGACTCTCAGCGGGAGAACCGACTAATAAAAACTTCGCTGCAATTATCGCTCCCTGCACTCCGGACAGACGAGAAGGCTGCCCTCCGCCCGGAGATCGGTGCTGTAGATGCCGCACGCCTCGCAGTGCCCCTCGATCCCTTCCATCTTCTCCACGAGGCCGGCCCTGGTGAACTCCCGCGTCACCTCCATGAGCTGCGGCCAGAGGTGGATGATGTCGTTCTCCGTGACCAGCCCGACCAGCTTGCCGCCATCGACGACCGCCAGACGCCGTATCCTGAGCTTTGCCATCTTGGCCGCGGCCTCGGCGACCTCCATGTGCGGGTGTATCGAGACAAGGGGCGAGCTCATGACCTCGCCTATCTTCGTGCCCGTGGCGTCCTTGCCTTGGGCAATCACCTTTGCAACCATGTCGCGCTCGGTCACTATCCCGACAGGCGTCTCACCGTCCAGCACGACGAGGCTCCCGACGCCCCTGTCCCTCATCAGCCTCGCGGCCTCGGCCACGGAGACCTCGGCGCGGACCGTAACTGGCACCTTCGACATTATCTCCAGAATGGGGACTCTCGCAATCATGGCGACATTCCTGTCAATGGCCTAAGAGTTCATATAACCTTTTGTCTATGTTTGCATCGTCCCCGGCTCGGAACGGCGGACGCTCGAAGAGGTAGCGAATGGCGGTGGGGCAATCGTACACTTCGGAAGAGGGCGAGCTGGCCGTCCGCATCGCCCGCGACACCGTCGATTCTTATGTCGTGAACAAGCCATTTAAGGCCTTTCAGGTCCCCGCCAAGTTCAACGAGAAATCCGGTGTGTTCGTCACCCTCAACACGTGGCCCGAGCAGGAACTGCGGGGCTGCATAGGCTACCCTCAGCCGGTCTTACCTCTGGTGAAGGCTCTGATCAAGGCCGCGGAGGAATCGACCGGGGATCCAAGGTTTCCCGCTCTGAGGAAGGACGAGCTGGATCATGTCGTCGTCGAGGTCACGATCCTCACCCCGCCCGAGCTCATCCAAGTCAAGAAGACCAGAGACTACGTCAAGGAGGTCTCCATCGGGACTCACGGCCTGATAGCCGCGCAAGGCATGCTCCGCGGACTCCTGCTCCCGCAGGTGCCCGTGGAATGGAACTGGGACACGGAGGAGTTCCTCGCCCAGACGTGCATGAAGGCTGGCCTCACGCCAGACGCGTGGCTCGACGAGGATACGAAGATCTACAGGTTTAGAGGCGAGATATTCGCAGAGGAGAAACCTCGAGGATCCGTGAAGAGACACTTGCTTGGTGTTCCCCATGCTGGTCCTTGAGGGAAGGGCCTTCATACAGGGCAGTTTCAAGCAATGCGTGATCGGCATCGAGGACGGCGTGATCTCCTCGATCAAGAAGACTCTCCACGGCGACGACAATGTGGACTACGGTGAATTCCTCATCCTTCCCGGAGGAATAGACCTGCATGTCCACTTCCGCGAGCCCGGCCTGACGCACAAGGAGGACTTCAGGACGGGGACCACATCGGCGGCGATGGGCGGCATCACCACGGTGTTCGACATGCCGAACACGATGCCGCCGACGACGACCCTCCGCGAGTACGAGCAGAAGGTCGAGATGGCGGGAAGGAAGGCGTGCGTCGATTTCGGCCTCTACGCGGCTCTCTCGAAAGCCCGCGAGACATCCAGACTGGCGGGGGTCCGTGCGCCCTTCAAGCTCTACATGGCTCAGACCACTGGCGGCCTCGACGTCCCGGCGGACGATGTCCCTGGCCTTCTGAAGGATCTTCCGCCCGTGTATCCCCCCGTCGTCGTGCACGCCGAGAACCCCGCCAAGTTCAAAGCCACCGATGCGAGAACGCTCCGGGAGCACGACCTCGCGAGGCCGGTCGAGGCGGAGTCTTCATCGATAGACCTTCTCAAGGCAATGAGGAGGAACTTCCACATCACTCATGTCACGTCGGAGGAGTCACTGGAGAGCGTCTCATCGTCGGGCTTCACATCCGACGTCACACCGCATCACCTGCTGCTCGATTGCACCAGGCCGCTGGGCCAGCTCGGCAAGGTGAACCCACCGTTGAGGCAGCCCTCGGAACGGGAAGCCGTGTGGAACGCGTTCGCCGGAGGACGCATCGGCATCCTGGCGAGCGACCACGCGCCGCACACGGAGGAAGAGAAGTCCGTCAACTTCGCAGACGCTCCATCAGGCTTGCCAGGCGTCGAGACCATGATCCCATTGATGCTACGCAAGGTGAGGAGCAGCGACCTGCAACTTGACAGGCTCATCAACGCCGTTGCCGAGCGTCCGGCAGAGCTCATGGGTCTGAACAAGGGCCTTATCGAGGTCGGCAGGGACGCGGACCTGGTCGTGGTCGATTCGCACTCGGTCACGAAGGTGCGGGGCAAGAAGCTCCATTCTAAGTGCGGATGGACGGCGTTCGAAGGATGGGAGGCGATCTTCCCCTTGGCGGTGTACCTGCGCGGGAACCTGATCGTGGACAAGGGCGAGGTCGCGGAGGATTCGATCGGGGAACATGTGGAGGCAAAGGTCCCCGCCAAGCGGCCGGAGCCTGCAAAGAAACCCAGGTTCGGGGCGGCCCTCCAACAGGAAGCGCCTAGGTGAGCGCGTAGTAGTATTCGCCCGCGTGCTTCTGCTCGCGGTCAAGGCGCGAGTCGGGCTTGTTTATCCTCGGGCGGTTCGTCTCGTTGTCCCGGCGGAACGTGATCCCCACCTGCTCGAGGAACCTGTTCATGCCCTCCCGCATCGGGAAAGGACCCTGAGCGAGGCCGGAGACACCCGGCTCGCCGCTGAACACGATGATGCTGTCGGAGACCATGTCGATGAAGTAGACGTCGTGGTCGACGATGAGGCCGCTCTTCCCCTCCTTCTCCATGACCCTGCGGATGGTCTTCGCCGCCTCCATGCGCTGGTTGCTGTCCAGGTACGCCGATGGCTCGTCGATCAGGTATGAGTCGGCGTCGCGGCCGAGGCAGATAGCGATGGCGACGCGCTGGAGCTCCCCGCCGGAGAGCGTGGTGACTTCCCTCTCCATTAGTCCCCTGACCTTCAATGGGCTGAGAACCTCCGCCTCGAAGTAGTTGCTCTCCGCCTTCCTGCCGACCGCCGCCGCAAAAAGATCCCGCACGACCCCCTCGTACTTCGACTCGACGTACTGCGGCTTGTAGCTGACCTTCCACTCCGCGGTCACCTCGCCGACCGTCGGCGCCTCCTCTCCCGCCAGCATCTTGACGAACGTCGTCTTGCCCGTCGCGTTCGGGCCGACGACGCCGACAACTTCCCCCTTCCTCAGCTTGCCGGGCTCGACCTTCAAGTGAAAGCCTTCGTATCGCTTCTCGAGGACATCGTAATGGAGGAGCGTCGTGGCCTTCCAGCCCGTGCGTGGCGGGCTCGCCTCGAACCTGATCTCCCGGTCCCTGAACCGCATGTTCTCCTCGCGGAGGTAACCCTCCAGGTAGACGTTGATGGCGGTCCTCACGGGCCGGGGCTGCGCGAGCACGCCATAAGCGCCCTCCGAGCCGTATATGATGTGAACGACATCTGCGAGGAAGTCCATGATCGCCAGGTCGTGCTCGATGACGACCACCTGCTTCCTCTCGGACAGAGACTTGATCGTCCTCGCGACCCTGAGCCTCTGGTTGATGTCCAGATAGGACGACGGCTCGTCGAAGAAGTAGACATCGGCGTCCTTGAGCATCGTCGCCGCGATGGCGGTCCTCTGCAGTTCACCGCCGGATAGGTGCTTGACATCGCGGTCCATGAACGAGCTGAGGCCGAGCTCCTCGCCAACGACATCGAGCTGGTCCCCCTCGTCCACCTTCTCCAGCAGATCCTTGACTTTCCCGGAGACGACCTTGGGCAGCTTGTCGACGTACTGCGGCTTCATCGACGTCTTGAGCCCGCCATCAGCCAGCTTCTCCAGGTAGTTGTGCAGTTCCGTCCCGGCGAAGTACTCGAGCACGGGGCCCCACTGTGGCTTCTTCTTGCGGTATTGCCCGAGATTTGGAACGAGCTCGCCGCTGAGTATGCTGACGGTCGTCGTCTTGCCGACGCCGTTGGGGCCGAGGAGGCCGACGGCCTGGCCCTCCTTGGGCACAGGGAGCCTGAAAAGCCTGAAGCCGTTCTTGCTGAACTGGTGCACCAGGTCTTCCTTGAGGGCCTCGGGTAGGCCGATGATTCTGATCGCGTCGAACGGGCACTTCTTGACGCAGATGCCGCAGGCTATGCATGTCTCCTCGGAAATCGTCGACTTGCCGGTCTCCTGGTCGATCCAGATGACCTCTGAGCCGGTCCTCTGAGGGGGACAGAAGGCGATGCACTCCAGATTGCAGCGCTTCGGATGGCACCTGTCTTTGAACACTACCGCTATGCGCACGATTTCAGAAAGTCTCCAGCTTATTTAAACTGAGGGAACGTGCGCGGCGGGACTCGGACTGGAGCCTGCCCGCCAGCTGAGCGAAAACGTTTAAGCGGGACAGTCCTTACTGCAGACTCGCGCGGCTATAGTGTAGCCTGGTATCACATAAGCTTGCCAAGCTTATAACTCGGGTTCAAATCCCGGTGGCCGCACTTCTTTCCCTGAAATCACCGCCACGATTCAGCTGGACCGGCGGCACCGTTATCTGGCCTCATCGTATTCCGGTGGCGGGAGAGAATTGGAGAAGCGCAGGGTCGCCCTCGAGGGCGCAACAATCCTCACGGGCCCGATGTGGCAACCGATGCCCGACTCGACCGTCTTGGTCAATGGCGACCTCATAGCGGCGGTCTCGCACGAACGCGGCTCCCCATATCCAAAGGGCACGAGGGTGATCGACTGCGGCGGGAAGTTCCTCACCCCCGGATTCATCGACATGCACACCCACTGCCACACGACGGCGGCGGTGGACTTCCTGTCCCAGTTCGGACCGAGGATAGAGGGACCGCAACACAGGGACTGGTTCCTGAGGCTCTTCGTCGCGCATGGAGTGACGACCATCAGGGATGTCGGCAACTTCCCGGAGATTTTCGATCTCAGGCGCGAGTTCTCGGAAAACCCGTCCGCCCCCGCAATGTTCGTGGCGGGGGAACTGCTCGAGGGACCAGAGCCCCTCTGGCCGCTGAGCAGGAAGGTCAATGACGCCGAGGCCGCCCGCAAGGAGGTCAGGAGGCAGAAGGAACTCGGTGCAGACTGGGTGAAGCTCTACACGGGACTCGATCACGAGACCGCAATAGCGGCGATCGATGAGGCGCACTCGCTCGGGATCCGCGCGGCGGGGCACATCTGGAAGACGACCGCGAGAGAGGCGGCGAGGGCGGGCATCGACACGCTGGAGCACACCCTGACGCTTGCCGATGAGGAATTCCTCACGGAGGAGGACCGGGCCTCTCTGCCAGGATCGGCGGACGGGAAGTACAGGCGGGATAGGTTCCGCTACGCCTGGTCAAAGACGAACCTAGAGTCCGATGCGGCAAATGACCTCGTGAAGGCGCTGACGGCATCGCAGACAGCTGTCTGCCCGACGCTCATCGTCCACGAGAACACGATACTCGGCCCGGACGTGTCATACCAGAACTTCGCCTACGACTGCGTTCCCCAGCAGTGGCTTGACACATGGGAGGGGCGGCTAAAGCTGTTCAAGCCGCCGGGCGAGACGCTCCCCGATCCGATCGGGTCGTTCGAGAAGGCCTTGAACATGGTGGCGCGGTTGAACTCACGGGGCGTGCGCATCCTCGGCGGGACCGACGCTGCACTCTGGAATCCTTTCGTCGTGCCCGGCGCCAGCCTCCACAGGGAATTGGAGCTGCTCTTGGCGGCGGGCGTGGACGCCCGTGATGCCCTTTCCTCCGTCACGTGCTGGGCGGCGGAGGCCCTCGGTGTCCCAAGCGAGATCGGTACGATTGAGGAAGGGAAGGTGGCGGACCTCGTCCTGCTCGATGACAATCCCCTGGAGGCGATACGGCACACAAGGGGGATCGAGCTGGTGATCAACAGGGGACGCGCGTCGTCACCCGAAGAGATTTTGGAGAGCGGCGAACTCGTCGATTAAGATTCGTCACTTCTTCCTGAGTTCCTGACCTATCAGCACGAAGTTGGAGAGCAGGTTCTCCAGCTGGATCCTCTCGTTGCTTCCCTCGACCAGCCTGAACTCCGTCTCTCCTATCCTGTCGACGAGCCTGACCTTGAACACGTCAGGAATCGCGAGGTCGAAGACGGTGCGGTGTATCTGGCGGATGATGTCCTCTCCCGCCAAGCCGTACTCGATGAGCAGCTCGTCGAGCTCGTCCCTGGCCTTGATGAAGTCGCCTTCAAGTGCGACCTCTATCAGCTTCTTGACCGCCTCCGGCCTCGCGGTGCTGGCGGCCTTGTACATCGTGTCGGAGTCGACCGTCTTTCCGACCGAGGCAGCGACCTGCAGCGAGTTGACCGCCTTCCGTAGGTCGCCTTGTGCGACGTAGAGCAAAGCTTCCATGCCGTCGTCCGTGACCTTGATCCCCTCCGCCTTCGCAACGCGCGAGAGGTACTGTTTCACAGCGTCGGGCTTCAGGGGCCTGAAGCGGAACACGGCGCACCGCGACTGGATCGGCTCGATTATCCTGGAGGAATAGTTGCAACTGAGGACGAACCTCGCCGTGCGCGTGTAGTTCTCCATCGTCCTCCTCAGCGCCGACTGCGCGTCGGTGGTGAGGTTGTCCGCCTCGTCGAGGAAGATTATCTTGAAATCCCCGCCAATCGGCATGATCCGAGCGTAGTCCTTGATCTTCGTGCGCACCGTGTCTATCCCGCGCTCGTCGCTCGCGTTGAGCTCCAAGAAGTTGGCCTTCCAGTTGTCCTTGAAAAGCTCACGCGCGAGGGCGATCGCGCAGGTCGTCTTGCCCGTGCCCGCGGGGCCGGCGAACAGGAGGTGCGGGAGGTTCTCCGTCTTCACGTAGGCCTTCAGCCGGGAGACGATCTCGTCCTGGCCCACTACATCGTCCAGCTTCGAGGGCCGGTACTTCTCGACCCAGACCTCCTTCATGACTCCCCCTTTGCCGGCCTTGAATCGCGGGAGCCGCTAAAAGCTTTTGGGAGGGCCGATCGAGCGCGCGTTCCATGAAAACCTAAATAGCGACGGCGGCCTAGCCAGCGCCGTTGAACTGCTCGAAGTGCTCCAAGCCTGCGGTCACTCTAATCCGCTACAGCGGCCAGCACCTGTGCGCGAGCCACTTCCTCGAATTCACCGAGAGGAGGGTCAAGAAGGAGCTCCGCCGGCAGCTCAACTTCGAAAAGGACGCGACCATCGCGGTGGCTATCTCTGGCGGGAAGGACAGCAGCGTGACCGCGTACCTTCTCTCGAAGCTCCTTCGCAAGAGACCGACGGTCAGCCTCGTTGCGATCACCGCCGACGAGGGGATCGCGGGCTACCGCCCCGGCGGCATCGAGTCGTCACGCGAACTGTGCCGGAGCCTCGACATCCCTCACCACGTCATCTCCTACGCGGAGACGCTCGGCTGGACGATGGATCGCGCGGTCAAGGTTGATCCTAAAACGATACCTTGCAGCTATTGCGGCGTGTTCCGCCGCTACACATTGAACAAGAAAGCGCGCGAACTACATGCTGATTATCTCGCGACGGGGCTCAACCTCGACGATACAGCGCAGTCTGTGCTGATGAACGTGGCGCGAGGGGACATGGAGCGCATGGCCCGGCTCGGACCCCATGACAAGGTGCAGGAGGACATGATCCCGAGGCTGCAACCACTGCGCCTGATTCCCGAGAAGGAATCATACCTCTACGCCATGCTCGGGGAGATCAAGTTCCACGACGCGACTTGCCCCTACTCGGACAGGGCGGCGCGAGGGCTCTTCCGCGACACGCTCAACAAGCTGGAGGAGAGCATGCCAGGCACACGCCATTCCCTGCTCAGCTCGTTCGACCAGATGAGGCCTTGGCTCGACAGGGAATTCTCAGGGGTCAAGGTGAGGAAGTGCCGAAATTGCGGCGAGCCAACGATGAACCCGGTGTGCAAGGCATGCGAGCTGGTTGAGAAGCTGGAGAGCCTGTCTACCTAGAGCGCTTCCTGGCCTTCGCCCTCATGTCGACGATCTCGTCCCTTCTCTTGCCGACCCCAACGAGGGCCAGCTTCGCCCCGATGGACTTCGACAGGTAGGTCAGGTACTTCTTGGCCTCGGGCGGCATCGCGGTGAAGCCTTTTGCCGCCACCTTGCGCCAACCCTCTTCTCCGACCTCCTTCCAGCAGGGGAACGTTTTGTAAATCGGCTTGCAGCGCGAGAGCACCTTCATGCTTGCGGGGAAGTCCTTCACAATCCCGCCATCGTACTGATACGATTCACAGATTTTGATCTCGTCGAGTCCGTCGAGCACGTCGAGCTTCGTCACCGCGATCGAGTCGAGGCCGTTGACGCGCGCCGAATAGCGGAGCATCACCATGTCGATCCAGCCGCATCTCCTCGGCCTGCCCGTGGTTGTGCCGAACTCCCCGCCCTTGCTCTGCATGTGATTCCCGATCTCGTCGGTCAGTTCCGCCGGGAACGGCCCGGTCCCCACTCGGGAGGTGTAGGCCTTGACGACACCCATGACATCGTCGATCACCCCCGGCCCGACTCCCGCCCCGGTGCACGCCGCCCCGGAGACGCAGTTCGAGGATGTGCCGTAGGGGTAGATGCCGTGGTCGATGCAGAGGTGCGTGCCCTGGGCCCCCTCGAACAGCACCCTCTTTCCCTTCGCGATGTACGAATACAGGAGGACGCCGGTGTCGGTCACCTTCGACCTGAGCTGCTGCCCGTAGTCCATGTACTTGGTGAACGTCTCCTCCATCGAGAGAATATCTACGCCCCTGAGGGCCTGGATCATCCTCTGCTTGAGCGGCACCAGGACGCCCAGCTTCTCCTTGAGCGCGTCTGGGTCAACGAGGTCAACCATGCGGATTCCGAAGCGGCCGACCTTGTCCTCGTAGCTCGGGCCGATGCCGCGCATCGTCGTCCCCGCCTTCATGCCGCTCTTCGCCTCCTCCTCCAGCCTGTCGAGGATCCTATGGTAGGGCATTATGACGTGCGCCCTGTCGCTTATCCGGAGGTTGTCCGCGCTGTATCCTTTCCCGCGGACCTCGGCAATCTCGGCGAGGAGGAGCTCCGGGTCGAGGACGACGCCGTTGCCGATGATGTTCATCGTCTTCGCGCGGAGGATTCCGCTGGGCAGGAGATGGAACCTGAAGATGTCCTCGCCCACCTTGACCGTGTGGCCGGCGTTGGGCCCTCCCTGGAAGCGGACGACGACGTCCGCCTCCTTCGCGAGGTAGTCCACAATCTTGCCCTTGCCCTCGTCACCCCACTGAGTCCCGATGACCACCGTTGCTGGCATTTTCTCGCCGAACACCGCAACGCCGCAAGGATAAAAACCTGTATGGCTCGCAGCCTCGAACCCCGTCCTCAAACGTGACCGGCATCGACCGTCGCGTCTCCGACCCCTCCTTTATGGAAATACATCGAAAGCATTTTATATGCGCGAGAGGCAATCAGCACCGCCGCAGGTAAGCCCGCGACAGGTCAGGTCGGGGGAGGAAAGTGGCAAGATCGCCAGCGTCGCCAGACGGTACCCGCTCCGCTTCTGAGTCGGAAGTGCAGAGGGCATTTGAGGAGAGTTTTCAAAGGAGTCTGGCGGAGGAGCCATGGAAGGGCGCGGGCCTCTACGGCACGTACCTGAGCTCCCCCGACGATATCCGTCGCAGCTTCCTGGACCTCTGGCCCCGCCTTGATGGCATCTTGGAGAGATCAATCGATCCGGCATCCGCCCTGAAGGACATCGGTGATCTGATCGTCTACGAAATCCCCGACGGAACGCGCACGACGCTCAGCACGAACGAAAAGATTGACGTCGAGCTGGACGCGGGCATGTGGTGCCTCTCGTTCATCCACACACTCCGCTCGCTAGGAGCGAAAAAGGCGGTGCTGATGACGCACACCTCCTACAATCGGCAGAGAGGCGAGGGGGAGATGGAGCGGATCATATCCGTCATAGAGAGGGGGATAGCTCCGGTGGCCGACTACTGCGAGAAGAACGACATCAACGCGAGGCTGGTCGGCCTGAGCGACGAGTACGAGCTGAGCGAGAGCCTCAGAGCCGCTTTCCCCGAGAGGAAGGGAGCGGACTTCGAGGTCTTCTTCCTCATCGACTACAGAGAGGAGTGCTTCCTGGAGGAGAAGGGCAAGGAGCTCATGTCGCAGCTCCCGGATGTTGACGTCGTCGTGAGGCACACGAAGATGCACATATCCGGCGGCTGGCTCCCCACGAAGACCTTGCGCGCGACCTATCTCTATTGTCAGAACGGGACCGTGTACACCAACTGGACGTTCGACGAGCACGTTTCTCTCGTCGGGGCGGCGCTCCTGGCGAAGTACCTGAACCAAGGCGAGATGCTCGTGAAGACCTATCCCTCGGTCGACGATGTCAAGAAGAGGTACCAGAAGAGGGAGCTGAGTCTTTCCAACCGTGTCGTCAAGGTCCGAGAGGCCCCGAGGAAGCTCTACGTCATGGGGTCCCCGTGGGGCCTGGTCCAGCTCTACTATTAGATGAGAGCGAGCGCTGTTTCCGCGCCGCGACTCTTCTCTCTCGCTCCTCGTCGTCCATGGCGAGCGTCCCTCGCACCAGGCCTTCGAGCTCGTCGCCAAGTCTCTTCATCTCGACGGTGTACGCTGACACTGGGTCCTCAGCGCCTCCGAGAATCGCCCGGGACGCCGCCTCCGCGCTGCCGATGGCGTATCCGATCCCCTCCCCCGTCAGCGGATTGCCCAGCCCCGCCGCGTCGCCGACAAGGAATACATTCCCGCTCCCGCAATGGATGTTGCCGAAAGGCGCGGAGTAACCTTCCAGATGAACAGGCTCCGCGACCCTCACCCCGCAGTCCCGGGCGAGCCAATCCCTCAGCCGGTCCATCCCCTCCCGCATTCGCGGCGGTCTCGTGCTGAGGATGCCCACGCCCAGACACAGCCTGTCGCCCTTGGGGATGAGGTACGAGTAGGTCGGGGACATGTCGCCGCGGTACATCATGTAAAAGCAGTCTTCGAGATTCCCGGACCTGGGATGGTATTCCTGCGCGTAGATGACGCGCTGGTCGACGGATCTGCGGGAGATCTTCTCGCGTATCTTCGAGTAGATCCCGTCGGCTCCGATGAGACACCGGGCCGTCACCGCCGCCGCGCCGTCCTTCGTGTTCAGCAGCACCTTCACGGCACGCCCGGATTCCCTGAAGGCGACGGCCTCGCAGTCGCGCAGCAGCTCGGCGCCATGCCGCTCCGCGGACTCGGCCAGCCATGCGTCGAGCTCACGCCGCTTGATGTTCAGCAGCTCCTCGCCGGGCACCTTGAATCCGTTTTCCATGCCGCTCGGCGGGACGACGAAGACGCCCAGCTTCCCGGGTTCCTGGATCGCTGCGCGGGGAGGTCCCGACCCGAAGATCCTGACCATCAAATCCAAGCACACCTTGGACAGCAGCCCCCCGCAGACCTTGTCCCGCGGCGGGCCGCTCTTCTCCGCCAAGAGGACGGAGAGTCCTTTCCCCGCAAGAATCCTAGATGCGGTAGAACCCGCCGGCCCCGCTCCAGCCACGACGATATCATAGTCCAGTTTCAGGACGCGACCCCCGGGCGAAGAAGGCGTTGATCACCAGGTCGGTGTCTTGCGCCTCTTGGGCGATGCCGCGCCAATGCGTAAGGCTTTCGCCGTTCTTCGTCTCGAAAGTCGCGAGAAGGTCCTTCATCTGCCTTCGGAGGATGTCGTTCTCTTCGCCCTTTATGACCAGTGCGAGGAAGGTGAACCTCCCTCTCTCTATCAGTATTTTCAGGTCCTTCTGCTCGATCTTCGTCAGCCACTTGCCCCCCAGAGAGGGGAACGACGTCCTCATGAAGTTCTGTATCACGTCGAGCGTGGCAGAGAAGATGTCCTTGTCGACCTTCATCTCGGTCATGGACGACCTCGACACGATCAGGGTGCCGTCCGCGTGCACGAGGTACGTTGCCAGGACCTCGTAGCGGCCGCTCGCCAGGTACTTCGCCGCGTTCGCAACTTTCTCACGGGTGAGCGGCAGGACCACGAGGAGTGTCGCCAGCGCGGGGATCGCGATGACGATGGAGAATAGGGGCACCGTGTTAATTCCCACGGCGTCGAAGTACGCGTTCGTCCCGAGGCCGACGCCGAGGCTGGCAAGAAGCGCGAACATGATGCCAAGCGTCCGTGAGGCTATCGTGCGGCTCATCTTCTTCGCGGCGACGTGAGCTCTGTACATGTTCATTATCCCGATCTCGAGATAGACGACTATGTAGACGAGCCATGCGAGGTAGACTTCTTGATGGTAGGTTACGACCCAGCCCCATGTGGTTTGCTGGACGCCGCTCACCATCCCTATCCAGACCGCCGAGAGAGCGATGAGCGCTGGGACCGCGGACACGAGGTACCAGTCTTTCATGCGGCGGAGGAACAATGTCGTGAACAGGAGGAAGAAGAGGACGGACAGGGTGAGAGAGCTTATGCTCAACTTGGCGGCGAATACCGCACGTTCATAGTTCGGTGCCGTGAAGAATAGGAAGTCGGCCAGGGCGTAGGTTCCCGCGAAGAAGAAGCCCGCCAGGAAGAAGGACTCGGTCCATGTCTTGAAGCGGTCCCTCAGCACCTGCACCGCGACGATGGCGTACATGAGCACCGCTGACACCAGGGGCAGATTCCGCAGTACCTCTTCGAAGACCAAGCCGTATCATCCCGCCTGTGGCCAAGCGTACGAGCGTGGATACGGGATTCGCATCCGGACAGGTAAACCTTAATGGTGTCGGGCAGATTCTCAATCGGCGCACTATGAGGGCTCCGGGGGCGCCGGCTCCTCCTTGATGGTCCTCAGCTGCGCCCTGTACATCTCGAGGAGCTCCTCGTCCGTCGTCGCGTCCTCGGGTTTCTTGTCGTCCCGCCACTTGCCTGTGAAGCGGGGGAACCTCACCGCCAGGCCGGAATCCGCGCGGACCGCGCCGATGGCGCAGGTGTGCGTTGGGCTCAGTGTGATCTCCGCGCCGAGCACCTCCAGCACGATGGCGGGGTTGAACCAGAAGTCCGGCTGCATCCTCGAGACGACCCTGGCGGGCTCCTTGGGCACGCGGAAGGCCTTGAGCCTCTCGGGCAGGGCGAAGAGCGTCGCGTCGTCGAACCCGCTGCCCAGCTTGCTCGCAGTCCTGAAGACGTCCGCCTTCTTGTCGTAGGTGGCCATGAGGAGGGCGCCGTATGTCCCCGCCCTCTTCCCGCGCCCCGAGAATGCGCCGACGATGACTAGGTCGACCGTGTCGGTCATCTCCGACTTGTAGTCGCGCTTGTACTTGATCCACTGGAAGCCGCGGGCCCCCGCCTCGTAGAACGACCCCGGCGCTTTCGCCACGACGCCCTCGCATCCGCCCTCTATCGCCTCGTCGAAGAACGCCTGCGCCTCCTCGACCTTGTCGGTCGTGAGGGTCTTGGAGAGCCTGATCTTCTCGCTCGTCTGTATCAGCCGCTCAAGCGAGCTGCGCCTCTCGCTGAGAGGTTGCATCGTCAGGTCAGCCCCGTCGCTGTAGAGGCAGTCGAACAGGAACAGGTGGACGGGGTAGTCCAGCGCCATGACGTCGAGCTCGTACTTGCGCCCGCGCCGGCGCGAGACCTCCTGGAACGGCCTGAACTCGCCGGTGTTCGTGTCGATCGGCACCGCCTCGCCCTCGACTATGCAGGAACCGCCCTTGAACGCCTGGCGGAACTCGTCCCTGATCTCCGGGAACTGCTCCGTGATGTCCTCGAGGTGGCGGGAGAAAATCCTCGTCTCCTTCTCCCCGACGTGCGCCTGCATCCTCAGCCCGTCGTACTTGTACTCCAGGACGGTGAGACCGATCTTCTCGATTATCTCCGCGAGGGACGGGAGGCGCTCGCACAGCATCGCCCTGATCGGCCTGCCGAGCTTCAGGTGGATGTCTAGGAGCCCCGCCATGCCCTTCGTTGCCAGTGCCTTGGAAACCTCGCCGAGGTCTGAGGAGACGTTGTAGGCTCTCTCGACGTCGTCCCTCCTTTCCTTGTCGCCGAACGTGACGGCAAGAGCGTCGACTATCGTCATGTCCGCGATGCCGAGGCGCATCTTGCCGACGACGGTGCGTATGATATACTTGGCCTCCTTCGGCGTCGCGTCGTGGAGGAGCTCCGCGAGCTTGCGCATCTTCACATCTTGAGAGCCGCCGCCGGCAGCCCGCGCGATGTCCGCAAAGTTCTGGTACACGCGCGAGACGGTGAGCTTCTCGCTGAAGAGGGACATCTGCTTCTTGCCCGCCACGGCCTGCTCCGCGACCAGGCCCATGTCCCCGAGCTCGTGCCACAGTGACTCCAGGCGCTCGTCCGATACCCCCGTCGTAAAGTTGAGCGTCTTCAGGACAAGCTTCTCCGCGAGGCCGAGCTCAATCCCCGCGTAGTCGGGGTAGACCCTGCCCTGGGTCAGGTACACCGCCTTGTCTATGATCTCCGGCGGCACGGCTTTGAACAACTCCACCAGGAGGTCGGTCATCTCCAGGCGCTTGGTCGTCGCTTCGATCCTCTCGTAGATTTCGACGAGCTTGGAGTATTCCATCCGGGAGCGCGAAAGCCCTGAGGGGTAATAAAAAGTCGGTCTGCTGGAACCTTGTCTCCGTTATTGCAAATGATAATACTCCTATGGAGGGCGGGATGTCCCTCTAAGCATTCTCACGACACAAAGACCAAATAGACTCCAGACCATAGACAGCCAAGACGCGGGGTGGCGCTCATCCATTCAGTGTGGCCAGCACGTGGGCATAGCGAGAGACTTCGAGTGCGCTTTGTTTCAATTGCGTTCGCTGTCGCACTTGCGATGGAATTCATTGTTGCTGCGGGGACGCCGACCGCTGGCGCACCGAATGCGACTGTGTTCGCTGATGGCGAGCGTGGGGCAGCCCGGAGTCTGGGGCCACCTGGTGGCTACTTCATCGAGAACCGTGGTCAAGTGTCAAGTGCCGTCCGCTACTACGCCCTCGGCAATCCCTCGATAGGATTCAGAGACGATGGTGTGATGTTCGTGGTGCGGGAGTCTGCCGGCACCGCGCGCGACTTGATCGATTCTCAGCATGAATCGCGACTCACAGCCTACCTGATGAAGTTTGAAGGGGCGCGCGTCGTCGCGCCGGCGGGAAGGGGATTGACGCCGCACATGAGCAACTTCTTCTTCGGGAGCGACCCCGTCGCGTGGAATGTCGATGTGCCCAGCTATACGGAGATCGTCTACGACGGCATCTATGATGGCGTGAGCGTGGCGTACCGCCTGGGCCCGACCGGCCTGAAGTACGATCTCATTCTGCAGCCTGGAGCGAATCTCGGACAGATCGAGATCGCCTACGAGGGCATCGAAGGAATCAGCCTCGACGGCAGGGTTGCAACCGTGAAAACCGGACTCGGCGAGATTCACGACGTCCTGCCGCGCTCGTATCAGGCTGATGGTGGGAGCGTCAGCTGCGAGTTCGAGGGCAGGGGGGCGTTCTCCTACGGGTTCGAGTGCGATGGATGGGATGGATCGAGCGCTCTGACCATCGACCCGCTGGTGTACTCCACCTTTCTTGGCGGTAACCTGAACGACTACGGGAATTCCATCAAGGTGGATCCCGCGACCGGCGACACGTACGTGGCTGGGTACACCTCATCCATGGACTTCCCCACGACCCCGGGCAGCTACCGCGAGACCTACAGCCTCCGAGGCAGCGCGTTCGTGACGAAGGTGGCTTGGAACGGGACCTACCTGATCTACTCGACATACATCGGCGGGACTGAGTTTGACGGCGCGTTCTCGCTGGATGTGGATTCGGCTGGCAGCGCGTACATTACAGGATACACGGAATCATCAGACTTCCCGACCACGCCCGGCGCGTACAACAGGACGTACGCCGGAGGTCCCAACTACGGCGCAGTCTTCGCCCTGAAGTTGAGCCCGTCTGGCGATTCCCTGGTGTATTCGACTTACCTCGGCACCGGTGTCGGCCTGGCCATAGGAACCGTCGACAGGCCGTATGCGATCGCTGTGGATGATTCGGGGAACGCATACGTGACGGGTCACACGACCATGCCGACATATCCCACGACCGCCGGCGCCTTCGACAGGAGCTTCAATGGCGGTGCGTACGACTCTTTCTTGACCAAGCTGAACGCGAGCGGAGACCGGTTGGTCTATTCCACATTTCTGGGCGGAAGTAGTTCGGACCACGCTGTCTCTGTCGCGCTGGACTCGGGCAATAGCGCTTACGTGACCGGGTTCACCACTTCGGCGAACTATCCGACCACGGGCGGAGCGTTTCAAACCGCCTATGCAGGAGACGGCACAGACTATGACGCTTTCGTGACGAAGGTGAACGTGGCGGGAGGCGGCCTAATCTATTCGACGTTCGTGGGCTCGCCGGGCATCGAGGAATCTTACTCGATCGCGGTCGACGGGGCAGGGTCCGCCTTCATCACGGGCGTGGCCCGCCATAACAAGTATCCCACGACCGCCGGAGCCTTCTCCGAGACGCTGACCGGGCCATGGGACGCGTTCGTCACAGAGCTCACTGTGGCAGGTTCAGACCTCGCGTATTCCACGTTCCTTGGCGGGGCGGCGGGCGATGAAGGATACTCGATCTGCCTGGACCCCAACGGCCTGGCGCTCGTCACCGGCATCGCTGGGGACAACACATTCCCGACCACGGCAATCGCGTACGACCGGTCGTTCAATGGTGGCACGTCCGATGTCTTCCTGACGAAGATGAACTCGGCGGGTTCTCAGCTGGTCTACTCGACTTTCCTCGGAGGAATCGACCAGGACCAGGGGCTGTCCGTCGGGGTGTTCTCGGCGCGCGATGCCTATGTCACAGGGGACGCGTGGTCCAGCGACTATCCCACGACACCCGGGGCGTTCGACAGGACCCTCAGCGGCACGCCAAACGGCATCGTGACGAGACTGGTTTTCACCAACAATCCTCCGACCGCCAACGCAGGTCCGGACTTTGCGGCGCCGCGGAATGTCCACACCGACCTCGACGGCTCGGCGAGCTCGGATCCTGACGGCGATGGGCTGCACTACACGTGGACGCAGGTCTCGGGACCTCCCGCCACGATCAACAACGCGTCAAAGATGGTCGCGTGGTTCCAGCCGCAGTCCCTCGGCATCTACGAATTCGTGCTCATCGTCTATGACGACTACTGCGCACGGTCGACCGACAACGTCATCGTCACGGTGGTCAACGACCCGCCAGTCAGCAACGCAGGTCCAGACGCCAGCAACTTCAGGAACGTGGCGATCTACCTGGACGGGAGGGGAAGCAGCGATCCGAACGGAGACCCGCTCACCTTTGCATGGACCCAGATATTGGGGCCTGCCACCCCCACGCTCAACGGCCCGGACCTGCCGAGGCCTTGGTTCACTCCGACCGTTCTGGGGGTGTACAGGTTCCGGCTGAACGTGTCCGACACTTACGGTGCCTGGGCCCTCGACACCGTGGACATCACCATCAACAACCGCGCACCAGTGGCTAACGCGGGAGTGGACCACTCAGGGCCCCCCGCCACTCCGATAATCCTGGACGGTTCCGCGAGCTACGATCCCGACGGCGACGTGATCACCTACATATGGACGGAGGTATCCGGACCTGCGGCGACCATAACGAACTCCACGGAAGCGGTAGCTTGGATGACGACATCATTCCTCGGATTGTTCGAGCTCCGGATCGAGGCCCGCGACCAGTACGCCGGGTGGACAACCGACAGGGTCTTTGTAACCGTGGCCAACGCTCCGCCGGTCGCGAACGCGGGCCCTGACCAGATAGGTTACAGAAACACACGCGTCGACCTCGACGGCAGCGGGAGCACGGACATCGGCGGGACGATCGTCTCGTATCTCTGGACGCAGACGTCGGGACCTGCCGTCACGCTTAACAATCCTAACGCTGCACTGGCCTGGTTCACTCCGACCGTTCTGGGCAACTACGCCTTCACCCTGACGGTCACAGACAACGACGGCGCGTGGGACACCGATAGCACGAACGTCGCAGTGGTTAATCGACGGCCTGTGGCGAACGCAGGATCAGATGCCGGGGCGTTCAAGAACACCTCGTTGACTCTGAACGGTTCGCTGAGCTCGGATGCGGACGGCGACACGCCTAGTTTCGCGTGGACGCAGGTCGGCGGTCCGGGCGTGACGCTGACCGGGGCAGACACCGCCAAGCCGACCTTCACGCCGATAACTTCGGGCGTTTACGTCTTCAACTTGACAGTCAATGACGGGTTCGGCGGGCTGGACTGGGACAGCGTCAACATAACGGTCACGAACCGCGATCCTATCGCGGACGCCGGGATGGACCAGACAGCCGCGGTGGACTCGCTCGTGACGCTGGACGGGAGCGCTTCGTTCGATCCGGACGACGACCCGATCATCTTCGCCTGGACTCAGACGAGCGGCCCGGGCGTCACGCTGACAGGGGCGGACACCGCCACTCCGACCTTCACCCCCACCGTGGTCGCGATCTACAGCTTCCAGGTCAGGGTCAGCGACAACGACGCCGGGTCCAGGACCGACAGCATGACAGTCAACGTGATCAGCGGGCAGCCGCCCGTGGCCGACGCGAGGGTCTGGCCCGGCACGACAGGTTATGTCGGGAGCGTCTTCGTCTTCGACGGTTCTAACTCGACCGATCCCGACGGGACAGTGACGGGGTATCTCTGGGACTTCGGCGACCTGGTGACGGATCTCAGGGCGAAGGCGCCGCACAGCTACGGCACCGCGCAGCTCTTCACCGTCACGTTGACCGTCACTGACAATGATGGCATGACCAACTCGACGACCGTGCAGGTCAACGTCGCCAGCGGCACGCCACCCGTGGCGGACATCAAGGTCTGGCCCGGCACGACTGGAAACGTCTCGACTGTCTTCGTCTTCGACGGGGCGGACTCGACCGACCCTGACGGGACAATCTCCACCTATTCGTGGGACCTGGGCGACGGCAACGTCAAGCCCGGCGCGAATATCACGCACTCGTATTCGAGCAAGAGCCAGTTCACGGTCAACCTGACCGTCACAGACAACGATGGCATGACGGACATGGCAACGCTGACCATCCTGGTCGTGAACCGGCGGCCTGTGATCTCGTCTCATCTGCCCGCGTCGTCCTCGGTCGACGTCACCTCGAACTACAGCGAGGTGTTCGTCGTCGTCGCGAGCGATCCGGACGGGGACCCGCTCGCCTACACTTGGCGGTTGGACGGGGTCCAGGTCGGGGCTGACGCTTCGACCTTCATCTTCAACGAGACAACCTTGAAGACCTACGTGCTGAACATCACCGTCTCGGACGGCCCGGCGCAGGACTGGTACGAGTGGGCGGTGACGGTCTCATCTGGCGGGAATGGCAACAACAACCCGCCGACGGAGAACGCCTTCCCGTGGTGGATCGTGGCGGTGATCATCGTCGTCGTGACCGTCCTGATACTGCTCTTGCTCATGATGAAGAGGCGCAGGAAAGGCGAGGAGTCGACGGTCCCGCCAAAGAAGGAGAATGAGGAGCCGCCGGCGAGTGTCCCGCCAAAGAGGGAAGGAGAAGCGAAACCGGCAGCCAAACCTGCGGCGGAAGCCGCCACGAAACCCGCACCCAAGCCCACCGCCAAACCAGCGGCCAAGCCCGCCATGAAGCCGCCCGCCGAGCCTGCTGTGGAGCCTTCCCCCGCCAAAACGCCAGTGGCATCAATCGCCACACCGCCACCAGTTCCAGCCGCCAAGCCTGTCCTCGCACCCGCCGCCGCTCACACCCCCATGCTTTCAGCAATGCCCGATGTGACGCCTCCCCCGACGGCGCCAGAACCTCAAGCCGCCATTCCGCTCAACGCGCCCAGCGCTGCACCCGCAGCGGTTCTTGCGGCCAAACCCGCCACAGAGCCGCCCGCCATGCTCACAGCCAAACCTGACGCCGAGCCCGCGGTGGCCCCCGCCGAGGAGCAGCCCGCCAAGCCCGCCGAGACTCCGAATGAGCAGCCGGTCGTCCCCGCCAAGAAGGAGGAGCCACCGGTCAAGCCCGATGGCGAGAAAGCGGAGTAGATGCTGCAGGCACCTGTGGCCTTCACCTGATCTTCTTCACTATCGAGTCGACTATCTTGCCCGCGGAGCCGGTGTAGGAGCTGGGGTCGAGCGCCTTATCGAGTTCTTTGGCGGTGAGCAGCTTCATCACCGTATGGTCCTTCGCGAGGACTTCGCGCAGGTGCACTCCCTTCTCCCTTGCCGCCATCGCCACGTCCCTCGTGAGCTTGTGCGCCTCCTGGCGCCCCATGCCTTTCTTCACGAGGGCGATCATCACCGACTCGGACATGACCTGGCCCTTCGTCCTCTCGATGTTCTCCTTCATCCTCTCGGGGTAGACGCGGAGCCTCGAGAACACGTCGGCTGTCTTCAGCAGGATGTCGTCCGTCAGGACGAATGCATGAGGGATGATGAAGCGCTCAGTCGAGGACTGCGTGATGTCCCTCTCGTGCCAGAATGAGATGTCCTCGAACGCGGGGATGAGTAAGCCACGGACCACGCGGGCGAGCCCGCAGATGTTCTCGCTGGTCACGGGGTTCTCCTTGTGGGCCATCGTGCTGCTGCCCACCTGCCTCTCCCGCCCGAACGCCTCGGCCGCCTCGCCTATCTCGTTCCTCTGGAGGTTCCTGACCTCGGTGGCGAACTTCTCGGCGGACGAGCAGATGTTCGCGAGCACCGCGATGATCTCGGCGTACCTGTCCCTGCCGACTATCTGGCCAGAGGCCTCCTCGAAGCCGAGGTGCAGCTCCTTCATCACGATCTCCTGGATCTTGAGGGCCCTGGGCCCGAGGGCGGCGCCTGTCCCGACCGCACCGCTCATCTTCCCCACCGCCACGCGCTTCCTCGCCTGTTCCAGTCTCTCGAGGTGCCTCGTCGTTTCCAGCGCGTAGACCGCCATCTTCAGCCCGAAGGTGATCGGCACCGCCGCCTGTCCGTGAGTCCTCCCTAGCATGACCGTGTCCCTGTGCGCCTTCGCCTGACCGGCGAGGACCCTGCTGACGCCCCTCAGGTCCTCCGCTATCAGGTCGATTGCGGCGTTCATCTGCAGGGCGGTTGCGGTGTCGGTGATGTCGTTGCTCGTGGCCCCGAGGTGCACGTACCTCCTGGCGGATTCGGAGCACGCCTCTGTCAGGGCGAGGACGACCGCCATGATGTCGTGTCCGGTCTCCTTCTCGATCTCCTTGACGCGCTCGAGGCGCACCTTGTTCAATGTGACGTTCTCCCCTATGTTGACGGCGTCCTTGAAGGGGATGTCGCCGACGACGGCGTGCGCCTTCGCGAGGGCCGCCTCGACCTGCAGCATCCTCCTGAGCTTCTCCTCCTCGGAGAAGATAGACTTCATCTGCTGACGGCCGTAGCGGAACTCGAGGGGACAGATGGACATGAGATGACCGCGGCGGCATCGGCGGTGGCGGTTATGATGCTTTCGTAATAGGGAGGAGACGTGGATTCCACGCGATGGCCCGGCCTCGTAGGTTCCAAGTCAGTGCAGGGCTTCCTGCCAACGAGGATCCGAAGCGATCCCTCCGCGGTGGGGTCTTAAACCTAGCGTCCGGATGTATCTCCAAACTAGCTCCATCCGCTCCTTGGATTGATGCCCTCCACCGTGGATAATCCCTACGAACCCAACCGGGTGAAAGGATGATCCCGGGGGGTAAGGAGAAAAGAAAAACATGGGATATTCGGAAGCACAGATATTGGGGCTAGTGGAAAAGACCGAAGACCTGCAGGTGACGGAGCAGGCGGCGCTGACGGACGCGAACCTGAACGTCCCCGCGATGCACGAGGAGCTCCTCGCCCTCCACAAGAAGGCGAACGAGTCGAACGAGAAGCAGGAGCAGAAGAAAAGGGAGCTGAAGGAGATCACTGTGGAGCACGAGGCGGACCTCAAGCGGCTCTACGTCGCCGCATCCAGCCAGCTCGACATGATGATCGGGGCGGTCAAGAAGGACAGCATCGCGGCGAAGAACTTCAGGCGCATCCGCAGCAGGCTGAAGCGCCCGGACGCCGACGACATCGCCATCGCGCAGCCGGTCCCGCAGCCCGTCCCCACGCCGGTGCCGCTGAAGTAGCGGAGGGCGATGGGGCGGGTCGGGCGGGAAAGCCTCGGGACCCGCCAGATTGCGGGGACCCGGGGCGACCGGCCACCGACCATACCTCTGATCCGGTTTGTGTCTGCGGCCATCTAAGAGGCCCCTCAAGGGGCCTCACCTTTTTTTCATTTTTCAACACAACCGCTGCGATCGAGACACGGCATGGGACATGATGTCTGAATATCTCACCGCCATGTTCTCATCCAAGATTGAATCCGTCCTAGGCGGCCCTACCGCCAAGGACAATCGCGTTCATGTCGGCACCGCGTGAACTCCCCCGTGGTCAACCGCCGTCGAACCTCTCTACCCTTGAAACACATCATCCACCATCCGCGCCGACGTCATCTACATGTGCGCGGGACTTTTCTACATCAGGACCGAGGCTGTCCACCAGTGGACCAAAGTGTTCCACGATCGAGTTGGCCCGTTTCGAGGCAGAATTGCAGTTCTCAGCGTCGGAAGGCAGTGTTCCGCGGTCGGGAAGTTGTCCATCCACGAGTAGACGAGGGTTTTCCCGAAGTGGATGAGACAGGTCTCGGTGCAGATGTGGTATATTCGGGCGTTCTAGCATGGATGAGCGTGTAGAACAGTTCGGCGCAGGTGTAGACCTCCTTGCTCCAACATGGTAGGACACCAGGTTCTACGTCGGTGAGTGCGGGGGCGGTGGAGACCGGGGACGCGCAGGAGGGCGTCATGGCGGCGGCGGTGGCGTTCATGATGCTTTCGAAAAGAGGTGGAGATGGAGACAGGGCCTGATGGACGCGCCTGATCCTTCGTCGTCGTGTGGCGTGCCCAGTCATGTAGCGAGGTCGACGAAATGAAGTCCAAGACGATTCTTCGTCCGTCGGGGCGGAATTCAGCTCGGAAATTTCGCCGAGTATGACCGACCGCAAATAGGGGGACGGGTGTCCATCTGATTGTCCACGCCTGACGGAAATGCGGTTCGCATAGGGAAGGATTCGTTCTCATGGAGGGCTCGGTGTGGATTTCCGCGTTATGAGGTTCCGCAATGTCCCTCGGAATGTCCCCTCAAGCCCGCCCGGAAGGACGGGCACTTTCCTCTTTTTCTATTGATGCAGAATCCTCGTTCGACAGGGCAAGTTCTCGCAGAGTCGGGTATGCATTCATCTTGACCGCCAGCCGTGGCCGCCTCGCCCGCCTCCTCGAAGAGCTTGGCGGCTTCGACGCCCATGCCCGTCGGGCTGAGGTGCACATGGTTATCGTAGATTCTCGTCTTTCCCGCCACGCTGATGCGGTCTGACCTGTATGGAGACGACTGTCTGTCGGTGGGAAGGGGGCATCTCGGCGGCGACTCCCGCCTATCTTAGCAGCCCTGCCGCCTTGAGTTCCTGCGTAATCTTCTCGACCGCCTGCTCGACATCAGACGGCTTCCTCGCGCCCGTGCAGACCAGCTTCCCGCTGCTGAACAGCAGGACGACGACCTTCGGCTCGTCAAGGCGGTAGACCAGGCCGGGGAACTGCTCGGGCTCGTACTCCACCTTCTCTAAGCCCAGGCTTATCGCGATGGCGTTGAGATTGATCTTCATGCCGAGGTTGCTCGTCGCGACGATGTTCTGGACCTCGATGTCCGGGTGCTTCTTGATCTGGATGCCGGCCGCCTCGATCTGCTTGCCAACGGTCTCTATTGCGAGCCTCACGTCCTCCAAGCTCTTTCCTCCGGTGCAGACGACCTTGCCGCTACTGAAAAGGAGCGTGGCGGTCTTCGGCTCCTTGAGGCGGTATATAAGCCCCGGAAACTGCTTGGGCTCGTACTCCGCCCCGTCAATGGCCAACGCTATCGCTTGAAGGTCAAGCTTCCCTCCGAGTGAGGTCGATGCCACGACATTCTCGATTTTTATCTTTGCCAACGCTACTCCTCCTAAGGATCGCGCGCGGATGCGCTTCTTCCGCCCCCGCCTGTGCGTCATTTAGATGGGGACTGATTTCGGGATAACAGAGTGGCCGTTTGAGCCAGATGCTTACTCACGTATCTGGACTCTGACGTCTTCGTCTCTCCCGCTTTCGCGCACCTCTTTGCCATCATCCGATGCGAACACTCTTCTTCAATACAAGTCTTTCGGCAGTCCGGATAGAATAGTCCAGCAATTTCGATGTCTTGGGTAGGAGACACGCATTGAGTATTAATTGCACCCGGCTAGATTCTCTTTGCCTTGATGGTCAGCATGTGGATTGACACACCGAGTGCCACCACCAACAACACAATTCGAACAATCATGTTGTCAGTCACAACGATGGCGGAGAAACCGATCACGATCCAAAGTAGTGAGACAGTTGCGATTTTGACCCTCCACGGTATCCCCCTTCCCTGTCTGTAGTTCCTCAGATAAGATCCGAAGTATCTGTTCGTCAACATCCATTTGTACATTCTTTCTGACCCTCGAAGATAGCAGGCCGCCGCAAGCAGAAGAAATGGAGTCGTGGGAAGCAAAGGTATTGCGATTCCAACTATTCCGAGAGAGAGGAAGAAAGAACCTGCCACGTTCCAAAGTATTCTGGAGATTCTACTTCGGTTGATAGGAGTCTCTGGAGAATCACCGTCTGATCGTTCTGATGATGCGTCTGCCATGATCCCCTTCGAGAATGTGAACAGATGGGACGAAATAATAAGGATATCGAGGCACGAAAGCGAGACGTGCTCGGCTCTTTCGAGGGGGGCTTGGCACAGAGACGCTATCTAACCGAGCAGAGCGGGGCGAAGATGAGCGTGACCTGCCAAGTTATGCCCTCCCCGAATAGGATTAACCGAACCATGAAAATCAGGAAGCCGATGATCCATGCCGCCACAATCAGCCCGAGCGTGCGCGAATGCTCCTTGATTCGCCGAGAGGGAATCGAGCGCTCGTCGGAAAGGCGCATCATCTGCTTCCAGCGGGGCCCCACGCCCCCTATCTTCTTAAAACTCGCTCTCCAAGGACATGCGGGCTGGTCGGCGCGCCGCATCGTCAATGTGCCTCCGAGTGAGCCCAGGTCCTTGCATTTCGACCGCGCCTACCCTTGCGCCGAAAGGCGAAGGGGCCTTCGCGGACCTCCCTCGGTGACCGTCGGAGAGCCGATTGGACTCTGGATCACGAGGCTCGTGAAGGCCATTCGCAAGAACTAAGACGATGGAGCGTGATAGAGGGCCGAAGTGGTCGCGATGGCAAACAAGAAGCAAGCAGCGAGAAGGAGCGCGGGTGGGAGAGATTCCCCAGCTCAGACTGGTCGGACTGCGCAGGAACTATCCGAGAGCTACAACAGGTTCTTCCGGGTCTGGTCCGGCATGAGCCAAGACATGGGGAACCAGGTAGGCCAGAACCTGAAGAAGCAGCAGGCGACGTACGACGACTTCTTCGGGCGATGGAACAAGCTCTCCGCCGAGGTCGGCAGCCGCCTGAGCAGGGAGCGCGCGAATGAAGGCGTGAGGGAGTTCTACGACGTCTGGAAGAACTACGCCAGCAAGATGGGTCCGAGACTGCAGAAGGCCGTGACCGAGGGCCTGCAGGGATACGACACCGTCACTCAGAGCCTCGACAAG
>Ga0315277_10000378_pt1 | contig 71615 bp, 68 predicted proteins | sample YL17G05_15_MG_FD_203695 | JGI IMG/M metagenome (GOLD analysis project Ga0315277, IMG submission 203695) | Sediment microbial communities from Yellowstone Lake, YNP, Wyoming, USA - YL17G05_15 | ecosystem: Environmental > Aquatic > Freshwater > Lake > Sediment | place: USA: Wyoming | collected...
GCTTGATGGTTGGGGGCTTGTCGACCCCGCCCGATATTTCAATCTCCTTGAAATTGACCCCCGTGAACAGACCGGCCCTCAGGGCCTTCATGATGGCTTCCTTAGCCGCGAAGCGCCCGGCGAACATCTCGTCGGAACGCCTGGATTGGAGGCATGTCAATATTTCAACGTCCGTAAATATTTTATTAAGGAACTTATCGCCGTACTTCTCCCTCAGGCGGCGTATCCGCTTGACCTCGACGATATCCACGCCGACACCCATAACGCCCATCTCTCAGACCTCTTTCAGCTTGTTGAGTTTCTCGGACCTGCCGGCGACGATAAGGTAATCCCCTTCATATATCTTGTCGTTCGGCCCCGCAAGCGGGGTTGTCTCGTTGCGGCGGCGTATGGCGATGACAAGCACCCCGAATTTTTCGCGGAAGTCTATCTCCTTCAGCGATTTGCCCGAATGTGTCGCCCCGACCCTTATCCGGGCCATCGAGTACCCCTCCAGCAGGTCGATCATGTCGTAGATGTTGGGGTTGTGAAGTATGCTGGCCATCCTCAGCGCCGTGTCGCGTTCGGTAAAGAAAGTCTGGTCGATACCGAGCCGCTTGAGTATATGGTCATGCACCTCCGATTCGGCGCGGGCCCATATATTCTCAATGCCGATCTCCACGAGGTTCTGGGCTGTCAGTATGTTCGATTCCATCGCGTCCCCGATGGCGAGTACGACGCAATCAAACTCCTTTATACGTATTTCCTTGAGCGCGTCAGGGTTCGTTGAGTCGAGCACGAAGAGGTCGGGGATACGGTCCTTCAATTTGTCAACTACTCGCGGATTGCGGTCAACGCCGACAACGGTATGCCCCAATGATAAAAGCTCCTGGGCAAGTATCTGGCCGAACAATCCTAACCCGATTATACAGAAATCACGCATTTTTGCGTTTTCCTTCCATGAAGAGATTTATTCAATTATAAAGTAACAGGAACCGAAATGCGATTGCCGGGGGAGGTTTATGGCTGTGTCAGGCAATTGGCCGTTTCCAGTGCCGGCATCCGAACCGCGACTGTGAGGGAGCGGACCTGTCCTGGGCCTGTTGAAAAAACCTGGCTATATACTAATCACAGCCGAGGGTGTCACGGGCAGGCGAGTCTTCGAGCATGCCCGTGTCTATGTGAAACTTATAAAGCCCAACACGGCCAGCTTTCGAAGACTCAAGCTGCCCGTGGCACCCACCCTATTATGATGCAGATTTGTATATTGGCTTTTTCAACGGCCTCGTCCTGTCCGCGTGCCAACGCGTGCAGTTCAAATATTTCTATTCCATACCATGAAAGCACCTCAGCTAAGTAATGTTCTTGACTCTAAGATACAGGTATGATAAGTTATTTTTCTTGTAAATAGACCACTTATAGGAGTCGCAGGAATGAGGAGAATTTTCATTCTAAGCGCGATGTTATCTTGCCTCCTCGCGCTACCATATCTCGGATGCAATTCCGACCAGACGTGGGACGCGACAGCAAACCTTCCCATAGGACGCGTTCAGGCGATAAATGTTATCCCTGGGATACTATGGATACAGGAGGGGAAAACCTACCGGTTCGAAGCCAGGGGAATTTTCCCCGGCGGGTCTGTGGGCGATGTTACATTTTTGGCGTCATGGACAAGTACCGCCCCTGACATAGCATCTATCCTCGGCCCGGGGCTGGTTAAAGCGAACAGGCCGGGAGTGGCTTATGTTACGTGCACGTATGACGGCGTTACATCAGCCAGGGGTACGGTGAACATACCGGGAATCCCTCTTGAGCACGGAATTGTGCCGATACATGTTGAAGTTTCACCCGGGGCGGCGAATATACCGGTAGAGGAAACAGGGACTTTGACATTTGTACCGACACCGGCCACGCCGTATGAGATGTCGCTCGCATACCCGAAGCCCGCATATTTATACGTGCTTGGGGACGGCGGCAAGATAATCCCGGATTTTTATTGGAACGATTCAACCCTGCTCATAACAAGCGGCACCGGGAATGGGCTTGAACTCGATGTCTTGAGGAGTTACCTATCGCCGTGGGACACGGTAGTAGGGCAATGGGAATACCCCTATGGCCACGACTGGATCCCGGACCACATCACCGTATACGAGATAGACAACAGCAAAGGATTTCCATACGATTGGGGGATTGTAGCAGGGGACACATACATGACCAGCAAGAGGTGGGTGCAGTTCGAGGCAATTGCGGATTACAGCGACGGCCACAAGGAAAACGTGACATCATCGTCAAATTGGCATCTGAGCAATCCGACATATGGGTTCATAACATCCACCGGGCAATTCCAATCGACGAGCGCTGAGCCCACGAACCTCATTATTTACTGTGAATTCAGCGGGTTGATTTCGAATTATGTGCCGATAGCGGTAAGGTAATTGATTGCTTGTGAGATTGTTTTTGGAAGTGACAGCCCCGGCATCGGTCGGGGCTTTTTATATTCGATTGTCAAGGTTCGTGGAGATCACCCACATCCTCGCAGATGAGTCTGCGCCAAGGCTACGGCTCATAGGCTCGGCTGTGGGCGCCACCCGACTCTACTTCGTCGCAGAAGGAACAGAAGGGGGTTCGGTGTTATTTTCGGCGTTATTCAATGTTTCGAGAAATTCGTCCAGAATTTTTCTGATATCGGCGATGCGCTGGAGGGCGATCGTTATTGTCTGCTGGGCCAATTCCGATTCGGCGGCATTGAGTTCCATGAGACGGGCCGTTTCCGCCAGGAGCTTGCTATGGCGGTCGGAGAGGCGGCGGTATTCGCGCCATAGGCCGCGCAGGGCAATGGGTATGATGATGAGGAAAAGTGATGCCGCAACGAGAGGGCAGCCGTAACGGGCCATAAGTTCAAGGAATTTCTCCAACCAGTTCCACATTTCAGATTACCTGCATATTGAATTTGAAATTTGTTTCACCATCTCAGGTGTTCAGCTTTCGGGTTCGCGGTAGCCTGCGGTAAGGAGAATCAACGCCGGGCCGTAATCCTCGAAACCCTCGGGCAGGTTGAGCCGGAATATCAAACGGCGTCCGCCACCCGGCGGGATGTCGCCGATATCAAGGTATTTGCCGGAATCCAAGAGTGACCCGCCGATTGGGGTGAAGCCGACCTGGGCATCATCAACGAAGGGAAGTTCGGGGCTGCCCGCGATGCCGTCGGACCGGGCCTCGATCAGCTTTGCCGAACATATCGTCTGGCCGGCGGGTGTAAGGCCGATTGCGGTTACCCTCAGCCTCGCGGCCAAGCCGCCCGGGGAGCCGTCCCGGCGGTTGTATAGCCACAGGTGTTTCTCCTCGCTGATTTCCGCCGGTTTGAGGGTTGCCCAGGGGACGCCCGTGGCGCGGCGCTCGTCGAACATGTCGTAGAAAGAGAGTTTTGCTTCGTTCATTGTTTATGACCTCAATTATGTTAATCATGCCGACTGGAAAGTCGGCGTACCCAGTGCAACCAATTTGCATTAATCACGCTCATCATTTATTCCTCCACCTCGAATGCGTATTTGAGTGTCTGGGCGTCGTGAGAGCCGGTGTCGAAATATATTTTGTCGGCGACGTATTGTTTTATGTTGTATGCAAACCCCGATTGTATCTTGTAGAAATCACCAGGTTTGACGCCGTCGCTGAAAGGAATAGACCCCGGCTGGTGGAGTACTTCCAAAAGCCTCTCATTCGGCGGCAAACCGATTGGAGGATTGTCGTCGGTTACAATGTTGTTTACAACGATATAGGTTTTGCCTTCGGCCTCGCCTGAGAGTATTGTCAGAAGACAACCCTGCCAGATACCCGGCGGCCATGGTTTGCTTTTGTCACCAACATACCAACCGCCGACATAGCTCACCTGCCCGGCATCATATTTCGCGCCGCCAAGATGGACCATGGTCGCGACATAGTTATGTTTTTTGAATGCATTCTCGACATAACAGGATGCTATGTCGATTTCGACCTCATAGAGCCCTTTCCATAAGCCGGGCTTGAGCATATCGAGGAGTTCCGCTTCCGACGGGATTTGGTCGGCCCAGCCTGGAACCATCACATCGGGTACAGGGACATTGAGCCCGAGGCGGTAGAGGGTCCACCGGTGAAGGGGGCTCATGTTGTTGTGGGTTTCATAGAAACTGCCGAATTGCCAGAAGGGGAAATATGGGTCGGTCGAATGCTGGTGGAGTATGGCGAAAACGACATCATCGCCCTCTTCGCCGCTGAGCGTGATTTTCAGGGGCTTATAGTAATAGTAACCGGGACTGATTTCGTGATGGAATTCCCAGCCGGACATCTTGGCGTAATATGGCTCGATTGAGCCCGGGAGTTTGACCCTGAATTCGGTGGCCATGAGTATCTGGTTGATGTCGCCATCGACGGGGCCTTCACCTTGCGCGGTGAGATAGAAGGTGAGGCCAAGAAGTTTCTGATAGGGCGGGCCTTCGGGGATGGCATGGAGGCGGATGATATCCCTGGTGGGCCGAAGGCCGATGGCGCCTTTGCAGAAGAGAGGGATTTCCCCTTGTTTTGGGCCGAGCTCGTCTTTGGATTTTGTGTCGAGTATGGTCATTTCAAATTGTCGCTACCTAACGGTCGCGGCTCGGATTTGATCACTTCTTGGATGTAATCCACGAACAGGGATTCATGGGTCACGTTTTCTTTACACATAAACAATCCTCTCAGGGCCGAAGATGTCGGCGGTGCGGGCGACGACGAGGTAGTTGGTTGCGGAGCGGGATGGTTTGGCGATGAGGACAGCGTCGCCGACCTTCACCGGCGGTACGGCTGGTGAGCGGGCAAGGTCGCGGAATATGGAGCCTGCGGCGGCGATGTCGCACCGCTCGATACCCTGGGAATCGCGCTTGATGCCTATTACAACGCCGTTAAGCTGATCGAGCGGGTCGTCCTTTAGGTGATGCAGGCATAGGCGAGCGAGGTTATAGCGACCGGCATAAACGGTGGTTGTGAAATGCCCTTCCGACGGGTTGAAATAATGGGATATGTATTCTATCGGAGTTTTCAAGGTTGAACTATCAAGGTCGATTTCGCCGCCCGAAAAGCGCAACGCTTCACCGGGGCGGATGAATGGATTCAGCGGGATGCGTATTTCGCGACGATGCCGCGCATCGGCGGATGAATAGATGATGAGCCTTCCGATTTCGGCGGCAAGTGTTTCGGTGGTAATATTTTCGTCGCGTATGACAGGGGAGTAACGCAACGGACTGCCCGTGAGCACGGCTTTGGCGCGCACTTCAAGGCGCAGCTGGTCAACCGTGTACTCGCGAAGGCCGAGCGCTTCGATGGACGGTTTGGCCCATACGATGACATGGTAGTCCGTGGCGAGTTTCAGGAAGCGGCCGTTCTCGATGGCTTCATCATAGGCGGCTTCCTCGGCGAAGAGGTCACGCTGGATGTCGTTGAGGGGGTCGTTATCCTCATAGTTGTTCAAATAGTCGGCGTGGTAAGCGATGAGTTTATAAACCCCCTGCGGGACATTTTCGAAGCAATAGCGGCCCGCGTCATCGCAAGTCATCTCGGCATTTTCCGCGGGTTGGTCAACCCGCTCGCGTACGACCCTTGCGAAGGGAATGGATTTGTATGAGCCGTCAGCCTGGGGGATGGCGTCATAGACAACACCACGGAGGAAGTAGAGGCGATTGCCGTTTTCATCCTCGATATACGGCGGGTCGCCGGCGGTATCCTCGAACAGCCAATCGATGAGTAGCGTTATTTCATCCTCATTCCCGATTCGCGCCGGCATTGCCTTGAGACGCGCGCCGCTTACGAGGATAGTGTTGGGATCGAAGGAACCCGCGGCGACGCGGAATGTCATCTCGAAAGGCTGCGGCGGGTCATCGGTGCGGGTCGGTTCCTCCGGGATTAAAGTGCCCTCTTTATCGAGCAGGCGGAGATAACCCGGCATCGAGGGGTCGATTGGCGGCAGCAAATTTGCGCGGGTCGGCGCAAGGCCGGTTTCGGAATGTCCGAGGATTTGTACGGCGGTAAATTCCTGCTCGTCGCTTTCTTTCTCGTCGAACGAGATGAGCGCCGAAGCGGGGTATGTCCACGATGTGCGCAGATCATCGGCGGGGTCTTTGCCGGAGATGATGAGGGTCGTCCCTTCGGCATAGACGCCGGCACCGACGCGCGCAGCGATGTCCCGGATGGCGTCGAGGGGCGATATACCGCGTGCGTCGAAACCGATGATTGGGAAGTCGATTATACGCAGTGCGAGATTTTGCAGACTCCACCCGGCTTCCTTAAGCAGGTCTCGTATTATCGAATGGCACATGGGATAAACGCGGCGGTACGCAATATCGACGACATCATCCACTTTAAGGGCTTCGCCTCCGGTAAGTATGCGCTCGGCACGCCAATCATCGGCAATGAGTACGCCATTGAGGAAAACCTCGCATTTGTATGTCGGGTTAAAGGAAAGGGCTGATGCCGTCGCACGCGGGAAATCGAGCACGGCGGAAAGGTCGCGGCCGCGCAGTTCGAGGTGATGTGACCCATCCGATTCGATTATTCGGCGTTCCTCGACGACTCCGGTCATCAGGGGCTGGAAGATGTAGCTGTCGCCGATGGCAAGCCCAGCGGAGATGTGGAGATAGATTGGATTTTGAGGATCATAATCGGCATATGCTAAGGCGTCCGCGAAGATAAGATGGAATCGTCCGGGCTCAGCAATGCTCAGGTTGATTTCGCAACGGGTTATTTCATCATCAATCGCCAAACCGCCGGGAGGGTCAGGTGAGGGGGATGATGCCCTGATGATGTGGAGCTTAGCGCGGGGAAGAACAACGGTGCGGTTGGCATCGAGCTCATCGATTAACGAGGAAAGTATTTCCTTGCCATAGAAAACCCTCACGTCGTCGCCGTCGGGGATTGAACCCGCGGGATTGCGGCGTAAGAGGTCGGTTTCGTAATCGATTTCATAATCAGCGCCTTCCTCATAACGGGTAGTGCCGGCGGGGTTTGTAACGATGATTTCATCGATGAGGGTCATCAGTCAAGCTCCTCCCATTCTGTGCCGGTGAGGGTGAGTTCTTTTGTGCGCCCGCGTACGCGCGATGCGGCCGGGTCCGCGTAGGGGGGAAGGATGAGAGTTTCGGATGGGATACACGCTACGCCCATCAGCCAGAAGGCGGCGTTTATCAGGCGCGAATGCTTGGTGCCGATGCTGAAGGCGACATTGATAAGCCTGCTTTCAGCACCGGATATGCCATAGGCGACAGCTATGTTTCGCTTGTCGGGAAATTTCTCATAGAACGCGGCGGGGATATCTTTTCGCCTCTCCCCCCGGATGTCATATCCGGCGGCGATGAGGCGTCCATCAGCGGAACCCGCGTTCCATGATGCCGGGATAAGGCGTCCCGAGGGGCTTTCGGCATCGAACGCGACGGGGATGTTTCGAGTATGGGCCGTTGCCAGCAGAATATAAAAAATTCGGTCGTAATCTTTAAGTATGTGCAAACGGAGCTTGCTATTCTCCCAATCGAAATCGGCGCGCCACTCATACACATCGTCCAGGGGTGTGTAGTTGACATTGTCATAAGAATCGAGTACGGAAAAGTTGGGATAGGCCCAGTTGCTCACAAGGAGAGCCGGTGAGATGAAGTCGTATGACTGCGCAGTACCGCGTTTGGGGTTGAATTTGACTTTAAGTATTACAGCCATTTAACGTAATCACCAAGAGTCATATAAGTCATACACCGTTAACGGTATATGTCCCTTCGGCTTCGTTGTAGCCGTCACCGGAAAGGGAACCAGTAAGAACCTGCCCGGCATTTGGCCCCCCGTTGAGTGGGTCCGGGATGCGGTGGTCGAAGGCCTTATCACTGCCGATGGACTGGAACGTCGCGGCATCGATGACATCATGCGGCGAACGCAGGACGGAAAGGTGAAGGCGGAAATAGCGAATAATGATTATTCCTGGGATCCATGAACCGTTGTAGGTGCCTAATCCAACAGCCTTACGGTTGCTCATGATGTATGTGACATAAACATTGAAATAATCCTGGAATTGCACAAGGATACCGTCGGCGCTGAAATCAACAGGATTCGGGCCGGGGTTGTTCGAGTAAAATCCTGCGAACTTAAGGTTCGGTGGGGTATCGCGTTGGAGTATGATGTCAGGGTCGTTTTTAGGATCGAGGAGGTGCTCCTCAAAAATAATATTATAGGGAGTGCCCTGATGGGTATAAATACTCGTCTTTAAATAAATATCGCCATCCTCATATATGCTGCATCTTGTGACGAAGGGATAATCCGGCATTTCACCTAACGCCTGGTTGGACAAGTAGCCCGAGACCTCAAAGCAGGAGAAAGCTTTTCCGATGAACTTATCACTGAGAGCCGCACCGTGGTACGGGCTGATAATCTGGTTTGGCTGGCCGGCCAGGGTAAGCCTTGGAAGGTAAAGCAACCCCGAACCGTAGGGGTTCACAATTTCGTGCCAGTTTCCGCCGGCAAGGTAAGCAAACGAGCTGATGCCCATTTTTGATTTGCTGAAACGCAAGCGGAAATATCCGCAGTCCGTAATCCAATCGTCATCCTCTTTCCAGCAGTTCAGGGGCATTTGTTTACCTCAGATGGTTGTTATTCGCGCCTGGAGATTGGCCCTTCTCGGATTGCCCTCGGGGCCGTCGGCGGCGTTTGTTTCGACTCTAACCCAGAATGACTTGACCTCGTCCTCGGAGATGTTTCCAAGGACAACATCGGATGTGCCGAAGGTTCCGGGCGAACCGCTGCTGTCGGCAGCTATCCGCAGCCGGTTTTTGCCTTCGGATGTATCGATTATGGCCTTATCCCCTTGCGCAACCCCGGAGTTGAAAACAGCCCAAAGGCCATCGGCGAGTTCATCAGGGGTTGTGCCGTCGGCGGTAATTGATTTTTCATACGGTGGATTACCCTCGTATTCGACATCGACCTTGGATGTGTCGGCCTTAACGGTAACCTCGTACGACCCAAGCGGCACGGTCTTGGTGAGCCTTGATTCATCGAGGGCTTTGATGGGAGTATGAATGGTGTTCAGGAAATTGGCATCGGGGAGGATGACGATACGCGCATCGGTGCCGTTGGCATCCCCCACATTCTTCACCCAGAAATGCCTGTCGGCGGAATTCGACCCGGCTATGATGATGCCCGGGTTATAGCCGACATAGACAATTGACTGGTACACGCTCTGCGTTGCGAGGCTGCCTATGGTGATTGTGACGCCGGGGATGATATTGCCGTCGTTGTCGCCGCTTACCGTGATGTCATCGACGTGATACTGGCTGCCGTCGATACGGGTGACATCGCAGTCCCACTCGCTGTTGCCGGAATCGTAGGCGATGTCGAGGGTATATTGGTCGCCCACAGCGTTGCCGGCGTCCTGGTCGGGCTTGGCGATGATAGCCGCGCCGGTTATGGCGGCGAGGATGACGTTCTGGTAACGCACCTCTGTCTCGTTCGCGCAGCCTGATTCTTCGTAGACTTTTAACTCGGCACCCATTGGTTGAACCTCCGATATGGATTCATATTTATAAAATATCCGACATTACTCGGTTACTTCCCCCAACAGGAGAAGTTGCATCTCGAATTTGTATGCAGCCTCAGCGCAGCCGACGATGGCTTCGCATGTGAAGCGCTCGATGACGGCGTAGCGTTGGGATTCGCTGTCGTCAAAGATGTGCTTCGCGCCGGATGATTCGGTTTGGTCGATGAGGGCTTCGAGGGATGCGCGCGTCGCCTCGGTTAGATAATCGCCTGCGAGGCTGAGCCTTTCGCCGGGGACTGAGAGTGATACAAGTCGCTTGCGCCCGATGGAGACATGAGCGGTGTTGGGTACGGCGATAGTGCGTGCCCCTTTTCGCGGCACTGCATCGAAGCTTATTCCCCCAAGGCTGTATGTGATATTCGGCATGCGGTTACCTCGACCTTGATGCAAAGCGTTAGCCTTCAATCTCTAACGGACAGGAAGACGCCGAGTTGGTAAATATTTGCGGCAAATGATTGGGAATATAATTTGATACCGTGGCGAAACTACCTCTTAACAGGGTGCCGCACACTTCAGTGTGCGAAAAAACAAGATAACAACCGGCGTTGGGGGCTTGGCCGCTCCGGCATTAGTAAAGCTCACCAAAATGGCGGAAGACCCCAAAGAAGAACCATGGGTTCAGGACAGGGCCAGGGAAGCAATGAATAAAATAGATTCCGATTTGGAGGCTGTTAAAAAGGAGAAGAAAGCGCTTGAGGGGAAATGGTAATGGGATTGAGGGGGGATGATGAATGAATCATGAATATGTCTCAGCTGTCAGGATAGCCTTTTCATAGAGTTCCCCGTCAATGCCGCCTGCAAGGGTATAGTGTATTATCTTGGCCCCTGCAATGGTATGAGTCTCATTGCCGGCTGAGAGGGTGAAGGAGAGGTCGGTCTCGCCCAAGTTATCAAAGAGGTCTTCTTTTTCCTGGTAAACCTTTTCGATGATTACGCGTATCTTCTGCAATGTCCGTATCGTCCGCTTCTGCGGCGAATCGCGGTAGAAGGGGAATTCGATTGTTTCCCACTCGCGGTGGACTTCGACCTTCCGGCACATGCCGACCTTGCGGCCGTCGAGGGCAAGTACAACATCTCTCATTCGTGTTACTAATGCCATATGCAATCCTCGTTGAGGCGTCAAGCCGTCATACACTTGCGGACTGCAGGGGGGCGGATTGGTAAGACACCCCCCTCCTTTTGCCCCCCATTATGCCCCCCCTTTAATCCCCCCCCGAAGACGGGGGGGGAGATTTTTCTATGTGTTCTTGGAAAAAATGGATGGCGCCCCTTTGTCTTCAACGGGGTGGCTATATGGTATTTGGTTCGTATTTATTGAGCGTGGGTGGCACCCTTTTGTGTTCAACGGGGTGATCACTATAAATCAGGTGGGAATGTCTTAACCGCCTGGAACCTTGATTATCCGCAACCCATATTTGCCATTGGCTATATAGGCATACCCATCTGAAACCGCTACCCCCTTGGCCAATCCGGGTAAATCATATGCCCCAACAATATACGCCGACTCAGGTGTCGCAACATCCACAATTTGCATTCCCCCTGAATTATCCGTCACGAAAGCCAAGTCACCGGAGACAGCCACCCCCTTCGCTTTGCCCGGAGTATCCACAATCTTGACTACAAAAGCCGAATCCGGCGGGTCTATGTCAACAATAACCAACCCCGCTTTGCCATCGGCCACGAATGCATATCCCCCGGCAACCGCGACGCCCTTCGCCTTGTCGGGTGTCTTCACGGTTTGGATTATCGCAGCCGATTCGGGCGGGTCAATATCAACAACAAGCAGGCCCGATTCATAGTCCGCTACATAGGCATAGCCGTTCGAAATCGCCACGCTGCACGCGAAGCCGGGCGTATCGAGCGTCTCCACGACATATGCCGACTCCGGCGGGTTGATGTCCACTATTTCCAATCCGGATTCGCCATCGGCGACAAAGGCGTAATCGCCTGAAACAGCCACGCACCAGGCTTCCCCTGCCATATCAACGGCCCTGACAATGTCCGCTGATTCAATGGGGTCAATATCGATTATTTGCAGGCCGGAATTGTCGTCGGCTATGAAGGCATATCCATCCGACAACGCAATGCCCCAGGCTTCGCCCGGCGTTGGTACGGATTTCGCTATTGCCGCGGATTCGATGGGGTCTATGCTGATGATCTGCATACCGGATGTGCCATCGGCAACGAAGGCGTATACACCGGAAACTGCAACCCCCCAGGAATATCCGGGTGTGTCGATTGTTTTGGCAACGTCAGCCGGCTTTGCGACTGCACATCCGGGTTGGAGGATGCCCATCAATATGCTCAGAGAGATGATTACAATAAGATATATGATGTTCCTGAACAGCTCGCATCATCCTCAAAATTTATCTTCTACATTCCTCCTTTTGTAATTATAGACTATTTCTTATCTCCCCCCCGCAAGTCTTCGAGCGGGGGGGATTAAGGGGGGGGAAAGGGGGCATAGATTTTCCCCCACGGCATCGGTTATAATTGCTGCCCGCCCTTTTTAAGGTTGTCGCGGGCGAAGGCTGAAATTACGAGGAGCTTATATAATGGTCAAAAAAATAGAAGGCAATCTCGACGGCAAGGGGCTGAAGATAGCCATCGTACAATCGCGTTTCAACGAATTTATAGTGAACCGTTTATATGAAGGGGCGATGGACGGCCTTACACGTCATGGCGTGGACGAGAAGAATATCACGCAGATATTGGTCCCCGGGAGTTTCGAAATCCCGCTGACCGCGAAGATGGCCGCGGAGTCGAAGAAATACGATGCCGTCATCGCCCTTGGTTGCGTGATGCAGGGCGATACGCCGCACAATGTCTATCTTGCCGCGGAGGTCACAAAGGGCATAGCGCAGGTCACCCTTCAGACCGGCGTGCCGGTTATTTTCGGGATACTTACTCCCGACTCCCTTGACCAAGCCATCGAGCGCGCGGGTACCAAGGGCGGCAATAAGGGCTTCCAGGCGGCCGTATCGGCGATTGAAATAGTAAACTTATTAAAAGGGATGTGATGACCAATGGAACAATTTGATTTGGAAAAAATATACTACTGCCCAATATGCCGGGAAAAAAGCGATGAGTTAATAGTATTAGAAGTAGATGAAGAAGATAGCAGCGCCAAATGGTGGGACGGAATTACTCCCCCAAAACTCATTCCGGTAAAACCTTGGATAAGAGCAGAATGCTCAAGGTATGCGAGGGGCCATGTTTTTAAACTGCATGAAATCAGCCAAGGCGATTATCGATGGCTTTATATAGGAGAAGACATGGCTGAATATGATAAGCGGGCTTTCGCTATAATTTTTGAAGATGAATGAAAGGCTGATAACTAATGGACTGCCCGGTATGTCGTGAAAATGAACAATCGAACCCGCTGACTTTTTTCTATGGTGAGGTAGAAAATATTCCCGGGGACATGGAAAATGTGCCACCCCCGGTGCAATATCCGACCAACGCCGAATGCACCTTTGACCCCGAGCACTTTTTCATTGTAGAAGTTGACGAGGATGAGGACCGGGTCTCGCTTATCCTCGAAGGCGAACCGCCGGACGAGGATGTTGTCTATGATTTTTCGCTGTCGGATTTGGGACTTGAGCTGAGTTAGATATTTGTTGGGTGCCGCGCACTTTAGTGTGCGGAAAAATCGATATGAGAAAAATATTGACATTGCCTATCATCAGAGGAAACGAGAAGCCCACCACTTCAGCGGTGGGACGGATGAGCATATTTTCATGACCCACGTATTTTCGTGGGTTTTGTTGTACCTTTGATATTTATTGAATAAATGTAACCCATGAATCCCATTTCATGCGTTTCCGAACCGCGACCGTAAGGGAGCGGACATTCATAGTGTCTATTTGCAGAGAGGTGGAATTATGTCCGGACATTCGAAATGGTCAACTATAAAACGCAAAAAAGGCGCCGTTGACGCCAAGCGCGGCAAGCTTTTCAGCAAGCTTATACGCGAGATAACCATCGCCGCCAAAGCCGGTGGCCCTGATCCGGAAGGGAACATGAGACTTAAGGCCGTCATCACTAAAGCCAAGCAAGGCAATATGCCGTCCGAAAATATCGAACGCGCCATTAAACGCGGTGCAGGCGGTGAAGAGGGCGTGAACTACGAGGAGATAACATACGAGGGTTATGCCCCCGGCGGCGTCGCAATATATATCGCCGCGCTGACCGATAATAAAAATCGCACGACCGCCGATGTGCGCCACATACTCAGCAAGGGCGGCGGCACATTGGGACGCGACGGCTGCGTGGCATATCTCTTCGCGCGCAAGGGCCACTTCCTTATTGAGAAATCCAAGATCGATGAGGAAAAATTGATGGAACTCGCCATCGAATCGGGCGCGGATGATTATGGTTCCGACGGCAATTATTGGGAAATCACCGCCGACGCAAATAATTTCACCATGGTGCGCAATGCCCTCGAAGCGGCCGACATCGAGCCGGATGAGGCGCAGCTTACAATGGTCCCGCAGAGCACCGTCAAGGTCGTCGGCAAAGAAGCCGAGCAGGTATTGCGCCTCATGGAGCAATTGGAGGATAGCGACGACATCCAGGAAGTTTATGCGAACTTCGACATCGATGAATCGGTGATGGAACAATTGAGCGCGTAATTAGTTTTTTCTATTGCCCAACAAATCAGATATGTATTTCCGAGCCGCGACCGTCAGGGAGCGACAAATAGTTTGAAATAAATGTATAATATCCCCGATGAGGTCGGTGGTTATATGTCCGGAATGTGGTAGGGAGTACTCATTCGATACTCTGACATGTCCTATATGCAAACGCCCAACCATCACGGTACTACGCAAGCCGGGTGAGCCGTTGCCCATCGATACGACTGTCCCCAAGCACACCACTGCCCCCGGCATACAAACCCCTGATGAAGCGGCAAAGGATATTACATTCCCAATCAGAAGCCAGCAACCCCCTGACGCTTTGTTGGTTAAAGAATATTCATTTCATTCGACAATAACGCTGTCAAAGGTATTCATAATCCTGCAGGGCCTCCTAATTCTTGTGCTCAGTTTAGTTCTCGGCGGTACACTTATACATATTTTCACGGGCGGTAATTCATTTGCTGAAATCGAAGAAATGATCAAAACGCTTAAAGAACCCCATAATTTCATCTCAGAAATCCCACCCTTGTTACTCCTTTCAATCCCATCCATATTATTTCTATTCTGGGTCTATTATTCCAACGCCAACCTGTGGGCGCTGCGCATCAGGGATATCGAGTTCTCACCAGGTTGGGCGGTGGGATATTTTTTCGTCCCGTTTTTCAATATAGTCAAACCAATTTCGATTGTGAAAGAAATTTGGGAGCTGACGTACACGGGAACAGCAGAGGATGAACCGGCGTATCTCAAGCGGGGTGATCTGCTGGTGGGTTTATGGTGGTGTACTTACATTCTTGCCAACATATCTAATCAGCCGTTCACAATGCCTGACTATGATTATAAAATCCCTTCGGCAGCCTCTATCAAATGGTATTTTGTGTGTTTCATCCTCTTTTGCCTGCTCAGCATCACTTCATGGATTTTGAGTATCGTCATTGTAAGAACCATAAGCCGTAAGCAGCAGGAGATGAAGGGATTGGCATAGGAACCAGCTCACGGGAGGGGAATCGCCGGGCTGCGAGCCTATTTATACTCCAATAACTCTTTAACCGTTAGTCCGATTTCCTTGGCTATTTGGCGTAACAGGATTGGTGAAATATCTCGGTCGGCATGGATAGGCACAGTTGTGCACCGGCCATCCGGGTGCTTATATTGCCTATGGGAACCCTTTTGGCGTACTTCTGCGAAACCGAGCTTCTTTAAAACTGCCTCAACTTCCTTGGGTTTGAGTATAGGAATCTTGCCCATAATCAGATAACCATCACTATCTGTGTACCGATAAACTCAGCTTCCAATTTCGGCTCGCCGTCCTCGAGGAGCATCGCGATTACTTCGTGGAGGTTTTCCTGGAGTTCATCAAGGGACTCGGCCTGCGAGTGAGCCCCGGGAAACCCGGGGACATAACCGACGTATAAGCCGGTATCCACGCATTTTTCGACTATTGCAGTATATGTTCGCATAGTAACCTCGATTCCATCTGTACATCATTTTACCTGATGTTCTGGTAATCCGCTATACCTCAATTATAAGTCCCGGTCACAGCTCGGGAATCGCCGGGCTCCTCACTACAACTCAACAAACGGCAGCGCGACAACCCCCGGTGCAAGGGGGAGGCGCAAGTTCCCCGGATATACCACATACCCCTTCCCAACTTTAGCGCCGAAATCTTTGCGGAATATATTTATGCTGTCAGCCATCGCGGGGCGGGGGGTGGCGGAGAGCTTGACTTCGATTGGGATCGTGCAATCCTGCATTTCAAATGCAAATTTACACAACTTATTCATAGGATTCCCGTGCAATCCTGCATTTCAAATGCAGATTTGCAGCAAGGACTATCCCTCTCCCCGTCTCCAAGCTATAATTTGCCCCGGTGAAAAAACAGGTTACCGAAAAACCGACAACGTTCAAACGGCTGAGCATCATCATCCCATGCTACAACGAGCTTGAGAACATCGAGCCGGTGCTGGATGCCGTCGGTAAGGTGGATGTACTCGGCCTGGAGAAGGAAATCATCGTCGTCGATGACGGTTCCATCGATGGAACAATCGAAGTCCTCAAGGAAGTGAGGGGGAAATTCAAGGGCAGCGACCTCTTGAAAATACATTTCAGCATGCTCAACCAGGGGAAGGGGACGGCGATACGTATCGGCCTCGCCTATGCCACGGGGGAAGTCATCATCATCCAGGACGCCGACCTCGAATACGACCCGCGCGATTACCCGAAGCTTATCGAGCCGATTATCAAGGGGGAAGCCGATGTCGTCTATGGCAGCCGGTTCCTCGGCAAAGCAGGAAGGCTCAAGGGTATGGGATGGTCGAATTTCGCCGCGAATAAAATCCTCGCGTTCCTCGCCACAATCCTCTATGGCCGCCGTATCACCGACGAGGCCACATGCTACAAGGCATTCCGCGCCGATGTCATCAAGAACATCAACCTGGTGTGCCGGCGCTTCGAGTTCTGCCCGGAAGTGACCGCGAAGGTGCTCAAAAAAAAATACAAACTCATCGAAGTCCCCATCTCCTACGAAGGCCGCACATCGCTGGAAGGAAAAAAGATAACCTGGCGAGACGGATTCGAGGCGATATGGACTATAATCAAGTGGCGGTTCAGGAGATGAGATCCCTGGATTTAACAGGAATGCACCGATATGGTGATTGCGTAATCGGCTGGGAGGAGAATAAAATGAAGATATTCCGAGTCACCCTTATGTTATTAATTTGTTTAGCATTTATTGCGATGCTTTCAGGTTGCAGCTTCTACGGTGCGGACGAAGGAGTTATCAGGGGGGTTGTGTATTATTCCGACGATAAGACAATCGTAGCCAACCCATGGGTGGCGGTCTATGAGACATCTACCCCCGATGTTGAATTTCTCCTTGTACAGGGAGATGAGATGGGGAGATACTCCGCATTCGTCCCCGAGGGGATATATATCGCCCTCGGCTCAACCGCCAAATTGGGCCCTTTCAGCGGGGTAACCACGGGATTCAGTGTACTTGAAACCGTGACAACGGTGAAACGTATAACCATCACCGAAGTAGCGCCATGAAGTATATATACATTTCCCCGGCAACGGGGTTGCCGGGCCACATTGATTGTGTCTATTCCGTGGGCGTCCAGACATATCTGCCGGTCTTGTCGATATAGCCCCATTTACCCTCGGACGATTCGCCCGGTATTTGCACCGGCGCCAATCCATGGTAAAAACTCAGCGCGTCGGTATATTGCGGTTGGATGACAATCTGGCCGGTATTATTTATATATCCCCATTTACTGTCGACCTGAACCGCCGCTAATCCATCGTTAAATGATAAAACGACATCGTTGGGCTGTGCAGCGTTCATGAATTGGAAATTAACAATAACTCTACCGTCATTATCTATAAAACCCCACTCCCCGTCAACTTCCACGGCAGCCAATCCTTCTGAAAAAGGTTGCACATTATCAAAACCGGGTTGAATAACTACTTCCCCTGTTTTGTCAATAAAAATCCACTTGCCATTGGTTTTTGCAGCGGCTAATCCTTGTGAAAAAGGAAACACATTGTCATATTCAGGTTGGATAACTACAGACCCGGTCTTGTCTATAAAGCCATACTTGCCTTTAAGGACAATTGCTGCAAGTCCCTCGGAAAAATCTATGAGATGACTGTTATAGTAACTATTGTAGCTTGGCGCGCCAAATTCGAATTGGGGGGCAATGACAACTTCTCCGCTCTTATTAATGTATCCCCACTTGCCGTCAACAGCCACTGCAGCTAAGCCTTCGGAAAAAGACCTCACCCCATCGATGCGTGTCGAATCTAAGGATATCCCCTCTGATAAATCCCCAACAACGGGTGTGACACTATATGAGCCGATACGCGGGGTGGCACTATATGATTGCGGGGTGTAAATATCGGGGGAGGATGGTTTATATATTGATGTAAATACAAACTTCCCGGATTGGTATATAAATCCTTTTTGGAAGCCGCCGCCAACGAAATAAGCTGACACCAAAGCAAGCCCTTCAGAGAAATGGGTAGCCGAGGCATATTCTGCGGGAATTACCAACTGCCCCTTGTTGTTTATATATCCGTAACCATATTTACTTCCCTCAACTTTCTTGACTTTAGCCAACCCTTCGTAAAAAATTTCAGCCTCATCATATTGCGGCGTTACAATCACTTTCCCCGCCTTGTCGATATAACCCATTTTTCCGTCCCTGATAATCGGAAAGAGCGGGGATGTATCATTTGATTGAACACCGTTCGATTCCTGGGCGGATCCTCTTGCCAATGATATGCATAAGCCAATTATGACGATCATAAAGAAGGGCAAGAAATATTTGGATAATACTTTTGCAGGCACTATCTTCCCCTGTTGATTAAACTTGCAATAGCGCAATTCACCATAACCGATAAATCCACACGCCGCTCTCGGCGAGATCATCGTCCGTGATGATTGCAAGATTACCCGCCATCGAAATCGTCAGCGCAGACGCGGGGGGCGTTATCTCGTTAAAGATTGATGCCGACGAGACGGGGTCTATGTCAATGATTTGTACACTAAAAACGTCAGCAATATATGCATATCCGCCGGAAACCGCGATGCTGCGCGCATAGCCAGGCGTATCGACGGTCTTGGTGACGAATGCAGTCGACGGTGTGCTTATATCTACAATGGCCAACCCGGCTCCTTCCGCGGCAACATAAGCATAGCTGCCGTCCAGGACAACGTCCTGGGCTTTATCCCCCAGAGGAATTGTTTTGACGATGGAAGCGGAGTTCCATGGGTCAACATCGATAATATGAAACCCGCCGGTAAAGTCGGCAAGATAGACATATCCGTCCGCAGCGGCAATTCCGGTCGGCACTCCCGGAGTGTCCACGGTCTTCACAACTGACGCGGTGGAGATGGGGTCGATGTCGGCAATCAACATGCCATTGTATTTGTCGGCGATGTACGCATATCCGCCATCAACGGCAACGTCCTTTGCGTAGCCTCCCCCGCCTATGGCGACGTTTTTCTCCAAATACGCGGTCGATGGCGGATTCACGTTGTAGATATTGACGCCATCATCCCCAACTGCGACGTAGGCGTAACCCCCCTTGACATCAGCCCTGAGGGTATAGCCCTCCTGGTCCAACCATTTGATGATGCCCGCCTCTGAGGGTTTGCTGAGATCGAGGATTTGGAGTCCGGCTGAATAATTCGGGATATATGCATTGCCGACCGTGGCAAAACTGCTCTCCGGGGTGCCGGGTGTCAGGATAGTGGTGACAGGAGATGGTGCTGACACCGATGTTATATCGATGACATCCAATCCTAATGCCCTATCCCCAGCAAACACATAATTGCCCTGAACAGCGATGCTGTCCAGCCAACCCGGCATTAGAATTTGCCCGACCACGGAAGCAGAGCCGGGCGGGTCAATGTCGAGTATGGAAAATGCATTACCATCGGCAACGTAGAGGTATTCCCCGTCAAGAAATACATCTACAGGCGCAATCGTGTCAATCGACTTGACAATGGACGCCGTCGCGGGCGGGTCGACATCAATTATTTCAATGGTGAACGGATAATTGGCTAAATAAACATACGACCCGGATGATACCAGGCAGCCCATGTTACCGGTCACCGCAACTTCCTTGATGACATGGGCTGACCCGATGGGATTGGTATCGATAATCTGCATCTTGTTGTCAAATGTTGAGGTATAGATGCAGCCCCCGCTTATCCCGATCCCATTTGTCGCTACATCCCACACATTAGCCCCCGTATCGACCGTCTTGACCACATAGGCCGAGTCTATCGGGTTGATGTCGATTACAGTCGCTCCGCTGGAGAAGTCCGCAACGACGGCGTAGTCGCCCCATACTATGACATCCTTCGCGCTGCCAGGGGTATCGACGAGTTTGACGGAGGTCAACCCCCCCTGCGCAACAATTTCAAAAATCTCCAAACCGGCATCCCCTTCCGCGACGAAGAGATGATTGCCGCTTACAGTCAGCCCGAAAGCATCATCGGCCGTATCATACTTTTCCACCCAGGCGGGATTTGTCGGGGTTGAGATATCAAAGAGATGAATCCCATGGATACCTGCTGCGATGTAGGCATAGTTGGCATCGATACATATTTCCTGGGGCGAGAAGTTCAGCGACGGGGGGGTTATGTCAACCGGGCTCGATGGTATGCCCCACAAATCGACTTTGATGGTGACATAGTCATAGAATGCAATGGAGCCGGAGCCGGTTGATGTGGCGATAAGGCGCGCTGAGTATTCACCCGGAGGCGCACCGCTTTCATTCTTAATGTAGACCCCCCATACATCGTCAGCCACATTGTATAGCTGAAGGAAATCAACCCCGGTGATTGTTTTTGCGGAAAGGGTAACTTTGTTGACATCCTTCTGCCAGTCCTTGACGCGGACTTGGATCATCGCCTGCCCCCCGCCGGCGTCATACAGCTTTTCCTGTGTAAAACCCGTGATAGCATATGGCTCTTTGCAATTGCCCGGCCATGATGCATCAACGGCAAACTTGATGGCATCATATTTGGGAGGGATGGGTATATAGACGAAATATTTCTCAGTATACTCGGCAGAGCCGGCGAAAGCACGCTTAGGGGAGTTCTTCGCGAAGGAATTGAAGGGGTTTATATTGCCGCCTCCGGGTATATCAAACAATCCTGTCCAGCCATTTGCGATAGCCAAATCATGTCCGGCATCATCGGTGTACAGTATGCCGCGGACATCGTGCCCGGTAAGGGCCGTCGGATTTTTCAGGGTGACATCAACGTCCATTATCCTCGTGGTCGTATTAAAGGAGTTGACATTGAACTTCAGGCAATCATTGCATGCGGGGGGGAGGAGATAATCGGTAACATTGAAATGGACCATAAGCTCCCTCGCGGGGGCGACATCGGCTCGCAGCGCGGAAATATCGTACCGGATTTCCCATATCCCCCACAGCGCGTGGTTATATGTGCTTTGGCCACGATAATCCGACTGGTCCAGAGCCTCCAGCGGAGGTTGAAGAGTACCGCCACGGTTCGAGCATCCTGTCGCGATAATTGATAGCAAGGCGGCTACTAACAGGGCAAGCTTTAACGATGAAACCATGATAACCTCTAATCATCCTATACACCGTGGAAGGCCGATCTCTACCACAGCTTGAATATCCACACCCCTCCGCACGGCGGGCTATACGAGCAGACATAGGCGTACCTGTCATTGACCGCGATCGAGTTTGCGAAATAGAAGGGTGTATCAATTTCGCCGCAGACATGAGCCGATGCAACCGGGTTAACATCGACAAATGTCACTATATTGTTGGCAATATATGCATATCCATTAGCTACAGCTAAATCCATCGCAGCAGGCACACCTACGGTATTGACGATGGACGCGTTTTCGGGCGAACTTATATCTACGATAACAAGGCCTTGGAGATTGGCTGCGACATAAGCATAGTCGCCATCTACAACTACTGCATTCCCATCATCAGCCAGCGGGACAACCTTCACTACCGATGCCGACCCGACCGGGTCAACATCGACAATTTGCAGCCCCTCGGTTCTGGTGGCTGCATAGGCATAGCCATTCGACACCGCCACATCCAATACATTGCCCGGAATAGTGACTGTTTTTACAACCGAAGCCGACGCGGGAGGGTCGATATCGATAATATCGATGCCTTTGCCGAGAGCTGCGATATACGCGTAACCGCTGTCGACATCAAGTTTCCCGGCGGTACCCGATGTAGATACACTTTTAATGACTGATGGGCTATCGGGAATGGATAGGTCCGCGATTCTGAACCCGCCCCATCCCGCTGATATGTAGGCATAGCCATTCAGTATTTTCAAATTGGGGGAATTGCCCATGGAGAGCGTTGTCATGTGAATGTCCTGGGCTTGTGTCGGGTCGGAGATATCTATGACATGCACCCCGCCGAACCAGTTGGATATGTATGCGTAATTCCCGCTGATTTCGCAATCCTCAGCGGCAATGGGGGATATAAGGGTATCAAGGATTTTCGGCGTTGACGGCACCGATACATCGACGCTCTGGAGCCCGACGTCCATGTTGCCGATGTAAGCGTAATTCCCCTTGGCATATACATTCCTCGTCCAACCTTCGATGCCATCGGGAAAGTGTCCGACGACTATCGGCGTTGTCGGGCTGCTTATGTTGATGATTATGAAGTCATGCATATCCCCCACATAAAGGTTATTGCCATCGATAAAGAGAGTGAAGGGGGTTGGGGTTGAGATTGTATTGACTATTGAGGCGGATTGCGGCGGGTCAACATCAACCACCTCGACACCGGCGGAATAATCGGCAACGTAAGCATATCCTCCCGCTTCAACTATCGCATCCGCCTCATAAGCCATGGGTAGTGTCTTAATGACGCTCGCGGATTCCGGCGGGTCAATATCGATTATTTCCACCCCCGTGAGACTTTCAGCGATATACGCATAGCTGCCGTCAACGGCAAGGTCATATGCCGTTCCCGCGGTGCTTACGATATTGACGACCCCCGCCGAGTCGAGCGGCTTCACCCGGACAATAGCCACGCCGTATGCTTGACACGCAATGTATGCATAATCACCAAGGACTTTGATCTGGTAACAATACGCGCTTACTGGAACATTCTTGACCAACACAGGGGAGCCGGGGTTGCTTATATTAAAGATATCAACCCCTCCAGTGCCGCAAGCCAAATATACACGACTGCTGACCAAATCAATCCCCAGGGCGCTGTCAGTCGTCTGCCACTTACTCGACCATTTGGGGTGTGAAGGGCTGACGATATTGAAAAGAATCAGACCGTTGACACCCCCGGCGACATAGGCGTAATTGCCGCTCGTTCTTATCCCCAAGGGCTGGAAATTAAGCGACGGCGGGGTTATATCGACAGGGGATGACGGTTCGCCCCACTGGGAAATTGTTAACTTGATGAAATTATACATTGTAACATCGCCGGGATTGGGCGACGCTGCAATTACCCTCAGGTCGTAATCGCCCGCTGGCGCCATCTCGCTGTTCTTGATGAACAGATGCCACGTCGATCCTGAGACATGGGAGAACTGGGTGAAGCTCGCGCCGTTTATCTGAGGTGCGACGAGGGTGACCTTGCTGACATCGTCCTGCCAGTCGAGCACATCGACCGTTATATCGGCATTTCCCACGCCGGTGTTGAAGAGCTTGCCCTGCGTAAAATTCTCGATTGAATACGGCTCCTTGCAGTTGCCGGGCCATGAGGCATCGACCGCGAATTTGATTGCGTTGAATTGGGGCGGTAGCGGGATATGTATCTGGAAATTTTCGGTATGCTCGGCCAAACCCTGGAAAACCCGTTTCGTTTCAGCCTTGGCGAAAGCCTTGAAGGGGTTTATTGTATCGCCGCCGGGGATGTCATAGAGGGCTGTCCACCCGTCCGCATTGAGCAATTCATGCCCGGCGCTGTCGGTGAAGAGGATGCCGCGCACGTCGCGTCCGGGAATTGACGCCGGGTTGCGCAGCGTGACATCGACATCGAGAAGATGCATGCCCGGCTTGTATGAATTCACCTTGATGGTTATGCAATCATTGCACGCGGGGGGGAGAATTAAACTGGTTACATCGAAATGCGCGGTAATTCCGCGGTATGGCAAGGTTCCAATCCCGCCGCTGTCCGCGTCGTAACTTATGCTCCAGATGCCCCAGAGGACATGCGATGTATCCGCCGCCCCCTCGATTGTTGAGCCTGCGGTCAGTTGCGCGGGAGATGTCGGTGCGATGCTGTTATTGCTGCACCCAACTCCGAACAGAATTATTAGAGCGACCAGGCAGAAATTCAATCGCAAGTAACGGGCTTCCATAAACCCTCCGCATTAATAGTGATTTTTGTTGACGGTTTGGGATTATATCATTCGGGTCTAAATGAGTAAACACGCATGGGACTTCATCCCGCTATGTAAAAATTCCCGGCTGATAAATGATGGCCCCGTCGTAATTATCCTCCTGCTCCAATAGGAACACCAATGCCGCGACGGCATCAGCCATATCATCGGTAGTGACAGCCCCGGATGTCGGTGCGGCGACCGAGAATCCGCCGGGGCGCATGATACGGCGCAGGTGGGTAAGCTCGGGAAAACAAAACTAAGGATGCAATCGGGGGACATCTAATTTTCTGACCACTTGAACCGTCTTTTCAAGCCATTGCAGTTTGCATAGGGGATGTATCCATCGTGCTGTAATCTCCCGACAATGATGCCCGGTGCAATGCCAAGCTCCTTAGCGAACATAATTATCCGGTGTTTAGTCAGCGGACCTGATTCAATGAACTTATTGAGCTTGGCTGAGGGCATAAGAAATTCAGAAGCGAATATATCCGCATCATTCTCATAGTCGATGAAAATCGTCTTCTTCAGTTCCTGTAACACGTGGCGGCATTCATGGAAGAAAGTGAACCATAGATGGTCGTCGGTTTTGTAACGCAGGCTAAGCTGTATCAGCGCCTTTGATGGGGTCATCCATCTGGTTGCGCCAGATACGCGCGTGCCCGGCACTTCCGGAACGATAACAACCGCTACACCGCAATTAGCGCATATTTCAATCAACTGTGAGATGAATACTCCCGGGCTTTCACATGTTAAGCTTCTTAGTCTCTTGAGCGACCGGCGAAATGCATTGTTGTTATATGGGTCGGATCGGATGTTCCGACTAAGGATTTCCCCCTGTCGCAACCATGCGGCAAGCGCCCATTGGTTGGTCTTAAGAGAGAAGGATTTTTTATAGGCCACTGCTGGTTCATCCCAGATTTTCTCCCAGCTTGCAGTCGATACGACGCCAAAAAAGGACAAAAGATTTTTCAGCTTTTGGACTTTATCGCGAGTCCTTTCAACCCATCCCCGTTTTGCCATTTCTGTATAAGGAAAATTATCAACCCACTCGATTTCGCCCTCCAGGCGTTCTTTCTCTCTGATACGAGCCAGGCTTTCCTGGTAGTTGCTTTCCCGGTTGTTCCAGAACGCGGCCGGGATGCTTAGAACACTTTCCAATTGCAGGGCGGTTTCAGGAGTGATAGCGGCTACGCCCCTGATGATTTCGTTGATCGTCTTAGGCGTCCGACCGGTGCGCTCAGCTAACTCCGCTTGGGACATTCCTATGTTTTCCAACACTTCCTGCAGGGTTTCACCTGGCGGGGAAACATAGTCCGGGAAATATTCATTTTTCATTTTCTCAGTCATGATAGTCCACTCTCCCGAGGATTGTGATACAGGTTACTTTGCTCCAATCAATCCCACCGTCCGGTTTTAACGGCATAGGGTCATCGGCAGGTTCAAAGATAAGCCGGTATGGTCCATCCAAATCCACTGCAAATTGACCCGCTCGATCCTCTTCCAGCTCATGGCAGCCCCCAGGGAATTTCCTCATTGTTTCAAGGTTGGGAGCAGCCCTAAGGTCATCCAATCTTCGACGGAGTATCTTGGCGCCAGGCACCCCATATTTCTTCTGAAGAAGACGTTGTTCACTGCAAATCTTTTTGAACTTCCCGTCACTGAAAAAGATTTCCATTATTCACTTCCGCCCACTTCGACGCAAACACTACGTAATAATATTAACCCCAAAGGTTAATAATTTCAACTATTGGACGAAATATTTCGGGAATTTTACAGGACTGTTCTAAAACACCGCAGGCTGGTAGATCATGCTTCCGTCGTATTCGCTCTGTTCCATGAGTACGAATGCCAGCGCTGCTACGGCATCAGCCATATCGTCGGTGGTGACAGCGCCCGATGTCGGTGCGGCGACTGAGAATCCGCCGGGCCGCATGATGCGTCGAAGGTGCGTGAGCTCCGCGATAAGGTCGGCATTATCGGGGAGGGAGAGCATATGTCCCGCAATAATAACCCGCAGGTTCGCGTATATCGCCATCTTGCTCGATGCGGTGAAATCAACCCGTCGGGTGCGAAGGCCCATTTCGCGAAGTTGGCGGTCGAGATAGGGGGCGCAGTATTGATCGAACGATGCCTCCTGAATTTTATACTTGGCCGCCAATGACGCAACCACGGATTCGACCACCGAGGGTTCAAGCGGCATTCCGGGCGACGGCTCAAGGGCGATTATTTCATCAATAAATATTTCCCGGTCTATGCCTTCCTCCCGATGTCCCACGGCGATGGCGAAACGGTCGCGCGCGAAAGCCAAATCAAGATGGACATGCCTGGGGATATGAGGGCTGATGATGCTTTCAGCTAACGGTGCCTTCCTCACGCAAGCGGCTACCGATGGGGCATCGAGGAATGCCGAATCGACGGCGACAAACTGGGCGCCATATTCGCATGTGGCCATATCGGGGTCAAGGTCGAATTCCGACTGGAGCATCTCGCGCGTGATATATGGATGCATCTCCCATGTCGCGAATTGCATAACCAACAGATCTTCCATCTGCCCGCGGCATTCATACAATTCCCACACCTTCCCCTGATGTCCCATCGGCGAAGTTGTGATGATTATCTGCCCGTATTGACCGAAGGTCCGGACCGATGGCAGCAGCGCGTCGAAAACCCTGCCCGCGCTTGCCGGGCCGGTTACGCCGGGGAAGTGAGCGAGTTCGTCGAGGGCGCAAAGGGCTGCAGTGCGGCCGCGTATCGCACCCGCGCTTGTCGGCAGCGATTCATATAACACCCTGCGCCCGATCCTGATACTTCCGCTTGCCGGGTATTTAGCGGGGACCAGACCGGCGATATGCAGATTCGCGGCGGTACGCTCAAAAAGCACACGCGCCTGCTTATCGTCGGCGGCGACATTTATCGCCCCGACTGTCTGGCCGCGAAGCAGTTTTACACCGGGGAAATGTCGCTTACGGCTCAATTCGATAAGCCGATGCGCAAGCGCGATGGAGGCGATGCTCGTCTTGCCGGAACGGCGTCCCGCGATGAGCAGCGCGATTAGCGGGGGTCTTGGCGCTATGAGCCTGCCCTGCTCGGGGTCGAACTTCCAGCTTGGGGGCAGCCATATCGCCGCATGCGTGTCGGTGGAGTTGATGAGTCGCGCGAGGTCGGCGGCTTCATCATATTCAGCTTCGCCTTGCGCCCATGCGATATTGCGTTCGTAATTGGCTTCCCCTGCGATGAGCTTTAATGCAAGTCGCTGGCGTGGGAACAGGTTGAAGCCAAGGCCATCGGGAGATGCGGCCCAGGATACGATGCCGGCATCACCGTCGCGTCTCCTGCCGAGGTATGTCAATAATTTTTTTAAGCGTTTCATGTTGGTCAATCAAAAACAATATTGCTTAATCCCCTTCCTCCTCAGCGTCGATTTCATCATCGTCTGCAAAGGGCTCATCATCGGCATGCCATTCCTTTTCAAGATGACATAACTTGCTGATGGCGTTTTTGTAAACATCCTCGCTGGCTTCTTTGAGCGCGTCGAGTACTGCGCATTGGAAACAGGCTTCATCGATGAGCGTACGAGCCTTGCGCAGCATCTCGAATCGTAGCTTGAGAAGTTGTCGATATTCCGCAATCAGCTTCAAACCGGTTGATGACAGGGATTCCTCCGGTTGCGCTTTTTCCAATCTTTTTTGAATGCTTATGCACAAATCCTCAAGCTCTTTGAGAGCGTCTAAAAGACTTTTTGCGGGTGGCATCAGAGCCGTTGATGTAGGGTCATCCAACTTTTCTCTCCTTTCGGTTGCACCATCGGTGCGAAATCATCAGAAACTCCTCTCCGGGTCGAGGCCATTTATTTTGCTGAGGTTGATATTTCCCTGGTTGTCGGTAAGCTGCGACATAAGGGCGGCATCAATCCGGACCACGCGGCGTCGCCACCTTGTTTCGCGGCGACGTACGGTGCGGTCGAACTTGTCAATCTCCCGCTCCCATGGTTCCTTCTCGCGGTAGTGTTTTTGTTGCCTTTTAGCAACCGCTGTTGCCATTGATGTCAGCCTCCAGAATATCCCTCAATTTCTTGATTGCAGTGTTATGGCTTATGCCGAGCATCTTCCCGATTTCCCTGAAGCTGTAGCCGTCCAATGCGAGCCGAAGTATCCGTAGGGCCATATCATCGGCCTTTGGCGACGATTGAAGGTCCGCGATGATGGTTACAACATCGGGCCATTCGTCGTGGAAGCCCAACGCGTATCGGTCGGGAAAGGGGTCGCACAAATCGGTTTTATCGTTCATAGTAAGCCTGAATATAACTGAATAATTGCCTTTTGTCAATAGCTTAATTGCCAAATAGCAAAAATATTTGCCAATGGGGGCAGAGCTTTGCCCTGACCTCGGCCTTAACCCTTGGTTTAAGGCCACCCCCCCCTTTGTCCCCCCTGCTTAGCTGTCTGAAAATCGACAAGAGGACACCCTAAACATGGTTCTAACCTTGTGACACTGTTGGTGACATTCACATCGTGCCACCCATTTAAGAAAGGGGGGGTTTGTGATAAAATGATAATGTAATGGAGGTGGCAATTATGGCCGCCCGGTTAGCTTATTTCCTAATGATACTTGCTTTCTTCCCCGGACTTGTTCATGCCGGTCCTGAGGCTATCACCGACAGCCGTGTAACCGCCGAGGTTGTAATCGACGGCATGACCCATTTCGATGCCGACCAGGGATTGAAGGATTATAAGGTCAAAATCCTCGAGGTGACCCGCGAAACCGCCAAACCCGATGTTACCCAGCGCGATAAGGTCTTTTACTTCATGGCCCCTAATGTGTACTTGACCATGGTCGGGGATAAACCGGAGACACTATCCAATGACGCTTCATTCATGCTTCTGCTTTCGCAATATGAACTCAAGAGGGAACCCGATCTCGAGCTCAGGGGCGAACAATGCTACAAGATCATCGCAACCCCGCGCGACTCGGCATACAAAAAATACACCAAAACCTATTATGTGAATAAAACGGACTACCACAAAATTCGGATAGAGAGCATCCGTTCGGAGATGGAATACGAATTCATCAAATACCAGATTGATTTCTTCTATAAGGAATTCGAAAAGGGCGGGAGCAATGTACTCCTTGTTGATAAAAGTGAAGCTGTGGCCTATGACATCAAGGGCAACACGATAATGGAACAGACGAACAGCTACAGCAATTATGAATTCGACAATGGTTTGACCCAATCATTCTTCGAGGGTATACTGAAGGGCTATAATACTTATTTTTCGGAAGGCACTTAATTTGGGCGGAAATGGACGAGGGGACCGTAGGGTCCCAAACGGGATAGCGCTTATTATCCCGGCCTACAATGAGGAACACAATATAACCCGCGTGCTCGACGTGGCGCTGGTTTCACCTGTCCTGGGGCGTATCATCGTCGTCGATGACGGTTCGGCGGATGCCACCGCAAAAGTGGCGGCTTCGTTCCCGGGTGTCGAGGTAATAAGGCAGCCCAACAAGGGAAAGGCAGGCGCGATGCATGCAGGCGTCGAGGCGACGACCGAGGATATCCTGCTGTTTCTTGACGCCGACTTGAAGGGTCTCACAACCCAACATATTGCCGATCTTATAGCCCCCGTTGCCGAGGGACGTTGCGATATGACGATGGGGCTTTTCTACGGTCCGCCGCATCCTTCGCGGTGGGCCCACAGGGTAAGCCCCAGCCTTAGCGGCCAGAGGGCGGTCAAGAGGCAGGTATTCGGCCTGCTGAAAAATTACGGCAATCTCGGCTATGGTATCGAGACCGGTTTCACCAAGCTGGTCAAGCGGGGGATGATTAAGATGGAACGCGTACGCATGGATGGGGTTAGCCAGTTGATGAAGGAAGAAAAGTACGGCTTCATCGATGGGGCCAAACTACGGGTGCGGATGTTTTATGAGGTTGTCCGTACGCGGCTATCGAGGCCGTATAAGACATAAAAATTCCCGTTTGGATTCAAAGCGGTATTTCCGCACATATCGCACATCAATAGATGTGCGCCACCCAGACCATATGACCAGTAAAAAGGCGGGTGCGGCACATCTATCCACCCCGCATAGCGGGGTGGCAGCGTATGCCGTGATGTGCGGCTTTTTGGCAGGGCGCATATCGCACATCAATAGATGTGCGCCACCCAGACCATATGACCAGTAAAAAGGCGGGTGCGGCACATCTATCCACCCCGCATAGCGGGGTGGCGGCGTATGCCGTGATGTGCGGCTTTTTGGCAGGGCGCATATCGCACATCAATAGATGTGCGCCACCCAGACCATATGACCAGTAAAAAGGCGGGTGCCGCACATCTATCCACCCCGCATAGCGGGGTGGCGGCGTATGCCGTGATGTGCGGCTTTTTGGCAGGGCGCATATCGCACATCAATAGATGTGCGCCACCCAGACAATAGATGTGCGCCACCCAGACAATAGATGTGCGCCACCCAGACAATAGATGTGCGGCACCCGGATGATAAAACCAGTAAAAAGACACGCCCGGTCAATCCTCTATGTTTGTTATAAACTTGATATAAGACCACGGCCAGCCCTCGCGGACTCGTGCAGGCCGTGCCATCCGGCATTGTGGCTAACAATGATTAATTCATTTCATATATGATATTTCCAATGACCCGGTCGAGAACCTTCGCATGTTTATTTTCCCACAAGGGATATCGCCAATTCGTGCAGCCGGAGTCTGTTGATGGGCTTTGGTATGATATCGGCAACACCTTGTTCCATCCCCGATATGACCGCGGCGGGATCGGGCCCGTCGGTAATAAGGATGGCTTTAAGCCCCGGGATAACCTCGCGCATCTTTTTCAAAGCTTCCAGACCGCTTTCCGCACCTAACTTCGAGTTGATTATCACCAAATCCGGCTTTTCGTGTTTGGTCAACTCGACCGCGGTTTTAATGTCACGGGCTTCGCCCGCAACTGTAAATCCCGCTCCGATAATAATCTCCTTGAGGATAAGGCGCATCCTGGGCATTGGGTCAACCAGAACAGCCATGGGGCCCTTGCCGTCAATCCTATCAGGTGCATTTGTATCTTTATCCTTGGTACGAGCATCGCCTTTTCCCCCTTCGAGTACCCTGATGATTTTGTCACGCCTTTCCAACTCGCTTTCCAGACCCTCGATCCTGGCGTACAGTGCGTTGATTTCATTTTCCCGCCTGCCGATAAGGTCGAGCAACCCCTGGACAGCTTCCAGCGATTCGAAATAGCGTTCTTGTAAGGATTCATATTCCATTGCAAATTCCCCAACTCTCCATGATTTTCAAATCCAAGTCAATACTGCAATTATTGTCAGCGCAATCAATCATCCGACTTATGGAATTAGGACCATCCACGGTCAATTGTCCCCTTCAATCATTGAACGGGCCAATTCCAACAGCCTTAGACGATTGATCGGTTTCGCCAAGACTCTGGCCTCGCTCAGCTGCGCTGCCGCAAGGACATCGAACGAGCTGGATGTGAGAAGTATTGCTTTCAAGCCCGGGTAAATCCCGCGCAGGTTTTTAAGGACTTCGATGCCGTTTCCATTTCCAAGCTTCGCGCTGATGATGACCAGGTCGGGTTTAATCCTTTTCGCCAGCGTAACGGCCTGCTGGGAATCACCGGCTTCACCGATTACATAGAATCCCGAATTCGCAAGAATCTCGCGGATGGAAAGCCTGACCGGGATAAGGGGGTCAACAATAAGCACCCCGGGGGCATCTATTTTCTCAAGCAGTTCGGCCATGACAACCATTTCGGCCGCAGCTCTTTCCTTGCCCCCTCTAAGTCCGGCGTTTTCTTCCTGGAGCTTCTCTATGCGTTCATAAAGGGAGTTGATTTCGGTTTCATGTCCACTGATGATGTTGAGCAGTGTTTCCACGGCATCGAGCGTTCCCAACAACTTTTCGCGATAATCATCGACCACAGTAAATCCTCCCACCCCAGAGAAACAGCCACCCAGAATAATATTGTCAATTGGTTGGCCTTTATGCTTATCCGGATTTAAAGCCTTTGAAATATCTCGAAGGCTTTTGGAATTAATCTATGCGTTTGGGGACAGTCCCAGGGCTGTCCCAAATTGTGGCCTTAGCCTTTTGATATTTCTCTAAAGTCATTCTGTTAGAGTTTCCAAGTTTTATGATGGCATATTCCCAGCAGCTTCCAGGCAAACATCAACAAAGTCTTTGTGTTTGGTATAATTTAAACCGCTGAATAATACGGCCAGAGGGCCAACTGTTCGCGGGGATAAATAGTGGCTAAGCAAAAGCCGATAAAACGCGGGTTATACTACCGTGGATGGACTTGGGTTCTTCCCGGGGCAGTGGTAATGGTGCTCCTCATATTCCTGCCGGGTTTCATGAGCCTTTTCGACGCAGTAGCGGGGCTTGGCGAAGTTCCAACAACCTCTGCGCCATCGGCGCGGGAAGGCTCGTTGGCCGTACCGCAATCCATTGCCGCCGGTTTCATAGGGGGAGCGATGGCATGCCTTATCGGGATGGCGATTGGATGGGCCCTTGCGGGGAGCAAGCTCAAGCTGTTGGTGCTTATCCCGCTCTGCCTTCCGTCGGCCATCGGCGAATCGACGGGGGGAAGTGCGTTTGGCGCCACGGTCGGCTCCATATTCGGGCCAACGATTCCCCTTAGCGGCCTGGTCACTTTCATTTTATTTGAAATGTGGCGACTTATCGGCCCTATAGCCCTGATAGCGACCTATATTATCGAGCATACGAGTAAAAGAACAGCCGTGGAGCATTTACCCTTCGCCCACAAATTATCGGCAGGCTGGCATAGGTGGAGGGTCTTCGCGGGTGCGTCCATCTTTGCGGCTATCCTTGTTGCGCTGACGGGTGCGGGGCATATCGCGATCGCCGATGCAACTGGGCCGATGGCTTTGCTTCTCGGGCCTGCCGAACCGGCATGGCGTAATCCGACCCTTCAGGCCGCCACAGCCTGGGCAGCGCTGACATGGCCGCTGTTCATCATCGCGAACGCTCTATTCCTGACCTTCGCCCTGCGCCTGCCGGGGGGTTACAGCGGCAAGGATATAGTCTGAGGGTTCTGAATGCTTTAATAGAAACTACGAACCGAAGCATAATGACCTGTGTCTGCTTATTTGATGATCGATTGGTATTTAGCGGGTTACCGGTGGTGAGGATATAGAATGGCCTGGCAGAGTTGGATGATGGTTTTCCACGTAATAGGACTGTTTATTAAGGGCATTGTCCTTACGGCGCTTTTTGTCGCGCTTATTTTGGTAAGTTTCCTCGCCGGTTTCTTCACCGAGGTAATCCGTGAAGTGCCGCTCATAGAAAACCTGAACGTACCGAACCCCTCAATAACAAGCAGGATTTACGACACCGACGGGAAAGTGCTTCTCGGCAACCTGTTCAGCGAGGAGAACCGTATTTTAGTGAGTTACGGGCAGATACCCGACGATCTGAAATACGCTGTAATCGCCGTAGAGGACAAAACCTTCTACCAGCACCCGGGTGTGAGCGTAAGGGGAATATTGCGCGCCGCATTCACCAACCTACGCGAGGCGCGCTTCGCGCAGGGAGGAAGCACGCTTACTCAGCAATTCGTGCGCAACATATATCTGAGCCAGGAGAAAACATGGCGACGAAAGCTCTTGGAGATAATCATTTCCCTTAAACTCGAACAGCGTTTCTCGAAGGATGAAATACTCACTTTTTATTTGAACGAAGTATTTTTCGGACGGAATGCTTACGGTGTGGAAGCTGCGGCGCAGACATATTTCGGCAAGCATGTGAGCGACCTGACCCTAAGCGAGGCGGCGATGCTCGCCGGCCTGCCGCAAAAGCCTTCTGCTTACGCACCAAGGCCGGATAACATGGAAGCCGCATTGGAACGGCGTAAAGTTGTGCTCGATGAGATGCTCGAGGGGGGTTACATCGGCAAGGAAGAATATGACCGCGCCCTGAAGGAGGAGCTGGTCATCCAACCGCCAAGGGATCTCACCTATAAGGGGCTTAGCCACCCGTATTTTACGACTTATGTCATCAATGAAGTGAAGGAAATCCTCGGTAACAGGGGGCTTCTATCAGAGGGGCTGAATGTTTATACGACGGTCGACCTTGAAATGCAGTCGGCCGCGGAGCGCATCCTGCCGAAAAAAATAGCCGAGTACGCCAAGTACAATATCTCGCAAGGCGCATTGATGACGATTGACCCCAAAACCGGCGCCATACTGGCGATGGTCGGGGGTGTCGATTTCAACAGCAGCGAGTTGAACCGTGCGTGGCAGGCCAACCGCCAGCCGGGCAGCGCATTCAAGCCGTTTACTTACCTTAAAGCCCTCGAGGCTGGATTCAGCCCGTCAAGCCTTATTGTCGACGAGCCCGTGAAATTTCCCGCGGGAGTGCGGTCATACACACCCCACAACTACGACAATTCTTTCGAGGGCGTAATGACGGCCACGAGGGCCCTTGCGCGAAGCCGCAACGTGTGCGCCGTCAAGACAATCGATATCGTGGGACCGGATAATGTCGTCGAGCTGTGCCGTCGACTGGGCTTCGAAAACCCGCTCCACCCGTATCTCTCCCTCGGCCTCGGCTCGTCGGAGGTGACTGTAGAGGAGATGTGCGGCGCTTATGCCACCTTCGCCAACGATGGTAAATACAACGAACCGTTCAGCGTATGGCGTATCACCGATTCAACGGGCAAGGTGATTTATGAGCGTCAAATCAGCCCGGCGCAGGTTGTGAAGGAGAATGACATACGCCTTCTCAACGCAATGACACAAGCGGTTGTGAATGGCGGCACCGGCTGGCGCGCGAAACTTCCCGGAAGACAAGTGGCGGGTAAGACCGGCACGACATCGGATTACTCCGACGCGTGGTTCATGGGTTATACTCCGAACGTATGCACCGCCGTATGGGTTGGTAACGATAGGGTTGTCGATTTCATGAAGAGGGTCACTGGCGGGGTATATCCCGCCGTCATCTGGCACGATTATATGGCTGAAATCATCGACAAGTTCCCCATTGAGGAATTCCCCAAACCGATATACCCCTCAAAGGTGAAACCCCTCGATAAAACCCGCACCAATGCCGAGTTACAGGCTATGCTCCAGCTTCAGCAGGAAGAAGCGGGAGAGGAATCGGCCCCCGATGAATCTGAAGGGGCGGCAACGAGTCCTCCGCCCGCAGGCGGGGGAGAAGGGGAAAAAAACCCACCGGGGGCAACCTTTTAGAAACATACCCCTTTCAGTATTTACCCGATTGTAGCGCATGCGTCCCAGGCCCGTTGAAAAAGGCCAAATTGGGGACGGGCCTGATTTACTTGGCGTTGGATGCGGGTTTCAAGGTCACTTGTATCAGGCCCGTCCCCAATTTGGCTAAGACGCCTGCCCCACAAAAGAACCCGAGGTGTGGGGCAGGCTTTCCAGCCTGCCGGATATGTTCTTAGCCGGATTGCTACAAAACCATGAAAGGCAGGCCCGTCAAACATGGTAAAATCCATCTTATAAAACTTGATAAATAACACATCATCTGAGGTGCCGATTGGACTCAGCCGACCTTGACAGGGTCATTACCGACGTCCTGGAAACCGCGAAGAATATCGCCATCGTGGGTATGTCCGATGATTTGGAGAGACCTTCATTCAGGGTGGGCATGTATCTCAAAACGCACCATTACCATATAATCCCCGTCAACCCGAATCACGCGGATATCAAGGGGATAAAATCATACCCCACAATTTCGGCTATCCCGCAGGATATCAAAATTGACGTTGTCGATATCTTCAGAAAACCCGCAGATGTCTTTCCGCACGTGAGGGAAGCTGTGGCGCGAGGCGTCAAGGTCATCTGGATGCAGCGGGGTATAATCAACGAGGAAGCCGCATCGTACGCGCGTGCGAACGGCTCTACAGTGATTATGGACCGCTGTATGATGGGCGAGTATCATAAGAGACATGTGCAACCGTAGGGGCGAAGCATTTTGTCCTCAAAATGCTTCGCCCTTATTAAATAAGAAACAATAAGTTTGAGTAGTTAAGGATTATGCCATGGATAAAAAGAAGAACAAAACAAACCGACAGAAGAGGCCTGATAATGCGGAAGGGGCTTGTGACGACGGTTTCATCTCTCCCGTGGTTGACGCCCTGTGCAAGCCCGAGTCATATGAAGACGTAATTCACAGCACAAGCTACGATGTCGATATGCCGTCGGTCGAGGCCCTTGATGAAGTGATGGAGCTTCTTCGCGCGGTTCTATTTCCCGGTTATTTCGGCCCTTCGGAGATTAAGCACATCGCGATGCGCTATTACATCGGTTCCTATATCGACCGGGCGTATCGCATCCTCACCGAACAGGTAAGGCGCGGGTATTGTTTTTATTGCGATAAAGGACAGGGCCCTGATTGCGAACATTGCAAAACCAAAACCATCAAGATTACGTCGCAGCTTATCGCCAACCTGCCGCGCATAAGGGGCCTGCTCTCGACTGATGTCAAGGCGGCTTATGAGGGCGACCCAGCCTCGGACAACACCGATGAGATAATTTTCTGTTACCCGAGCATACGCGCGCTCACGCATCACCGGGTAGCGCATGAGCTTTATAAGGCTGATGTCCCGCTCATACCGCGCATCATCTCGGAGATGGCTCACAGCACTACGGGGATTGATATTCACCCGGGGGCGCAAATCGGTGAGAGGTTCTTCATGGACCACGGCACGGGTGTCGTAATCGGCGAGACAACCGTTATCGGCAGAAACGTCCGCTTATATCAAGGCGTGACATTGGGTGCGAAGAGCTTCCCGCTCGATGCCCAAGGGAATCCTGTCAAGGATATCCCGCGCCATCCCATTGTTGAGGATGATGTCATCATCTATGCAGGGGCTACTGTGCTTGGCCGCGTAACAATCGGAAAGGGCTCGGTTATCGGCGGTAATGTGTGGGTCGTGGATGACGTCCCGCCGGGCAGCAGGATTATGCAGACTCCTGTCAGGGAGAATAAGACCCCACCCCAGCCCTCCCCGTAAACGGGGATGGAGTAGTTGGAAAAGATGACTCGGTATTTCATCTCTTATTGTGGCGCAGGTGCCACGGGGCTGTTGAAAAAGTATCGAATGAAGGGTGGCGCACATCTATTGATGTGCGCGGTACCCCTGGAAGCCGCATATCACGGCATACGCCGCACCCGCTACGCGGGTGATAGATATGCGGTACCCATTCAAACCCACTTTTTCAACAGCCCCGTCCCGCCTGCACCACAAAAAATCACAAGTGTGGGGCAGGCTTTCCAACCTGCCAAAAGGAGATTCATTACATGGAAAGAATACACAGGCCAAAAATTGCCGAGGATATCACTGAAACCATAGGAAATACGCCCCTTGTAAAGCTCAATAAAATCAACAAAGGGCTCAAGGGCATCATCCTCGCCAAGCTCGAATCATTCAACCCATTATCAAGCGTGAAGGACCGTATCGGTTACGCCATGATCAAAGCCGCCGAGGATGAAGGCAAGCTGAAGCCCGGAATGACTATAATCGAGCCTTCGAGCGGCAATACTGGCATCGGGCTTGCCTATGTAGCCGCGGTGAAGGGTTATAAAATTATTATCACGATGCCGGATACAATGAGTATCGAGCGACGTAGCCTTCTGATGGCCCTGGGCGCGGAGCTTATCCTTACCCCCGGCTCGGAGGGCATGAAAGGGGCTATAAACAAAGCCGAGGAATTGCACTCGCAACACAAAGATTATTTCATGCCCCAGCAGTTCAAAAACCCGGCAAACCCGGAAATACATCGCAAAACAACAGCGGTCGAGATATGGGAGGATACCGACGGCAAGGCGGATATATTGGTAGCCGGGGTTGGAACCGGAGGGACTGTTACGGGCATAGGAGAGGTTTTGAAATCACTCAAGCCGGAGTTCAAGGTAGTTGCGGTCGAACCGGCGGCATCGCCCGTGCTGTCAGGCGGCAAGCCCGGGCCGCATAAGCTTCAGGGCATCGGCGCGGGATTCGTGCCGGATATACTGAACACGAAAGTGATAGATGAAATTATTGCGGTCGATGATAAAGACGCCGGAGGGGCTGCCAGAAGGCTCGCGCGCGAGGAAGGCATACTGTGCGGGATATCATCCGGAGCAGCTTTATGGGCCGCGATGCAGGTTGCGTCGCGCGAGCAGAATACGGGGAAGATGATTGTTGTTATCATCCCCGACACCGGCGAACGCTATCTCTCGACGTGGCTGTTCGAGGAAGTATGAGCTGTTTATATATGAAATATTATCAGATACAACAATTAATTACTATATCAAATTCATCGGGTGGCACCCTTTTGTCCTCAAAAGGGTGGCGCAACGAAGATAATCCGGATGGCACGGCCTGGTCGAGTCTCCGAGACCTGGCCGTGGTCTTATAAGAAAGATAGACTCCACGGCCAGCCTTCGAAGACTCAGGCAGGCCGTGCCATCCGACCGATGTTCATTTAAGTCAATGACAAAATTCCTGTATACCGCTTACCAAGCCGCTTTCGGAGGTGCATTATGGCTGAAAACATGGCGGATAAATTCAAAGGCGAAAGGGAGAAGCTGAATGAGGTAGTTATGAAATATGCCGGCTTACCTATAAAACGCTTCTACAACCTCGATTCACAGGTGTATGACGAAGGTGCTCTCAGCAAAAAGACAAAGGAGCTTCTTGGCCTTGTCGCGTCCATGGTTCTAAGGTGTGACGACTGCGTGATGTACCACCTGGTGCAATGCCGCGAGGAGAACGTTACAGATGAGGAGTTGGCTGAGGCGCTATCGGTCGGGCTTATTGTCGGGGGGTCCATCACCATCCCCCACTTGCGCCGGGCATTCAATGCATGGGATGAGATGAAGGGAAGCTAATCCGCAGGGGTGATGCTTCCCCCGATTTCGTGCGCTGTCTCGCGGAAGGCAAGGATGAAAAGCCCAATCCAGAGTACATAAAACCCCCACGGGCTGAAATCCCTGTCATGAAGCAATAACAATCCCTTCAGCGGAAAGAAAATCGCCACGGCTAAATATTGAAATCCTAAAATCTTGAAGCAGAGCTTGTTTCCCGCGAGGTTGATGATAAGAAAAACAAGAGCAAGGAAAGCAAATAACCCGCCGGCAATAACAAGTCCTTGCGGCGGAATTTCAAGCGCATTCCTAAGGAAGAAATACCAGACCAGGGAGCCATAGGTGAGCGCTTCGAGGATTATCATCAAAGGGAACGCGATAAAAAAAAGAGCCCTGTTGGGAAGATGGGCTCGGAGTTTATCGGCAATAATTTTCAGCATAATTATCTTCGAGATGGCCCGATGTACATTGCATTTGCGCCGGAAACCGGTGTTACTTCCCCTTCGCCAAGTAATCCGCGGGGGAGAATATGATTGAACCGATAATCTCGATCGCTTCTTTCTCAACCGCTTCGTCGCCGCCTTCCGGGCGGTCGTGATACATCATCCAGCACCAGCCATCCTTGGCAATGGTAAGGCGGCAATCGGTTACGAATTTGACATCCTTGCTATCGGTGAATGTGCAGCGATAATCGAGGGTGGGATACTCCTCCTTGGTTTTTCCCTCAACCTTGGCGATTATCTTATGGGTTTTAAAGGAGCCGAGATATTTCTCCTCGTATTCCTTCGCGAAGTCCCCCATATTGTCAAAGACCTTTTCGCCGAGGAAGTACACCTCTATGAATCCGTCGGGTTCCTTTTCCTTCGGGGGGTACATAACCACCGGGACATTCTCGCTGGGCGCTTCGACGTAACTCCATCCTTTGGGATAGAGAAGCATGATATCCCACTTCTCGCTGTTGTAAACCTTCTTGTCATCGCCTTTATCACCGCCAGCGGCGGCTACCGATGACGCCGCGATGAGGAGCAGCAAAGCGTAAAGATATATCAATATGATTTTTCGCATGGCAATCAATATGTTATCACTACCCTATTTATCTTACAACTGTCCTTCGGGTCATGGGCAACCGGGTATATGAAAAAAGGGACGGCCCGGCGGGGAGCCGGGCCTACGCAGGGAAAATATGATTTAGGAGGTTTTGGGCTACTTCAAATCTACTTCAATCTTTATTCTCATTCGAACCATCATGAGTCGGCAGCAATTCCTCGCCGGGACCCAGTGCGTTGCGCTCGCGCTCGTATTCGGCCCACCGGTAATCCGGGTCAAGCCGCTTGAGCGCCTCCTCCGACGCTCTTTCCACTCTGACTTCCATGGCCTTGATGTTCGGGGAGAGCTTGCCTTTATATTCGACCAAACGCTGATGCCTTTCACTGTAAGCCTGACAGACATTGACTATCATCATGAAAGCCACTACGACTGTCAGTATCAGGATAAAACCCCCTGAGACTTTTTCCGCCAGCGTTGGCTTCTTGTCATTTTGGTTGCTGCTCTTGTCGGTTACAGGTTCGCTAATCATTGTCCGTCCAATCCATAGATTAACCTTATTGTCCTCACATCCCTGGGCGAAGGGTCAACGCGTTCGGGCTGCGGATACATCAAATCCCCCTGGTAATCCGAGTGCCCCCAGATGCCGAGGACATGACCCAATTCATGGGCTACCACCATATGAAACACGCGCGGGTCGCTTAGATTCGGCGCATTTAATTCGACCCGGGGGCGGTAATGATTACCGGTGTACTCGAGGTGGGAACGTCCGGGGTGGGGAAGGTTATCAACGATTTCAATAACAAGATCGACTGCTTCCCCGTCCTTCGCCCTGCGGAACTTCAACGCTCCGTTCAAAGCACGCTCCCAATCCGCTGCTGCCTGGTTGAACGTGCTTTCCATTAAATCAGGGTTCAGGTGAGCTTTGTACTCAAATCCGTAACGCACCACCCCCGGGTTGAATCGCCCAAATCCTGGGACTTCCTCAACCAACGACAGGTAATCCGGCGATACAGGCCCGGCGAATATGGATTTCAGATGCCGGGCAAGCTCTGGTGCAACGAAAACTCCGACGAATAAAGCGATTACAAGAATAGATAAGGTTTTACGGAAAATCTTTAACTTCTCGTAACGCCTCAGGATGACATCATCATCTTCTAAGGACTCTTCGAAGTCCTCCTCTTCAGTCTCTTCCTCCCCGTAAGGATATTGATTCATGCATAACTTTGTTAAAGAAAAATAGCTAAAATATAATTAAAATATTATAAATGTAATAGATATACTGGTCAAGTATTTTTCCCGCTCCTGCGCAGAAAATCTCACCATCCCTATTTTTCCTTGCATTATAAATATCCATTCAATCTTATAAAATTTTACTAAATTTGTTTAAGCACCCCCAAAATCCCCCCACCTTTTGGGCTATGTCCGGGGACGGATGCGATGACAGGTGCTTAAACGAATGGATGGTTCATTGTAGGGGCGAAGCATTCGTCTTCAAATGCTTCGCCCTTGCTAATTGATTTACTTCAAATTGACTGACCAATCGCACCCCTTCGCGTCCGCAAGTAGGCGGAAATCGGTGAAGGGTGCCCATTATGCAAATATTCAAACGACTGCTCGATTCACTTAAGAAAAATTCGGCCCTAAAAACATTGCAGGAGGGGCTTGAATGCCGCATTGACCCCTATGAATGGCGTCCGATGCGCATACGTCGCGAGGGCTATGACTTCAGCCCGCGAAGCCGCCGCGAGATGTTCGACCAGGCGTTCGAAGCCTGGATGAGCGACCCGCTCGCGGGGCATATCATCAACCTTACAACATGGTTCGTGATGGGCGAGGGGATTAATTTCGCCGTACAGGATGACCGCACGAAAATCGTCATCGATGATTTCTGGTACGACCCCGAATTGCGCTGGGATATCCTGCAGACCTCCATATCGGATGAACTGCAAGTATTCGGTGAAATATTCCTCCGCCTTTTCATCAACCCCATCTCGGGACGCATCAAAGCCGCGCTCATAGACCCGCGCGAGATAGAGGATATTGCCTTCAGCGCAGAGAGCGGCAATCCCGAGCGTTATCTCCGCCGCTACACGCGACGCGTATTCCGCGACACATCGCTCACCGGCTACACCGGCAGCTTTGAGTATGATGAGGAAGAGGCGGAGGAGATTATCCCGGCTGAAGAAATTATCCATGTCTCCGTCAACCGCCTGTCATCCGGTTCCCGTGGCGTAAGCGAGCTCTATCGCGTCCTCCCGTGGCTTGAGCTCTATTCACAGTGGCTACGCGACCGCGTATCGCTCAACAGGGCGCGCGCGAGCTTCGCATATCTCCGCAAGGTTCCCGGCTCGCCGTCGCAGGCGAAGGAAGTGTTCGAGCGCGACCCAATCACCGGACATGTCAAGCCTCCGCGCGCGGGCAGCGTGCTCATCGTCAACGAGGGCGAGGAATGGCAGGTGCTGCATCCGTCGGTCGGCTCCGACGACGCCAAGGAGGATGGCCGCGCCCTCAAGCTCATGATTGCCGCAGGCAGCGGTATATTCGAGCACTATTTCGGCGACCCGTCCACCGGCAACCTCGCCACCGCTAAATCGATGGAACTTCCGATGCTCAAGAAATTCGAGGCGAGGCAGCGGCTTATCGGCGGATTCTTCCGCTCACTATTCGCGCGCGTCATCGCCGAGGCAAAATCATCGGGACGGCTTCCCGCCGACTGCTCCGAAAAAGTCGAGGTGGAATTCCCGCCAATAGTGCGCAGCGAAGTGGCTGACATCACACGTACCCTCATCGACCAGCTCCAGGCGGGGCTTATCTCAAAGCGCCGCGCGCTATCGCTCAACCCATGGGTGGAGGATGTCGACGGCGAATTGGAAAGAATCGAAATTGAAAGTAAACCCGAGGAGGAATCCGAATAAATTATGGGAACTATAAGAAAGCTATGGCGCAAGCTCACCAAGTGGTTCGACCGCAAAGGCCAGGCGCATCTCGAAGAGGTCAAGGATATCATCAGGAAAATTTTCGATGATATGAACATCTCCATCGCCGACCTTTTCGACGCCGACTCGCGCAAAGCCATCGCGGGCGAAATCAAAACCCGGCTGCGCGCCATCCGGGATGACCTGACCGAATGGATAGTCGATTTAGCGCTTGAATCCCTTTGGGACGAGGTCCGCAAGGGGTTCTCCTCAAGGAGGGCGAAATGAATATTCCTATATTTGAGACACTGCGCGAGGCCGCCTATGATGAGGGCACCAAGCTTCTAAGCGGGGTCATCCTCGAAGCCGGCCTCTCCAAGAACGGCAATTATTACCCGCCCGATGCCATCGCGAAGGCCGCGGGCAAGTTTGTCGGAGTGAAATGTTTCATCGACCACCAGCTCGACGGCAACATCGGGCAGCGCTCCATCCGCGATGTCTGCGGCGTCGTCGAGGAATGCCGCGCCGAATCGGGCAGGCTGCACGCGGTCATACATATCTCCGAGGCCCACGACTGGATTGCATCGATGATACGCGAGGGCATCCTCGGCGATGTCAGCATCAACGCCTTGGGGCGTACGAAGCTGAGCCGCCGCGATGGCCGCGTGGTGCGCGAAGTTGTCGAGATAAGCAAGGCGTACTCGGTTGATTTCGTCACCGAAGCCGCTGCGGGCGGGCATGTGGGCGCGCTTCTGAAGGAGTCGGCGGAATTCTGCGAAGGGCTGAGGCTCATCGAGAATATGACCCTCGCCGAGCTCAAGGACAGCCGCCCCGATCTTGTCGAACGTCTCCTCACCGAGCTTTCCCAGGAGGAAAGCAAAGATAGGCAGAGTTGTAGCGCAGGCGTCCCGCCTGCAAATGACAAGATAAATCTCGAGCCCATTATCGAAGGTGTACTCTCTTCGCGCAATCTGCCTCCTTACATCTCATCATATCTTCGCGAACATCTTGGCAGCATCACATTCAATGGTGATACCGACCATCCACAGGTGCTCGAAACGTTCGAAGCTCTCGTCGAGAAACATCTCGACTATTTGGGCGGCTTGGCCGATAACGGGATGATACGCTCCATCTCCCCCTGCGACCATCTATCCGACAAACAACATTCCGCCAAACTCTCCACCTTCAAGTTCCTCGGCATCCCGTCCTCAGCTTCACGCAAACCTTGATAATTAGCATATTGTGTGGGGCGGGCTTTCCAGCCTGCCACTTGTAGGGGCAAACCTGCGTGTTTGCCCAATTGATAGAAAGGAGAACACCATGGCAAATAACTTTGTAAGCCGCGGCGATGTCCTCACCCTTACCGCCGCCGCATCCCGCACATCCGGTAACCCCTACCGCGAGAGCGGCTTCAACGGCGTCGCCCTCATAGATGCGGCTCAGAGTGAGGCTTACACGCTCCAGATAAGGGGCATATTCGAATTCGCATTGGCATCGGTAAGCGCCGGCGACCTTATATACATCACATCCGGCAATGTCCTGACCAAGACTTCGACCAGCAACAACCTTTACGGCCGCGCTGTAACCGCCACCGACGCCGACGGCAACTTCCAATGCCTGCTCATCCAGAGCGAATGATCTTTCCCCACAGACCCCGGCAAGTGGCTTGCCGGGCTACATTGTAGCGCAGGCGTCCCGCCTGCATCGAATTAACGAAAGAGGTGAAACTATGGGACTTTTACGCGAATGGGCCGAAAGGGCCAACGCTATGGGAATACGAGGATCCCTGCTTGAGCAAATCCTCAAGGATGAAAATTTCGAAGCGCACGCGTGCGAAGCTTTCTCCCGCGCCGGTGAATTGCGCAGGCTGAAGGAGGCTTCCACGAGCGACTTCGGCGACCTCGCCGGCAAGGACACCGGCGTCGACCGCGCGCTCATCGACGATTGGCGCATCGCAGAGTCGAGCTGGTACAAATTCGTCGACATCGTGCCGCTCACTGACATGAAAACCGTCACGCGCCTTCGCCGCTCGGATACCGACGCATACCAGGAAGTGCTCGAGGGCGGGGAGCATGTCCAGGGGCAGTTCAGCTCATACAAGGTGGAATATACACCCAAGAAATATGAGCTCGGTTTAAACTTCACCTGGGAAATGTTGATTAATGACGATGTCGCCGCGTTCCGGAATATCGGCAGGCAACTCGCCATCTCCGGGCGCAATACTCTCAACAACTTTGTTATTGGATTTTTGCGCGATAATCCAACAATCTACGACAACAAGGACCTCTTCCACGCCGACCACGACAACATCGGCTCCGCTGGGCTCGATGACGCTTCCCTCTCCGCCGCGCTCATCGGCATGCGCAGCCAGTTGAGCGAAGCCGGCACGCCGCTCAACATACGCCCCGGCTATCTCGTTGTGCCGCCCGAACTCGAATTCACCGCGAAAAAACTCGTCAACTCCGTGCTCGTGCCCGGCTCCGACTACAACGACATCAACCCGCTGCAGGGTATTGTCGAAGTATTGGTCGAGCCGCTTCTCGGCAACGCAAACAATTGGTATATCGTTGCTGATCCCAAGTCCATCGCAACAATCGAAGTTGGATTTTTGAACGGAAAGCAAACTCCGGATGTATTGATGCGCGAGGATTTCGAGCGCGAAGTCATCTGGTACAAAGCCCGCCTCGTCTTCGGCGGCGCAGTTATGGACTACCGCGGTTTCTACGGTGCAATCGTGAGTTAATGCCGTTTCGTAGGGGCAAGGCGACGCAACACGGAGCCTTGCCCTTTAAATGTGTACCTTTTAATTTTACATTTTGTTGATTTCATTACATCACCGTTGGTGCAGTGATTGGGCAAGTGATTGGGCAAGGCTCGGCTTCGCCTCGCCTTGCCCCTACTCCCCTCGCCTTGCCCCTACTCCCCTCGCCTTGCCCCTACTTCGCCTTGCCCCTACATATTGGGCGGGTTGGATGGATTGTTCTCATCCTCGTACCATCTCAACGGATTTTCAATAATGTATTCACGGGTACGATTCATATCATCATCGTCGCGAATGATATGTTCATAATAATTGCGTTGCCACAATGGCGCGCCGGGAGTATTACGCATAGCATTCATCATTCTCGTTGCGGTCGATTTGAATGAACCAATGATTGAGGAGACTGATTTCCCGACCGGTTTCCCGAAAGCAGGTGTAGGGGCAAGGCGCAGCCTTGCCTTGGATGGGTGCGGCGTTGGAAGAGGGCAAGGCTCCGCCTTGCCCCTACGGATGAGGATGATCCCGTGAACATGGTTCGGCATTGTAATGAATTCATCTAATTCAATATATTGAAAGCGAGAAGCAAGATCTATCCAGCAGTCATATATGAGGGTCCCAAAGCGGTTTAAAAGCATCTTGCCGTCAATTACATCACCAAACAAACATTGTTTTTCATGGGTGCATATGGTTATAGAGTATGCGCCATCCTGCGTGTAATCAAAGCCTGGCAAGCGGATGGAACGCCTGTGATGAATATCGGGATCATATTTGTCCATTCAATTGCCCCCTGTGCACTTGACCATAATGAATCATCGCATGCGTAGAGGCAAGGCGACGCAACGCGGAGCCTTGCCCTTTAAACGTATACCGTTTGTTTTTAATTCATTACATCACCGCTGCCCCGGTGATTGGGCAAGGCTCGGCTTCGCCTCGCCTTGCCCCTACATCCGCCTCACTTGCCCCTACATTTGGCTTGCCTTGCCCCTACTCCCCTCTCCCGATGCAATGATATTCGAAGCCCATGGACTTCATCTCGTCAACGGAGAACATGTTGCGGCCGTCGAAGATGATGGGTTCTTTGAGGAGGCGTTTGATGCGGGGCCAGTCGAGGGTACGGAATTGCGGCCAGTCGGTGACGATGGCAAGGCAGTCGCATCCGTCGGCCATTTCATAGGGGTCGGCGAAATATACAGGTTTGATGTGGGATTGGGGCAACCCATGTAAATCAGGCAAACCGCGCGAAACAGGTGAACCGGGGGAACCAAATGAACAAGGGGAACCGGCGGAATCGGAGGATTGCTGGTGGTCAAATATTTTACGGGCGTTGTCGATGGCGACGGGGTCGTGGGCGCGTACCTCGGCCCCGGCGGCTTCGGCGTACTGCATCAGCTCGAGCCCGGGGCTGTCGCGCACATCATCGGTGCCGGGCTTGAAGCTGAGGCCGAGGAAGCCGATGCATCGCCCGTCAAGATAGCCGAAGCGCTCCATTATCTTATATAGGAAACGTATCCGCTGCCGCTGGTTGACCTCGATGACGGCGTTCAAAAGCTTGAATGTGTAGCCGAATGTCTCGGCCTGGTATGTCAGCGCGGCGGTGTCTTTGGGGAAGCACGAGCCGCCGTAGCCGATGCCGGCGCGCAGGAATTGCGGCCCGATGCGCTTATCGAGCCCGATGCCGCGCGCGATGTCCTCAATATCCGCGCCGGTCTTTTCGGCAAGGTTCGCGATTTCGTTGATGAAACTTATCTTCGTCGCGAGGAACGCGTTGGCGGCGTACTTAATGAGCTCGCTGGAATGCGGGTCGGTGCGCACTACGGGGATGGGGTATGTGAAATTTCGCGGTGGTGGAGGGCATAGTTCAATATTAGGAATATCCCCCTCGATTATAGGACGGAAGATGCGCTCCACTTTATCTGCGGCGTCCTTCGAGCGCGCGCCTATGACGATGCGGTCGGGATAGAGAGTGTCGAATACACCGGTGCCTTCGCGCAAGAATTCGGGGTTGCTTACGAGGTCGAATTTCGCATCGGGAGCGATTTCGAGGATGGTGGCGGTCATCGCGTCGCAGGTGCGCGTGGGTACGGTTGATTTCATAACGATGATGAGATGCTTGTCGGGATGCTCTTTGAGAAGGGCTGCGATGCCTTTCATGGCGGCGCGTATCTGGCTAAGGTCGGCGCCCCACTGGCCCATGAGGGGCGTGCCTATGGCGATGAACGCGACATCGGCTTTCAGGACGGCGTCGGACATATCGGATGTATAACGCAGCCGTCCGGCCTTGTGATTGTGACGCAGCAGGGCATCGACGTATTCCTCATAGATGGGGCATTCGCCGCGCTTAAGGCACTCGAGTTTCTCGTGGTCGATTTCGACGCAGTACATCTCATGCCCGATGTGGGCCAATGTAACCGCGGTTGTAAGCCCGACATAACCCATGCCAATAACGGCAATCTTCATCGCGTCCCTCCGGTACAGGTTGGGGAGTATTGTAGCACATCGGGGACAGGCGCGGGACAGATAGGGGCCAGGTCCGGGACGGGTCCGGGACGGGTCTGGGACGGGTCTGGGACGGGTACGGGACGGGTACGGGACGGGTACGGGGTTGTCCCTTTTTACATTTATTTTCTGTCAAGGTGTAAGGTTTTAGTCATTTCCAACGCCTATATAGCGGGGGAAGGAATAACCAAATATGGAGGTTTATCGTGAGTCGCAGACCGAGGGTTATCATTGAGGGTTATCCCCACCATATTGTTCACAGGGGACATAACCGCCAGGATATTTTCCGTAGTGATGGTGACAGGAATATATTCCTGAATATGCTTTCACACAAATTGGCGCTTTCAGAATGCAGATTAATGGCATACTGCCTGATGCAAAATCATGTGCATCTGATGATTATGCCATCCGACAGGGAAAGCCTGATCAAGTGTATGCACAAGCTGGCGCTCTCGTACGCGATGTATTTCAACGCAACAGCCGACCGGAGGGGCGCATTATGGGAAAGCCGCTACTTCTCCTCGCCGATCACTGACGACAAATATTTATGGCGCGCCGCAAAATACATCTGCCTTAATCCAGTGCGGGCTGGCATTGTTGGCAATCCGTGTGAATACAAATGGTCAAGTGCCGCTGATTTGATTAATGGCATAGATGGGCCCATACGTATTCACGGTTGGATAGAAGAAGCCCACCGGGCTGATTTCAGGGAACTGGTACTCGACGAATTAGAGGAAACCAGGATTAATTACCTCTTACAGCGTGGCCTTCCATACGGCCCTCCGGTTTAAGGTGCATAGAGGGACAGGTACGGGACAGGTACGGGACAGGTCTGGGACGGGTCTGGGACGGGTACGGGGCCGTCCCCATCTGGTTATATCCCCCACGTACCCACCTCCTCCATATCCAACCAATCCAGGCCGGATTTGAAGTTGACGACGAGGGGGATGCGGAGTTTGACGACGCCGCTCATTGCCTTGCCAAGTTCGTCGGTGACTTCATCGAGTTCCTTCTTGGGGACGTCGAAGACGAGTTCATCGTGTACTTGTAGCAACATTTTAGTTTTGAAATCTTTCTTCGTGAGTATATGATCCACTTTGACCATCGCGACTTTGACGATATCCGCGGCGGTGCCCTGCAGCGGCATATTCACCGCGGCGCGCTCCGCAGCCTTGCGCTTCATGGCGTTACGCGAGTTGAGCTCGGGATACGCCTTCCTGCGACCGTACATCGTTTGCACGTAACCCTCTTCACGCGCCTTCGCCAGGAGTTGCTCCATCCACGGTTTGACCTGAGGATAGCGTGCGAAGAATTTGTCGAGGTACCGCTGGCACTCGGTGCGCGATGCGTGCAGCTCATCTATAAGGCCGTGGGCGGTCATGCCGTATATGATGCCGAAGTTGATGACCTTCGCCTTGCGGCGCATCTCGCGCGTGACGGCATCGGAGGGGACATCGAAGACTTCCATAGCGGTGCGATGATGTATATCCTCACCGTCCTTGAAAGCCTGCACGAGGGTTTTATCCTCGGTGAAATGCGCGACAAGCCGCAGCTCGATTTGCGAGTAATCCGCTGAAAGCAGCACCCAGCCTTTGTCGCGCGCGACGAACGCCTTGCGCACCTTCCGGCCGATTTCAGTGCGTATCGGGATATTTTGCAGATTGGGATTGGATGAAGAAAGGCGACCGGTACTGGTGATGGTCTGGTTGTATGATGTATGTATGCGGCCATCCTCGGCGATAAGCCCCTGCAACGCCTCGGTGTAAGTGCTGCGCAGCTTGGCGAGGGTGCGGTAGTCGAGGATCATCGCCACGACGGGGAATTCGCCTTTCAGTTTGTTGAGCACTTCGGCGTCGGTGCTGCGCGCACGTACTCGCGGCAGCTTCATATCATCGAAAAGCAACTCCGCGAGTTGGGTTGGACTGTTAAGGTTGATTTCGCGCGGAAGCAGCTTCATTATTTCATTTTCCTTAGCTTCAATCATGCCTTCAAGTTCGCTGCTCAGTTTGTCGAGGGCGTCGCTATCGAGCCTTATACCTTCCTCCTCCATTTTTGCGAGGATTATTTCAACGGGAAGTTCGATTTCATACAGAAGCTTCGCCATGTGTAATTTTTCTATTTGCGGCTTGAACAGTTTTGTGAGTTCGAAGCAAGCGGCGGCATCGGCGCAGGCATACGGCGCGACTTTTTCGATTGGGACGATTTCCATGCTTATCTGTTTCGCGCCGGAGCCGATAAGGTCGGAGATGGGGGTCATATCCCAGCCGAGATGCTTGTTGGCCATATCCTTTAGATTATGCCGCTCATCAGGGTCAAGAAGATAACTTGCGAGCATCGTGTCAAACGCTATGCCCTTAAGCTCGATGCCATAGTTGAGGAATACAAGATATTCGAACTTCGCATGCTGGAGATATTTGTGGATTTTCGTGCTGGTCAACAATGGTTTCAAGCCCTTCAGGACGATATCTGGATTAATCTGCTTGGGTAAAGGTTTTGTCGGAAATAATTCATCCCTTTCAGGCCTGTGGCCTACCGGGATGTAATATGATTCGTTCGATTTGAAGCATACAGCGATGCCGACAAGCTTAGCGATACGCGCATCGAGGGAGTTGGTCTCGACATCGATGGCGAATGCATCGACGCCGTTCAGTTCCTTCAGCAATTTGGTGAATTGGGTTTCATCATCGATGAGGATGCTCTGAAGCTTTTCGAGCTTGGGGCCGGGGCCGATGGTTTCATCCTTGGGGAGTTGGATATCACTGAGGTCGATGCCCATACGCTCCGCGAGGCGCTTGAAACCAAGCCTCTTAAACCATGCCGCGGTTTCTTCCTTGTTGATTTCATGCAGGTGAAATTTTTCGACGTCGACTTTTATATCAAGATTAGTACGTATCGTCGCCAAGTCCTTGCTGATTATGCCGAGCTTATGGCCGGCTTCTAATTTGCTGCGCAGCGACTCGGGCTCGATTTCGTTGAGATGTTTGTATATCTCATCTAACGTCGTGTAATCAGTTAATAGTTTACCGGCGGTCTTTTCGCCGATGCCCTTAACGCCGGGGATGTTGTCCGATGAGTCGCCGACAAGCGCCTTGTAATCGATTATGTTGATGGGGTCGCGTACGGGGAATTTTTCCAGCACCTGCTTGGAGCCGAATTCATCGAGCAGTTCGGTGCCCTTGACATTGCGCAGGACGGTGATGTTGTCCTCGACGAGTTGCATGAGGTCGGAGTCGCTGGTGACGACTTTGATGTGCCAGCCCTTGTGGGCGTAGCGCTTGCTGAGTGTGCCGATGACGTCGTCGGCCTCGTAGCCTTCGAACTCGGCCCAGGGTATGCGCAGTGCATCGAGGACCGGGCGCAGCATCTCCAATTGCTCGATTAAATCCTCGGGGGCTTTGGCGCGTGTGGCTTTATATTCGGGATACATTTTCTCGCGGAATGTGGGCCCGTGGTAATCGAGTGCAACGAGGAGGTGGTCGGGTTTATGTTTCTGCACGAGGGCAATGAGCATGTTCAAAAAGCCGTAGAGCGCACCGGTGGGGGTGCCGTCGGCGGCGGTCATATCGCCCATGATGTGATATGCGCGGAATACGAAGGAATATCCATCGACAATATAGAATGTCGGCTTGTCGGGCATAGAACACCTCGGGAAGTAGTATAAGGGATAAGGTGGGGGAGTGGGAAGGGCTTTCGTTTGTTGGGCTAATGCCTCTGGGAGCGCGGGTGTCCTCACCCGCTCTTTCTTGATTTATTTCAATCATGCGGGTGGGGACACCCGCGCTCCCAGGGATTCTACTCCTTATTGGGTTTCCGGCAACTACTCCATGGCCAATCTTCTTGACGCGCGACCAAACCTGCTTTTACCGGGTTCTCATGTATATATTGTGTAGCCGCCGAATAATGCCTCTCATCGCGGACATAACGGTCCCAATAATCATCCTGCCACACTTTCCCTCTGCTGCCTAAAAGCTTATTGATCTCACGTGCCGTGAATGACTTCCACCCCTTGATGATCCTGGAGAGGGTACGCGGTGAAATGACTTGAAGCAAGACATGTATATGGTTTGGCATAATCACCCACGCATGGAGGCAGTAACGCTCATTATTATTAAACAGCAAAGAATCGTACACGACTTGGGCTATATTCTGATGGCGTAATACACATGAGCCGTAACCAGTGTCAAGGTAAGCTTCGATGCGCTTGCGATATGCTGCATCGCCTTTTTCATCAGACATCTCGTCGCTAAGCCGTTGGGCTACTTCACGGGGAAGGGCATCCGCCAAACGGTAGGTGACCATTTGGATGACATATGTACTCTCGAAGTGCGGCAGATATCCGCGGGAATGCCATCGGGAATCGCAGCCATTAGAGGAGTTCTCATCTGCTTTATGATTTATCGTAATCATGCGGGTGGAGACACCCGCGCTCCCAAGTGTTCATATTTTACTCCAAGAATGTATCAATAGCTGAAGCACAATATCATTTTAGCAAAAATATTTTATGGTGGAATCAGAAAGGCCGTAAAAGCGGGTTCTGCCAAAGGATACTCTATGTTGGAATTAGAAAGCTCCTAACCATTTGTCTAAAATATTTAGAAGTGACTTCCCCTGGGAGCGCGGGTGTCCCCACCCGCATGATAAAATGAATCAAGAAGAAGCGGGTGAGGACACCCGCGGTCCCAGAGCGGCATTTTTTTGGAGAAGAGCTTCTTTTTACCTCCATGATTTTCATACTATCCTTGACGCTTTCATTAGAAGCTTAGAATAACCTATAATATGCGGCGATGGCGCAAGTAAGGTTGGAAAATGTGACGAAGTATTTCGGGAAGGTGGAGGCGGTACACGAAGCGGATTTTATCGTGGACGACCGGTCGTTCGTGGTGATGGTCGGGCCGTCGGGCTGCGGGAAATCGACTACGCTGCGGATGATCGCCGGGCTTGAGGAAATAACATCGGGGAAAATATTCATCGACGGGAGATTGGTGAACGACGTCCACCCGAAGGACCGGGATATCGCGATGGTGTTCCAGTCATACGCGCTGTATCCGCATATGAACGTGTTCGATAATATGGCGTTCGGGCTTCGCATGCGGCATTTCAAGGGGGATGAGGTCGAGCGGCGCGTGAATAATGCGGCGGATATATTGGGCATACAGGATTTGCTCAAGCGCAAGCCGAGGGAGCTTAGCGGCGGGCAGAAACAGCGGGTTGCGCTGGGACGGGCGATAGTGCGCGACCCGAAGGTGTTCCTGTTCGACGAGCCGCTGTCGAACCTCGACGCGAAATTCCGCGTGCAGCTCCGGTCAGAGATAAAGCGGCTTCACCAGCGGCTTAACGCGACGACGATATATGTCACGCACGACCAGGTAGAGGCGATGACGCTGGGGGATAAGATTGTGGTGATGGATAAGGGGATCATACATCAGATAGGTACGCCGGATGAGATTTTCAACAGGCCGACGAATAAATTCGTGGGGGGATTCATCGGGTCGTCGGGGATGAATTTCTTCGGTGGGAAATTGGCGACATCGAATGGCGGCTTGGCGTGCGTAATTGCGGGGGTGGGGTTCCCAATCCCGCAGGAGAAGGGGCGTATATTGGCGTCGCATGCGGGGAAGGGAATAATCTTAGGCGTGCGCCCACCCGATATGAAGGTATTTGAGGGCGGGACATCCGAGCCGCATCTCAATTTGAAATTGAACCTGATGGAAGTGTTGGGCGGGTATGGGCTGCTTTATCTCAAACATGGTGATGGTGAGATAAGCGCGCATGTGGGCGAGGGTTACCGTGCCGCAATCGGTGACGAAATTGCGGTTGGCATTGACATGGGAAAGGCGCATTTCTTCGATGCTGAAACCGAGGGGAACCTGGTTTATGGTTCGCGGGAGTAATGGTATATTCGAGTTCAGTGAATAGTAAAATATATCCAAGGCAACCGTTTGTGCTGCATCTATTTAACCTGCTGCTGATTCTCCTGTACCCCTTAATCTACCTGTACTTCAACTTTAAACTGAAAAATGACCCCAATATATCGGGCACGATGCGCGAGCGTTACGGGCATTTCAAAGACCTGCCGGACAAGGACGGGCGGTCGCCGGTGATATGGCTGCACGCGGTATCGGTCGGTGAAGCGGCCGCCGCGAGCGGGATACTCGAAGGGTTAAAGAAACGGTACCCTGGGAGTTTTATTGCCGTAACCACAACGACAAAGACCGGCTACGAGATGGCCAAGAAGCGCCTTAACAGTTATGACTACCTCGGATATTACCCGTTCGATTTCCCGTGGGCGGTACGTCGCGCGGTAAGGCGAATCAAGCCCGACCTTTATCTGTGTTTGGAAACGGAATACTGGCCAAACTTCATAATCGCGTTGAATCGTATCGGGGCGAAAAAGATCCTGCTTAACGGGCGGGTATCGGACAACATGCGGCGTTGCCCGTGGTGGATGAAACCGGTTTATCGATATATATTCACCTCCTATGATTCCCTCGGGATGCAGGGTGATATCGATGCGGCGCGGCTTCGGGCTCTTGGAGCGCCTGCGGGGAAGGTGCGGGTAACGGGGAATTTGAAATTCGAGGGAAGCTATTTAAGGGCAACCGATGAGGAGCTTCGTGATTACCGCGACAGGCTGAAGATCAAGTTAGGTGATAAGCTTGTCCTTGCCGGGAGCACCCATGCGGGAGAAGAGGACATGGTGATGCAGGCGTTCGTGGTGCTGAAGAACATTTACCCGGCGATGAAGCTTATCATTGCGCCCCGGCATGTGGAGCGCACATCCGAGGTTGAGGAAATAGTTAAGAAGTGGGGATTTAAATCGTCACGGTTCTCCACGCTCGATGGTTTCACCGATGTCAACGAGGTTGTCGTCGTGGATGTGATAGGGGAGCTCGCGCGGCTCTATGCCCTTGGCCAGGCGGCGTTCGTGGGGGGAAGCCTTATCGAGCGCGGCGGACAGAACCTGCTTGAGCCGGTGGCGCAGGGAGTTCCGGCGGTGCACGGGCCGTATGTCCACAACTTCAGGGATATGGCGGCATATTTGGGCGACCGCAAGAGGGCGTGCGCATATAAAGTGAATGATGTACATGAGCTTTCGTTGGTGCTTAAATTCCTTATTGAGGATGATGAGCGTATCGCCGAGACAAGGGAGCGATGCTTCAAGGCGGTTGCGGACGGTGCAGGGGCTACAGCGAAATCCCTCGAGTTGGTCAAGGAAGTGATGGGCTGATAAGAGTTGCGTATCCCTGCGAAAATATTGCAGTTGCTTGCCGTATTGATAATGGTGCTTTTTTTCGCGACCGTTATCATCACCACAAGGCCGTACGAGAAGCTGACGCCACCGCCGCCGCATCCGGGTTACGAGCCGGCGCCGGAGTACTGGCAAGGTGTGCCGCTTAGCGAGATGGGATTGGAGCTGATACCATACTGCGAACCGATCCAAGTGACCGATGGGCCGGCGAACAAGAGGATCCCGGCTATCGCCATGCACCAGGCCTCACTAATTCCCGATGACTTTGCCGTTCATGTCATCTGGAGCGAACCGACCGAGGGAGCGCGGGAAATATGGGAATGTTACGGCCCCGTCGGTGGGGGCAATTTCAGCGAAAAACGGCTTGTGACAAAGCCTGACGGTTACAGGTCTTACAACCAAGTGGCGATAAGCGGAGAATATAATATCTACCTCGGTTACATGGACGAATCAGTCAATACGAGGGAGATATGGTTCAAATATGGAGATATCAAAGGATGGAGCGAACCTGAAATTGTTAGCAACGAGAATATCGACTCACGCTCGTGGGGGGCCAACCCGATAATATTCTGCCAATATGGGTTAGTGACCGAATTGCCCTTAATGCTGTGGTTTGATCATCGTTATACGAAGCATGAGATTTTTCTTAAGGCGCGGCAAACCCCTTTCCCGCCATTTCTTGCAGGGGAATATGATGCGAGGGGACATAGAGGCTGGGATGAGACAATACGCGTGACCAACGACGACTGGTTCCAGTTCGACCCGCATGCGGACTGGTCGTCATCGTTCAAATGCTGCGGGTTTGAGGGGAATGCGATTCATCTTGTTTACATGGACTCGCGCTATGGCAAACAGGAGGACAAACACGAGCAGCATGAGGGGAATGGTGAAATCTTCTACCGGACAATAAAGCCTAAGGGCCCGCTATATAACTTAGCCGACTATTTCGCCCCGGTTGAAAGGCAATGGGAAATCGGTGAGGAGGTGCAACTGAGCTTCACGCCCGGTTTGAGTGATTTGCCGCGCGTCGCAGGCAAGCGGTTTCCGGGAAACAGCGATTTGGATACAGCGTGGGTGGTATGGCATGAGCTTGATGTTGAGGCGGGGACGGGGATTGCCGTGTGCTGCGAAGTGAAGGATGGCAAGCGCGGCAAGCTTCACCGGATCAACCCGCCGGGGACGGTCGGCGTAAACCCGGAAATAATCACGCTGTATATACCGGGGTTTGAGGATTTGAAGGCGATGGCGTACCAGCAGTACGGGGAGAACGAACAGTTCCCGGTCGGCAAAGCGAATATTTATATAAGGATACTTAACGGAGATAAAATTTCGGAGCCGATAAAAATAAGCGATTCCAAGTTCACGTGCTCATATCCAAGGATGTCGTGCCCGATAAAGCTGCCGCTGAAATTCAAGATAGACGATGCAGAAGCAGCAAAACCGCTTGTAGAGGAACCATGGGACGGCACGCCGTTCTGCACGGCATGGGATGAATACAGGGGGGTCAGTCCTGACCTGGCCGGTGAGAGCCAAATTTTCTTCCGCTCTTTTTACCTGAGAAAAGCGCCACAATGGCCGCCGGAGTCGCAGACGTACCGTAAACGGGCGTCAGGGATGGATTGACATATCGCGGATCGTTACAGAATTATGGCTGCAATTATGATAATCTGGTCGTAAGAGAATCACCGAGGACGCTGGAAGGAAAGGACCATGCATATCGCCGATAAATTGCTCAATTCAATCGCCTGCTTCATTATGGCGCTATTTTTCATACTCGTGTTGGCCAGCATCAAGCAAATCGATGAGACGCAGGTCGCGAAACCGACGCTTCCCCGTCCTGAATATTGGCAAGGTGTCCCGCTTGCAGAGATGGGCATCGAACTTGTTCCATTGTGCGAACCGATTCAAGTATCGATAAACCCGGAGATTAAATTTTTCCCCACAATCGGCGTGAATGGCGGCATTAGCGGAATCCCTTATTTTGTGCACATCCTATGGAGCGAGACAGCGGGCAGCGCAAGGGAAATAATAGAGGCCGCCGGCCCTGTTGATGGCAGCGATTTCTGCGAACCCCGCCTGGTCACGCCGGCGAATGGATATAGTTCATACGACTCGATGGCGATAACCGGGGAACATTATGTTTACGTTGGCTTCATGGACGAGGCTATGAACGTCCGCGAGATTTGGTTCTCTGCGGGTGACAATATAGGTTGGACCAGTGCCGAGCCGGTTACCGGCTTGGATGGCAGCTCGCGGGCATGGGTACCCAGGCCTATCGCCTTCTTCGATGGGGCGACAGGTTACGAGCTCCCGTTGATGTTGTGGTACGATCATCGTTACGGCAACCATGAAATTTGCCTGGGGTCGCGTGAAAGAGGGGTGAATTTCATCGGCCCCGGCGGGGGAGGGTTCGCGCTTGAGGTGAGCGGCTGGCATGCGCCGGTACGCATTACCAAGGATGATTTCGACCAGTATGATCCTACGGCCGACTGGTCATCGGGTTACGGAGACCTTGAACAGAACGTCATCCATGTGGTTTATTGCGACGGGCGTTTCGATGAGGGCGGAGCAAAGCAACCGGAGAGAAAAGGTAATTTTGAAACCTTTTACAGGACGGTACGTCCGCTCGGGCCGCTCATAGGGCGGGACAAGGACGGCAAGACTATACCGGTCGAGCAGAAATGGGAAATAGGGAAAGAAATCCGGCTCAGCGCGACACCCGAGAGAAGCGAAGCCCCATCGGTCTGCGGGAAGAGGTTCGAGGGTAATACCGACCTTGATACTGCAATGGTTATATGGGATGAACATGATGAAGCATGGAAGCATGCAGAAGTGTATTTCCGTTTATTGAAAGATGGGATCCCCGGAAAAGCGCGCCTGATTACGCCGCCCGGGGCCATAGCTGTATTTCCCATTATAAATTATATTTCTATAGAGGGGCACGAAGACCTTGCTGCGGTATGCTACCAGCAATATGAAGAGGGGCAATTGTTTCCGGGGGGAATCGCAAATATCTATATGAGGATTATAGACGGGAATAAAATTTCCGAGCCCATAAAGGTGAGCGATTCCCGGTTTACTTGCGGCTTCCCGAGGATCGCGCATCCGGGGCACAAGCTGGAGGACGAGAGTTATGTCCTTTTTACATGGGGGGAATTGAGAGGAGGCATGGCCGGTAAGCCCGATGAGAATCAGGTTTTCTACCGGTCATACAAAGTACGCGAGAGGTGATTGGACCCACGAAATGGGATTCGCGGGTTACATTCGCATCATATCATTCCATACAACTTGGCCAAAGGAGAGGCGGGATGGCAATCCCCGGAAATGCTGACAGGGAGATGACCCCCCTTGAGGTTTTCCACCGATGCCTTGAAACTCTCAAGGCAAATCGTGTATGCGCCCTGGGGACATCGTTAGAGGCCAAACCCCGTGTAAGGGCGATGGAATACGCCACTGATGATTCGGGCATCATATATATGCTCACGGAGGGCGGGCGCAAGGTGAGGGATATCCTGCTGAATCCGAACGTATCTCTCGCAGTATGGGAAACCGGCGAATCACGAAAAACGGGTGACGAGGGGACAGGGCTTAGGGGGTTGACCATAACGGCGAGGGCCGAGATCGTGGACCCGGGGGACGGCGGCAGGTTCGGAACTTATTACGACGAATATCTCCGCTATATCGGCCGCGAAGCACCCGCGATTGATATGCTCCCCCGCACGGTGAAGCTTATCCGGGTTATTCCCGACATCATGGAGCTTTTCGACCCATCGCTACAGGTTGAGGGGTATTCGTCGAAGCAGGTATGGCGCAGGTGAGGATGGTAACCCACGAAATGGGATTCGTGGGTTACAGTGGGTTTGTGGGATTCGTGGGTTACAGTGATTTTGTGGGATTCGTGGGTTAGATTTATTTTAATAATGGGATTGATTGTGTTTTTTGTGGTGCAGGCGTCCCGCCTGCATCTTGACCACAACAAGAGATTAATATTATTAGATGGCAGGCTGGAAAGCCTGCCCCACGCAAGAATTTATTTTTGATTAAAAATGTAACCCGCGAATCCCATTAATGAAATACATGTAACCCGCGAATCCCATTAATGAAATCCATGTAACCCACGAATCCCATTTCGTGGGTAACCATCCTTATTACCAATCCGACGGCTTGGCGGCATATTCCCATGTGGCGCTACGCCACATGGCCGCTATATTGCGATGCTCATCGGGGTTAATGGCGAATGTATCCCAGCATTTGCCGCCCTGCGTGGGGTCGTAGGGTTCGTCATAGGAGTCGATGATATTCAAATCCTCATCGAAAAGAATCCAATAAGTATCTGTGTCGCCGTCGGTGCCGTCATCATCGAGCACCGCCATGCATACAATGCGGCAATGCTCGTTAGTGCCCGCCGAGTGGTCAATAACGATGTCCCCGCCCCATGCAATATGGAATGACCAGCTATGACGGCCATCGGGGCCGGGGGGTAACAAGTTCACTTCCTTGGGGAATATATCCTCTTTGCTGATGGTTGTATTCTGGGTCGGCGTACCGTCAGGGGCAATGTCAAAAACATCTATGCTGCCCAAATCGTTGAAGGAACCGTGCATATCAAAAATATAAAGCCTCTCAACCTGGTTGTTGTAATCCATATCGTAAATGAATGACAGAAGCGAGAACGGGTTGTACGGGGAAAGGTCAAGGTATTGGTCTTCCGAGTAATATGGCGGGACGTCGGTTGGTTTATAACGCCTGAGCTCGTAATCAGGTTCAAACATTGTCGAGCGCAATGATAATACCCACAGATTGCCGTCACCATCGAAGCAAGCGGCTTGAATTGCCATCACCTGGGATAATGCCTGCACCTCGAGTTCGCCGAGCTTAGTGCCGCTGTCATCGAGGATGCGGAAGGTATCGGGCTTGTTATCGCCAACCCAGAGGACGCGGCCCATGACGGGGTCGCAGTCGATGGACCATATCATGTCGCACAGGTCCGTGGCGGGGAAAGCGTGGAATGTACCGTTGGTGGGATAGTCGATGGGCTCATCAGCGTAGAAGAAATGCAGTTCCGTCAAGTAGCCGCTGTCCGCAAGACGCCAGGGATAGATGACACTTCCGGCATATAGGCCGGATTCGATGAAGGCCATATCCCACATCGTGTCCAACCCGCTGCTGTCGAGCGCGAGGTTTGTCGTCCATCCGCCCTTGGCATGCAGCGTTGTGTCACAATCCGGTTGGGATGGCGGGTCATTCTTGATCTCGACATTGAACCCTTTGTATCTCGTCACATTGCCCGGCGGGTAAGGGTTCGAACCGGGGTCGCCGTAATTATATTTCTTATCGGTGCTCTCCACGGCGATTGTCAGGGGAAGGGTCCCCGAATGGGCGGGTGTGGCGCCGGTCACAGCTAATTCGTAAATGGCACAATCAGGTAAAGTAACGATGGGTGATGTGGTAGAAACCGGGCTGAATACGCCGGCTTCATCGCATGAGAGTGTCACCTTGGTATCGGCGTTGCCCTGCCAATCGTATGCCGCGACGTGAAGAATCAAGTCGCCCTCACCGACGCCTTCATAATAATTGAGAGTATTTTCTATAGTTGCGCAGGTTACATTCCACGCTTCAGGCTGATTCGCTATGGGCGGGAAATCATCGGGGTCATAAGGAGGCACACCGGAAGGGGGAACCCACGATGCATCGACAGCATACTGGAATTTGAAGAAATCGGCCTGGTCCGGACCGAAGTTCAACTCGTAATGCCTTGACAATGTCTGCCCCACGGGGAAATGCCCGCGCTGTGCGATGATTTCAGCGATAGCTGCAGGGTCCTCTAAACTCTCGTTTTCGCCGAGGTCCTTGCAGTAATATTTGTAATCGTTAATCGTACGCGTGAATATGGACGAGTCAGTGTAACCAAGCAACCCGGGTTGATAGCCGAATATTCCATTACCGGTGAATTCAACGGGATTCCACCACCTTGTCGAGCCGTCGGAGTTGTCGAGGGTAGGGCCGAATACGATGCCCTTGACATCGAAGCCGGTGAATTCCGTTTGCGTGCCGAAGGGGTGTGTGAGGAGGACATCCACTTTTATAAGCCCGTCATTGCCGCCCGAGGGGGGGATTATTTGCAGGTCGGAGAAGTCAATCTTGAGGTACTTCAGCGCAGGGGGTTCGAGGAACGGGAGTACATTGACCCTGAGTTCAGCCTGGCGCAGGGGAATGGCCTCGATTTTCCCCGCGTTGATGTCGACGGTTATTTCGTACAATCCATAGAGCTGGTGCGATGATGCCAAGTCGGCGCCGGCCCTGTCGCCCATAGTTGTTTCGGGCAATGCGGAACCGCCCGAACAACCGGCGGCGAAAATGGCGAGCAGCGCAATGATTACGGCCGCGGCCGCGATTGGTAAATTGTTAGGTCTCAGCATAGCTCCCCTCCCAAAATATTTAATGCACTCAATTTAATTTGATGCGGAAAGAATAGTAACAATTAAATGTCAGCTTCTATATCAGCACCAGTGGCGCATGCGTCCCGGCGCTGATGAGGGGCCAAATTGGGGACGGGCCTGATTTACTTGGCGTTGGATGCGGGTTTCAAGGTTACTTGCATCAGGCCCGTCCCCAATTTGGCTTTTTCAGCAGGCCCGGGCCGCCTGCGCTACAATTCAAAGCCATAGGTAAAAATGATTAATATTCCCAATAAATAAAAAAGACCCTTACAAGGTCTTCATTCAAAAAAATAGGCCAGGCAGGATTTGAACCCGCGGCCTTCGCCTTTGGAGGGCGCCGCTCTACCAGACTGAGCTACTGGCCTATCTATTGGCATTATATTAGATGCCCTATGCTTCGTCAATAATTGGAAATACGGCAGCAGCTATCTTTCGTTTTCGAAAGTAGCTGCTATCCGTATTCAAAACCTGAATTATCGTATCAGGTTGATTACATCCTGAAGCAATTCCGATTGAACCGTAATTACGCGGCTGTTCGCCTGGTAAGAGCGTTGTGCAATAATAAGCTCGGTAAACTCGGTTGCCGCATCGACGTTCGACTGTTCCAATGCCCCGGGGATAAGGACTCCCGCTCCGCCGGTACCGGGGGCGCGTATACTCGCCAGGCCTGAGTTACCGCTCGTAACGAATGTATTGTCACCGCCCCGTTGCAGACCCGCCGGGTTGGCAAACAGGGCCAACGCCAATTGCGCTATTGGCCTTGTCAAACCGTTGGAGAAAATACCCCTTAGAACACCGGTGGTGTCAAACCCAAATGCCTGGAGGATCCCCATCGTCCAGCCATCCTGGTCGATAGCCGAGGTCGTGGATGTTGAGGCAAATTGGGTTACGCCGTTTATCAGTTCCCCCTCACCGTTGAAGATTGGAGTTACTCTCATGCTGGTGGCGCCCAGAGGGTCGAAAAGTAAAGGGTCGGTCGGATTAGGGGTTCTGATAAGGCCGTTGGCCCCGAATTCTATGCTCCCCGTTGCGTTGAATAAGGTGATATTCGGTTCATTGGGAAGGTCGGCAGTCCAATCCCACAAATTTTCCCCCACGTGCTTGAAACTCATAACAAGATTATGCGCATTCCCGAGGGAATCGTAAATGTCAATTGAGGCCTGATGCTCGAAGGCATCATACGTAAGAATCGTCGCCTGCCCGGGTTGAAGCTGATCCGCAGTGAGCACTACGCCGGGGATTAAAGGAAGCGGCGGATTCTCACCCAACACAAGTTCGCCAAGGTCATCCAGTGTTGATGGAAACCCTTCGGGCGGATCATGCTCGAATGTCCTCGTATAACCCGCGGTTCCATCATCGGGAAGGAATACATTGGTGATAGTGGCATTAGTCCCGTTGGAGACAACATAATAACCCGCGGGTGGCGGCGTTGGATTGGTCTCATAGGTGCCCACGGTATCAAACCCGATCAGGGCGAGGTTCAAGGCATCGTTTATACGGATAACATTGTTTTCCCCGGGCAACTGTTGCTCTAAAGTGATAGTGCCATTGGCATTTGCGGTGGCGGTGACATGCACGCCTGTAGCATTATTTATGGCAGCGGCTATATGCGCGGCATTCTGGGCGCTGGTATTTGTGGTGAGTGTTGCTGTGTAAGCGATAGTCACTCCGTTTATGACGATCGAATCGGCAGTCAGCATGCCGGCTATCACGGGGGTAGTGGTGGTGGCCTGGGCGTCTGTGGCATCAGTAATAGTTATTGTATGACGGCCTGCTAAGGCGGATGAAGGTTCGGGGGCCGAGTAGATTCCCGCAGTCAAGCCCACTTCGTTCAAGTAAGCGGGGATGCCCGAAATAATTATGTCGCTTTCCCCGCCCGTAAGGGATTCAATGACGATGCTGCCGTCCGATGCCCCCCTGGCATACACCGTCGTCGATTGCGCGTTAATCTGGGTCGCGACGAATTGGGCGTTCGACACCGGATCTCCCCACGTCCAACCGGCTGGGAATGTGACTTCAATCACCTGACCGTTTATCACAAGGTCATTACCGGGTGTTACCGTTGTATCAGGAAATGTGAAAGTGCCAATAACCGGTGCGCCCTGGGTCACCGCCATGGGCACCATGATCCCGGCGGCTATTGTCAGACCCGTGCTGCCGGCGGATTGAAGTTCTGCCGAACCATAGGTGTGCGAGGCCGAATCAAGGTTGCACTTATAGTGCACGAGAGTTGAGGCCCGGGCATCAAGTTTCTCTCCAAAGCTGATCCGTATTTCCGTCGGGCTCAGGCTCGTGGTTACCGCGGTGGCGTCAGGTGTCAGGTGAGTGTAGCCCTGAACCCGGTTCCCGTTGGCGTCGATAAGCAGGCCGTCAGCATCAAGGCTGAAGTTCCCCGCTCGTGTATAAAAAGTATTTAAACCATTGGAGACAACAAAAAATCCTTCACCGTTTACCGCCAAGTCCGTAAGGTTCCCGGTGTTCTGGATCGACCCTTGAGAGATGTTCGTATCAATGCTGGCAAGCTTGATGCCCAAGCCCACCTGGAGTGGGTTTGAACCCCCCAAGGCAGCGGAGGGGCTCGATGCAGCCCGTAGGGTTTGGGACAGAAGGTCCGCGAACGTAACGCGCGAACTCTTAAATCCATAAGTATTAAGGTTCGCTACATTGTTCGCGATAACATCCAGCTTTACCTGCTGGTTGCGTATTCCTGATATAGCGCTGAAAAATGCCCGCCCGGTCATGGGATCTCCTCCAAGAGTTATTTATTCCGGCCCTCCCCATGCCTGGGCTGTATGTCAAACTATGACTGCAGAATCAATGTTCGTAACTATATCGTCCTTCAACTGGTCAAGGCCGAACGCCGTGACCACCGTACGGTTTCCGACCGCCACGATAAACGCCAACGAATCAATAAGCACCAACGAATCCCGCGAACCTTTTGCGGCTGCTCTATCAACAGCTGATTCAAGTTTGGTGAGGATTTCGGGCCCGGGTTCTATACCCCTGCTCGATAACCGGCTCTTCGCGTGAGAACTGAAATGTACCGGCTGGCCGGCATGGGCCTCGCGCAAAATTGCTGCGAAGTCACCGGCCTTAACGGGCGCTTTCGATGCCGGTTTGCCATCCCCCTCTCCCTCTGCCGGTTTAACCGGCCCTATCGAATTCGGGTTAAAGAATATATCCATCTAACTCGTCCCCTCCATGGGTAGAATGGGGATAGCCCCCCATACTATTATTCGGGTGCCTTGACATTCACGACATCCTGCAGTGATACTTCGCTACCGTCTTCCAATCGCAGATATGCCCCTGATGAAGTGAAATAAACTTCCTTCACTGTCCCCTCGGCGGAATAGACATTCCCGTCATCCCCGGTAACCAGCGCCACGATATCTTTGCCGATAAGCGAGGTCGCCTGGGTTAATTCCTGGAATTGCATGAAGTGCTGGAAGTACTCGTTGAGTTGCACGGATTGCTGTAGAGAGTTGAATTGGGCCAACTGGCCGACGAATTCCTGCTGGTCTATGGGGCTAAGCGGGTCCTGGTACCGCATCTGGGCCACAAGCAGGCTTAGAAAATCATCCGCGGTCAATTCCGGTTTAGCCACCCTCGTCTGCGCAGCCGGATTTATGAAAGAATTCAAAACATTCGTTACATCCTCTGATGAGAATACCATCTTAACCTCCTAATGGGCTTGGAACGGAACAGACTATCGTTATCCTGCTATTTACTAATCGACCCATTGATGCCTTACCTTTACTGTATCCAGTAATATTTCCTAAACGACCAAATCAATTATCGAAGAATCATAGGCTAAATAGCGCATCGAAACGGTGTCATCATGCTCTCCGCCGGCAACTATATCCCCATCAAACTCTGTTGAATCGGGTGAATTATTCGGGTTATCCAGCGGGCTGACTATACTGTGCCCCATGCCCCCATTATTGTGGAGGAAAACATCCAACGAGCCGACATCCACTCCAGCCTTCTCAAGCCGCTCCATCATTTTCGGTCCGGCTTCCTCAAGGGCCTTTAGCACCGCTTGATTCTGGGTATGGAACTCAATACGCAGGCCATGCTCATCGCGCTTAAACTCCACGACGAGGTTTCCAAGTTCAGGGGGATGCAGCCTCAGCTTTACACTCGTCACCATCTCCTGCGTAAAATCACGCGTTATGCGCTCAACTTCAGCGGCAATCGATGCATCATCGGGTTTAAACGGTTGGGGATTGCTCAGGTCCCTTAAGTCAGACTGGTCATACTTGCCAAGAATATTCTGCATCCCCTCAAGGGTGGGGTTCATCACCGAAGGCCCTTTATCAACGGGTGCAGGATTATCGGCAGGCTTCATCTGCTTCAATATTTCCTTGGATTCGAAAGCCCCAAGACCATCATCCATGATAGCCCGAAGGATGAATTCTTTATCGCCGGTCAAACCCTCCAGCCCCTTCTGGGCAATATCCTTGAACGCATTATTCGCTGCTTCAACGGCCTTGCCGATTAACTCAGCGAGATGGCGAATCGCTTCGCCATTAGTTATAACGTTAACCTTTATAGATGATTCCAACCCTTGGCCCTCGGCTGAAGCAGCCTCACTATTGGGTGTCTGTTTGTTTTCGGCAAGAAACACGCTCTCCACATTGCCCTTTGCAGCACTTGAGGCGTTTGTACCAGTATTTAACGGCTGGGGAATTGTCCCCGGTCTACCCGCAGAAGCGGCCTCGGGATTTTGGGAACCAGGTTGCCCATTCAATTCGAGAAGCAAAGCATCCAAATCCACAATTCGCCGGTCAATATCGCTTGTATTTGGATTGGCAGCCTTACCGCCCTCGCCTGATTGATTCGGGGTAATATTTGTAACGCTCGCAGAACCTTCTGTTGGGGGTACCTCGGCCCTCACGGCTTCTTGGTTTTGTAAAACCCCCGAGTTGCCGCGCAGTGAATTTATCGCGGTCGGCGCCGGTATTGCGAACCTTGGTCCAAGCTCACCCTCGTCAGGCCCTATTCTGCCTCCCGGTCCTGGGCTATCGACCCTCCGGGTCAACATGGCCTTCAGGAAATTCACAACCCATTCTTCCAAAGCCGGAGGTAAGTCATTAACCAATTCGGCTTGCTTTGTGTCATCGTACAGGGTTGTCTTCCGTGGGGCCTTGTTTTCTCTTATCTGAGGGCCGGTGTTGATTTCTCCTTCTCGGTCAATCGGTTTCCGGCTCTCGTTTTCCCAGGCAGACTGAGGCCCTTTCGTTTTATCGAGGTTACTCTCCTTGGTCCGCTCCTCTTCCCTAAATTGCATCCCATCGGGTTTTGAATTCTCCGGGGATCGCTGTTGCCTCTGTATTTCCCGGTCAAGCTCCATCGCGAACTGTCGGGATTGATCAGGCGCTGATGGATTACCGGCATCAAGGATACTTGTGGGAAAAGGTACCTTGGCTCCCGACGCGGCATGGGAAATGCCGCGCGGATCCATCTCTCACTTCCTCTTATCTCAAGATGCATAATCTTCCGACCCAACCTCTAATAACTAAACAAACTCTCGGCGTATGGAAACGCCAAAACCGCCGAAATATTTCGACCCTCATATGGGGGTATTTCGGAAGTTATTCGCGCAACTTTCGCTTTAGAGGAAAAAAATCAGGTTTTTTTTGGGGTTAGACCAATCCCACTTAATGAGATTTCTTTTCCGTACAGTAATCACCCACATCCTCGCAGACTCGGCTGTGGGCGGCACCCACCCTTGCTCAAAGAATATTTTTCTAATGGAATTAGTCTTAAATATTGATTATGCCCCAAAAACAAATGGGCGCTGGGGGATTCGAACCCTCGACCTCTACCGTGTGAAGGTAGCGCTCTAACCACCTGAGCCAAGCGCCCGTGCGCGCATAAATATACCATATCTTCGGCTTATGAAGAATAAAGAGGGAAGGGGAGGTTCTGCTCAAGGAACATAAAGCGGGTGGCGCGTATCTGTTATCCGCCTTCGGATACACTGTCTTGTGATGGGCGCATCATGGTTACGCCGCGCCACCACAGGGCGGAAGATAGGCGCTACTTCTTGTTTACTATTTCGTGGTTGGCGGAGCTCGATTCCCTACCCCTTATCCTCACCGACATCCCGCGATGGAGGGGATTCATCGATAACCTTCTTCAAACGGTGGGGAGAAGTCTGGTTCTGCTGCGATGGTTCCTTCTTCGGCTCAAATAATCGCGATGGCGGCGACTCATCGATTATATCCTTGACATGCCCGGGATGGATAAGCTCCTCGGCATCCCGGGAAGGCGGCGATTCGGTCATAACCTCACGCCTGTGGCCGGGATGAGGTGGTTTCATATAATCAGATTCGCCTTCGGGAGCGTTAGGGTCTTTCCTCATGCCCTTGCTCGTCAATTCAAATTCCCAGCGCTGCTCGGAACGCACGCGTGCCCGCCTTGCCGCCCTTTCGACACCGCCCATGAAGTAATACATAAAATAAATGACGAGAACGATGAGCGGAAATATCAGTGTAAATTCGGTTCTCCCTTTTAGATATTTGTCCATAATCAAATAGCCGACGCCGGGGATTATTATTGCAAACAAAGCCCAAAAAAAAGTCCCCTGTTCATTATAGGAGGCATGGAAGAATATAATGAGGAGCGTAAGCCCCCAGCTGACCATGAAGAGTAATCTAAATAGATCGAAGGCTTTTTCCGCTGTTTCAGGGCTGAACTCTAATCCTGGCATATATTTGCTCCCTACTTCTGCCCTTCAGGCAATGGTAAATACTCTGGATTAATAGCTATGGTTCTTGACTACTCCTTAAGTATGCTTCGTTTCGCTCTGTGCTAATAATATATATATAACAAAACGTCCCCATTTCAAAATCGTTTATTAGATTCCTGGTCACTACAATCCAGCTTATGCCTTATTGCCACAACTGCACGACCCTCAGCCCGAAGTTATTCGTGCCGACATAGGCGTACTGGCCGTCAATTGCCACACAGAACGCGTCGGTCCCAATCGGGAACTTGACATCGTCAACATATTGCGGGTTATCCGGCGCCCCGCCGGCTTGGCCGCCACCGACATCTATCGCAATAAGCGCGGAATCCGATTGACCCGGCACCAGCAGCACATATCCCTCCATAACACCAAGCCCGCGCACAAGAACTCCTTTGGAAAAGTCATAATAACCCACCTGGACGATGTTATCAGGCGCTCCTATTGATGCGCCGACATCGAACACCCTCATCCAATGCCCTAAATATTCTCCACCACCGCAGGTAAAGGCATAGCCATTGAGGACATTGACATCATAAACGAACTCCTCAGTTGGGAAGCTGTCCGCAAGTGTCGGCGAATCGGGTGCACCTGAACCGCCGCCCGCGTCGAAGACATACAACCCCGCCAGCCCCATACTCTGGCCGCAGGCGACATATACATAACCGTCATCGGTATATAGTTCCCAGGTAGTGCATATCGGTTTAGTACAGGTGCGTTTAGGATTCGACGGTGACCCGCCCATGGTGCCACCGTCAACGTCATAGACTTCCAAGCCGCCAGTACCGCCATCGATGTAATATCCGGCGGCATACAAGTATTTCCCCATCTTCTGCATACCATAAAGACAATTCCACACCTTCCAATCGTCGCCAACGGCGATGGGATTGGATGGTGAACCGCTACCGGCCCCCACATCGGCGATGGTGAGGTGGTGATTGCTGTATCCGCCGCCGATGTACGCGTAGCCGCCTTCCACCCAGATGCCCCTTGCATCAGTGTCCCCCGACGGCTGGGTCCAGCGCGCGACTGTAAGCGGCGCGGTTGGCGAGCCGCCTCCGCCGCCGATATCGACCACAGCCATGCCGCAGGTTCCATCGGCGGCATATAGATAACCATCATTGACCTGCACATCGTATATAAGGCTCGGGGTGAAATATTTCCCCGCGTCGGCAGGTTTCATGGGATCAGAGACATCCACTTTGTGAAGGCCGTAATAATAATCGGCCACATAAGCGATGTCCTCGGTTTCGAATACTCCAAAGGCAAAGCCGGGAGTCTTAAAGCCGCTCGCGTAGGCAGGGTTGTCAGGTTTGACTAAACTGTAAATAACAAGCCCGTCAGAATACTGGGCAGTATAGAGATAGCCGCCGTCAACCCACAAGTCCATGGTGGGCCATTTCGTAATATCCGTGTCCACTAATTGCATCTTGGCGGGGATAGATATATCAATGGTGTAAAACTGCGCCTTGCTCTGGTCGCAAACATATGCATAACCCCCCTCGGCAAATATCTCCTCAGTGTTAAGCGGTGCGATTTCGCTTTCCCATTGCGGATTATTCGGGGAGCCGCCATGCGTACCGCCCCCGACATCTATCGCCAAGAACCTTGTCTCATAGTCAGACACATAGGCAATACCCTCGAAGACGAATATATCCCTGGCGGCATAACTGACTGCGAATTCCCCCTCCGGTTGAGGGTTTTCAGGCGACCCGCCCTGCGTTCCGCCGCCAATGTCGAGTATAAGAACTCCACCCTTTCCGTTGGCGGCATAGCAGAAACCGTCATCGGTCACATATATTCCGTCGAAGCTGTAAATGGTGGGATATGACCCGACCGGATTCGGGTTGGACGGGTCCGAGACATCGAATACAACCAAACCGTTGCTGCCATCAGCGACATAGCAATAATTCTTGAAAGGCTGGACTTCCAATCCCTGGCCGCCCGTAATATGCCCCCCCAAGTAGGTGGGATCTCCCGACCCGGAAATATCGAGTATAAGCAACCCGCCCCAAGGCCCCACACAGTATGCATAGTTCCCATCAAGCCAGACATCCTGCAACGTCGCTGGCCATCCGGGCGGAGTCACATCAATTAAATCAAGGGGATGGCTCGGTGATTCCCCTGAAACCGGCACGGATATGATGAAATAAGCCGCTTGCGTTTTTCCCGGAAGCAGGTTGCCGTAACCGACTGCCTCGCATTCGGCGGTGACGAGAAGATCGATGGAGTTTTGAGCAGGGGTGGCGGATTTGATGTCCACTTCGAATGTCGAGTAACCGACGCCGCTTCCTGTTGGTGCGACATCGACAGCAGCGATGAGGTTCGCGGGGCTTTCGACCGTCACAAGATTCGACCCGCCATTGAACCAGTCATATACATCGATGGAAAGCTCCAACGCGCCGCCTGAATTTGCGCCGTCATTCCAAAGGGTGTTCTTGATGATATTGGGAGAGATATTCCACGCTTCCTTACGGTTGGCCCCAGGCGGGAAATCACCAGGGACATCCCATGGCGCAGCCCCGATGGGGAATTGCCAGTTGGCATCAACCGCATAATTGAAAACGAGCCCGCCGCTCCCCATGTCTATTGAATAATGACGTATTACCTTCGCCCCAGCCGGGAATACTCCCCTGCCCGCCGGGTCAACAACGCTCATCGGGTCATCGGGGGATGTAAAATCCTCGCAGAAATATTTGTAACCGTTAAGGGTTGCATCGTAATTCGCGGTTGAATCGAAAGTGCCCAACAATCCATCCTTGTAGCAGAACATGGTGCCGTTGTTAATTGGGAACTCCGCCGGATTCCACCATCGGGTGAAGCCGTCGGGGTTTGCGAGATGAAGGTCATCGGGCCCCGGCAGCAGCAGGTCAGGGTCTACGAACCCGCTGATACTTCCGTGTGATATGAGCACGCCGCACACATCGAAGCCGGTGAATTCGGTCAACCCCAAAAACGGGTGTCTTAAACCGATGTCTGCTTCGACCATGTTTCCGTTGAACGCAAGGCTCTCCAATGTAAGGTTTTCAAGCGGGGGGGGTTC
>Ga0315277_10000379_pt1 | contig 71430 bp, 89 predicted proteins | sample YL17G05_15_MG_FD_203695 | JGI IMG/M metagenome (GOLD analysis project Ga0315277, IMG submission 203695) | Sediment microbial communities from Yellowstone Lake, YNP, Wyoming, USA - YL17G05_15 | ecosystem: Environmental > Aquatic > Freshwater > Lake > Sediment | place: USA: Wyoming | collected...
AACGCCATCAGGTTTTGCAAAAGCATTCTTTGAGGCTAATAGGTAGGTGAGATATGTATGGAAGAAACGAAACAACCCCAATTCATCCCAATGATAAATCATTGGGTATTCTTGGACGGTATTATAATCGAAGGTGAATGCTGATATGTCTCTGATATCTGTTGAGTGGAATGGTTTCATCAAGATGTGTTGTGAGAATTATCCTGCGGAGTCTTGTGCGTTTTTGTTCGCGAAGGCTCCTTTCAAAGGGGCTGAGAAGTGGTTTGTGTTTCCTGTGGAGAACATCGCGGTCGATAAGGTTAATCAATGGTCGCCTCATCCGCAGGAGTTGAAGTTGGTTAAAGAGAAAGCGAAGGATCAGCGTTTGACTCCTATCGGGAATGTTCATAGTCATACGTTGCCGGAGTCGTTTAAGACGGCATCTAAACTAGAAAGAGGCCAGATGATTAATGAGCATATGTTTCCGTCTGATGTGGACCTTCGTTACGCCCGGAGGTTCAATAATATTGTGCGTGGGATCCTGGTGGTGGATGACAATGCGGTTTATGAGTGTTATTTTCATGATCAGTTCGGGGTGAATCTGGACCTGTATCTTAATGGGATAACTGAGGGTGGTAGTGAGAAGTGATGGGTCAGAAGACGTTGTTTGATTTTATCCCGATAGATCCATGCCATTATCTTTTTCTTTCTAAAGTGAATGGCGGTCTTTACTGTCATTACAAAAAAACAAGACAGAATCCTTATTGCATTTACAATCCAGGAAATGCGATTCAAGCATATAATTGTCCGATGAAACGTTCTCGTATCTATCCTTTGAGGGGTTTCTGATGAAGTCTCATTGTCTCATGGTTAGACATAAATGATACTAAAATAATTGGTGGTGAATACTAATGGGAAAAAAGAAGAAAGTTGACGAGAAAAAAGCAGAAAAGAAAAGAGTGTTGTTACGGGTCGAAGGTAAACGAGTTACGAGACACGAGTGTGGAACTTGTGGTGAACTGGATAGAGCGTTGATGTGGTGTGAGATGAGGAAAAAGCAAGTCACTCTTGAAATGGATGCATGTAAACATTATAAGGAATCGGTTCAGGATGCGAAGGTGAAGGCTTTCAATGAACGGAAAGCAGCTGTAGAGCATCGGAATAAATCAGAGTCTCCAGAGGTAAAGAATGAAGCGACGCCTGATGTGAAGAAGATTTTTGAAGAAGATAAATCAGCGAAGTTGAAGACTCAGGTGGAGCTCAAGATCGAGCGGATCCGTGAGATTGAGAAACAATCAGAGGAGACGATGGGGCTGCTCCGTCATGCGACGATCGAGGATATCAGTAACCCGTGTTATATTGAGATGGATGCGTATATCGACATGGTGAGGATGGGTGTGGCGTATGGGGCTGTTATTGTTGGTGAGGGCGGCATCGGTAAGACCTGGCGTGTGGTGAAGCATCTCGAGGGGGTCGATTATGCATACACGGATAGCTATACGACGCCGCAGGCGTTGTATATCTGGCTGTGGAAGAACCGCGATAAGGAGGTCGTGGTGGTTGATGATTGCGCCGGCTTCCTTGATAACATGAAGGTGCTTGCGATGCTGAAGGGTGGTTTGTGGAATGTAGGTGAGAACAAGACCCGGATCATCAACTACATGACGACCAAGCCAATGCAGGATTCTGAGGGTAATTACGTCCCGCAATCATTCATCCTCGGCGCCCGGATGATCATTCTCACGAACAGGTTGAACACGAAGAACTCACATATCAACGCGGTGTTGTCCCGGGTGAACTCCTGCATTGTCGAGATCCCTTATGAGGAGTTGATGAGTATCCTTGAGCAGGTGGCGCAGAGGGATTACGCTGATCTGACGAAAAAGGAGCGGATTGAGGTCTACGAATATCTTGTGGATAACACGTCTGAGTCAACAGAATCATTGAACATCAGGACGTTGATAAAGTGTTTCCAACAGCGGGTGTATTCAAAGCTGATAAAGCAGCCAGATCGCTGGAAGGAGCTGGCGAAGCTCAGTATTCTAAAAAAGAATCCGAGCCTGGTGCTTGTTGAGCAGCTGATAAAAGATCCGTCATTCAAAAATGAGAAAGAGCGGATCAATGCATTTGAGGTGAGGTCCGGTCGGAGTAAGTCAACGTATTTCCGGATGAAGGAGCAGCTTCAGGCCAAGGTGAAAAGAGGTCAGGGGGCCTAATGGGATCCCAGGATGGGCAATGAATACATCTGATAAGATTATCAAAAACACTGGTTGATGAATGGACCGATAAAATAAATAAATAAAAAACAAGATTATTAATACGGGTATTATACTACCAGTTGTAGAGGTAGTCGGGGATTGTTACTTGGATTGCAACTACATTTTTTTCTGTTCCGGAGTTTTACGGGCTACCTCGCCTCCCCCATAAAAAACTTATACTTTTGATGATATTCAGGTAGTTGATGATTAAGAAAGAACCTGGTCGGCCTGAGGGGTTCAGCCCTGGGTCTAAATATGAGCCTGGCGCTGATGGGACTGTTGATTATGTTTTTCTGGCGAAAGAACGGCAGGCGCGTATCACTAATCAGCGTCGTTCTGAGTTGCAGACTGATGAGAATCGCCGTAAGGCTCTTGCACAGGGGAAGCGCATCGAATTCCTGGTATGCCCTGTGTGCCGGATGCATACTCCTCGTATGGTGAAGGTGAATGCCGCGGGTGAGCCGTATACGAATCCTCCTGCGCCCGGGATCCAGTATGTGAGGACGTACAAGGGGCTTGAGCGCCGGTTTGTGGGTCCGACATCCGATTATTGCCCGTTGACGGTGCGGTACTCGGCTGGCGGCCGTATCGGTTCTTTTCTGAACCCGAAGGAGAGCATGTCTCCCCGGGTGCTTTCGACCGTGGACGCAGAGTTGTACAAGCATTTCTTGTTCATCATTGAAGAAGCACGGAAGGCGTTCGTGTTCCGTTGATTCAAGGATCGTTTTTTAAAAAAAGTGAGAGGAACGGGGTGGCCAGCGGCCATGAGACTTGGATGTGCTGCACCGGGTAGAACACCTGGAGTTTCGTGTTTGTCCTGATGTATTTGATGATGTCGAGGCAGGAGGATCCATCGGACCATGTTTTTTTGAATGCCCGGAGTACGACGAGTTTATCATCATCGATGAAATCGAGTTGTTTCTCCCCGATGAATTCCCTTTTGGCTAGTGTTCTTTTTTCCATACGTTCCTGTTCATTGATATGCGACGTCATTTTTATCTGGGCAATCGAGTTCTTCAGTATCTATAACCGTGGGGTTGATGATCAACGGGTTTTTCTCTGGCTTGATGTTTGATTTCATCCATCGGTTGAAATCAAGCAGGCTCGCCGCGATATAATCCACGAGTTGTTTGTCGCATTCGTTGATCGGTATCTGGTAAACATCGCCGTCCATATCGATGATCCGGATGTTTATGTATTTCCTTGAGCCTTTCTTGTTCATTATCTCGTCTGTGTATGAAACCCCTATTTTGTAGGGCATTATCTTGTAGATCATGTTTTCACATCCTTATTTTTGAGAAATATTCTTCTAATATCTGTCCGAGGCGGTATCCGAAGTATCCGAGGAAGAACGCCCAGAAGCCGCCGATGCTGTAGCTGATGATGTCTCGTATGAACCCGGGCTGGTATATCACGGCGAAAACAGTCGTGATCGCGATGAGTACGAGTATCAGGGTGAATACGAGGCTGACGACGTGGTATCCTATCTGTTTCCCTTGTTTGTAGATGTTTTTTGTGAAGAGGTCAGATGATTGCTTCTTGGATTGTTTTTTTATCGGCATCATTCCCATCCTTTTTGTTTAATAGTTCTCCGATGTCGATCGGGAAGTTCATCATCTGCTGCTCGGCGTATCCTCCTCGGTTGTTTTTCGCTGTTGTCTTCTGCTGGATATCGACCGGTTCTAGTAGGTAGAGTTGTTCTCCTTCGTCGATGTACATGACTATTTTTTTGTCGTAGTCGATGCAGTATTGGACGATGGTTTCGTGTATGGATACGATGTCTTTGTAGATGTATCTCCGGGCGACGAGGATGAATTTTTGGTATTCGAGGCAGATGATGCCGGACCTGTCGCTCCGTGTCCTCAGGGATTGTTCGTTGATCATCATGGCTGCTTTGTGGAGAAGCGGTCCGCCGGGGAACTTATTGTGTTTGTCGTGGTCTTGGTAGGTGCGTTTGTGGAGGTCTCTGGTATCCGGCGGGTTCTGTGGATCCTGCGGGGGATCAAGGAGTGATCGTTGCTGCTGCATTATTTATCTGCCTCAATGCGAGGAGCTTGCATGGAGGTGAAGATCCCCGATTCTTCTGCGAATGAATATTCTATCTTCACCGGGTTGTCATTTCCCAGGCTGAGTTTTAGATCCTCCGGGGCGTATTTTATGAGTGACTGGAAGTAATCAATGCCGAACATCGATGAATACGTCTTATCGGTCTTCAGCTCTGTCAGCAGGTCCTTCGGTAGTTTCAATGAAACCTCATCGGTGTCTCCTTCTGCGAACAGCTCGAAATACTCTTTTGTGGCCGTCAGTTTGAAGTGGTCACTGATGGCGGCTGCCGCTTTTACTCCTTTTGTCAATTCATTGGTTTTTATTCCGATGACCCCGGGTAGTTGAAGCGCTGGGAATTTTGTGTCTTTTATGTCAGACGGGTCGATCAGCCTCAGTTTTCGCGTCAGATTTTCGATGCGTATAATTAAATGTTCTTTGTCCTGTTTGTCGTTGTACTCGAATTCTATGATCTGGCCGCTTGATGCCAGTTTCAGTATCGGCATCATTTTGTTAAGGTCGATTCCGAGGTCCATGTCGTCGCAGGAGTATTCTTCGAAGGCTTTCTTGTTGAGCTTTAGTTCTGCCATGACGACCATCGCGGGATCCACCATGGATGCCTCAAAATCGTTTTTCCGACCTTTTAGTTTAATGTCAGCTCCGGCGATCAGCTCCGCTATCTCAAAAAATACCTTAATTTTGTTTTCTTTTATTTTTGCTTTTAGCATTTTTCTTCTCTCCTTTTTTGATGGTTTTTTTCTTCACTTTCGTTGGCTCCACCGGTGGCGTTGGTTCTGTCGCTGTTTCTACTGGTTTGTAAACGTCATCGATGCGTTTTTGTTCTTTGTCCAACGCCCGCATCCTGGGACAAAAGCCTGATACTGGGGATGATGTTGGTATCTCAACGTCAAACCGTTGGAGATGGTTACGGATGCGTCTCTCGCCCCAGCCATCGGCCTTCATGTCCTCGATGAAAGCCAGCACCATCTTCTCAGTGATCATCGTTCGCCCCATCGTACCGATGTATCCCTTTGTTTGTTCAACAGCCTTTCTGATCAGCTCATCACCGGATCCACCGGACATGTGACAGTCTATGACCATGCTCTGCGGGAACAAGCGGTCAGCGACATGCAGGTGCAGATGAGCCGTATACCTCACTTTTTTTTCATCCATCGATTTTTCTCTCCTTTTACTCGCTCCAAATGAACGGGAACTCTGACTCGAGTGGGATCATGTAATGGTATTTCAGGACGAACTCTTTCAGCATCTCGGGAGGGCATTGTTTGTATACGGCCGTCATGTTTCCCTTGATGGTGTGGCCGACGAGGATCTTCGTGATCGTGTCATCGAGCTTCACCTTGTATTTTTCTTTGAGTTCCTTGTCGTCTGAGGCGATGCCGTCCATGTATGTCTGGAACGTCTGCCGGCCCCGTTTTGGGTATAGCTCGATGCCGAGGCCCTTGCCGTATGACGAGATGTTCTGCCAGATGGTTTTCCGGGTGACGTTGAACTGAGCCGGGTTTTTCCTGAAATGCAGGATGATCTTCCCGGTGTAATCATCGAACCATCCGAGGCGTTCTTTGTTGGTTTTCTCCGTGATGAAGACGACTTCGCGGGTGTCGAAGTTCACCGATCTCGTCATGTCAAGGGCGAGGAACTCTCCGACTCGGCATCCGAACCACCAGATGCACCAGCTGAACCTGAAATCCATATGCGTCTTGTCCTTGTCGATCATGGTCTTGAACATCTCCTGCAGCATGTCCATCGTCATGATGGTGTCTCGGCGCATCTTCTGTATGAGCTTCGGGCGTTTCATGTCAACGACGTCGTTGAAGTCATTGATCATTATCATTAGATCATCGAAGGTTTTCTTCTCAGCTCCGACGAGCTGGCGGTTCAGTTTCCGTACTCTCCATTGTGCGAATGATTTGGCGATGGCGATGAACGTATGGGTCGATGAGCTCTCCCAGGGCTTCGTTTTGTAATAGGCGATGACGTCATCGCGTGAGTATGCCTCAAGGGTCTTTTTGTTGGATACGAGGTATCTGTCGAAGCTTTTTAGTATATCAGTGTAATAGCCTCTGGTTGATTTCGTGTACTCCGCTGAGTCCAGGAACTCCTCGATAATCGTCTTTTTTTCATTCTCAGTCATTTTTCCTCCTTGATTTTAATATATTCAACATGATTACAATTTGGGCAGGAAAATCTTGTTTCTTGGTTTATTCCTTCATTTATAGTTCCAAAAAGCATTTTTATTGCACCAGATTTGAATGATTCATCTTCGATCATCTCTGAACCGCATTTAGGACATTTGTGTTTCATGGTTCCTTCTTTCCCTCTCTAACATCATCATATATGAGAATAAAATCTTTGAAAAGATTGGATTGGTAATACTGCATTTTCTGAGGGGTGTGTCTGCGTATTGACGTGAACGGTTTTCCTGTGTCTTTGTGAATTAAAAATAAGATGATGCCGTCTTTAAAATCGAGTGGGTAAAACCTTGCTCCTTCTTCGCCATCATTGCGTATCCAAGTGTCGTACGCGATGAACTTTGGTTCTAATTTTTTCAGGGATGTAACATCTACCGCTGTCGCCGATATCAGTAATGCAGAAGTGTTTTTCCAGCTGTCAGGTAGTTTGTAATAATCGTGTGAGAACTTTATCGTGAGCATTAAATCCATTAAAAGGAAACACTTTATAATTCTTAAATGTTACTATTTTTTAAGGATTTCAAATCGCTATAGTATCGGTAGAACGTCGTCAACGGCCCCTGGGCCGAGATCAGGAGCACGTCGCAATCATAATATCTATTCACGGTCTTCCCTTGGAGGATGATGAGCGCGTGGCCGAGTAGTCCTTTCACCCAGAAGAAACCGTTGATCATAGTGTCGTTCTTATACGAGACTGCCATTGATGCATTCAATCTCCATCCATCGTCTCGTTTATGTGTGAGGTACCATGTTGTGACGTTCGTGAAATAAGACGTTGGGGCCGAATAAATACGCGCGTCGAGGTCTTGCTGGATCTTCATCACCACGTCAGTGATGCCGTGTATCGTCTGGTTCATGTCATCGAGGAGTGCTGGGGTGATCTGCTGTTCGCTTGCCCCCGGGTAGAGGCATACTGGGTTCATTGAGAAAGGCAGGGGCGTATAATTAGAATAACCAAGAGCGAGATATGATCCAAAAAAAATGGTCGCTGCAGCAACCGCGAGGATTACTTTTTTCATACTTTACTGTAATCGCTACGCCGTAATTATAATTTATGGAATCAGCAATCATATCAAGAACAACAGGGGAAACTAAAAGTATTTAAGCATGGTTTTCGTTCTATGTTTTTACCGACAAGGGCTAAGGGGTTTCAATTTGATGCATGATAAAACAACTACCAGAAACAGTCCTTCTTTTTTCTTACAACTTCATAAGAAATGTTCTCAAGAGCAACAGGTCAAGAAAATGGGCCATTAACACCCTGCTGATTTTTTTGAGTGCGCAGCTCAAGCAGGGTGTTTATTTCCCTTAATTCATATATAATATAGGCTATTGATATATATATAGTTTTTCTCGCACAAAATTTTTTATACTGAAGATGTGATGTTTGGTGCGTAGTTTTCAGTGACTTATAGAGGAAATACACAAACTCTCCTAAAACCACCCCTGGTGAGGGTCATACATCTGTTCAATATTCACCTACTGTTCAGATATCCCTCAGTGAATGGATGTATACCCCCCTCAGCAGGTTTTATTAAAGAAAACCGGGTTTTTTTTAATTAGTTTCGGTCACCCCCCCTCTAATTTTATTATTAAGAGCGACCATATCGGCTCGTGGGAATATGACGTATAAGGATGTTGTTGATATCCAGGAATGTAATGCAGCGAAGGATGCGAGTCAGTGGTTGAAGAAAGGGTATCTGCTGGATAAGATTGTTCAGAAGATGCGGAAGAACAATCAGTATGAAGAGTACGGCCCTTGCTATATCTTGATTAAAAAGGCGGTAGCGGGGAAATAATTCCTCACCAACTTTTTATATTTCCATTATGTTTACTATCTAATGAACCCGATAAGGAGTTTCTTTGAGTGGTGTGATGCTTGGGATAGGCGTCATGGGTACGGGAAATACAAGATTTAAAGGGAAATAATTCCTCGTCAGGTTTTTATCTTTCTATTGCATTTCATTGTGTGATGGCAAAGAAGAAATCAGGTTGCAACAAGGGGCAGGTTAAATTTCATGGCCGTTGCTATCCAAAAGTTTTGTGTGAGCCGAAGTATCAGTTGAACTGGAATAATTATCCGATGGATTGTGATAAAAGCGGTAATGAAATACAGACTGGCTGCCAAATAAACAGTGGCCATACCATTGCGAGATGCAATATACCATCGATAATGTTATCAAAGCATCATGTGGGGAAGATATTTCTTGATGTGATCCGGAAGGGGAAGAAACGGAAGACCCAGGAAATTCAATACATACCAGACCCGGAGGCGTATACACCTGAGCCAATGAAGATAGGCCATTCGACGTTCTCATCGGAACTTATCCTCGGGGTCATGCAGGAGATCCATGGGCATCGTCTTGTGACAAAGAACCAGTTGAACGGGAAGCCAACAAAGACGGCTGAGAACAAGAAATTCAATATAACGTACTGGCAGGATCCGAAAAAGGATACGCCGATCGTGATCGAGGGTAACTCCGCGTTTTATGTGATAGCGCCGCGTGCCGGTGACTGATGATGATTGATTTATCAAATGATTTTAAGGAAGGTTTTTCAAGGATTTTGTTCGGGGAGGCCGCCGATGGAGCAGCTCTGCTTACTCGGTTTGGTGAGCAGACTGTTGGAAAGTGGAGATGAATGATGACTGGAATTTTTTCCCGGGCAATTTATTATAGTTGATATCGCATTTATTGTTTAGGATGTTCGACGAGTCGTTTAACCGGCAATTACGTTTTCTTGGCTGCAGGTTGATTGAGAAGAAAGAGAACCGCGGGAAGATAGTCTGTGACGGGGATGTATGGAAGCTTGTTTTTTCTCCGCCTCAATTTATTCCAAAAAACGGGTTACAGATGACGGGTTATGGTCATACTGATCTTGAGACAAAAACGATTATGGTTAGTAGAGAAGCACCGGTCCCTGTTCAGAAATATGTCATTATCCATGAGCTTACTCATGGCCTCGGGTATCCTGAGGACGCTGAGGCTCATCTTCGTGCAACCATGTGTCAGCCGAGGGGAGCAGCGATTCTGTTAAAAGGGAAGATGAGGCAGTTGACATTGGAAACCGTTTCTGATCTTGAGAAAAAATACCCGAAGATGATAGAGCGGGGGGCTGAACAGCTCACGGAAAAAGGCGTTCGTGATATCGACCGGTTCTGCGAGGCAACCGCTGGGTCTTTCACGGGAGGTGCTGAGTACCTGTTTGGGATTGACCGTTCTCGGCCAAGAAGAACCTTGAATGATGAATGGACCGGGATGTTTGCTAACGAATGGTGAATGGCATGTTGTATCCGACGACGCAATCGGTGTTAAGGAAACTCGGGTGTAAGATTATTTCTGAGAATTTCATTAACTGTCGGGGGCTAAACCTTGAGATCGTCAGCATGCCGAGAAGCGGGATGCAGGGCGTCATATATCGTGCTTTTTATCCGATTCAGACGATTGAGATATCGCAGGGTTTGCCTCCTGAGATCGAGGCTGAGGCGATGTTCCGTGCGGTGAACAGCCAGTATAAGGCGCATCATATCCCTGTCGAGGGTAAATCAGCGTTGATCGAGGGTTTCAAGCAGGCGATGACCGGCGTGACCCCGGATTATTCAGGGCCGTCTCTCCAGCGGCGTCTGCGTTCCCTGGGGACACTGCTGCCTAAAGCGATACCGGAGATGTCGGGGCTTGGATCCAGCATAAGCAAGAAGATACCTGGTTATCTCTCCGATGTGCCCATGTTCAGAAAAACAATGACTCATTTTAAACAGGAGAGCGGTCCTGTTGCTGAGCCTGAAAGACCTGGCCCTGAATACTCTTATTCTTATGTATGATCCTTGAATTTTTCAATGGTTTTATAAACATGTTCATTATATCAGAACCAGCGATCTCATGATTGACAAAGAAAAACAGGGGCTGTTGGACTCAGCGGCAAGAGACCTGGCTTTATTAGGGAGCGACATCATCGAAGTAAACAACGCGGTGAACGACTTAGTCCAAGAGATAAACCGATTGAATACGCATTATAGCGAGATTAGTGAAGGGATGCAAAAAAAAATACATGGCCTGAAGAACCCCGCCGAGCGAAGGTATAAGAATTGGGTCCGTCTCAACGAAGAAGGCAAAAGATACTTCGGTCATATTTTTCCCAGCGGCATCATACCAACAAAAGATATATTGCTGCCACAGCCTGCCGCGTTCACAGACGACAAAGGCAATATTCAATCGATAGATAAAATATACCGGGTTGATTGGAATCAGCTCACTGGTCTGGAGAAGACTGCGTTGGTGGTCCAGATCGGGAAGAAAAATAATGTCCCATTCGATGATATGCAAGCTGAGTTTGAGAAGCAAGGATATATTCCCCTAAGGCAGAGATATGCATCCGGTTCAGGGACAACGGAAAGATTACTTTTCTGAAAAGGGAATCTGATGGAGAAAAAAGATAGGACGATATCGTTGCTTATTTGTTTAATCTTTCTCTTGGGGCTCATCGTGGGATATGCGTTTCCCAGGGACGTCCATACGCAGGTGATCGAGGCAAGCGAGAGATATATAGCGTATCATCAAGGAATGCAGACGTATCTCTATCCTTTTAATGAAACCGATAATGTGACTGTTCTTCTACATGGGAATAAAATTGTGATCAATCATACGGTCCCTAACGAACTGGGGATACGTTTCTTCAACATTGGTTTTGACAACGACGGCTTTTTTACATACGTAACGCAATTGAGAACGAGGGAAAAATAATGGAGAGGAAATAGTAAACCTGACTTGATGAGTGCCAACTTTTTTGTCAGGAGGCAGTTCAAACCTACCGCCCCTCCGCCTCTTTTATCTTTTGGAATTTTTTCCTCACAACGACCATATACTATTAAATCTATTCTCTGACTATGGTTGATGTGAATCGTTTCGTGTCCGGATGTCGTTTCATTGGTGGCCAGATACGGGATGATGGCAAGTATGTCGCATGTGTTCTGAGTGAGGATCTAAAAATACAGATCGATAAGAAGCACCAGGACGTCCAGGTTGTTGATCACCGGGCGAAACCTGGAAGGAATCTTGTAACTATTAATGATATTGATCGTGTTGAGACAGATGACCGGCGTATCGCATCTCTGATCGTATATGCGGGTGATTCGAATGTCAGCGTTGGACGTGATGGGGATGTGGTGACGACGTTGCAGCCGGAGTTTTCTTACCCACGTATCCATGAAGAGACGCCGAGGGCGTCAATGGTGCGTGAGCCGGAGTTGCGGATCCCGGTGATGGCCGGGGTCGAGGCGTGTCCAGTTGGTTCAAAAGTTGATGATCGCACCGGGGTTTGTATACCGCGCCCTGAGATGAGAGATGAATTGACTCCTCATCCGGTTTACGAAGCGCATTATTCTGATGTCGGTTGGTCGGAGTCTGATGATGATCTGATTCTCGTCAATGGGGAGCATACGATGGCGAAAGCAAGCCTTGGCACCTGGTTGAACTCGAAGCTGCCGATGGCGAAATCATTCAAACAGGCGAAACAGCCGTTAAGCATTGAACTGGTCATTGGCGATGAGATGCGTGGGAGGACCCCGGCTGAGGGTCCACAGCATACTATACGGATCGGGAACTCGTTGTATGACCGGCGTCTATTGTACTCGGTTGCTGAGGAGATCGTCGGTGAAAAAATCTTTGACTCGGAGAGAGACCTGCCGGTGAAGGCGGCGCTTGGGAGGAAACTGCCGTTCAAGATACTGCAGTCAGAAGCAGAGAACCAACCGATCGTAGTGAAAGGGGAACGGGACGTGTTCTATTATATCGCGCCTAAGGTGGAGGCGTCATGATCGACATTGATGAGTTCCGGAAGGGTTGCCACCGGCTCAGGGGGAATCTTCAGAAGCATTCGGAGTGGGATTATTCTTGTACGCTGCCGAAAATGGGCATCGGGGTGAACATCAACGGCCTCGTGCAGATCTTTGACCGCCGCCGTGGTACGAACGATGTGAACATCATGAACGCTGATGAGATAGTGACCCATGAGGACGGGATGCGTATCGTCTCAGGGAACGGTGGCGTAGATATTAAAATCGGTCATAAGACTGGCGATATCTCGGTTGAAACAAATGTGAACAGCATGCTCTCATCCGGTGAGCGCGGGCAGTACCGTCAGAAATTATCGGAGTACGGTTCGACTCGTTTCACGATCCCTGAGGATTCCGTGATGAGGATGCCAAAGCCGGAGGTCAGCAAAATAAGTTGGGAGCTGGAGCAGGGGCCGCATGATGAACCGCTTATTCTCACGGCTGATGGTGGTAACATCGTGAAAGGGACGGACGGTGATTTCAAGCGCTCCAGGCATGTCGATGAACTCCGGGTGACGCAGAAACCGGTAAGCATCAATTTCCGTATCGGCGATGAACTGAAAAAACAGGATAAGAGTGACTACGATTATTATCGGAAGCCTCCTGTGTGCGTGCCGGTCGGGAAGGCGTGTTTTGGCCGGACGTCGTTGTACGAGTTGGCTGAGGAGATACTTGGTGATCACATAATTGACAATAGCAATAATATTTTGAAGAATCAGCTGGGGCGGACGATTGAGTTGAAAGCGTATCAGAGCGTTGATCGTGACTATCCTGGTGTGGTCAGGATTATTGGCCGTGGAGTAAACTACGTGCTGTATCCTGATGCCTGGATCGGTGATTAACGATGACCGAGGAGTTCGGGGGCTGCGCGCCTGGCTTCGAATATGATCCGCGTTTGAATGCGTGTGTCCCGAAGAAAAGGATGGTCGGGCGTGGATCGATGGACAACCAGGGGATGTGTAAGGAAGGATGGACGCTGGACCCGAAGCTGCAGGCGTGCGTAAAACCATTGCATCATGAGGACTGCGGCCCTGGTTTTTATCATGACCCTGAGAAAGGGGTCTGCGCAAAGAAACCTGATTGTAAGGATGGTTTCACATTCAACGAGAACATCATGGCATGCGTACGGAAGCAGCCGGATTGCAAGCCTGGTTTCGTCTATGATAGTGAAAAGGAGGCTTGCAGCAGGGTCGATCAGATGTCTGGCGAGTCATGTCCGATTGATTCTGATTTTGATACGCATAGCGGTGTTTGTACTCCAAAAAAGAAGCATCAGGCGCCGAGCGTCATCTCTGAGGTTCCGAAGCCTCCGTATACGTCAGTGTTGTGGCGGTACAGTCATGACGACCCGATCCTGCACAACTCGGATTATGCTCTCAATAAAGCGACTGTTGGTGATTGGATGCAGTCTCAATATGCTGGTTCGTTAAAGGAATGCAGTGAGGGCGGTCCGTTCCCGTTTCTCGTCACTGATGGAATTGATTTGATCCGGGTGGGGCAGGGTCGTTATAATATCAAGTACTTGTATCAGATCGCTGAGGAGATTTACGGCCGACCGATCATCGATGCAGTGAGCAAGCGTCCATTGCCTGAAGCCATCGGACGTAACCTGTTGCTTCACGTGCGTTTCAGCGTCGAATGGGACGATGTTGGCCCGCTGGTTGTTCAAGGCCGTAACCGGGTGATGTATGTCGTAAGCCCGTATACTGGGAGATAGGAAATTTTTCCCCAAAAATCTTATAACAGTTTAATTAATATCATAACACGATGGTCCATTACACTGATTATATAATCCGGTTGAAATACGTCGGCACCGGGAAGATGCCTGATTATCTGAAGAAAGAGAAAGGCATCGGGAAGAACCCGCCGGTGATCATCGCCGGCACGAGCTGGGGTGATGCGGAGAGGCAGCTTACATTACCGCATACGTTGAAGGTCCGCTCCATTAAACGGAGAGGTTGTCCGCATGGCAAGTTGTATAACATCCCGAAGAAGAAATGTTTGGAGAAGCCGTCATGAAGCAAGCGAAGAAAAGCAGTAAGTTCATGAAAAGACTATTTTTGTTGCTCGTCATTGTTGCTATCGGTGCTGTCATAGCAACTATTGGTTTCATCTCGTTTCTGCATGATGACCGGTTGTTCATAATTGGGAATTGGAATGTGACTCCTGAGTATGTCGGGAATGTCCCAACTCCTTTTGATTATAATGCATTCGAGTTCATATTTTATTTTAACGGATCCGTCCTTGTCATTGATTCGTCCCAGGAAACCACATGGTTTAATTATTCTGTATATCCGATACAGCCATTAAATGATATGAATGGGGATATCGTTTTTTCTGATTCTACGGGTAACTGGACGTTTCGTTATAGTTCATCAAATGGTGTGATGATATTCAATGCTATGTCACCAGAACCACCTTATATATTTGAGTTAATTAGAGCATGGTGAATGCTCTGAAGGAAAAAGCTCATGTATCAAAAAAACGGCTGCAAAAACGATGAGATAAAGACTGCTGATGGCTGCAAGCAGATACCGATGTTTAGCATGATCCCGGAAGCGGAGACAAAACCGACTGTTGCCGCCAGCACCGAGCAGTTCATCCATTTTCGTGTTGATAACGGACAATGGAAAACGGTAAAAGGCGGTTTTCAATCGGAGCAGCAGGCGAGGGATTTCTTTGAACTTACTGTGAGGCCGACGTTACGGGGGCATAGAGTAGAGTTTATGATAAAACCAGGTGGCCAATGAAGAAGTTACTGATCAGGATGCTCAAATCATTCCAGCACAACGATAAGCATTATTTTGAGCGGGAGTTCTATGGTGAAAAAGTGCGGTTGTGCGCGAGATGCCTCGGTCAATGGTCCGCTATCTATGTGACTGCGTCAATCTTCGCCTTTCTGTTCTTCACCGGCATGCTGCCGAAGTATGACCTGGTCCCTGTTTTTCTGATGTGCTGGGGATTCGCGTTCGTTGGCATCATTGACTGGGCGTCCGTCCGTGTGTTTCATCTATGGGGTGGGGACAACCGTGTGCGTTTCATCACCGGTTTGTTTATCGGTGTCGGTTCCATGTTGTATGTTTTTTTGATGCCGACCAACATCCTGTTCAACATCGCGTCGCTGTATGTTTTTTATAAGGCGAAAGACTTGGTTGTTTTCCGGTCTCATTGTCATGATTCTGGCTTAACGTTGAAGCAGGGCATTTTGAACTTGGTTCGCTGCAGATTGTCAAATGGTTTTGAAGTCTCTGAGCGTTTGCTGACGAAGCTGAATCTAAATGATCGTGTTGGTGATAAGGGAAAAGCCTTGTTTGCATGTGCCCCTGGGTGTGCCTCGGAGCCTTCCGGGTGTGCGTGTCCTTGCAGCTGCGGTTCTTGTTGTGGTGGCGGTGATTGCTGTAGTTCATGCGGAGGATCCTCGTTTTTGATAATAGGGTTGATTCTTCTGATTATCCTGCTTATTGCGACTGGTCTTGCGGGTAAGAGCGGTTGCGGTGAGGATGGAAGCGGATGTTGCAGCTGCGGATGTTGCGGGGATTGTGGCTGCTGCGGTGGCAGTGGTAAGAAAGAGGGCGGTTGCTGCGGTGGCGGAGGGAAGAGCGACACTGGGGGGTATGCGAAGAAAGGTGCCGGGTCGGCCTCGGAGCTTTACGCTGAGGGGAACCTGGATCAGTGGGGTTACGATGACATCCTCCCACTCACTTAAAGTGAGGGGAATCCAAGACGAACAAACTGGTTAGTGTCATGTCCGCTGGCGGTTCTTTGGTTCATCGACCCGGCTTGCATCACAATCTTTTTGTTGTAATGTAGAGGTCGGATCTCCCCAAGCGTAAATTCGGGGTTGTCCATCCCTACTAAGAATACTACTCGGCTTCCGGTTAATCGATGCGTTAAGATCCCTGTCAAGTTTCGTCTTACATACCGGGCAGCTATATGCTCTCTCCGATAGAGGAATTTTCAGAAGCGCATGACAACATGAGCATTCCTGGGTTGATGGAGCAAACCGGTCCCCGATGATGAACATGCCACCAGCACTTACAGCCTTGTAGCACGTCTTCTTGAGGAAACCGCCCCATCCCGCATCCGCTATATGCTTCGCTAGACGATGGTTCTTGAGCATCCCGTTGATGTTTAATCCTTCTACACCGATCACACCATAATTATCAGCGATGTATCTGCTTGCCTTATGCTGAAAATCATTCCGCTGGTTCCATATTTTCTCGTGCTCGACCGCTAACCGGAGCATCGCTTTTTGCCTGTTATGACTGCCTTTTTTCTTTCTGCTCAACTGCCGCTGCAATCGTTTCAGTCTCTTTTCTTTTTGTTTGTAGAAACGCTCGTTTCCTATGACCGTGTCATCTGACAGGTGGGCGAACTTCGTTAACCCCATGTCGATGCCGACCTCTCTATCAGCATGCGGGTGCTGCGGCAGCTCCTGCGTGATCATGCATGTGAATATAACGTACCATTTGTTAGTCTTGATCTTGATGGTTGCCGTCTTGATCTTCCCTTTTGGCATTCTTGAAAGAACGATGGGGATCTCGCCGAATCCGCTGACAAACAATTTTTTGTTGGAGATGAGTCTGCATCCGTTCCCGTACTGGGGGAATGTGATGCTTTTGTACCGCACCTGTTTCTTGAACCGCGGGTAACCAGCCTTAATCTTCTTCCCAGCTTTTTTCTCCTTGACGCGCCTGAAAAAGCTATCGTATGCTTTAGTGATCCGGTCTGATACGTTCTGGAGTACCTGCGAGTGGATATCGTTCCACCGATGGTTATCGATCTTTAGGCTCGTTATGATGTTGTTCAGGTCTTGTTTTGATAGCGATGTTTTTGTTTCTCTCCATATTTCTTGTTTCAGGTCGAGGAGTGAGTTGTACATGTCGCAGCCGATGTCAAGTTGATGCTGAAGGATCCGCTGCTGGTTCCTGAATGGATATAGTCTGTAGCGGTAGTTCCTGAGAAATGTGACACTAACCATGATGGCTGTATTGTTCTGTTGTTTATATGTTTTTCTGATTGGCTGGTTGGTTGGAAAAGTTAGATTCCAATTCATCCACTAGTTAAAATCCAGTGGTATTCTTGGAGAATTTTATAATGCTTGACCAAACCAATATATTGGGAAAAAAACAATATATTGGTATATTATATTTTTATTTTTTACTTGAATTTTTTTTGTTTTGCAGATAAATATTAAATATTGCAATCGCCATCTACTGTTTCATTCGTATGTTCCCGCTCAAAGAAAAAGAAGAGAAGGGTTTCTCTGACGGGGAAATGTTCCATTTTATCATGAAAATGGAGGATTTCTGCAAAGATCAGCGTTGCGTCCCGCCGAAGAGTATACTCCGTGAAATAAACGTTAATCGGAATGATTTTGTGGCAATTGATGTTGACAAGAAAAAAAAGACGATCATGTTGTCCGGTGTCCCTTTTGAGTCGAAAGGAATTGATATTACGACCGATAAAGCTGAGGAGCTGTTGGATGAGATTATCGAGGATGCGAAGGAACAAAAGATTCGTATTGTCAAGGATGGGGCAGGTGAGGGGATCCGTCATGTGGTGCAGGTGAAAAGCCAGGGTCGGCTTTGTTCGAGGAAACGCATCTATGAAATATTTGGTGAGATAGGCGCGCAGCCGGATGATTGGGTAGCGTTCAGATATGTGAAAAATAAAGAAACAAAGAAGGCGTTTTGGATGTTGAGGATTGTTCGTCATAAGGATATCGATTCAATGTTCTGGAGGGGAGTAGATGGGCTTGTTTAACATGTCTCCCTGGAGTTGGCCGATGCCTGATGATCCGAAAGACCGGTTGGTTATCGTGTATCGGGATCTGGTGTGGTTGATGAACAGTCCGTACTCGATGTTGGTGCGGAAGCAGAAGTATCAGCTCGCTGGTTTCGTCCGTAAGGATGCCGTTATCCAGTATGATACTCAGTACGGGAAGCCGATGCCATGGTTCCATGGGTTCAGGGTTGATGGCGGTAAGAAGCTCGAGGAGTTCTATGAGCCGAAGATACGGAAGACGCCTGTGACCGGGATGGAAAAAGAAGTCACTCTTTACGAGAGCCCTCTGATGATTTTGACTGCGAGGAATACGACGAGCTGGGCGCATGATGATGCGAATTTCACCTGGGAGATCAGTGCGCGTGAGTCCGAGCAGTTCGAGCTTCTGAACAATCATTTGAATGAGCAGCGGGCGACGTTACAGGATATGCAGGAGATGGTCCAGAACTACCGGATCATCGCTGATGAGATGACGCTTATCGCTGATGCATCGACCCGGCGTGTGAACCGGATGAAGGATAAAGCTGCATTTCTTGTGAAAGAGAATCAGGATGTCCGGGAGCAGTTGTCTGGTCAGGAGAAAACGATACGCGAGCTGCTTGCGAAGGTGCGGAAGGACGAGGCGCGGCTCGGGATGGTTGATAAAAACGCTGTTGCTGCTGGTGAATTTGAAGGGAAGACGCAGCTGCAACAATTCGAGGATGCCGTGAAGGCGGTGGAGAGCTCGATGCGTCTTGTCGAGGAAGTAAAATCTGCTCATAAGGCGGGCATGGAACCAGAGGTTTTCGAGAAGCTTCTGCGAAACATCGATTTCCAATATCAGTCGTTGAACGCAAGCATTGAGAAGATGTACCAGGTGAATCGGCCTCAGCAGACGGCCGTGAAGCCATCGGGGAAGGAGAAAACCGTCGAGAAGGAGTCTAGCGAACCATGATGTATCTGAAGATCAATACGACGTTGAGGGTGAAGAAGAACCTTGATGCGTTGATCAATAATATCCGTGCGGAGAAATGGGATGACGCGAAGAAACTCATCGATGAAGTGAAGGCTGATGTCATAAAGCATTATTCAACGAGCAACATGACTTGGGAGGAGCCGGTGAAGATACTTGACGACATGGCGTTCTTTCTTGATCGGTTCAGGATTATTAAATGGAGGCAGGACAAGGAGTATCTTTTATTCAAGTCGCTGATCGGGGTTCTCCGGTCTTTCAGTGAGGATGCGACGTTGAAAGAGAAGCTACTATACTTATATAACGGGATGCAGGATAATTTTAATTATCTGTGCGAAACGGGAAACCCTGAATGCATGGAGGCGTTACGTGGCCAGGAAACGGAACTGTACGAATACGCGAGCCAGGTACGGAAAAAAGGAGACCTGGTAAACCAATATTATAAGCAGGCCCAGTCGAATCTAAGCCGCTGCCTTACATTACTTCCAAAACTACAGATAAAATTAGATGACAGCGGCAAAGTAATCGGATGGAAGCGGGACGAGGCAAGCAAGATAGCCGATAATTTCTCGACGTTTTTCTCTGATCTCAAGAACATTTTGACGGCATTGGATGAACCAGTCATAAAACAGAAGGTCCCGCAGACTGTTGCACCAAAGTATGTCGCTGCGGAGGATGAACTTGATGAGCTGAAGGAGCAGGCGGAGCGTGACCGGTATTACCGGTTACTTACCGCGGAGGATCTGAAACCATCTGAGATAGCGAATCTTGAGCACACCACGGTTGACCATGTGAACGAATTACTGTTTCCTTAATGGTGAGATAATAATGGTAGTGACAAACCCATCTGGAATATCATTTGAAGACCAGATCCTATTGCTGATGGAACATCTGTATAATCAGGGGATCACTGAAATATCGTTTGATGACGTGGAGGATTTCCTGAAGTACAGGATTTCTCACATGAGGGCGTCGAACATCCTCAGGACGTTATATGATCATCATTTCGTAAGCCGTGTGAAATCAGATAAATCCACCGCAGGGAACCGACGATATCTCTATAAAATTAATAAGGCAGGGAGGAAAAGATGCGCTCTCTTACATACCCAGGGCTCCAAATTAGAGGACCTGTAGCAGCATGGTTCTTCTATGAACATACGTGCCCCATCTGTCGTTTCGTGAAAATGACGGTGCTTCTTCCGCTGCAAGCCAAAAACGTCATAGATGTACGGCCTTTTGAGGTAATTGACAACGAGGGTCTCCCTGAGATGGCGTGGTTCCACGGGTATTCCGATGAAACCGGGGGGGCAGTGACCCCTACGATACGTCTCGTTGATATCTACGCGGTGGACGTCGCATATGATCTGGAATCATATCGAATAGCGCCCATACAGGTGCTTCACCTTTGGGATGCGAAGAAAGGGAAGACTCTTGGCGAGAATGATATCGCGAAGGCGAAGATGCTGCACGAGCAAATTGTGGAGGCGGTCAAGAAATATCGTCAGAAGCAGATCCGGAATACCCATGATCTGAAAGCTGAGGCGAAGATACTCGTCCCGAAGTACCCGATGTTCAGGAAAGTCCCGTTGCCAACTAAATATTATCCGGGGTGAGACATGCCTTATACGTATACTATCCGCGCGTCAAATTTACCCCTGGTTAACATCAGGGGCTCGTCATCTGACGGGACGGCTGTAAGATTTGACTACCCTCAGTTGAGGAAATAAATGTATAAACAGAAACCGAAAACTACGAGAAACGGGCTACAAGCACTTCAGGACGCTCCACTAATCCTGAACCCTGCGGAAGAACCGTTGAATTCCATGAGCATAGAAAACAGCAGCAATGTTAACTCACCTGCTGATGGCTCTATGCCTGTTTCTCATTGGAGAAGTGGGTATAACTCCCAATCGGGAGCCAGATTGTCTGGGCATTCAGTATTTGTGCTGGATGTAAACGGAAAGCCTTTGACGCCATGCAAACCATCAAAGGCACGGAAACTGTTGAAAGGAAACCAAGCGAAGCCCATCTGGAACAAATTCGGATTGTTCGGAATCCAGATGCTTGTGGAAACAAGAAAAGAAACACCGAAGTCTGTTCTGGGTGTTGACTTTGGAACGAAGTTCGAGGGATATTCTATCGTTATAGGATCAGAAAACAATCTCTCAGTGATGTGGAAGTTACCCGACAAGAAAAAGATTGTCAGGAAATTGGAGGAACGAAGCCAATTACGGAGGACGAGGAGGTCCAGGAATTGCAGGCGGAGAGAATGCAGATCCGAAAACAGGGAAAAAGATGGTTTTATCGCTCCGTCTCAATTGATGATCGTGCAGAGCCGGCTGAAAGCAATCCGTGAGTTCTTCAAATGCTACCCAGTGACCAACGTCTCTATGGAGGATGTCAGATTCAACTACAGAGATAAACGATGGGGTAAGAACTTTTCCACGATTGACATCGGGAAGAAGATGATCAATAAGTGGATACAGGAACATGTACATCTGAAGTTATTTCGTGGTGTTGATACGCAGAACTGCAGAGAAAAATATGGATATAGCAAATCAAGCAACAAGGGCGCGGAGACGTTCAACAGTCATTGTTCTGATGCGTTGGCGATTGCAGCAGACCTATATATGCAGGAGCATATTGAACCCGGACCGTTTGTTGTGGTTGATGATACGTATCGTCCTGTGAGACGGCAATTGCATTATATGCAGTACTCAAAAGGAAATGTAAGACGTCCATATTCGACAGGTAATTTCAAAGGCATCCGTAAGGGGACGATATGTAATCTCGGTCAGATTTGTGGTGGAGAAATTGACAGTAATAGAGTCTATATCAGAGATTGGGATAATAAAAGAACTAAGATCGTTCAGAGTAAAATTCAATGGTTATCTCATCAGTTCAAAACAAATATTCAATTCATTCCTGGATTAAATTCCTTGGTTTCCATGGCCGTGATATCATGAGTTATTCTTATACAATTAGAGCACGTCCTGGTTTCTTGTCAAACGAGGTCGCGTTGAATCCGATGAATCATAACTCCTGGGTAGAGGTGAGAGACGGTAACCAGCTCATAGATCTGCTACCGATGACCGAAAGGCATGCGAGACGCGACGAGCTGCAGCCGGCGCCTGAGACGTTTCTCGCTGAAGAGATGAGGACGCCGGAAGGTCTCATTCCAATTGAAAGGATCATACCTGATTTTAATTTATTGACGCACATTAATCCTTTTTATCAGATAGTATACGGTATCGTCAGCGACGCGGGCGAGCTGACGATGGATGGTATCTATGAGAGCCTTGTGAAGAGTTATATGGTTCTCCCGGATAACAAAAAAAACGTGTATCCTGTCGTGAAGGAAATCGTCCGCAGGATGCATCAGCATGCATTCCTTGTGTATTATGAGGATCGGAAACGTAAAGCGTATTATTATATGAAAGCGAAGAAGATGCTCGCGGAGGATGTATATCTCGTGCAGTATAAGCGCGGGTTTGATCCGATCGCGTATCAGATCATGGATTTCATCCAGGGTTTTTCGTCGGTGGAGTACGGACGGCTTGAGAAATACATGTTGTATCAAATAGGTTTCCTGCGGAACCCGCAGGATCTCCGTGATTATCTATTTAATCTTATGAAAGGGAAGCTCTGGGGTGCGCGTGTCTCCGCGGATCCTAACGAGGGGAACATCAGGATTCGGAAGACATGGGTGGAGTATCTGCATCCTCTCGAGCCGTGGACGTTCGTCAGCAAGAAGAAGCAGACACCATATGATGAGATGATACCTGAGGTGTAAACCCTGAAAACCCTGATCATCTCCAGACGATGTATCGCATGTGTAAAGAAGAAGAATTGTGTGGATCGTAAAAAATGCGAGGACGAAACAGGTTTCCGGTGATCTGGTACAAATATAGGCAGGTGGCATAATGCCGACATTTAAGAAAATAAGTCACGAGCCGTATCATCTGCTGAACGAGGACGAGGATTACAGATACACGGTCGACATCCATGATTTATCCATTTTTCTTAACAATTACTGTAACCGGGCGTGCAAGCATTGTTATGTACAATTCGAGAAAAATCCGATTGATCTTAAACCTGAATGGATACAATGGTGCATTGATTATTTTAAACTACAGAAGGTCATCATCGTAGGTGGCGAACCTATTTTAAGTCCATCATTACCGAAAATCATCGAAATGCTATCTGATAGTAAGATACGCATCGCACTCTCAACAAATTCCAAATGGATTCGGTGGTCCTCCCTGGATTCGACTATTGATGAACGCTGGCGGAGGAAATCTGATGGCACATTGAAGATTGTGGAGGACGTCCTGAGGTTGCTGGAGAAGGTTGACAGCATCCAGGTCAGCATCGAGGGTCTCAAGGAATACAATGATTCCATCCGCGGGCCAGGATCATTCGATGATTCGATGAAAGCCGTGGACCTGCTGAAAGAAAGAAACAAGGACGTGTTCTTCCGGGTGACGTACTCGCGGGAGAACCTCGGGATGGTCCCGGACTTGCTGCGGCTTGCAGCAGAAAAAGACGTGCACATTTATTTCTTCCCGTACAAGGGAGATGATCAACAGCCTCTCTCGTCCGAGCAGCAGTCCTGGCTGTTCGACAACCTGATGGCGTACACCTCCGATGATGGGAAGCGGCTAGCGATGGCAGCGATACCACAATATATCTGCTACATTGGTGAGGATGATTATTGCCCAGCTGGGAAAAACATGATCAACATTATGTCGGATGGAATGGTTACTCCTTGTGAGATGTCTACGCCTCCGTATCATTTCCCCCTGGGGCAGTTCACGGACTCCGGGCTTGACCTCGACCGTTTCTATGAGCGGCTTGAGACGTATCTTTTTGAGATGAAGCAGATGGACATGTCGTGTCTCACATGCAGGAAACACAGGGTATGCCAGTCCGGCTGCCTGGAGACGAACGAGTACCTGAACTGCCCTTTGAAGCAACACATTGATCTGAACTATAGTATCTTTAACGGGGATATCGCATTGTCAAACAGGCAGATCTCGACGAGAAGGCAGGCGGTGAGCAAGGCCATACGGTTCCGCAAAGGATGCTGAAAACCGTATGTTTTTTTCTTGGGTTGCTTCAGGGGAGTTTTTCAAATGATAAAATTTATATGCTAAATAATAATACATGGTTGTAACGAAAAATTAATGGAGATGTGAAAAAAAATGGGCAGATCAAAAGCCAAGAAACCAATAAGCTGCACTACCGTGACCGCAAGAACAGACATTAATAAAGACGGATTATCGATCCCAAAGGGAACCGTGGGGAAAGTTCTGGACAGCCATGAGACGCCAACAGGTTACCAGCGTGTGAATGTTGACTTTGAGGGCGTCGGGAAAGTCGAGGTTGCAGGATCAAAAATTAAATGTGCACCTTAATCATCTAATCTCACCGTACTGTCCAGGGAAGCATTTTTTTAATTCTTTTTTCCCCCTTAGCTTCCCTGGCACTAAATTTTTTTTTGTGAACCATAGAATATATTAATCAGTTTTCATATTACTGTTCTTTGTTGATGTGATATGGCGAGATTTGGCAGAAGTAAAAAACCGGATAAGGGCGAAGGCGTTAAAGAAAGACTTTTGGAGATTCAGACAGATCGCGAGGGATGTGAGGAGATCAAAGGTTCCTTTGATGAAAAAACTGGTATGTGCCAGATACGGCAGCAGTTCGATCCAGAGCATCCTGATCAGGTGCTAAACAAAAAATTCGATGAAGTGAAACGCCCTGAGCGGATGACAGGCGTTGAAACCATCGAAACGCAATAAAAAATAAAAAGGTTTTTAGAGAAGGGAAAAAACCATGCGTAAATTCATAATAAGTATATGTATACTGGCGGTTTTGATGCTGCCGTGTATGATGCTGGTGTCCGCGCAGTCTATATCGATAACCCCGACTTTTTTTGATGTGTCTGGCGATATCGGCGCCTGGACCACAAAAAGCGTGATCATCCATAATGGTGAAGAGTTTGATGTCGGTGTCACGGTTACATCGAATCTGGAGGGGAGTATGATCCCGGATCCCGCGATCATCGTTCCGGCTCATTCTGATCGGACGATGAACATCATGTTCGTGATTAAAAGATCTGAGACGGGGTGGCTCACGTATACGAGCGGGGGTGAGCAGTTTAATCAGCTGGTGACGATAAAAGCGAATAAAGTGAATGTCAGTGTGATGATGTTTCCTTCTTCGCCCATGCCAGGGGATACCGTCTCTTTTTTGATAACCGATGAGCTCATACAGGATGCGAAAGGGTATCTTGTCTGTTCGAAGACCGGACGTAGTTACTTGATCAATATCGTGGATGGTTTGGGAACGGTTTCTTTGAATAAGTCTGATTCCGGGGCCGCGTTCTATTATATTTCAACGGCGGGGATGACCCCTGTCTCGAAGCAGTTCATCATCGGTCAGGCTGACGGCACGGGGAACAATACCCCTGCGAACATAACAGATACGTTGACTATCGAGGGGCAGTCGACCGTGGCATTCAACAGCCGGCATGATTACATAGTGTACCTGAATAGCAGGCTTCAGACGTATCAGTCTGTCAAGATCACGAATCCGGATGGTTCATCCACGACCGGTAACACTGGTTATTTTGGAAGCGTGAACGTCCAGTTTGACGTCCCTGGGACGTGGGAGCTGTTCACGTTAACCCCCAGTGGCCTCATCGGGAAGAAAAACGTGGTGTGTCAGAAGGAGCAGAAGACGTTATCGGTGTTGACGAAGGATCCTCATACTGATGCTGAGGTTCAGATCGGTGGCGTATTCCCTGACGCAGCGTTCAGCGTTTCTGGCCCCGAGGGGAACGAGGAGATAACCGTTCTGACGGATTACGCGGTGTTTACTCCAATGATTGGCGGCACATATATCGTTACAGCGGAAAGTGATACTGCGACGGCCAAGCCGCTGACAGTGAACGTGAAAACATCGTTATCATTCGGCTTCTTTGACCCTGGGCGTAGCGGGTTGGTCAGCACGGTGCAGGCGAACAAAGGATATTACATCCAGCTGATCGGTGAGAACGGCTCAGCTGTCGATATGACCGACAAAACCGTGACGGTGACGAACGCTGAGACGAATACGAAAAGCACGGTCACGATGAGTGCGAACGGAGGGTATTGGAAGCCGACGGAGACCGGGTCATATTCTTTCTCGTTCAAAGGAGACAGTCAGTACATAAAAACGGATGATAGTCTGATGATATCGTCAGGTATCATCATCCCAAAATCCTCGTCTGGGATAGATTTATGGCTCGTCGGGGGAATCATTTTCTTCCTGGTCGCCATCGTCCTTGTCGTCCGGTACCGTAAATTCATCCCTATTTTAAATAGGGCGTATAAAAAAGGCGAAGGGGACACAGGTCGTATAGTGCCGCCAGAATAAAATAAAATGGAAATAATTCCTGGCAAGATTTAAAAACAATCACTCATTCTATGATATTAATGAAGAGCACAGCTTACACATATTATCAGGTGAAGGGTAAGCCCCTTACGACTAAGAAACCTGCGGGTTGCAGGCCAACAACGGGCCAGAAAATTAAACGGAAAGGCATGCCGACCATCACTATTAAAAAATGTAAAGCATCACGATGAATGATTTTGTCTCATCAACATGGGCTCCCTCCTTGTTTTCTGGGTTCTGCCCTTTTCTATCCAGGGAACTGGATGGGAGCCTCCCCTCTTTAGTTTATAGGAATTTTTTCCTGACAATGATTAAATAACAATCAGTAAATATCATCCTCATTATGAATAAGAATATTTTCAATGGTCCGCATACCTGGGGGATCTGGCTGAATGTCTTGTTCCTCGCCATGGAGGGGGTATTGTTTGCTCTCGCGGCATTCTTCTCGTTGGCCCTCGGTGTTGCGACGATAATCGGGTGGCTTGTGCCTTTTAGCGTCATACTGACTGGTTTCGCGTTGATGATCGGCGCCATCGGGTTGATTTACCTATGGGTATGTAAGGGTCTTTTGATGCATACGAAGGCGGCATGGTACGTGACTATGGTTGTTTTGTTTATCAGTTTCTTGGTCGAGGTCGTCTTTCCTCTGATGAATGGTTTTAATTTCTTTAGCCTTGTTATTCTAGTGGTCCTGGTTATCAGAGGCGTGGGGTTGTTGACTGAGCGGACGAGGAAACTGTTCGGGATAGAACTGTGAGAGGTGGTATGTGATGGCGAGTTATTATGTTGATCGGACCGGTTTGAATATAGGGCGTCCTTACGGGTGTCACGTCACGGGACGGACCGTGGCGACCCTTGATAGTCATCCGATTGTTGTGCTGCAGTGTGATCATGCGGCTCCGTCTCCGAAGGGTTACCGGTTGATTGAGCCGGTGAAGACCCAGAGAGTTGTGATCGTGAGGGACCGGTCCGGGAAATCATTGGTGAGGATCCCGGTGAGCAAACAGAATAGTCTTTCGAAGCATGGGTATCGTCTTGGTTACATCCAGGATGAGCGGAGAGTAGCCCTGGCTCGTGCCGCGAAGGAATACGGCCCTGCGTTAGTGTACAGGCGTCTGCTTGCGTTGCGTAACCTTCGTGAGGTCCCCGGGTATAAGGGACCGTCGCCGCCGCTTCGCGGCACGAGACTTGGTGACGAGTGGATACGTCTGAGTAATGATATGCAGTTCATTAAAACGAAATATAATCCTGATCTTTCGAGGAAATGATGAAGATGACTAAGGAAAAGAAGAAAGGAACAAAAAAATCGGAATCTGTCGTTGGCCTCGGGCTCGTTGTCCTGGTGCTTGTGATCGGGAGCGTGTTTGCCGCGTGGTATTACCCGCGGATCGGGCAGCCGATATACGGGTGGAGTGAGGATGCCGGGTTGACGCAGAAATATATTGATAGATATATTGATAATGTGACGGTGGGCATGGAGTACGTCGTTCTTGTGGACGGTCGCGTTGATCCGAATAATATGACGATAGCGGTCTATGATCGTCCATTGTACCCGGCTTTCTGGAACCCCTGGGAACTTCACCAGATGGGTTATTATGATTATGCCACTGACGAGTTCATCTTAATCTCAGTAATATGAGAAAAAAAATAAATATCAAACAAAAGATATCATCCGAAGAGGGGACAAAAAAATGAGAATAATAAAACTAAAGACAAAGGCTGAAGTCATCGGTCTCGCGTTACTGATGTTGTGCATAGGCGTTGGTAACATCTATGGGACATTATTAAAAGACCCTGTTGGAACGACACCGGGTTATGGTTTTTATAATCCGACTTATATCTGGAATAGCAATGGGCAATCTTGGATCGCCACAGGTCCGAACCTGCAGGCATCGTTGAATCTCTCGGGGGTCACCTATTTTCCCGGGAACACCACCATTTATACTAACACTTCTATTCTTCTGAGAAATAGCTCATGTTTGATTGGATATGGATGGACTAGTGTTCTGAAGGCTGGCGCTGGATTAGGGAACGTCCCTCTTATTGTGAATGATGCGAATTATCCGCCGACACATACGAATCATGATATCGAGGTGAGGAACTTAAAGATTGATGGTGCTGATCCAACTCACATCAAGTCGGTTGGTGGTTTTAACTATGGTGTTCTCTTCGCCAAGGTAACCTGGGGGACTGTCGATAACGTCTATGTCAAGGACCTTGGTAAAGATGGCGTGAGAGCCTTCAACAGCAACCATATTACGTTTTCTTATATAACAGTAAATAATACTGGTAATCATGGGGTTTTCATGGGATATGGGACGTATAATTCATCTATCTCTCATGTGGACGCTTATCATCCTAAAACAGAAGCAGTCTGTATCGAATGGTCAGAACAGGGAACTTCCAGACGGAATGAGAACATCCAGATATCGGATGTGAACTGTTATGGAAATGAACAGCATGGATTGTATCTAGCGGATACAAACTATGCAATAGTATCCAATTATGTCGCAACCAATTCATCATCATGGGGATTCATAGTACGAAATTCGTCTTATATTACCATGACAAGCTGTGACTCAAATAAAAACGTGGTTGGTGACGGCGTTCTAGTCGATGCTGGCACGAATCATATTCATCTGGATACTTTCACTATTAAAAATGTGGTCGCTGGCAGTCCAGCATTTAAATTGCTGGGGGACAACATCACGTTAGAAAACAGCGAAGGTTCTCTTTGCGGTGCTCCTGTTTCCTTTGCTGCAACGAGTAGAAACGTAACAGTCACCCATTGCGAGTTCTACACTTACAGTGTTTATGTAACCATATTAGGAAAAGATGTTGAGTTATCATACAACAGGTTCCTCAGACAAACAGGTGCTTCCATACTAAGAGCAATCAATATTGATTCAGCATCAGTCGGCTCAAGAGTAATCGGTAATGACGTAAGAAACGTGAATTGCACGAGCAGAAAAATCGAGTTAGCAACATCAGGTTGCCCATCAGCAGTTGTCCGAGACAACCCTGGTTTCCCAACTGAGTATTACATGAGAGCCGGTGCAACGATCCCAATGGGACTCGGTGGAGTCTACAGCACGCCAGTCGTATTACAACCATTGACGCAACACGTGGTTGCACCGATAATGTGGATCAGGAACTCAGCGAAAGTAAATGCCTCAGAGACAGTCACGTATTCGATACAGGCGATCTATCAGACAGGTGCAATAAAGTATCTTAACAAGACGATAGTCGGACCTGCCCTTACCCTCACTTACTGGTATAACCTTACCAATCCCGATTGGATTACGTTATCGTCTCTTGGTCAATCAAACGGTGGTGAAAGACTACTACGATTTAACGTCTATGCTAAAACCACTAATGCAACAACCTCTGCAGCCGTCGTAGTTTATTTATTGAGCCAAGGGTGATCCTATTCACCAGAAACGAGGAATCATGAAAAAAATATCTGTATCAACGGCATTTATTATATTACTGTGTTTCGCTATGATGTCATTATTCATACAATCAGGGGAAGCATTGACACTGGATCCAAGCATTACCATAAGTGTAGGCAACGAGAACTATACCTTTGCGACGCAGATGGAGTTCTCATCCGTCAATTATAATGAGGCTCCTTCATGGATCTGTTTTAATACCACGGGTTTCAATATCAGTTCTCCAAACCCGATAAATATAACGCTGATAAAGATTCATAGCAATATGCTAACGGCCCTGGATGGCGCCACGTTAGTAAAATTTAAGGCAAATGCAACTCTTGGAACAACTGTTTATTTCAACATAACGGGATTCATCGCGTCTCAAAAATGTGCGCTTTACAAAGATAACGTGTTTTTTTCGTATCTAACCATTGATTCTGGCGGCAGAGTGAATTTCAGTCATTCTTCTTGGAGTGAACATACGTTTGAAATAAGAGCAGGTTCAATAGCAAATTTCACGTATGCTCCTGCGTATCCAACCAACGAAGATACAGTAATATTCCATGATACGAGCATTGGTTATTATATAACGCAGAAGAAATGGTACATCAATCACACGTGTGTCGCGACGAACAATAGCGACGACGAATTCAACTATAACCAAACGTTCAACCTGAGCGACATGTTTGTCGTGGGTCTTCGAATGACTAATGGCGTCAACGTGAGTTGGTTGAATCAGACGGTCCAGGTTGACCGGAATGTATCCATGAACAAGTCAGTCGCTGGCGCAGGATTGAACTATGTGTGTTATCATCAGCAATTAGCGACGACAGCGTACGCGCTCGCAACATCATTTGGCGTAAGCACCGGCAGCTGGATCCATATGTATAATAAGACGAAACTCGGGTGGGATAGCTACTGGGTCGGCCACACGGGGGTGAACTTCCCGGTGCGTACCTGGGACGTCGTGATCATCGTCGTAGGATCAAATAAGACGACGAGGGTGAACCTGTCTGGTGACGTGACGACCAATCAGTCGAAGAGTATCACCGCGGGGTACAGTTATCTGACGTGGAGCCAGTGGAACGAGTCATCGTCGATGCAGAACATGTCGTCCTATGGGTTGATTGCTGGTGACTGGATCTTCATGTATAACACGACGGCGCGCACCTGGTCTTCGTACTGGGTGGGCTTTGTCGGAGATGATACGTTGATCACCGGGTACAGTTGTTTCGTGGTGAACGTCGCCGGCGCGAGGACGATACATCTTGGAGATTAAGGTGAGCGGCATGAAAAAAATAATCATGGGAAAAATAATTAAAAAAAGAACGAAACTTTGGGCGATACTAGCAGTAATGCTGTTTCTGGCGATAAATCTTGGTTCTGTCTATGGGACGCTTTTGAAAGACCCGTCTGGGACCACCCCGGGGAGCGGTCTGGTGAATCCGACTTACCTTGAGAACAGCAAAGGAATAACGTTGCCGGCCACAAACTCAAGTAACTTTCAATGGCTTGTCTGGAATCTTAATGATACGAAAGGCGGGTGGATTCATGTCCCGGCATCCTGTAACGTCAGCGTCACCAAAAGCATCTATCTGATCTCGAATCTGACCATCGAGGGAGGCGGTTCATCGAGTGTCTTCTACCTTATGCCGTTGGTCGATGACGCCATGTTCTACGCGGTCTCGAAGAACAACATCAGCATCAGCAGGATCACTATCAACATGAACAACTGGTCGCAGACACAACCAGCTTACTTGGGTTTAGATGGTGGTGGGCATCCCTGGTATGCTGATTCAGCGATATACGAAAAATGTAGCGCTATTTTTCTTAAATCATCCTCGTTCGTTACGATATCTTACTGTAATTTCCTTCACGGATATGGCGCATTAATACTTGGTAACAACTCGGTTCATCATGTTACTGTCGAGCATTGTAATTTCTGGGACCGGGCACGATACAGGTATCGTGGTGCCGTCAACTTGAGGGGATCAGATATAACTATAAGCGCTATTTTCGCAAAGAACATGTATGGTGTTGCAATCCAAATCGAGGCAGATACCTCGGTCCCGCAGACATCAACCAGGAGATATATCGTTGAAAACTGTCGTATCACTGGTGAAGCAGCGCGTGGTGTTCACATGGAGGGTGCAGGAAAATCAAACACTACTTTCATCAAAAATGTTCAGGTTTATGACATCAACTCGACGTGTTATAACGTGAATTTCAGTGGAGGGAATCCATCAGATAATATATTGATCTATGGGATATTGGTTATGAACCAGACCAGCGTAACCGGGTGTTATTTGAGGAACATTCCAACTAAGGGGATACTGGGATATGGAGATGTTCTTGTCGATGACAATATTTTGATAGACTGTGGATATATAGCATCAGGTTATTGTATAGATCTGGAAACGCAGTCTATATTCACAAATGGTTCAGGGACCGCAAGCAACAACCATATCTATGTATCACGAGGCGGAACCAATAAACCTATCTATGGTATCTCTGGTAGTGGTTTATATATTGCATCAGGGAATAAACTTATTTTCTCTGGTGCAACAATACCAGGTATCGGCATATTTAATGCAAAAATCGCGACTGATAACCTTATTCAACAAGCAGCGATCGGCATATCGGTCGACTATAAACGAGGCGCGATAATAGCCAATAATAACATCTCAAAATGCACTGCTTACGGCATCGAAATAAAGAGAAGTAATTTTAGTTTAGTGAATGCGAACAACATGAATGCTGTTACTACAGGGATACGAATCGACAGGGCGGCAAATAATTCGGTACTTGGAAACGTTGTCACGTCATCCGGGAATGGTATCGTTGAATTAGCTGGGGTCGGGTATACCACGGCGAACAACAGCATCAAAGATAACATACTCACCAGCTGCACGACAAAGATAACAAAATTAGGGACAACGACGATGGTGGAGGATAACATCGGCTATAGGACGGAGAACTTCGGGTCATCGACGATCACCGCGACCACTTATGTGAGAGTGACGCATGGTCTTGCGACAACGCCAACCTGCGTTCTCGTCACATTAACGACATCTATCGATAGGGTGTTAAATGTGAATGTAACAACAGCGACATATTTTGATGTCAGGATAAACGCCAGCGGGACAGCGAATTTCTACTGGTTTGCGAAAGTATAATGAGGTAATCCAATTGAAGATATCTTTAAATGAGAAGATAATCATGGAGAAGATAATTAAGAAAAGAACGAAATTCTTGGCAGTAATAGTAATACTATTGTTTCTGGCGATAAATCTTGGTTCTGTCTATGGAACGCTTCTGAAGGACCCGTCCGGGATTACTCCAGGGAGCGGGCTGGTGAATCCGACGTACCTTGAGAACAGCAAAGGAATAACGTTGCCGGCCACCAACTCAAGTAATTTTCAATGGCTTGTCTGGAATCTTAATGATACGAAAGGCGGGTGGATTCATGTCCCGGCAGCCTGTAACGTCAGCGTCACCAAAAGCATCTATCTGATCTCGAATCTGACCATCGAGGGCGGTGGTTCATCGAGTGTTTTCTATCTTGCGCCGTTGGTCGATGACGCGATGTTCTACGCGGTCTCGAAGAGCAATATCAGCATCAGCAGGATCACTATCAACATGAACAACTGGTCGCAGACACAACCAGCTTATTTAGGTTTAGATGTGAATGGGCTCCCCTGGTACGCGGCTTCAGCGGTATATGAAAAATGCAGTGGTATCTACATGAAATCCTCATCGTTTATTACTATATCCTTCTGTAATTTCCTCCACGGGTTCGGCGCATTAATACTTAGCAATAACACGATTCATCATGTCACTGTCGAACATTGTAATTTCTGGGACAGAGCACGATACAGATATCTTGGTGCGGTCGCCTTGAGGGGATCGGATATCACGGTGAATGACATCTATGCAAAGAACATGTATGGTTCAGCGGTCCGCATTGAAGCAGATACCTCGGTCCCGCAGATATCATCCAGGAGAAACATCATTGAAAACTGCCGTATCACTGGTGAAACAGCGGTTGGTGTTTGGATGGAGGCCACAAGAAAATCAAACGCATCCATCATCACAAATGTTCAGGTTTATGACATCAACTCGACTTGTTTTCAAGTGAATTTCAGCCAGGGGGGAACAACTACCGCAGTACCAAAGAATTATGGTGTATATGCCATGAACCAGACTATCATAACTGGATGTTACTTGAGGAATATTTCATATGCAGGGGTACAGGGATTTGGAGACGTTCTTGTCGATGACAATATTCTGATAGACTGTGGATATATAGCAACAAGTTATTGTATAGGTTTGGAAACGTCGTCTATATTCACAAATGGTTCAGGGACCGCTAGCAATAACCATATCTATACGTCAAAGGGCGGTAATAATAAACCGGTTTATGGAATCACTGGCAGTGGCTCATATATCGTAAAAGGGAACAAGCTTATTTTCTCTGGTGCAACAATACCTGGTGTCGCCATAATAGGCGCAAAGATTGCCACAGATAACCTTATTCAACAAGCAATGGTTGGCATATCGGTCGACTATAAACGAGGCGCGATAATAGCCCATAATAACATATCAAAATGCACTGCTTACGGCATCGAAATAAAGAGAAGTAATTTCTGCCTGGTGAACAGTAACAACATGAATGCTGTTACTACAGGAATACGAGTCGACCGGGCAGCAAACAATTCAATAAAAGGGAACATTGTCACGTCATCCGGGAACGGCATCACTGAAGTAGTTGGAGCCGGGTATACCACGGCGAACAACAGCATCAAGGACAATATACTCACCAGCTGCACGACAAAGATAACAAAATTAGGGACAACGACGATAGTGAAGGACAACATCGGCTATAAGACAGAAAACTATGGAACATCGACGATCACCGCGACCACCTACGTGAGAGTGACCCATAAGCTTGCGAAAACTCCGACCTGTGTTATCATCAACCCATCAACATCTATCGATAGGGTATTCAATGTGAACACAACAACATCTACTTATTTTGATGTCAGGATAAACGCGAGCGGGACAGCGAGTTTCTACTGGTTCGCGAAAGTATAATAAAACCAGGTTTCGTGGTGAACGTCGCTGGTGCGAGGACGATGCACCAGGGCGACTGATAAAAAATAAATACAATAAAGCGGATGCTGTAACCATGAGTAAACAGAAATCAGTCACAGTCATTGACGTATCGAAACTGGTTCAGCGCATCCTCGGTTTCATCATAGGGTTTTTTCTCCAGGGCCTCTTCATGCAGAAAATGATATCCTGGATACAATCATCAGGCGCCACGCTTCCCAGTCAGATACCGATGGTCACCCAGTTGCTCGGGGGGGGAATCGTAGCCACTATTTTAATCCTGATCCTCATCGTTGCCGGATTGAAGCTTGTGACGAAAGTGATAACGTTTGTCATATGGCTCATCATAGGAGTCATTGCCGCTTTTCTACTGGTTATTTTCACGCAGATGATGGGTCTGCCGAATCTTTTTGATGTGTTCTCTGGTTTTATTTTAAAAAACTTTAAAATAGGGTAATCAAACAGTATGAAGAAGGGCAGATATAAACTGGTCCTCAAGCCTCAGGCTGAGATTAACCAGGAAGTGAAAGAGAAGTTCGTGGATCTCGTAAACAGTGGAGTCACGACGCTTCCTGGGATCGAGAAGATCCTCCAGGGGCCTCCTTATAATAAATCCCATGGTACGATCTATAACATCATGCGGGAATGTGAACAGAACAAGCAGATAATCACCTGGCAGGAAAAAGGAATGACGCATCTTGATATACCGCCGGTGGTGAGCAAGCCAGTGAAGGCGACGCTGATATCCGTATTTATCCTTCTGGTTCTTGGTTTGTTGCTGGATGTTTTCATACCAGCACAGTGGTATACGAGCCTGTGTGTCCTCCTTGTCGGCGTTTATGATACGGGGTCCGGTCTTGTTTTCTTCCATTTTTTTACTGCGATGATGATGTTCGCAGCAGTCGCAGTGACCGCCCTCGGTTTTTTTTGGTGGCATTCTGAGCACAAAAAAAACAGAAACCATATAAAGAACGGGATTTGATAGTATTCAAGGTCGTTCCATTCACTATTTTTTTCCTTCTGTTGAATCTATTTGACTATCGTCAAGTAAAACGAGTATATAATAAAACCATGCATATCATTCTTCATCCAAAGAATTTGGAGGTAAAAAAGCAATGAAAAAAACAACGAAGCAACTCATTGGGGTTGCTATAGCAATCGCTGCGATCGTATCGGTCGTGGCATACGCCTATGGTGAATACGTTGGGTACAACACTGGATACAGCCGTATATCCAGGACTTCGACGACAGGGACAACTAGAACAATAGCGGCTGGTCTCACTGGGACGTTAAATACAACAACGTTTAACTTCACAGCTGATGTTGCAGCGGACGGATCCGTGGCGACGGCAGCGTCCAATGGTCTGACGTTGACAATAGATAATTCTGATGCGGATATTTCTGGTTCAGATGTCCAACTGATGCTTTATAACCCGAGAACAGCAAAGGACGGTCTTCACTCGAATCTCGAATCAGAGAGCACGGAACTTGGTGTGACGAGTGGTGGGCTTACCGCACAATTGTACCATGATGGTGATTATGTCACAAATGGTTATACTATCGGTGACATCCCAGCTGGCGGATCGGTCAGTATTACCATTACAATGCAATTATTGAGCGCGGTTGCCGGTACCTACCAAGACGGTCAAACATATACTTGCTACTTGTACATTTATCAGCCTGACGCTGAGCAGTACAACACAGTCTCATTCACAGTAACAACTTAATTGGGATAGAAAGAATTATAAATTCTTTCTTATTCTCTTTGTTACCGGAGTAAAAATCATGAAGAAACAAATAGTTATTCTGCTCGTAATGATGGCATTCCTTGTTTTGGGGGTGTCTCAGGCTGGTGCATTTACCTATTATTCGAATAGGTCAGACATCGCGATATCCTCTGGTACTGTTGACATCGGCACGACATTGTATTATAATGGCACTACGACCACGCATTACGTGAATTTTACGTTGCCATGTTATGTGGGTAATCTTACTCATGCGACAACGGTGTTCACGATCACGTCGCCCACTGGGGTAACAGGAAGGAAATTACATTATAACCTCACCGTGAATGGTAATGTCTGCAACGCGACATCGGTAGTGGCGAACCAGTCGCATAACCATACTACGTTGACGCAGATGGTAACGGCTGGTGTGCTGGACAATGCAACATATCTGAATCTCTCATTCAATGTGAACAACTCGCACAACCAGATCAGTCTCGTGATAAAATCTGGCGCCAATGCTCCCTTGAGATCCGCATGGATCAATGACGTGATTACGACAGCGGAACGGGATGTGGTAGCACCAACTGTGGGTACGAGTACAACGAATTCTTTTTTCACGGTGAATGACAGTTGTGTCATTGTTAGCGACCTGTGGTTCAACGTGTCGGATCTGCGATTCAATATCACTTACCCATCGACGTCTGTATCATCACCAGATAGTAATTTCACGATTGCGAACCTCACAGCGAATGGTACTTCAACTGATTATACGACTTATCAGAAACGAGGTCCGTATGTGGACTCAGTTGATGATGCTGCTAGCAGTGGTACTCATATAGTCACCATTGAGGTATGGGGCCGTGAGCTGGTGACGTTGGCGGTTGACTGGACGTTAGACCCGGATGATTCTGTCTATGGCGGTTCTTTTGATACACTGAACTACGATACCTTGGTAGTAAAACAGAACGGTGTCACGAAATCCTGGAGTGAAGGGTCTGTCGATATGGAAGACCTTACAATAAAGAATGGTTCATCGTCAAACACGTTCACCTTCACATGGACTGCCGGTGGCGTCGGTGGAGTTGGTGGAACATCAGGGGCTGCTGTACTTGGTGATAATGGTACAGTTTTCTCAGATATCTCTGATTGGTTCATGGCGTCATACCTTGGAGTGCCGCTGCTTGTCTGGATCATCATCGTCGCGTTAGTGGCTGTCGGGCTTGTCTTAGCGATATCAAAGAAATCTAAGAAGTAATCATCATCTGCAAGGAGTACATTCAAATGCGAGCGAAAAAAATCATATCAGTAGCGTTGTTGCTACTGCTCTCTTTCTTTTTCATAGTCGTGAGTAGTGTAAGCGCTGAAGACGTGATCATGAAATCAAAGGGTGACCTGGGGATAAGTGCAGAAAATGGTATAAACGGGGAGTTGGGGATTAGTGCAGATGAAGGATTTGGCCCTGGCGCGGATATACCGTTATTCGACCCGCCTGATCCTGACATGATGTGGCTGTTTGGCAGCCCGCCTGTCAGTTGCACATGGGTGATCCAGGATGCAACGTTCCATATAATCTATAGAGAAACCCATTCGATAACTCCTCTTGATTCAGGGGATCCCACGTACCCTTATGCTGCGCAGGATAAAATTATTTTCACCATCCCTGCTTTTGCCAGCGAGGGAAGTTGGTATGCGCATGCAGAATGGACGTTAAATACCGGGGATGGCACTATAATAATACAGCCGGCTGCTGGTTGGACCTGGACCGTTGTCTCGGGGGGTTGGTTTGAAAATATCTTCATAGCGCCGTTGTATGTTCTCGGCTATAAGCTACCCGCTCTCTTTTGGTGTGCCGCAATAATATGGGTGCCATTGATCGTAATGGGCGTGTTGTTCGTCTACGCAAGATCCGCTGAAGGTATCGCGATGGTTCTTGCTGATGCACGTGACGCTGGCCGGAGAGCGAGGGAAGCATGGAGAAAAAAGCGAGAGCAAAAACAGAGCTGATGTTCACATTAGCCTTAGTCTTTCTCTTTTTCTTTAGTCTTATTCCTGTCTCCAAAGGAGTGGATTATCATATTGATACGACCCTTACTGCCGGTTCGGATCTTCCACCGGTCACGGATCCCGAGCAACTGAAACTCCTTAATCCTATAATGCCGGACGGGGAATATTTTTATTGGGAGCTGTACTCGGGAAATAACAAAATAGCATATGTCCACGCGCCGGATCCGGCATGGACCGGGCTTGGCGGAGGGTGGCTAAAAGTTAACGTACCCGACGATCTCAAGATCCCTGTATTAGCATCCACTGGACAATACTCGGTGCGTTTCGTGTGGGCTGCCGGGGGCTTGTTCAGTGAAAAACAAGAATATATTGTGTGGTATTTCCCGGTTGGAGCATCGTCATTGTGGGATAACCTGTTTGCGCCATATTATCTCTATATGCCCGCTCAGAAGTTCCTCGGTGTTTTTGATATGACATCAGATTTTTGTATTCAGATTCCTTGTCCATTGTTCATTTTGTTGGCAATAGTGCTTTTTATCGTTTTTATCAGGTTCGTGGTGCCGTTGTGGTTAAGGATACCGAAGGCGGCACGTGTTGACCCGCGAAAAATGAGAGGAGATAGGAAAATATGAGAAAAAAAATATTCAAAACGTTGGTGAAGGCTGGTAATTGTTCCCGGGGCCTCAGGAGCCTCAGTGATGATATGAACGGAATCGCGATGATCAGTGTTTTTTTAATAATATTACTGTTTGCGGGATTCCTTATATTTGTCGGAAATATCGTGAACATCGCTCTTGGTCTCGCTGTGATCGGTATAGCGTTCATCATCATCGCAGCTGGTTTGAATGCGATACGTAATAGTCTCAGCAAACGTAAATCAACAATGGGTCAGTGGGGGTAAATCATGGAGTCGATAAATCAATTGATTGCACTCACGTTGATAGGATTGATGGCATCTATCGCGATTTCATTGTATTTCCTTCGAGGGAAGAAACCGATGCTTTCATTGATCCTGTGTCTTGGCGGAATGTTCGGTGGTCTGCTTGGAGCGATGATGTATTTGTTCGCAACCGGTGGTTTAGCTGAGCATCCGTTCATGGCTGTGCCGTCCGCTCTTTTAGCGATCCTGTTTGATTTCCTTCTTCTGAAGTACTTCGGTGTGAAGCTTGAGTTTGAGAAAAAGAAGAAACCATGGCTTTCAACGATGATGACGACGCTGCTTGTATTCTTCGTGCTGGTGGCTGTTCTGGTGGCTATGACGCTTCCAAGTTACAGTATTACATCAATTATGGAGATGGATACCGATATCGATGCGCAATTATTCGAAGACCGCGCAGGATCAACAGAGGATATGATGTCGGTGACGTCCTATGGTGATTATAACAGTGATATTCTTCAGATAACTGGTGTTGATATTGGCGGCACAGATTTTCCGCGTATACTGGCTGATCCAAACGTCGGTCAGTATTGTTCATTTACGGCGCATTTTGCTGTTACAACGAACCCTTGGGTAAAGCCGTATGTGAAGGTAGGCATCTTCCATGATGTGAACAATAACGGGGTACTTGATTCAGGGGATGCGGTCTTGACTGATGCTATCTCAAAGGTGGCTATTGGTGGTTCAGAAGATGCTAACTGGCGAGCGAACTGCTTATATGCATTTGCGTCTCCATATGCGCCGGTTCAGCAACTCGGAGTCGTAGGCATAGGGAGTCCGCCGGTTGCTTTGTTCATGCCTATCTTTCATGCGACAGCATGGGGGACCGTATGGCAAAACGATAATGGGAAAGTCTTCCCCGGGAACACCCCTGAGGGGTATACTGCGCCGCGGGATATGATAAGCTGGCAGTACACTGATGCGTCAGGGGGTAGTGTAACATTGAAGGAAGCAGCCAGTATTACGTTTGCGCAGGTCAACACGGGGAGTTCATCGGATTTGAGCGGTAAGTTTTATTGCGTGACTGAAATGAGCGGATGGCATTGTGGTGTGCTCATACAGGCGTTTGATGCAAACCAGGGGACAGATCCCTTTGATCCTAATGCAGTGCCGTTAGCGTCATTTGTGAGGGCGTTTACAGTCGGCGGTGGTGGTGGCGGTGGTCCAACTATCACGATCACTATTGCGAGCTGGACGGTGCTTGGGATCCTCGGCGGAGGCACCCTCATTGGAGCAGTGATTGTCGGGACGAAATATAAGTCGATACTCATCCGTATCTAAACCGATTTGATAAAATAGGTGAAAGGAACAATATGGCGAGCGATCGTGTAGAAAAGATAATTGATATCGTACAATTGTTTTTCTTGATAAAAATGGCAGCGGTATTCATAGGCGTCGCCTTGTTCCTGCTGAAAATAGGGTCGCCATCTATATTGTCGTTCCTCTTTGAGGATGCAGCGTTCTACACCTTCGGTTCTTTACCCATACCGGTCATCCCTCTGTTGATGGCCGTTGGATATGGGTTTGTGAACTGGGAGTATTCACGGAAGAATATTATTGGTGTTCCGATTGCCGTAGTGCTATTTGTCATCAATATCTTTAATTATCCCATTGGAACGGTGGTCTCCGGGGTTCTTCTGATTATATTGATATTTACCGCAAAACCATTCTTTGGCATCAAGAAACAGGTGATGCATACAATGCCGGTGCGTGCCATTGGGGCTGTCGTGATGATCTTGGGTATGGTGTCTATCATGTGGTCAGTCGGGATTATCGATGAATTTCAGCGTCAAGTCTCAGGTATGGCTCCATTCTCAGGATATTCGGTTAATTCGCTTTCGTTGCAGGACCTGGGAAACATGAGCGATGAAAATGGGGACGTCCAGGTTATCATCGAGCTCACAAGACCGGTTGGTACAAGCGCCCTGGAGCAGCAGGATGTGTTTTCTGTTGCTGTCCAGAACATCGGCGGACAGATAATTTCAAGGACCACGTATGCTTCAAATACGATGCTGGTGAACATTCCTGCAGACGCTGTGGCAAACATCCTATTAAATAAAAACATACGTGCGGTGTACGAAAACACATTCTTTCCTTTGCAACTGAGTGAACCTTCGGAGTCGCTTGTGATAATGCTTGATGATAGTTATCAGCTTGTCAATGTGGAGCCGTTATGGGGACAGGGGATGACCGGGAAGAACGTTGTTGTGGCTGTCGTTGATACCGGGATTAATCATGATATGGAGTGGTTGATGCGGAATGGTTCGAGCGTAGTGATCGATTCATATGAACTCTATGGTGAATACGTTCATGAGCATGGGACGATGTGCGCGAGCTGCATCTGCTCGCAGAACCTGACATATAGAGGGACCGCGCCTGGCTGCTCTTTGTTAAACGTCGAGGTTTTTCATTGGGAGAACGGGGAACTCGGTGCAAACCTAAACGACATCGTAACTGGATGGGACTGGGTAGTACAATGGGCTCAGGAGCATCCAGAGTATCGTGTCATCTGCAGCAACAGTTTCGGGGGAGACCCGTGGATGTCTGGTGCTGATCTGCTGAGAAATACCGCCAATAACATGGTGACGAACAACAACATCCCCATGGTGATCGCTGCTGGAAATGAAGGACCAGGGTCTTCGACGATAAGCTCACCGGGTGACGGCAAGGACGTTCTCAGTGTAGGGGCTGTCGATGATTCCTTGAACATCGCGTATTTCAGCAGCCGTGGACCGGCAATCGATGGCGGGAAAAAACCAGATGTTGTTGCTCCCGGAGTTGACGTTCATCTCTTCGACCCGGATGGGAGTCTTCAGACCGTAAGCGGCACGAGCTTCTCAACTCCGACGACAGCCGGGGTCATGGCCTGTGTGGTCCAGCAGAACAAGGATTATAAGGCTTCGCAGGTGATCAATGCGTTTAAAGCCGGGTCTGATGACCTTGGCGCAGCAGGATATGATTATGATTATGGAAACGGCATAGTGGATGGTGAGAAGACGTTGAATGCGCTGCATAACCAGGTCCCGGAGGGGGTGTACACGATATTGTTCGGTGTGCTGCCATTCGTCGGGTTTGGGATAATCATGTCACCGGAATTATTCAAAAAGAAAAAGGAAGGGGACGATGAATAAAAAATCGAAGAAGAAAATGTGGATGATGCTCGCTATTTCGTTCTTGTTAGCCAGTGCACTATTGATTAGTTTCTCAGCATATTCGCTCACGGCTGATTATATCGAGCAACTTAAATATAGTCACATGACCCCGGATGGTGTTCCCATAATCGGTGAAACAACATCAGATGCCCCCGCGGGTGTGAATATGCCGATAGCGGTGGCTTTTGATTCTGTCGGCATTCATGGTGGAAAAGATGTTGATATTGCCGATATGGAGGCAGTGGTGATTCCAGTCACTCAGGGTCTTCCGCATGCGACGCAATTAGAGATATTTAACGTGGACCTTCAATACCAAACAATCATTGGATACCCGAGCTATCTGCCCGGTCAGGTATGTACCGAGTACAATACAGGTCTTTATGGTTATGCAATGATGATATATAAACATGGCAACCCTGGGAGTAATTTAGTGGTCGGTGTCATGGGGGGTAGTAACTGGAATGCTGATCCTTTGAATACCGCTAACTCATGGGCATGGATCACGGTTCCGCCAAGTTCTCTAACAGCTGATATACCGTACTGGGTCGGTATTTATTTCAACGGACAAATAGCGATATCTCCTGCTTCAAATCGTTTATGTATCTATGCCGGAAGCCTTGGTCAGACAAGTTCAGCCAATTGCTATTATCTCTTGCTCACAGCAAACGATCATTACACGGGGCCGCTTGGAATACAGGATCTCGGGGCATGGAACTTTGGCAGCCCTGGGGCTTGGACTCGTACCACTTTTGAAGGGAACGGCGGGATGGATGCTAATTTCGTCACCTGGGCTGGCGGCACTACCATGAACCTCATCGCCAATCAATACAACCATATTTACGTGACTCAAGAACAATTTGCGCTTGCAGGGACGGATACACCAGAAGGTCTGATATATGATGGGACAACCCCGGCGGGCACTGTTCTATGGATGTGGCAGAATCAGAGTGGAACCTGGAATAGCTGGTTCCGGGATAGGGAACCCGCATTTAACACGTTGCAGCACATAAGCCAATTCACAGAAGTTCTTGTCATGCCTGAGCAGAACTGTGTTCTTGATTTTACCATGGGCGGTGGAGGGGGAGCTCCTTCGATCGCCATCAGCATGGCGGCATGGCAGATATCAATCATCTTTGGATCAAGTTTCCTTGTTGCTGGTATTGTTGCATGGTCAAAATATAGAATCATACTTTGAATGTGAAAGCAATGAAAAAAGATAACGATGTGGTTAATCGTATCGAACTGCCTTTGTTTATAGCGGCAGTTGCATTGATATTATTGTTTTTCCTGGCTGGAACAGATGTTTTCCTCGGATGGTTTTTATCGACATTTTTAACATTCATAGCGTCAGTGTTCTTGCTCACCCCGGTGATTCAATATATTGCGCGGCATAAACAGAGATTCGAGCCAGATGAGGGTATATTCCTCATTTTAGGTATATTCTCCTGGGCCATGTATATCCTGATCTCAAAACAGTCGTTTATAAATATCGCCATAGTTTTTCTGCAGCAATTGTTTGTCACCGCGTTTTTCTTGACATTCATATTACTGCTCGTTAAATTGAGGAAGGATGGAAAATGACGGGAGATGAAGCGGCTCAGAGGTACATTGAAGGTTTCGGTGCTGAGGAAACGGAAACTACTGCATCATCACATGAACAGCCGAGGCGAAAGAAGAGCAAGGCTTGGAAGTACATCCTGGTTCTTTTTGCTGTTTTCGCCGTAGTGATCATCATGGATCCTTTCGGGTTGAATATTGTTATATCTGATCGGAATAACGCATATGCCACTGAAGCGGCTGGTTTCAGCATGGAGCCGACGGTTCATTGTGGCGATATCGTTGTGGTACAAACCAAGGATGCCCCGGGCTTTTCGCTCGCAGCCGGGGACATCCTTGTGTTCTTGTATCCGCTGGACCTGAGTATCGAAAGCCTATCTGATATTACGAGCGACAGTCAATATATCATCGTTGGCCATAAAATATTGAGTTTCGATGGAGATAAAATCCTGTGCAGAGGGGACAATAACAATGCCACGGATCCGCTGGTGAGCGAATGGCAGATAGTGGGAAAGATAATAGACGTCACACCGCGGATGAATTATTTGAAAAGAGTGATGGTTTACTTAATTGTTGGAGGAAACAGATATGTATTGCCATGATAATAAGGATAAGGCTGTTCAAACAGTTGTAGGAATTATTGAGTTGTTGATGATGGTCGTCTCGGGCGTAGGGATCTTCTACGTACTATCCCTTGTAAGAGTCCCTCTTGATACAATAATCGGCATTATGGGGGTCGCTGGGGTCGGTGTTCTCGCAGCAGGAATCCTGATAAAAAACATCATATTGAAGAGGGTGAAGACCTGATGTTCAACGAGATTTTTGTGTCAAGTTTCATAGGGCTACTTGTATCAACATTTCTTTCATACTATATGTTCCAGGGAAGGCAGCCAGCGAGCTCCTTGATTCTCATGTTTTCTGGTTTTATCGGAGGATGGATCGGAGGCATGTTGTGGATGTTCATCATGGGTGGTTTAGTATACAATGTCTTCATGGCGATCCCAGCGGTCGTTATCTCATCCGTCCTATCTCTGATGGTATTATCATTGCTTGACATCAGAGTCAGGAGTCATAGTCGTCTGTCGTTGCATATAGCATCTTATTCGTTGATAACCGGAGTCATGATAATGTTGCTTATCGCGGTGTTCGCATCAGCATTGATCCCAATGGATACAGGGTATTCGGTTGATGCGGTTCAGGAGACCGCTACGCTATATAGGAATACGGGGAGACTGACTGCATGGCCGGAGGAAGAGGGATTTATCATGATAACAACGGAGATCGTCGCTGTTGATTTCCCGGTGATCGCTGCAAACCCGGCACCAGGTGATTACGTTAAATTTGCTGTCCAGTTCGATGTCAGTGATGAGAACTGGGAGCAGCCGTACGTAAAATTGCTTGTCGTGGATGACTCGAATGGAAACGGGGTATATGACGCATCGGACGAAATATGGGACAACAATGACTGGAAGGTTTGCATAGGAGACTCTGGTGATGATGGGAACTGGCGTTCAAATATCGTTTATTCAACGGCAGATCAGCAGCAGGTCCATTACTATGTGAATAGCGGCACTATCGTGATGCCTGTATTCCATTGCGCATCCGGGCAGTTCACCATATGGAAAGACGATAGCAATATCCAATGCAGTAACACCCCTGAGAAATATACTTCCCCGCGGGACCAGATAAGCTGGCAGATATCCGGGCAGACGCTCACGCAGAAAGACACGATCACTGGATTCAACGCCATCCCGGTAGGCTCGTCAAGCAAACTTTACGGAAAAATCTATTGCAGCTCATTGCATACTGGGAAAAACTTCCTGGTAATAACGGCGTTTGATAAAAGGTACCAAACAGACCCATTCGCAGGGTCAACCCCGATATCTACTAACGTCAAATCATTCACGATTGGAAATAACACCGATGGCGGAGGCACCACAGATAACACAATATGGTATATCGCTGGCGGAGGCGTAGGAGTCATCGTCCTCGCATCTGTTCTCAGAAGAAGGAAACCTGTGTATTATTACCCCGCCCCACCACCTCAGTATCCACCAAAATATTAAATCATAAAAAAAATATACCTAATGAATGTTATAGGACTACGTGAAAAAAATGAGAGGAACAATAATCGCGTTAATAGGAACCGCTTTCATACTGGGCGCAATCCTGGTGAATTTAGGCTATGTAGCCTTGCCAGTCCAACAGATAGAAAATATCGCTGGTGGCCCTCCGATGCCGATAGGTGTTGGCGGTTGGGTAAAAGACAACAACAGCCAATATGCTGAGGACGGTGTTGTTGTCACCGTTGAAAACCTGGATCTGCAAGCGGTCGGTACTCGTGCCACACAGAATGGTTATTATGGTGTCGGAATCGATGCCAACAACGGAGACCGGATATATGTCCATGCGGAATACGGGGGGCTGGTGTGTAAAAGGACGTTCTATGCTGATACGACACTAGTGACCCATTGGTGTAACCTGACCATAAACGAGATCCCAGGTGATGATACTAACGATACTGGTAATAATACGTTATGGTGGAATGTTTTGTTAAAATGGAACTACTGGCTGTTCATCCCAGGAGTCACTATTCTTGTCTCAGGGTTAGCATTAGAGAGCCATGATGGTAAAAAGAAAAAAACAAGAACCAGAGAAACAGAAACTGGAAAAACGAGCACCAGATCCATTGAAAAATTCGTTGACAATTTAGACCGATAATTAATACAAACGTATAATAGAAAAAAATGAGAAGGGAAGTAAAATATGGAGAAAAAAAAACAGATGTCAAATAGCTTATTCATCATGGGACTGTTGCTGTTAGTGATCGTAATCTCTGATTGTCAGCTGACCCAGGCGAGTCTCACGCCAGTCGGAATAGGCGGGCGAGTGAAAGTAGACGGGGTTTACACGAATAATCTAACAGTAACGATAAAAAACATGAACACGGGTAATACCGCAGTGACCACGACGACCCAGGTGCCAATCGGGGCCGGCTTCTATCAATGTGCGCTCAATGCAGATAACAATGATGTATTGAACATCACCTGCGTCTATAACGGGACGGCGTATCATAACCAATCCATCGTTGATCTAAATAAAGTGACGCAATGGCTGAATCTATCGATCGTCGTGATGCCTGGGACGTATACTCCTATTGCCAATTTCACTTGGACCCCATCGAACATTTATATTGGCACAATGGTGTCATTTCATGATACTTCAACAGATGTTGATGCTGACATGGTGTCCTGGGTGTGGAGCATAGGGGGGACGGTCTATACGACAAGAAACCCGAATCATATTTTCCCAACGTCCGGCCTTAAAATAGTGACATTGACCGTAACAGATCAGATGAGCCATATAGACATCTGTTCGAAGAACCTGAATGTCATTTCCGGTGATGGTGGCGGTGGTGATGATGGTGACGGTGGTGGTGGCGATGATGATAATCCCCCGTCAGCTAATTTTAATTATAATCCAAGCATTGTTTTTGTCGGAAATCAAGTGGAATTTAATGATACGTCAACCGATGTTGATCATGATATCAGTGTTTACAACTGGACGGTAAACAATCTGCCATCTGGGGAGACAAGGAACATTACGAAATATTTCAACGCAACCGGTACCCAGGCAGTTAAATTGACAGTGACTGATTCAAAAGGAAACACGGATTCAAAAACAAGAGTGTTTTATGTGCATAATCTTAATGATTCCAATGTAACACTATTTAATGTGACGGTGAAGGTGAAAATAAATTCGCAGGGGCTCCCCTTGGTGAATGTCTCCCTCTATAATCAATCGGTGTATCTGCAATCGGTATTGACAAACAACACTGGTGTGGGCATCCTTCATGTTAATCAGGGGGGGAACTATAGGATAACCGTTTCTTTTCAAAGCGTATCGGAGAGCAAAAACGTCACTGTCTCTGGTGATGTCGTCGTATTGTTCAATATAGGTTTACAACAAAATGATTCTACCAACCCTACTAGTAAGAACCCATTCAAGGGAAATACGGTGCCCGGGTTCGAAGCACTCGTTTTCATCGCCGGGGTGGCCCTGGTCATGTTTGTGTTTAAAAGGAGGAATAAAAAAAGATGAAAAAAAGCATCATTATCCTACTAGCGATATCATGGTTGATTTTTCAACTGTCCATGACGGGCTTGATTGTTGCTGATCCACCGATGGTCGTCGGTGTTGCTGGAACGGTGAAGACAACAGCCGGAGTCCCCATTGTCGCTGCAACCGTTAACATCACGAATCTGAACACGAGCGAATCAGTTGTTACGCTTACGGCAGCCGGCGGCTGGTATGCTGCAGGGATAACCGCCCAGGACGATAACATACTCGTGGTAAATGCCACGATGGGATTGTACTCGGGATCCAGTAATACGACCGTCAACACATCAGACGTCACGCAGTATTGTAACATCACCACGAACCTGACTATTGCTCTAGCAGCGGATTTTCATTATACGCCCAGTTCGTTAGTAGATGGTGAGCAGGTTCATTTCACGGACCAGTCGATCGGCGCCGTTGTGTCATGGCTCTGGGTTTTTGGTGACGGAAGCACCGGAGTCGGGAGAAACATTGATCATGTGTTCGCGGAACCTGGTTCGTATACAGTTTTTTTGACAGTAGATGATGGTTTAAGTAACGATACATATAGCGAGAAGATACAGGTTGAACTGAACATTGGTCAGGGTGGTAACCCTGAAAACCCTAATCAGACTGATGGTGAAATTACGAGTGGTAATAAAATATTTGGAATAGACTCCGCGGTGTTCATGAATGTGTTGCTCCCAATTGGAATAATGATCGGCATCGTCATCTTTGTTGGCTTATTCCTTCATTCAAAACGAAAATAAATAGGACCCGGGAAATTCCAGATGAACGGGGGATAAAAACAAAAACATGAGAGAAAAAATAATAGCATTCTACGTAATATTGATTCTGCTATTCAGCGGAATGGCACTAATGCAAAACTTAGATGCTGCTATCCTGCCGATTGGTAATACATTACCAGTGACCGGAATAAGTACATATAATGCGACTTTCCATGGGAACATAACAAACTATGGAGACACGTATACTAATGTTTATTTTCAATATGGGCTAACAACAGCTTACGGAAACGTGACCCCAACGTATCGTTATGACTATAATTATGAATCAACAGCATATCAGGCGATGCCAAATAGTACTAATTGCAACGCTGGTCATTACCCCCTGCTGATCGATAATGATTGGACCAGCCCCTGGTCTGCTGAATACATAGGGCATGGGAATTACATTTATTATAATTATACAAGAAAAGCCGGCGCTACTGCGACATACTGGAAGATTTCGTATCAAGTAATAGAAATGGGAGCGGTCGGAAACGAATCGTTACAGATACCAAACGCAATCGTTGCCGGGGGTACTCCGATTAGATTAAGACTTTATCATCTAGCAATCACTGATTACTGGGATGTCTGGAATTATTCGTCCGGAGCCTATCTAAACATAAAAACAAAAGCCGGTGTAGAAGACACTCAATTAGATACGGGAATGGCATGGGCTATAAACACGACTGTAGACATCCCATTTAGTTTTCCAAGTGGAACCTGGAAAACCGGGTATAATACGTCGACATCATGGGATTATTTTTATGGAGCCACATGGCAAGCACAAAACCTTATGGTTACATCCCCGTATTTTCTTTCTTCGATATCTGTTCCTCTGTCTATCAATGAATGGAATGGAACCGACCCGGGAGTCTATATTGATTTATACGCTGTAGACGCATCTCATAAACCGACAGGCGCTCCATTAAAAACCGTAGAAATTAATATGCCATCTAACGTATATTTTAATCCGATGACTGGCGGAAACAGATGGGTTTGCGTACCGTTTGATGGATATTATCTAAGCGCTTCAGAATATTCGCTTGTTCTACGGCTTCCAACTGGCTCAGTCGGGGGCGGATGGACAGGTGTATATGGATACTGGCATGCTGCGAATCCCAGGGCGTATTCTGGTTCTACTTTTTATTCCTCCGATTCTGGAACGTCCTGGACTTTTAATACTCTACATTCTTTAAATTTTAAAGCATATGGATATACAGAATATTCTGATAATGTATTAGACCCAGATCAGCTTTATCACGTAAGAGCAGTATTTCAGAACAGTGTAGGGACATCATACGGAGCAGATGAGACATTTGTGACTGAACCACTGATAGCGTTTTTTCATTACTCTCCCAGTGAGATATTGGAACATAATCCAGTTTATTTCGCGGGCCAGTCAACTGGCGCTGGCGTGTCATGGCTCTGGGTTTTTGGTGACGGAAGCACAGGGGCCGAGAAAAACATTGAGCATGTATTCGCATCACCCGGATCGTATAATGTTTCATTGACGATAGATGATGGTCTAATTAATGATAGATACAGCGAGGTATTGTTGGTGAAACTGAACCTGGATAATCCTGGTGGCGGCGGTAGCCCGGGCGGTAATAATACTGGTGGTGAACCACGGGAAGGATCCCCTGTGGCAATAGATCCAGTCGTTCCAGAACCAGAGACTCCATTGACTCCAGATCCTAATGAGGCGTACCCTGTTTCAGAAATGTTTGCTGATATAAATGTCCCAGAGTTGCCAGTGACTAATAGTCAGGTCACAATTCTTTTTATTGACAGCGGGGCTTCTTTGGGATCTTATAATGATATCAGCCTAAAATGTGATGGTATGTTTAATGATCCGCGTTTCAACAATCCATATGATTCCTATGGCCATGGAACCTGGGTCTCCTATGTGTTGTCATGGATGCGTGAGTATAAAATCCCTGGTATGAAAATAATTTCTTACCGCTGTTTTGACGAATCAGGTGCAGCGAATGTTGAGGAATTCCACAGGGCACTTGATTTTGCGGAGCAGATCCATCCGGATGTCGTCTCCATCTCAGCGGGTTCTCCTGATGGATTGGCAAGTGATGAGTTCGCAAAACACGTCAACCATCTTGTTGAACAAGGCATCGTCGTTGTTTGCTCTGCAGGCAATGACGGCCCGGAAAAGCAAACAATATGTACCCCTGGGAGTGCTGATGGTGCCATCGCCGTAGGAAGCGTAGATTCATTTAATACGACCGATCCCAGCGATGATGTCGTCACCGAGTGGAGCTCTCGTGGACCAGTGCCAGATTCCGATAGTGTTAAACCAGATTTCGTGGCGCCAGGCGAGTCTATACTCGGCCCCTGGCTGGGTACCGAGCGCGTCTGCTCGGGGACCTCGATGTCCACCCCGTTCGTCTCCTGCGGGATAGCCGGGATGATAGCAGGCAACAAAGGCATCCTGGATATCGTCTCAACCATGTATTTCTTCTACGGGGGAATGAAGCCGAGGATCATCAAAGAATGCATGATCGAAAGCGCATACCAGAAGGGAGACCCGGACAGCTATGGTTACGGCATACCTGATTTTTCGAAGGCGAGCTCGTTAGTGTTCATGAAGGCATTGATGTATCTGCTGCTCCCCATCGGGATAATCATGGGAATTATTTTTATCACGGGTTCATTATTGCATAAAAAATATAAAAAGGTTAATTAATGTCCGATAAACTTGTGGTCATCCTTATCGCCTCATTGCTGTTCTTACAGCTATCACTGATAACTACAAAGGCAGATCCTCCAGTGATAGTTGGTATCGGGGGGTTGGTGACAAAAGGAGGGGTTCCTGTTGCGAATGCAACTGTAACGATAACAAATATAAACACCAGCGATTCAATTATCGTAAATACAACATCTGCGGGTTATTATGCCGCGGGATTGACTGCAGTAGATTCCGAGATAATATTGGTAACTGCTATATCGGGATCCTATTCTGGTTCTAATACTACAATTGTAAATACCGCAAACGTGACACAATTCTGTAATGTTGTAATGAATATGAGCACAGGTTTGATAGTAAGATTCACATATTGGTCTCATTTTCCAAAAGTCAATGAAGAAGTCCATTTCACAGGGAACGCGAATACAGGGAGTCCGATCTCTTGGTTTTGGTCATTTGGTGACGGAGAAATTGCCAGTGGGAAAAATGTTCAGCATATATTCAGAGTAGCAAGTATATTCGATGTCACCGTGTCAATAACAGACGGCGTGAACTACGACACATATTCTGATTCAGTAACCGTCATTTCAGAAAATAGCGGTAACATTGGAAGCAGTAGTATTGTTGGCGGGGAAAAAACTACTACCAAAAATCCATTTAAAGGAACTCAATACATACCTTCAATACCTGGTTTTGAGTCACTTGTTTTTATCCTTGCGGTAGCCTTTATCATATTGGTGAAACGGAGGAACAAAAAAGAATGAAAAAAAGCCATGGCCGTCCTGATGATAAGTTGACAGACCGCTCCAGGAATTTTTTCCTGGATAAATCTTTTAACAAGAGATTTTATGTTCAATATTAATAAGGAGATATAAAATGGAGCGAAAATATTATTTTTTCGTTATGCTGATGCTATCTATATTTCTTGTTTCAATAACATCGGTGTCTGGTCAGTCGTATACTGAGGCTGAGAAGTATTCTCGTGAGATTGGCAATAAGGCCAATGCTTTGACTATTACTGCTACGTATGCTGCTACTGCTCTTATGACGTATTATCAGTTGTTCAGGACATCGTCAGCAATAACTGTTGACAGAGTTGGTATACGGTGCGGTGCTGGAACTGGTTCGTTCACTGGTTATCCTCTACGCATTGGACTTATGAATGTAAATGCATCCGGTTTCTTAACTACTTGGTGCGGAGCGACAGGTGATGCCAGAGCCACTTGGTATCCCACATTTAGCACATGGAATAATATCACTTTAAATCAGACCGCTTCTTTGGCTGATAATACGACCTATGCTCTCGTCTGGCAAGATTACAATGGGACTGGTGTGTTGAGTGCTACTCGTAGATTTTATTATTATCCTGTTATGGTTCCGAATGCTGGTTTTATGACTGTGCGTGGTTTGAATGCTTCTGTGGAGTCGCTTGATTGTTTTGCTACGAAGACTACCGCTGGTGTGTATTCGTTCGCGTATTCTCTCGCTGGTTGGTATATCCGTGATTCTACGACTTCTGGTTTTGGTCCTGCTGCGTATCAGGGTGTTTCTTTTGCGGTGTTTACTGCCCGAGTCTGTTATGTTCAATATTCGTTCAATCAATCATTTTATCAGTATAATACTCAGACTGTCGACCGTTTTTCGTTGTTCGTGATTAACAACGGTCTTGGTGCATATCATAAGGATGCGTTGCATGTTGATTTATATAGTCCGACGAACACGAAGATTTTTTCTGGCGCGGTTTCTAATAACCAGTGTCATGCAGCCGCTGGTTACGCTTGGTATGATTATGATATGAGTACTCCACTTACATTGACTCCCGGCCGGTATTGGTTCAAGGTCTGGAGTATTTGTCTTAGTACTACTACTGGTTATACATTGGCTTCTGCTGCGCTGCTTGATACTGCTAGTATGTGTACTTTGCATCAGAATTTTACGTACCAAGGTGCATCTTATTTCCTTAAAACCACGAGTAATAATGGGACTGCATGGACGAACGTGAAGATATCTGATTTGGTGTTTAAGTTCCGTGTCTGTCCAACTATAATCAGTTATGAAAATATAGTAAATACATATGGGACTCATCAATCCGCGTATGATAGAACAAACTTTTTGTTTAAAAGTTGGGCGAACTTTTCAACTACTTTCTTATTAAGAGAAAATCTAAATTCTTACCTTTCTGGGACTCATCAAAGTAGATGGAACGCTTCAACTGGTATATTGATGGGTTGGGCGAATTATACAGGGCCTGATCTGATAAGTAGAGAAAATATAGTTAACGCCTCAATAGCTCATCAGAGCAGATATAATTCAACTACTAATAAATGGATGTCATGGGCGAATGGCACATCTCCTCTGAACTTCATAATGAATATAAGCAATGCTATCGTAACTCATCAGAATCATTGGACTGGCACTCAACAGGATATTTTCATAAATGGGACTGGCAATGGAAGCGGAAACCCAAATCTCGTGGTAAACGAAAACAACAAGAATGTATCCGGCGGTTATACGACATATTACAATCCCTTAACCGGTTGGGCTGTCAATACTAGTTACTCTGGTCTGAATTCCATAACGTTTTTCGAGAATCTTTTGAACTGTTATGGTACCACAGAAAGCAGATGGAGAGGAACTAATTGGGATATTTTTATCAACCAAACAAGTAACAATAAAGTAAACGAAAATGTGGTTAATGCATCCCACAGCTATACAAGCGTTTGGAACGGGACGAGCTGGATAAATAATTTCACGGCTTCCGGTTTACTCACCCCCATCCATCAATTCATGACGTTAGTCAATGCTACTGGAAATCATGATTTAATACAAAACGATACAGGCTATTGGGATTACGCTACTGCAACAGGCAATGAGACAAACATAGACCTCATAGTGAACGAAAACAATAGCAACGTAACCGGTGGGTATACAACTTATTATAATCCATCGACTGGATGGAACGTCAACAACAGCTACAAGGGCGTAACAACGCCCCTTCATCAGATCTCAAATTTCTTAAACGTATTCTGGACTCACAACTATGTGCTGAACGGTACAGGATATTGGGATACAGCAAGCGGCACTGGATATAATACTAGTTTACATCTCACTCTAACAAATGTTAATTCAACAGAAAGTAATTCGACGAGCTATGACCCGAACACGGGTTGGACCGTTGATGTAAGTTCTATTGGAAACACAACCCCCGTTACATTACATGCAAATAATATCAACTCAACATTATCTCTCACAAAAATATTACGTGGCTCCGGATGGGATGTATACGGTAACTCAACAGCTCCACTAAACTTCATTATGAACATATCAAATGCTGTCGTAACTCATGAGAATCATTGGACCGGCACACAACAAAACATCTTCATAAATGGGACAGGCAATGCTACCGGTAACACAAGTCTCGTAGTAAACGAAAACAACAAGAATGTATCCGGCGGTTACACAACGTATTACAATCCGCTAACAGGTTGGAAAGTTAACAACAGCTACACAGGGATAATAACGCCGGTTGATCTTTTTGAACTAATAACAAATGCTCATGGTACTCACTCTAAAACCCTGACAGCTGCAGGCTGGAATGTTAGCGCGATCTATACAGGAAATACAACTGGTGGTTCAGGTAATAGCACCAATTTAACAATCAATGAAAATCTAAGTAATTGTACCGGCTCTCATCCAAGTTTCTACAATCCAATTACGGGCTGGATTGTCAATAACAATTACGTTGGTAATACAACAAACTGCAGCTGTGATAACCTCACAGCATACTTCACCGATCCTCCAGAAACCCAGGAGAACGCAATAATATTCCATGACAAGAGCATCGGCAATATAGTGCAAAAGAAATGGTACATAAACCATATGTGTGTCGCGACGAATGACAGCGGCGGGATATTCAACTATAACCGGACCTTCAATCTGAGCAATAGATATCAGATCGGTTTTCGGGTAGCCGACAACGTCAATGAGGACTGGGTCAATCAGACTTTGCAGATTGATAGGAATCTGACTTTGAAAAAATCGGCAATTGGCGCCGGATTGAACTATGTCTGCTATCATCAACAGGCTCCGACGACCGCATCTGCATTAGCATCATCATTTGGCGTAGGCACCGGCAGCTGGATACATTCGTATAACAAGACAAGACACAGGTGGGACGGCTACTGGGTCGGTTTTGCAGGCGTGAACTTCCCGGTGCGTACCTGGGACGTCGTGATCATCGTCGTAGGAGCCAATAAAACAACGCGGGTGAACCTGACGGGTGACGTGACGACGAACCAGTCGAAGAGCATCACCGCGGGTTACAGTTACTTGGCGTGGAGCCAGTGGAACGAGTCGTCGTCGATGCAGAACATGTCGACGTATGGTTTGCTCAATGGTGACTGGATCTTCATGTATAACACGACGGCACGATCCTGGTCTTCGTACTGGGTGGGCATCGTCGGCGATGATACCGCGATCACCGGGTACAGTTGTTTCGTGGTGAACGTCGCCGGAGGACGGACGGTGCATCTCGGCGACTGATAAAAAATAAATAAGGAAAAAATTCCCCCGAAAACATAAATAACATTATATAGATTCATACGTCATCAGGAGTAAAAAAACAACATGAAAAAAAATCCGTGTTTTATTCTCTTTTTTTGTATCACGTTACTTAGCCTTACGACCATGGCATCCGCTGATGTCGGCGGGGCGAACCAAGTCATCATCCAGGTGCAGACAATCACTGGAGGGCCTTTCTCCGGGTCTCAGATCGAATCCCCGGTGACTGGTGCCCACGTGGAGATCTATGAGAATGGTCAGTTGATCTATAATGATACGACCGATCTGAATGGGACCGTTAAAGTCCAGCTGGAGGACGGTATTTATTTATTCAAAGCATCAGCAGAGGGTTTAACCAGTGATTCAATGGAAAGAAGCATCACCGAGTCGACCGGGATAACGTTGGTTCTGAGTCAATCGCTGTCGCTGATCTATATTGTTGCATTCATCATCGTTATCTCTCTTGTCATCATCTTTGTCTACATCGGGATCTCATCAAGGAAAAGAAAGAAAAAAGGAAGGAAAAAATGAGAGCAAGCTCCCTGGTCATGATATTATTAAGCGGTTTTTTCCTGCTGCAGCTCGCTGCACCAGTGATCAAGGCTGATGAACAATACCTGGTGTCGCTATACGTCAGAGACTCCTCTGACATACCAGTAGCTGATGCATTGGTCGCGATCTATAACGAATCAGTTCTTGTCTCAGAGGGAACAACAAACCCTGTCGGGAAATACTACGTGAACCTCTCAGCCGGAGTCTACGATGTAATCGTAAAAAAACAAGGATTCAAGGACAGTTTCATCAACCCGGAAATCCAAGGGCCGACGGTACTCTATATGTATCTTGAGGAAGGAACCGGTTCACTCGAGGGAAATCAGCAAAACACCATTTATTTGATTGTCGCAGTGCTTGGTGTTTTGATAACCGCATTCTCAGCATGGACTGCTTATACATCAATGAAACACAGAAAACACACCGTGATACACATCAGACCCTCAAAATAATTTTTTTTTTAAAAACATTTATAAATAAACGACACAATATGTTGTCTTAATAATTTTGTTACCGTTTAGACGTGGGTGGCAACAGATAAGGTGATGGAGAGTAAATGGAAAAAACTTTCATAAAAAACCATAACATGTTCCCATCTTTTCTTCTGTTACAAAAGAACAAGGAATATGGAATGTCTTTTTTTTATGTTACCATCACCATGGGGGTGATTTGATTGGCACAAAGACCAAAACGATCCACCCGGCAGAAGGTTTTCATACTGCTGAGAGAAGGATACTCTCAGGGAAGCATAGCGAGGAAACTTCATCTGAGTCACCAGGCGATCAGGCGATACATAAACGACTTCGAGAATGCCAATTTGATTATCTGCAATGACAAGGATGCATACATACGCACCTATCGGTTCACGCCACTTGGAAAAGCCACTGATGTTACCATGTTCACAGGAGGGCGCGATAAACTAAGTATAAAAAAAATGGTTTTTTCACGTCAGGGTCCTGCCATACCATCAAACAACATTCATCGGATTTGCCTTAAAATGAAAGTGTTATCTGAACCAAAATTGAGATTGGGTTTGAAATGGAATAACATCGCAGAGTTGGCGAACGGTGTCATTCAAAAATATTTATTTTGGCCAAATGAAAAAGAAGATCACGTAACATTCCGATATCAACCAGGGAAAGATGATTTTGGACAGTTGGTTTTTTGGGCACCAGAAAGAAAGCTGGATTCAAATGAATGGGCTTTTTGGTACGAATACTTGAAGGAAGAGGTTGGACATGTCTACGGGCTTGCAATGAGACTGCTGCAGTGTAATCTGGCGTTGCCTGAAGAGTATCAGCCGTTGGAGTTTGCCGTGCCTGCAAGGACCGAAGCGCAGCGGCAGGCATGTAAATTGAGGCTGGAATATGGAAAGGCGTACACTGATTGGAGTAAGCATGGATTACCTGAGAAGATACGTGGGGAGTTTGAGACGAGAGATCCAGCTGTGGCAGAAGCATTGGATATCCTCGTCAACGCAGAGCATCTGATACCACAGCGAATGAAGAAGTTGGAAAAAATGTTTGAGGAATGGAAGGATGTTCCGCTAAAATTAAATATGTTGGAAAAAGAAAACGAAAAAATTATTGAAATGGTAAACAATCATACAGAAGGGATGAAGAGAGTAGAGAAGTTAGCTGAAGAATTCCAAACATGGCAAAAGACGATAACGTCTGTCAGAGAAAGAGAATCGAAAGAACCAAATATGGGTTATGTGTGAGGAAAAAATATGCCTGGGTTGAATGAACATTGCAGACATACAAAAAAGAGATACGGTTATGACTTTCGATTGATTCATCGGTGGATGGATGAACCATATGTTTTGATTTGGGGGAAAAAGCATAGACAGTATCGGCATGATGCACTGAAGACACCAAAGCAAGCAAAGGCGATTTTTTTTAATAAAATTCCAGAAGAATATAGGATAAATATTGAGAATGCCGTGTTAGATCATCTGTTATTGGATAAAGAAGGATCGGCTAAATTAAAAAAAAGGTGGGCATCTGGAATCATTGAGATGGATGAAAATACTTGGTTTTCTTTGAAAGTACAATTTATGTCAGAGTTGAGGCAGCAGTTTCGCCAGAGAGATCCAGAATGGGACAAGTTCATGGAACGCAGTAAAGAATTTAATAAAAGATTTAAAAAACATATAGATGATCTAAAAAAGTCTATAGCTGAGATGAAAGAATTTCATGTAACAGAGTTCAATAAACCAAAGGAAACCAGTCTTATAGATTATATCAGATGAGGATATGAAAAAAGATATATCGATGTGTTTTGGCTGTGAGTATATCGCTAGCTGCAAACGAGACCCCGAACGATGTGGGATTTTGAAAAATCAAAAACAAATACGCATGGAGAAAGAATGAAGAAGCAAATTAAAAAATATTATCAAATGCGAGAGAAAAATGACGATGGAATGATCCATCGGATATACATTCTTCCAAAACCGAAGAAAACTAAAAAGGGAAGTTTTGAGGAGTTGTTTGGATAATTAAAAAACTATCGTAATCGATAGGAACTTTTTCCCAGAAGGTTTTATAAATCTATTAATGATTTCTGATTACCATGCCGCAAGAAGGATGTCATGGTGCTGTGGGGTTTTCTTTTGAATTCGATGTTAAGAAACTTAGAACTCCGGAAGCAAAGACCAGGGCTATAACTGCTATGCTCAATGGCGGTCTTGAAGGGAAGATAGAAACAATCGTTCATAATCGGCGTAAACTGGAGAAGCATCTAAAGAAACATGATATGATTCTTACTGCCTGGACGTGCGGGTGATCAGCGTTTCCAGTCGATAGGCACTATTTTCCCCCGGAGGTAGACTCCTTCGATCTTGTTCTTGTCCGGGTGGATATGTTTGTTGCGTTTCTTGAACCTATGGCCATTGACAGCAAACGATGTTTTTAGGATCAGAGTCTTCCCGGTTATCTTGATGACTTTGTGGATCCTGAATTTTCCCTCGTATTTTCCTTTGTCATCGATATAACTCACTTTCTTCCCTATTAGCTCACTTTTTGGTATCATAAACAACAGATAGGTTTCTAGTTTTATCATTGCTTGTATTATAAAACAGTTACTTTACCATATTAATGTTACGTTTCTCCTGTTGAATAAGAAAAAACAGGGAAATTGATGTGCCGCAGATCCATGAAAACCCGGGAAATCACCGGTTGTTGTCTCTGGCGTGAGATTTTATCACACACATTTTTTATTTTAACTCGTTTTACCGGCCATAGACAATGAAATATGCATCTGCACTATTCTTCATCCAAGTGGGGCCACCAGGAGTACGAGAAATGATGGATCCGCCATCATAGACACCAGGGTAACAGACATGGATCGCCATCTGGCTGGTTGAGGGAGCTGGATCAACAAGATATAATATTCCTCCTATGACGCCGCTTGCTTTGACTACTGGGGTAAATGTGAACGTTATATTGGTGTAAGCTGAAGCGAGCGATGAGAGAGGTATTACGTTGCTGTCTTGTATGATCTCTGATGGTAAACCATTTGCGTCGCATTGATACAGCGTGCATTTAACATTACCTGACGTGAATGCAGTCATATAGTATTCGGCGCTGTATACAATTCTTGTAATGCTTTTTTCTTCTGATAGTGTAAATGTCTGGCCGGTCTCCCCGATGCCGTGTCCATTGTCGGTAGTCTGTGTCTGTGAGATTAGCACATCATCTGGGGGAATGATCATCCCTGAATTTAGGATTAGAACTACGCCGGTCACAACAACTGCTGCAACTATCAGCAGGCCTAAAATATATTTTGTCCCGTTTTCCATAATTTTTTTACCCTGTCTTTTGTAATCAAGTCATCGTAATTAAAATATTTAAATGCTGGGGGGAATTTTTTCCAGTAAGTAAATTCAGTATTTTCCTGTAATATCTGAATTTCAGTAAAAAGCATCGATTTACTGAAATATCTGAAAGTCAGTAACTTCAGTCTACACGAAGAGAACAAAAAATATTTATGCTATAAAAATGATATCTTTTTTGGAGGGTGCGTCCCCATCACCTCACTAAAAGTTCATTCTTTTAGTTAAAAATGGATTCACCCGCATTATCATAAAATCAGGTTTGACTGAAATATTGACATTACATCGATGCAAACACTGCGGATACCTGTTAGATGATACCAGCAGAAAATATCATTCTGATTGTGCCGTTATTGCTGAGAGGGTTTTAAACAACGATGCGCAAGCAAGATACCGGGAAAAACACGGTAATGGAATTGTAACCAGATGGCATAAGGAACATCCAGAGAAACGAAAAAAGCATACTCATAACTATACAAAAAAACATCGGCAAGCTATTGTAGAATATAATAGTGACTACCGTAAGACTCATCCCGCATGGTATCGTGATCAGCTTCAAAAAAACAATGAGAAACTGCATGAACGCAGGCATACGAGAGGGAATTGCCCTAAATGCGGAAAGGAAGCGAACAAGAGCAGCCAGCTCGGACTCTGCACATTATGTCTCTTCAAGCGAAGTGACGAGAAGTACAGGAAAAGAACTGATTACAGTGTGATAAATAAGCAGCTCTTACGGAAAGAATTTGAGCATCTTGTTCCTGATCAGCTCTATAATCCCTGGGTCGATGAATTCATCTACATCATTAATTCTAAGGTACGCCTGGGGCTGATCGCGAAAACAGGGGAAAAACGGGTTTGGCGGCAAAAGGAGATACAGCGCGTCTGGGATGCACACAGGGAGCAACAGCATGAGTATCAGACGATGCATTTTTTTTAAAGGTTCCACAAAAATTATTTATGTCATGAAAACGATACCATTTTTGTTGGGAGGGGGGTGTCCTCACTGACCTCTTGATCACCTCGTTATAAATCTTTGGGGGCACCCTTACCAACGCCCCAGATCATTGCGATAATGCACTGCATGAAATTCTTTTTAACATCTGTTTAAATACCTATATCGATGCACTGCATCAATGCCGTGCATAGTCGGTACAAATATAGGCGCCTATATTTGGGGTACAAATATATGTGCTATATTTAGGCCATGAGGGAACCCATGTAGGTTACCCTCAAAGATCAGCTGTAGGTTACCTTTGTAGGGGACGTTAAAAATGGCATGTTATATTTATAGTTTGAGGGGCTTACCACTAAAAATAGGGGGGCGTCTGCACTTCTATTCACTTTAGGTAGAATCTATTAATAGTCTATTTTTTATACTAGACAACATATATACAGATAACATATTCCCCGGTGTTCTTACGAGGACGCCGGATGTATTTTTATTTTTTAAAATCAGTCTAGATGACGTCCGGGAACTGCGAGCTCGCCGGTGGGCCTTCGCTGTATCTGTTGACGAAATAATATAAATAATATTTATCACATCTTTCGTTGGATTATTATTTAATTAAAAAGACAAGGACTTTTGCATTAATCGTTTAATGCAATGATTTACGCCATCTACAAATGCAGGAAATGCAAGCAAATCGTGAACAGCGACCGGAAAGCCTCGTTGGCTATCGCTGTGAAATCTGTCCTGGAGCGGAGATCTCAAGGTCTCACTAACATTGATTTTATCCAGATTTCCAGGACGCGAGTCCCTGTAAACGGACTTCTGCGTTTCGATGACAAGATTGGTTCTCGTGCTGTGCATAGTGATCAATCTCCGAGGAATGCCCACATGCTTTAGCTGTAGGTAGTTTACCACATAGGATTGCTGCAGTTCCTTATCCCACGGCTCGAAATTGAATTCAAAACAAACGCCAGCCTCATTATCGTCATGTTTACCGGTGCAGCTCAAGATTCTGCTCGGAGATTTCAGTTGGTGCATCAGGCCGTGTTTCTCTGAGAATTTAGTGGCATCATCAATCACCCGGTGGACGCAATTAGAGTCATTGCATCTGACGGCCCACTGTAGTGTTAAACCAATGCAGATCTCCTAATATTTTTTTGTAAAATAAATAAGAAAGAGGATTAAGCGATATTTCGTGCGTATTTATTGCAGGACATCGCCCGATGAGCTAATGCGGGATCCTTGTTCTTGTTCCAGTTCCTGATCAGGGTCAGCCGCTTTGTGATCGTGCCCAGTGGGACTCCGTTTCGTACCTCTTTGCGTACTTCTTTTTCGCAGCTGTCAAGGGACTTCATCACGCCAGGACCACCGAAGCGGCCCTTATGTATCCCTTGCTGTATGTTTCTCCGTTCAGCTGGAGATAATTGTCCATGGCCGCGTGGTGCGAAATCAGAGCAGACGCGTACGGTCTTCATCTTGGTTTCGATACAGTGTTTCCCAGGCTGCCCTGGTTTATTCTTATTTCCACCAGCAAAATCAGTACAGACGTGTTTCCTCGCATGCTTAAAATTAAAACATCCGTGTCTTGACATAAAACTAAAAATAAGAATAGAGTATTTAGGTTTTTTCGGGAATTTTTTCCTTTGATTTTAAGCGTGGCGTGGGCGAGGGTGACTAAAATCTCTGCAAACTTTAACACGTTTCTTTTTGAACTCGATGCAGTGTTTCCCTGGTTGCCCTGGTTTGTTTTTATTTCCACCAGCGAAGTTTGTGCAGACTTTCTTAATTGCGCTCCCGAAGGTATTACAGGTTGATCTCTTTTTCATAGAAACAGAAAACACGTCATCATTATTTATGTTTTCCGAGGAATTTTTTCCCCATCAGACTTTTATCCGATGAGCGTATTTCCATTGTTTGATGGCAAAGAAGAGTGGCTGTAATCCATCGATCAAGAATTCTTGTGATAAACAACAGCTTGAGCTCACTCGTAATGCCTATGGCCTTGCGCATCTTTTCCTTGAACAGGATGAGGGTGTGATGGCTGGCGGGGTGCTGCGGTCTCTTGAGAAGCATGGGACGCGGGCGATGTTCGCCACCGTGTACGACAAGCTTTCAAAAGAGTTCGGGCGGTCTGTTGTTCAGAATGCGATGGTCAGCGCAATATTTTGAGGATGAGATAATTATGACAAAAAAGAAAGGATGCTCAAAAGGGCCGAAAGAAAAGGTAGTGAAGGTCCATGTCTACCGTGGCGTTGTTACAGACGTCACATGTCTCCCACGTGGATATCGCTATAAAATAATCGATAGGGATTAAGCATGGTAAATAAAACTGGTTGCCCATCTGGGCCGAGGGAGTTGCCATCTGTTTGTCTGAAGACAAAGAAAATCGTTTTTGATGACAGGCTGCAACAGGTTCGTATCGTGGAGAGAACCGCATCAGGTTACGATGGTCGTATTAGATTTCTTAATTATAATGATGATGATGGTTTCCGGTATATGAAGAAATACCGACCCGATGAATGGATACATGTAATTAAGGTCTGAGCATGAAAAAAGCAGGTTGCCCGGAAGGAGCCGTTAGAATAGGAGAACACTGACTGTGTTCAAACAATGGGCGGGACGCTTGGGTACAACAAATTCCTGAAAGACCCAGGAATCCTGAAATACGTTCGGGCAAATATCGATAAGGTCACAATAATAGATCGAAGGAGATACGGCGGGGAATTCAGCGATCCAACGTATTATTGCTGGATGGGATTAGAGGGGATTGGTGAATTACGAGCGGATCCCGTACCAAGGTTCTTCCCAAACATCGATGATAAGATTTATGCATTGGTAAATGACAAAATGATACGAGAAAATTATAGAGGTTGATCCATGAAAAAAGCAGGTTGTGCACCCGGTGCACAGCGCATCAATGGCAAATGTAGCAAGCTGTTCGACCGTGATCATCTGTTTATGGTCCGTACGAGTGGCTTCATGGAAGAAATACCGAAGGACCAGCAGAGTGTTATTTTCACGTTGGCGTCGACGCAGATAAGTCCTGAGACTGATTTCATCGTGTTTGATCCGGGTAGCAAGAAGCGTGGGCTTGAGGACCAGGGGCGTACCCTGAAGTTCGGCATGCCTTCATTGAAGCATAAGGTGTACGCGAAACTCGATGACTATGGATCAAAAGAAAATCTTTCCAAGAATGTAGGGCATCCCGTGGGGACGCAGTATGTTTTGACTTTGATGATTGCCGAAGAATACTGACCTATAAAGGGTTTTTGTTTTCAAATGAAAAAAATATAATAGTCTATATGAGATTAGGATTACTCATGAAAAAGAAGAAGGGAAAGGATAAATGCGTCTCATATGGTGGGGAAACAGAATATAGCGAGGATGACTCGCTAAATGTACGTCGTGGCTATGTCGAGGGCGTTGGGCAGGTGTGCGGAACATGCTGCGGTAACTTGAAGTTAGAAGATCAAAGTTGATTAGGGGTGTATATGGAGAGAAATGCGGAGCAGAAACCTGATTATATGCTGGGGGAAAACGCAGAAATAAAAATTAACGAAAAGTCAGAAGACGATCAATTGGCGACGATGAAACGCGACATGGATGAAAAAGGAATTGTTGTCATATGCATCTACAGTGATGACGGGGCTTGCGTATCGACATGCCCGCGATTTGAAGCCTGTTGGTCAAAGCAAAACGAAACAAAACAAAAACTGGAGCAGCTCATCGAACAAAGAAACCAGGTGGAGAACGAAATACGGGGAACAGTGAAACAATATCTGATAGACAATAAGAAGATTCCTGAAAACTATGACGGGGATATGATTGCATACAAAAAGACAATACGTGAAGATTTCGATCTGGTGATATGAGGCTGTTTATTTGAAGGCAGTGATATTGGCAGGCGGATATGGGACGCGGCTCAGTGAAGAGACCGTGGTGAAGCCGAAGCCGATGATTGAGATCGGAGGCAAGCCGATACTCTGGCACATAATGAAGATTTATTCCCATTATGGTGTGAATGATTTCATCATCTGCCTGGGGTATAAGGGTTACATGATCAAGGAATATTTCGCTAATTATTTTCTTCATCAATCAGATGTGACGTTCTCCATGAAAGAAAAATACATCCAAGAAACGGAGATTCACAATACGACCTGTGAACCCTGGACTGTCACTCTTGTAGACACCGGTGATGATGTCATGACCGGTGGTCGATTGAAAAGAGTACAAAAGTATGTCGGGGATGAAACGTTTTGTTTCACCTACGGGGATGGTGTAAGCGATATCAACATAAAAAGACTCATAGCTTTTCACAAAAAATCGGGGAAGATGGCGACATTGACGGCGGTGCAGCCGCCAGGGCGATATGGATCGGTAGATATTGACAAAAAGAGTTCTGTGCTGCAGTTTATCGAAAAACCGAAGGGGGACAATGCCTGGATCAACGGTGGTTTCTTTGTATTGGAAAAAGACGTATTCACTCTTCTAAAAGGCGATAATACATATTGGGAGCAGTACCCGTTGAAGCAGCTTGCGAAAGAAGGCCAGTTGGCGGCCTATAAGCATCATGGTTTTTGGTTGCCGATGGATACATTGCGGGACAAGAACAAATTAGAGAAGCTTTGGGATGATAAAGAAGCACCATGGAAGGTATGGAAATGAAAATATTGATTACAGGAAACATGGGGTATATCGGGTCAAGTGTAGTAACTAACTTGCGCAGGGTTTATCCTGACGCAGAATTGATCGGGCTTGACACCGGATATTTTGCTCACTGTCTGACTGCAGCAAAGGCGCTCCCTGAGACTCGTATTGACAAACAGTTCTTTTGTGATGTACGGGGAAAGATACCTGACGAAGCATTGAATGGTGTTGATAGCATAGTTCATCTGGCTGCCATTTCAAACGATCCCATGGGAAATCGTTTTGAACAGCCGACCATAGGCATCAATGGAGTCGCATCTGTCGAGTTGGCAGAAAAAGCGAAGAAGAACGGTGTTAGGAGTTTTGTCTTTGCATCGAGCTGCAGTATATATGGGGCAGTCGGGGATGCACCTCGTAAAGAAAATGACCCATTAAATCCATTAACAACATATGCTAAATCAAAGGTATTTGTGGAAAGTCAATTGAGCAATATAGCCGATAAAAATTTTATAGTCACCTGTTTAAGGTTCAGCACTGCATGCGGGATGAGTGATCGTCTGCGTCTTGATCTGGTGCTTAATGATTTTGTGGCAAACGCACTGGCGACTGGGAAGATAATTCTGCTCAGCGACGGTTCTGCGTGGCGGCCGTTGATACATGTGAGTGACATGGCTCGGGCAATCGAATGGGCAATGAATCGAGATGGAGACAACGGCGGGAATTTTTTAGCGGTAAACACCGGGTCAGACGAATGGAATTATCAGATTAAGGATCTTGCAAACAGCTGTGCAGATATCATAGGCGGTGTAACAGTTGAGATGAAGGCTGGGGCTTCACCAGATAAGCGCTCATATAAAGTGAATTTTGATCGTTTCCATGAATTGGCCCCTGATCATCAACCAAAGGTTGGATTAAAGGATGCCATTAAAGATCTGCAAACCGGTCTTACAGCAATTAATTTCAAAGACCCAGATTTCCGTAGCACATGGTTTATGCGTCTTAGGGTTCTGACCTCGCACATCGAAACGGGGTTGCTTGATAATGATCTGTTTTGGACAGAAAAGGCAAGGCAGAACAGATAGGAGGTTTTGAGATGAGTAAAAAATTTGAATTCAAAGAAACGGAAATATATGGACTGTGGGTTGCTGAACGGAAGCCCTTCGAAGACGAACGAGGCTCGTTCAGCAGAATGTTTTGCGCTGAGGAATTCCACGAGATTGGACTGAACAAACCAATCGTTCAGATCAATCATTCAATGACAAAAATAAAGGGGACGGTCCGCGGCATGCATATGCAATTGCCACCTCACGCTGAGGCAAAAATAGTCAGTTGCCCGAAAGGATCGGTTTTTGATGTTGCTGTCGATCTGCGGCGTGGATCTAAGACATTCCTATCATGGCACGGTGAACTGCTGTCTCCCGAGAACAAGAAGATGGTCATTGTTCCAGAAGGATTCGCTCATGGATTCCAAGCGCTTACGAGCGACTGCGAGTTTATCTATTTCGTAACGGAACCATATACACCAACTGCTGAGCGGGGAATCAATGCGCAAGACAAAAGAATCGGAATAAACTGGCCGCTGGAAATAACATGTTTGTCTGAAAAAGATAAGAAGAACATGTTCATCAGCGATGATTACGAAGGCGTGTAGTTATGAAGATTCTGATCACAGGAGCAACCGGATATATAGGCAGCCATCTATTAAGATATCTAAATAAAGAGCACAGGAACGATCTCATCCCATTGTGCAGAAAACTCCCGGAACATTTTATTGATTGGAAAAACGAGTTCCAAGTCATTGAAGCAGATGTTACAAATTTAAATGAATTAACAGAAAAAATTAAAGGACAGATCGACTGCATTATCCATCTGGCAGCATACAATGACGTGAATTCTTCAAAGTTTCCAGATCAAGCATTGATGGTCAATGGTATCGGGACGAGAAACATGCTGGAGATCGCAAAGCAATGCAAATGCAAGACTTTTATCTATTTCTCAACACTCCAGGTCTATGGAAAGGAATTGCACGGAACTTATACGCACGAAACATGCCCCGATTGTTCTGATGATTATTCCCTTACTCACTATATCGCGGAAGAATATTGCCGGATGTTTTCTTTACGTTACAATCTAAATGTTGGAATTATACGACTTTCAAATGGTTTTGGATGCCCAATTCACTACAAAATAGATCGTTGGACTTTAGTACCTGGATCTTTGTGCTTGAGTGCTTTCAAAGAAGGTCGGATTGTTTTAAAGAGCAGCGGAAAACAGAACAGGGATTTCGTGAGCCTTGATTACGTGAGCAAGTGCGTGGATTATTTAATGAAATACGGAATCTCGGGATTCAATATTTATAATATAACGTCTGAAAAATTATTTTCCGTAATGGAAATTGCAGAGATGGTGGTCTCATCAGCAAAAACTGTTTTGAACAGAGATGTGGAGATCACATGTGAAAGTGAAAATCCAGTTCATGCAAACAAATTTTTAGTCAAAAATAACATATGTGAAACGTTGTTTTTAACTAAACCGTATGATAAAACTCGAATAAGAGATGAGTTAATAACAGAGATCGAAAAAATATTTGAGATGCTGAAAAACAACGAGGGAAAACATGGACCAAATTGAAGAATTCAAAAAAGAAAGACGAAAAGACATAGAGGAAATGTCCAAGGACGAGGAGTTAAAAAAGAAATCGTTGGACTGGATGATACACGCTGACAAATACAAGTTCACGTATAATTTCAGTTGGCTTGGCCGCCCGGTAATAAAATACCCGAACGACCTCATGATGATGCAGGAGCTAATCTGGGAGGTGAAACCAGATCTGATAATAGAGACTGGGATAGCTCATGGAGGAAGCATCATTTTCTCGGCATCGATGCTTGAACTAATCGGCGGTGGCCTGGTTGCTGCGGTCGATATCGATATCAGAAAACACAACAGGATGAAGTTAGAGAAGCATCGTTTGTTCAAACGGATTGTTATGTTCGAGGGAGATTGTTTATCTGAAGAGATAATACTTAGATTTCAGAGAATAGCCAAAGACCGAAAAAGGGTGATGGTTTTTCTGGATTCCAACCATACGCATGACCATGTATTGAAAGAGCTCAGATTGTATTCACAGTTTGTCACCATTGGTTCTTATTTGATTCTCCCGGACACTTTCATAGAATATTTCCCTAAAGGGTATTATTTTGACAGACCCTGGGACGTTGGCAACAATCCGATGACCGCTCTTAGGGCATTTTTGGCAGAGAACAATGATTTTGTCATTGATACCAGGGCAGATAAATTGATGATCACCGAAGCGTTTGACGGGTATTTGAAACGAGTGAAATAAATATTAGGGAGAACTGTAAATGTTGATCATCTCAAAGTCGGCAAAAATATCGAAATTAGCGGATATCGAGGATTCGGTACGAGGAAGCAGGATAATTATTGAAGACGGGGTTCATATAGATTCTTTCGTAAAAATTAAACCATCGGGGGGGATGGGCGACCTTATTATAGGCGCAAACAGCCACATCAATTCAGGCACAGTGATTTACACAGGGCATGGTGTGAATATCGGGGAAAGGGTTCTGATATCGGCTAACTGCACGATTGTTCCAGCAAACCATGAATACCGATCTAAAAACAAAGCCATTTCAACGCAGGGGTTTATGGCAAGCAAAGGAGGCATAATAATAGAGGATGACGTGTGGATCGGGGCGAACAACGTGGTATTGGACGGGGCGGTTATACGGAAAGGAGCAGTGGTTGGCGCCGGCTCAGTTGTTCGCGGTGAGCTGATAGAATACGGCGTCTATGCAGGGAATCCGTTAAAGTTGATTGGCAGGAGAGAATAATTCAAATGGCAAAAGGAGATGTGCTGGGGATGATTGCGGAAGCCGAAGCCTTCAACAAGAGGATAACCGAACGGGTTGCCGCGGGATTCATACCTGATCTGCGCAGAGCAGTCAAGTGCGAGTATTTCTATAAAAGCTTCTGGCGGGATCCTCATTTCATCAAATTATATCTTGGTCATCAGGTAGAGATATACCTCGAACTGCTAAGGAATCACGGGGGGGGAGGATTGACGGTACTGGACGTCGGATGCGGAGCTGGCTACATTTCGCTCGAACTCGCAAGAGCTGGCTATCATGTCACGGGCGTCGACATCGCCGAGGAAGCCATCAAGATCGCACGAAAGACATTGGCACAAAACACGTTCAAGGATGGTTTCGGGTCCTTACAGTACGAAATCTTATCGTTAGAAGAAATCTCCAATACTTACGATGTCATCCTTTTTTCAGGGGTGCTGCATCATTTAGTTGACATTAACCGGGCGATCAAGAAAAGCCTCGCGCTGATCAAGCCGGGGGGATTGATATTATGTTACGAGCCTTCCCACAACACATGGCGGTTGAAGGACGCATCGCAGGTGGCACTCATACGCTGCCTCCTGTCGCTCACTGGTTACTGGTACGAAACAGACATAGATGCCAGATGCAGGGGAGAGGATGCGTTCGAGGAGTACGCGAAAGAGGTCTACACTGAATATGTCATGGAGAGAGATAAAAGCGAGCCCGCACAGTCGCCCCATGATAATTTTACTAATGGAACCAAAATCCTGCGGGCGTTGCGCAGAAATTTCCAGGAACTGGATTATCGCCCCGGTTCGTCCTTCATATACAGGACGATGGGCGGACTGAGAGGCGAAGAAGAAAGAATCCACCGGATCGCCGACGCGCTAGATGTATACGAGAAGACAATGATGAAAAACGGGTACATGAGACCAAACTACTTCTTCTTCATCGGGAGAAAGCCGGGGGGATTAAAATAAAATTAATCCAAATAGCCAAAGAACAAATTTCTTTCCTCCTAAAACAACGAAAA
>Ga0315277_10000380_pt1 | contig 71305 bp, 66 predicted proteins | sample YL17G05_15_MG_FD_203695 | JGI IMG/M metagenome (GOLD analysis project Ga0315277, IMG submission 203695) | Sediment microbial communities from Yellowstone Lake, YNP, Wyoming, USA - YL17G05_15 | ecosystem: Environmental > Aquatic > Freshwater > Lake > Sediment | place: USA: Wyoming | collected...
TCCAGTGACCGAGGGCTCCTCGAGGTGCCTCCATGAAGCCGAACCCTCGGGCGCGGTCGGGCCAGGAGCGTGGGTCCCATCGCTCGCCGTTGAAGGTGCTGGTGTTGCCGGCCGCGATGGCGGCGACCAGCCGCTCGTAGAAGGTGCGGAGCTGATCGGCGAACACCTTCGTCTCGATCGCTCGCGCCGCGGTGCGTCCGAGCGTCGAGAAGAGCGCCGTCGGCGGAACCTGCAGCTTCTTCAGCACGAGGTCGACCAGCTCCTTGGTCTGCTCGTTCCCCGAGGCGTATAGGGCCAGCACCCGCGCCAGCGGCCCCACCTCGACCGGGATGCCGTTCCAACGCGGAGCCTTCAGCCACGAGTACTTCCGTTCGACCTCGAGCTGCTCGTACGGCGGGCGCGGTCCCGTGTAGTCGAATTCCGTCTCGCCCACCCAGGGGTGGAGTCCGACCTCGTTGCCCTCGGCGTACCCGTACCAGGAGCGGGTCACGAACTCCTTCATCCGCTCCATGTCCCGCGGATCGGGCTCGGTGATGTTGGCGAGATCGCGGTTCAGGATGAGCGTGCGGGGCACGAGGAACGACGAGGTGTCGTTGATGTCGTCGGCGGGGAACTCGCCCCAGGTGAGGAAGTTGCCGAGACCCTCCCCGCGGTCCGAGTACTCGAGGTAGTAGGGGGCGATGGCCAGGAGGTCGGGCAGGTACACCTGGTCGATGAAGCTGGTGATCTGGCCTATGGAGTCGCTGATGATCGACAGGCGCTCGGCGTTGAGAGCCGTGTCGCTGTCGAGGTCGATCGGCATCGGGACGCCGCCGACCACGAAGTTCGGGTGCGGGCTCTTCCCACCGAAGATCGTATGGATCTTCGTGACGTGCGACTGCCAGTCGAGCGCTTCCAGGTAGTGCGCGACCGCGAGGAGGTTCACCTCGGGGGGGAGCTTGTAGCCGGGATGGCCCCAGTAGCCGTTCGCGAAGATGGACGGCCGTCCACCGTCCATGATCGCTCGGACCTTGCGCTGCACCTCGGCGAAGTAGGCGGGGGAGGAGTTCGGCCAGCCCGAGATGCTCTGTTGGATCTCGGAGGTCCCCGCCGGGTCGGCCTTGAGCGCGGAGACGACGTCGACCCAGTCGAGCGAATGGAGATGGTAGAAGTGCATCACGTGGTCGTGGGCGTACTGCTGGGCGATCATCAGGTTGCGGATCAGGTTGGCGGCGGTCGGGATGCGGATCTCGAGCGCGTCCTCCACCGACCGGATCGAGGCGACGGCGTGCACCGTGGTGCATACGCCGCAGACGCGCTGGGCGAACGCCCAGGCTTCGCGCGGGTCGCGCCCCTTGAGGATGATCTCGATCCCGCGCACCATCGTTCCCGACGAGTAGGCCCGGGTGATCGTGTTCGATGTGTCGAGCTCGGCCTCGATCCGGAGATGCCCTTCGATCCTGGTGATCGGGTCGACGATCAGGCGTCCCGCCACGGCGTCCTCCTACCGCTCAGCGGGGCCGGGGCCTCGACCTCGGTCGTCCTCATACCAGAGCCTCCGCGATCATCCGCGACAGGCCGCGAACCTTCAGGTCCGAGTTGAAGTGCGCCACGCCGTCCAGGAACTGCACACGACAGTTCGCGCAGGCCATCACCACCGTGTCCGCCTCGATCTCCCGGATCTGGTTCAGCTTCAGCTCGAACACCGCGTACCGGTGCTCGTCGGCCGCCTTGATGGCACCCACGCCTCCACCTGCTCCGCAGCAGGTGGCCGCCTCCTTGTTGGGGCTCATCTCGCGGAAGGACCGGGGAGCGAGGATCTTGAGGATCTGCCGTGGCTCCTCGATGCAGCCGCCCCGCCGCTGGATCTTGCAGGCGTCGTGGAACGTGATGACGCCGTTGCCGTCCGCGGCGCCCGCTCTCAGCTTGATGCGGCCGCTGCGGACGTACTCGGCGACCACGGTGGCGATGTGGGTGACCTCGAGACCGGCGGGCATGTGGACCAGATTGGGAGCGGTCCACCGGAGGGCGTCGTACCCGTTGCCGCACTCGGCGACCAGGATCCGTTTGACGCCGAGCTCCTTCGCGGCGTCGAGCACTCGGTTGAGGAAGAGCTTGGTGTGCTCGGTGTTGCCCTCGTAGATGCCCCAGTTGATGGCCTCCCGGCCCTTGCGGGAGAGCGTCCAGCGCTCGCCGGCTGCATCGAGGATGCGGGCGGTGTCGACGACGTTCTGCGGGAACTTCATGAGCTCGATCGAGGAGAAGACGACCAGCGTATCGGCGCCCTGCTCGTCGATCGGTAGATCGACGCCCCATTCGTCCGAGATCCACTCGAGCCGCTCGTCGAAGAGCTTGTCGGTGACGTCGAGCGGACTCCCTTTCTGGATCTGCTTGCGTACGGCTGACGCCACCTCCTCCGGCACGGCGCCGGCTGCCGCGAGACCGGCGCGCACCTCCTGGATCAAGGGACCGATCTGGATACCCATCGGGCAAGCCATCGCGCACCTGTTGCACACCGAGCAGCCCTCGTAGACGATCCTGCTCCACTCGGCGAGGTTCTCGTCCTCGAGCTTCTTCTGGAGCCCGAGCGCGGTGCGGAGGCGGCCGGCGAGGGTGAACTCTTGCCGGTACGCGCGGCGGAGCAGCTCGATCTTCCATACCGGTGCGAACTCCGGCTTGCGGGTCACCCGGTAGAAGGGGCAGGCTTCGGCGCAGATCCCGCAGCGGGCACACGCCTCGAGCTGGGATGCGACCCAGCCCCCCGTTCCCTGGTGGAACGTCTTGACCGCTTCAGGGCTGCTCATCATCGGGCTCCGCTACGGGCTGACCGCTCGCTTACCGAACTCCACGCCGTGGATCGTCCGCGAGAAGAAGTAGAAGACGAAGTGCGGGATCGGGCTGAAGGGGATCCAGATCAGCATCACGTCCACAGCCAGCATATGGACGCTGAAGAGTACCTGATACGAGAAGAAGATCTGATGGGTCGTCATGTAGCCGGTCACCATCGGTAGGAACACGGAGAGCCAGCTGAGCACCTCCGCCGGACCTGTTAGCTTCCTCACCACCGGGTGTGAGAAGCGGTTGATGAGGAGGGCGACCATCGCCACGATCGCCCCCGCAGCCAGGAGGTCCACGATCGGTGCCGGGAGGGTGGGCCATGCGAACCCGAGCAGGCTCTTCCACACCAGCACGTGAGTGGTGCTGAGGAGGACGACCGCGAACAGCCCGAGGTGGAAGAGGCCGCCGGCCAGGTAGGTGACGGCGTTCCCGCGGAAGGTGTCCTTGACCCACGGGATGAACGGCCAGACGATCGTGCCCTTCGCGTAGGACCTGACGACGCCGACGACCCTGCTCCCTGCGGGTGGGATCCGGTCGCGGGTCCAGCCGAGCGTCACGACCCGCAGCAACCGATAGGCCAGCCCCGCCACGAAGACCAGTAGTGATACCTCGAACAGCGGGCCTCGCACGAACCGCAGGAAGTCATGCCAATCCACGGATCAGCCCCGCCCCGTGCGCTCGGGCTCCGGCGTGCTCTCGGCTTCCGGCGCGCTCTCGGCACGCGCTTCGTGCACGCGCTTCCTCCGACCTCGGCCGGCCGCGGCCACTGCGGCGCCGACCAGGGCTCCTACCCCGGCCGCCATCCCCACCGTGGTGAGGGCGGGGCGGTCGAGCGGCACCGACTGGGCCTGGTAGAGGCCTCCATCGTCCCAGAAGTCCGGCTGCGAGCAGCCGATGCACGGATGGCCCGACTGGATGGGGAACGACAGGCCGCCGCCCCACTTAAGCGTGGCGCAGGCGTTGTAGGTGGTGGGTCCCCTACAACCCAGCTCGTAGAGGCACCAGCCGCCTCGGGCGCCCTCATCGTCGAAGGACCTGGCGAACTTCCCGGCGTCGTGGAACGGACGACGCAGGCACGAGTCGTGGATGGTCGTGCCGTAGAAGGTCTTCGGGCGGCCGAGATCGTCGAGCTCCGGCAGCGTGCCGAAGACGATGTACCGAGCGATCGTGCCGGTGGTGACCTCCGGGATCGCAGGACAGCCGGGGATGTTCACCACGGGCTTGTCGGTCACGATCTCCCGGACGCTCCGGGCCTCGGTCGGGTCGGGTGTCGCCCGGGCGATGCCTCCGAAGGCCGAGCAGCTCCCGGTGGCGATGATCACGTCGGCTCCCGCCGCTGCTTCCCTCACGACGTCGACCGCGCTGCGGCCGGCGACCGCGCAGTAGGCGCCTTCGCCTCCGGTCGGGATGCTTCCCTCGACCACGAGCACGTACTTACCGGCATAGGTGCGCGTCGCTTCCCAAAGGGCGGTCTCGGCCTGGGAGCCCGCCGCGGCGAACAGCATCTGGTGGAAGTCGATCGAGATCCTGTCCAGCATCAGGTCGACGAGGGTCGGGGACTGCGACCCTGCGAACGCCTCGGTGCAGCCGCCGCAGCCTTGGATATCGAGCCAGATGACCGGCAGCCGCGGCTTGGTCTCGAGGGCCCGGATCACCTCCTCGGTGAGATCGGGTTTCCCGAGCAGGCGAGCCGATCCGTTCAACACCGGAGCAGCCCATAGGCCCATGGCCCCGGCGACCATCCCACAGTACTTGATGAACTGGCGCCGAGAAACGCCCTCGCGCTGCAGGTACTCGTAGATTGTCTCTTCCCTCACGGGGTTCCCGTTCCGGGCACCGGAGTCAGGCACACGAGATGTCCTCGGCTTCGAGCTCGGCGCGGTAGGCGGCGATGCCGTCGGCGCCCGTCGCGAGGGCTCCTTTCTCCGACTCCCAGGCCGTCGCCCGTAGCTCCGCGATCCACCCTTCGCCGTAGGGGTCGGTCGCGACGAGGTAGGGGTCCATCTCCAGCCGCTCGTTCCCCCGAAGCAGGACCCCGCCGACCGGGGCGGGGACCGGCCCCACGAACTTGCTGCTCTCGACCGTGGCGACGCTCTCGCCCTGCCGGACCTCCCGACCGATCTTGTGTTCGGAGACGGTCACGGCTCCGATGTTCTCACCCGAGAGTTTGGCGGCGACCGTCGTCATCCCCAGCCGCACGAGATCGCCTTCGAGCGGCTTCGCCCATACGTGCCTCTCTATGAGGTAGTAGAGGTCCTCCGGAAGATCGCAGCCGCGAACCTCCGCCATCTCATCCTCCTCTCGGTTGGGGGACCGGCCCGCTCAACTGCGGCGCTCTCCGGTCGCTTCGAGGAGGTGGCGGTCGGGCCTCGAGCCGGCCATCGCAGGCGTCCGGCGGGGCGGAGAGGGCGTGTTGAACTCGCCGATCAGGAGCACCCGGAACCTCGCTGGGTCTCGCGGTGTGTGCTCGCGGGCGTCATGCCGGAATCCTCCCACGGCTTCCAGGGTTCCGCGAGTCGGCACGCGCCGACCCCGGCGGTCGGTCCCATCAGGCTCAACGGACGAGAAGGACGGGACAGGTCGCGTGATGTACGACCTTGTTCGCCACGCCCCCGAGGAGAAGGCTCCTCCACTCGGTCATCCCGCGGGTCCCCATGACGATCAGGTCCGCGTTCGAGGCCTTCGCGACCTCCACGATCTGCTCCGCGGTCTCGCCGGGGCTCACACGTCGGATCTCGCCCCGTGCGTCGATGCCAGCCTCGCGGAACACCTCGAGGACCCCGTCCACGAGCTCGTCGGCGGAGATCGCCGGCCCGAGATCGACGTCCGCTCCCTCGTACAGGGTGTGCTCGCGGACGTGGACCACGGTCACGGAGGAGCCGTACCTCGTTGCCAGGTCGACCGCGACCGCGACGGTCTTGGTGCTCCGTCGGGAGCCGTCCACCGCCACCAGCATGCGTTCGAACATGGTCGGGTGTCCCTTTCACGCCAGAGCCGCGTCGCGGGCGACCTGCACGAGTTGCGGCCGCGTCCATGCGAAGTAGGCGATCGCGACGCCGAAACCGATCCCGACGGGCGCCAGCCACGCCTGCAGCTTGATCCAGTTCGAGCGGCTGCGCCCGAGGCTCTCCCACGTGCTGACCGCGTGCGATGCTGCATCGGTCGCCCCCCACATCGGTAGCGCCAGCAGGGCGAACGCCAGCAGCAGCAGGCCGAGCGTGGCCGTCGGGACGTCGAGGAGCTTCAACGCGGAGGAGAACAGCATGACGACCAGCACCGGCCGGATCAGCCAGTCGGGGGCCCTGGCCGAGAGTCGCGCGCCCACGTAGACGGCCGGCAGGGCACCGAGCAGGATCGAGACCGTCAGGCCGAGCTCGAAGTCGCCCACGAGGATGTGCGCGAGGGCGGCCGAGCTCACCAGGGGGATCGCCTGCACGAGATCCGTCCCCACGAGCTCCGCACCACGGAGCTCCGGGTACAGCAGCATCAAGCACACGATGATGATCGAGCCGGAGCCGACCGAGGTCAGGCCGACTATCAACCCGCCGATCGCCCCGACGAGGATCGTCGGCGCGATGCGCACCCGGATCGGCGTCCGGGACCGATCGTTGCCTCGACCCTTGGAGCTCGAGACCGAGTTGCGCCGCCCCTGGAGCCACGCCCTGAGAACCATCGCGGCGGCCGCCAGTAGAAGTGTGACGCCCAGGAGCACCTTGGTGATGCTCTGGATCGGCTCCTCGCCGGCGGCACGGAGGAGGAAGACGCCAGCGAAGGCGGCGGGGATGGAACCGATGCAGAGCGGCTTCACCAACTCCCAGCGGACCGTCCGCCGCCGGATGTGGACCCCGCCGCCGACCGGCTTCATGACCATCGCCGCTACCAGATCGGACGAAACCGCGGCGGTCGGGAGGACGTGGAAGAAGATGAGCAGCACGGGCGTCATGAGCGCCCCTCCGCCCATCCCGGTGAGGCCGACCGTGAAGGCGACGAGCGTGGCGAACAGGACGATCGCCCAATCCACGTGCATCGTGCCCTCTCCTTGAAAGCAAGATGGGCCGTGACGGATCGGATCCGCCGCGGCCCTTACCTCTGGCCGGTCGGGGACAAGGTAGCCACGATGTTGTGCACAAGTCAACCGACCGAAGGGCGCATGTTCTGCCGTGATGTGGGTGGCGATCGCGGCTCGAACGATCCCGTGGCGTGTTGTACGCTGCGGGGACGGCGTGCGGGTGGGTACGTGGGCGTTTCCGCAGGTCGCGAGCGCCGGTAGCTCAATGGATAGAGCATCTGACTACGGATCAGAAGGTTGGGGGTTCGACTCCCTCCCGGCGCGCTACGAAAGGGGGTCGTGGTGGGTTTCCTGAAGGACATCTTCAGCGCTCAGAAGAAGCAGCGCGCGATGATCCCCGAGGAGTACCGGGGCATCTCCGGTCGCGTTCGTTGGCGCAAGGAAGTGGCCGCCGACACGAACGTATCGCTGGACTTGGCGAAGGAGCTGCAGGGGGTGGCGGCCGAGCAGCAGCGCCTCCTTTCCGTGGGCCTTCCCGGAGAGGCAACGATCATCGCGATCCAGGAGAACGTCGCCGAGACCGCTGGGATGCCGTGGCACGAGATCGCGATGCGGGTGGAGCTTCCGGGACACGATCCCTTCACCGCGACGCGTCGCGTGGCCGTGAACCTAGCGACGGTCCCGGACCTCAAGGCTGGAGCGCGCGTGCCGGTGCGCGTCGACCCCGAGGACTGGACCAAGGTGCTCATCGCGAAGACGCTCTCATAGACCATCCGGCAAGACGCTGTCGTAGCACATCCAGGTACGTTCGGAGGAGGCGACGATGGAGTACACGCATCTTGGCCGACTCGGCCTCACAGTGAGCCGCCTGTGCCTCGGCACGATGAACTTCGGCCCGCTCACGAGCGAGGCGGACAGTTTCGCGATCATGGACCGCGCGCTCGAGCACGGCATCAACTCCTTCGACACTGCGAACGTCTACGGCTGGAAGAAGGGCGAGGGTGTCACCGAGCAGATCGTCGGGAGGTGGTTCGCGAAGCGAGGCGGGCGTCGCGAGAAGGTCGTCGTCGCGACGAAGGTGTACGGCGAGATGGGAGAGTGGCCGAACGACTCGCGCCTGTCGGCGCGCCACATCCGGCACGCGTGCGAAGGGAGCCTGCGGCGCCTGCAGACCGATCACATCGACCTGTACCAGATGCACCACGTCGACCGTGATACGCCGTGGGAGGAGATCTGGCAGGCGATGGAGCAGCTCGTCCACGAGGGCAAGGTGCTCTATGTAGGCAGCAGCAACTTCGCCGGCTGGCACATCGCGCAGGCGAACGAGGTCGCGCGCGACCGGCACCTGGTCGGCCTCGTCTCCGAGCAGTGCCTGTACAACCTGAACGACCGGATGAGCGAGCTCGAGGTGCTCCCCGCATGCCACGCCTACGGCATGGGCGTGATTCCATGGAGCCCGCTCGCCGCCGGCCTGCTCGCCGGGGCGCTGAAGGGCATAGAGGAGGGTACCCGCCGCGATCGTGAGGACCTGCGCAAGGAGGTCGAGGAGAAGCACGACCGGCTCGAGGCCTGGGAGAAGCTCTGTGGCGCCGCGGGCGAGGAGCCGGCCTGTGTCGCCCTCGCCTGGCTGCTCGCGAACCCCGCGGTGACGGCACCGATCATCGGTCCGCGGACGATCGAGCACCTCGACGGCTCACTCCGCGCGCTCGAGGTCACGCTCGACGAGGAGACCCTGGGTAAGCTCGATGAGATCTTCCCTGGGCCCGGCGGACCCGCGCCCGAGGCCTACGCGTGGTAGGCGCCTGACAGATGCCCGGTGGGCGCCGGTCTGGCCGACGCGACCCGGCCCTCCGAGCAGATACGCTGTTCGCGAGCCGATGGCCGGATCGCAGACGCCGCGGGAGTTCGACGACCTGACCGACGAGGAGAAGGTCGTCGTGCTGAAGGTCGCCGAGGTGCTCCGCCACCTGAAGTTCGGGACGGTGCTGCTCGTCGTGCAGGACGGCAAGGTCATCCAGATCGAGATGGCGGAGAAGATCCGCCTGAGGTAGCACCGCCGCCGGACCACGGGGCCGGGTCTTGCGGTGGATACGGCCGTTGGTCCATTGACAAAGCGTCCGCCATCCTGCTACATGTAGTTCGCTCGGCTGACCGGATCCCCGGAGGCCGAGTTGCGTCGGCATCGGCCGCCTTTCGGTTGACCGGAAAACCGGAGACCCAGGCTCTGTTCGCGCGTGCCTTGGAACCGGTTCGTCGGAAGTCGAAAGGAGTTTCGGATGATGCGACATCGATCCACACGCTTCGGTGTACGGCTCGTCTGCTTCCTCGCGGTGTTCGCCCTGGCAGCGGCCGCGTGCAGCAAGTCGGGCGGGGGGACGTCCACGAGTGGGTCCGCGGGCGGCAAGTGCACACCGGCCGACACCCCGGTCATCAACTTCGCCGCGTACAGCACGCCCCGCGAGGTCTACGGGAAGATCATCCCGGCCTTCCAGTCGATGTGGAAGGAGCAGCACAACGACCAGTTCGTCATCTTCCAGGAGTCCTATACAGGCAGCACGACGCAGGCGCAGAACGTGGTCAACGGCTACGACGCTGACATCGTAGCGCTGTCACTTGCGTCCGACGTGGACACGATTAAGGACGCGGGACTGATCACGCACGACTGGACCCAAGCGCCCGACGCTGGGATGGTCTCGACCTCGGTCGTCGTGTTCGACGTGCGCCCCGGCAACCCGCTCGGGCTCAAGGACTTCAATGACCTGACGAAGCCCGGCGTCGAGATCCTCACACCCGACCCGGCGCTGTCGGGCGGCGCGCGCTGGAACCTCGTTGCCGCTTGGGGCGCTGCGCTGGCGGGATACGCCGGTGTCCAGAAGGACGACGAGGCTGGCGCTACCGCCCTGATCCAGGGCATCGCGAAGAACGTCATCGCCTACGACAAGAGCGCCCGCGACTCGATCCAGAACTTCGAGTCGGGCAACGGCAACGTGGCTATCACCTACGAGAACGAGGTGAAGACCGCCAACAAAGCCGGCCTGCCCGACGAGGCGGTCTACCCGCCGGCGACGGTGCTGATCGAGAACCCGGTCGCCGTCGTCGACAAGTACGCCGAGGAGCACTGTGTCGAGGACATCGCGAACGCGTTCGTCGAGTTCCTGCACACGGCGGACGTGAAGGCGCTGTACACGAGCGTCGGCTTCCTGAGGCCGACCGACAGGGCGCTCGCTGCCAAGGGCGACCCGAAGCTCGGGTTCCCGCCCATCGAGCACCTGTTCACCACGGGTGACCTCGGCGGCTGGCCTGCGCTCGACGAGAAGCTGTTCAGCGCCGACGGCATCGCAACGAAGGCCATCGCCGGCGCTCAGGGCTGAGGAAGCAGCTCGGGGTTGAAGAAGGAGCGAGAGGGAGATTGAGCAGCGCCGCGCAGGCGGCCGAGCCGTGGTGGGCCCTGTCCTATCGGACGGTCGCCCGGCTCCGCCACTGGGGACTGCGCGGCGCTGCCGTCCTCTACCTGGGCTTGATGATCGGGCTTCCGGTTGCGGCGATCATCAACGAGGGGTTCGGCGAGGGACTGAGGGCGCTCCGCGACGCGTTCGCGTACCCGGGCGCGACGCAGGCGATCATCCTCACGCTCTGGACGTCCACGGTCGCCGCGGTCGTGAACGGGCTGTTCGGGACGATGCTCGCGTACGTGCTGGTCCGCTACCGTTTCCGCGGCCGGCAGATGCTTTCGGCGATCGTCGACCTGCCTCTGGCGATCCCGACCCTGGTCACGGGTCTGATGCTCCGAGCCGTGTACAGCTCGACGACGCCGGTGGGGCGCGCGCTGGAGGGTGCCGGGATCAAGGTGGTCTTCGCGCGGCTCGGGATCCTGCTGGCTCTCTGCGCCGTCACGCTCCCTTTCGTGGTGCGGGCCGTTCAGCCCGTACTGCTGGAGCTCGACATAGCGGAGGAGGAGGCTGCACAGACGCTCGGCGCCAGCGGCTGGGCCACGTTCCGGAGGATCGTGCTGCCGGCGATCCGCCCGGCGATCGCCGTGGGCGCGCTGCTCACGTTCGCGCGGTCCCTGGGTGAGTTGGGCGCCGTGTTCCTCCTGTCGGGCAACATGCCCGGTCGTACGCTGACGGCACCTGTGCTCATCTACCAGATGGCCAACCAGTGGAAGTACGACCAGGCGGCGGCGGTCTCGACGCTGCTCTTCACGATCGCGTTCGTGGTCGTGCTGGTCACCACGCGGCTTGCCCGCGCGCGCACGGGGGAGGACGCGGCATGAGCGTCGCTGTCGAGCGTGTTCGCAGCGACGATCTCAAGCGCCGGAACCGCCGGCGCCGTCTCGCGCACGGGGGCATCCTCGCTCTGTGCTTGACGTACGTCGCTGCGCTGCTCGCGCTGCCGCTCGTCGGTATCGCGTGGACGGCGCTGAAGCCGGGCTGGCGCACAGTGACCTCGACGTACGCGATGGCCGACGTGCAACACGCGTTCTACCTAACCGCGATCATCACTGTGATGACGGTCGTCGTGACGACGCTTTTCGGGGTCGTCGTCGCGTGGGTGCTCGTGCGCCAGCGGTTCCTCGGTCGCGGCCTGCTGAACGCGCTCGTCGACACGCCGTTCGCGCTGTCCCCGATCACCGTCGGGCTCGCGTGCGTCCTGCTCTTCGGTCGGGGTGGCTGGTTCGAGCCGTTCTTCGCGGCGCGTGGCATCCAGATCATGTTCGCGCTGCCCTCGATGGTGCTGGTCACGGTGTTCATCTGCATCCCGTTCGTGATCCGCGAGGTCCAGCCGGTTCTGGAGGAGATCGGGACCCAGGAGGAGGACGCTGCACGGACGCTCGGCGCGTCGGTGACGCAGTCGTTCCTCCGCGTGACGCTCCCGAACATCCGGTGGGGGCTGCTGTACGGGATCGCGCTCTCGACGGCGCGGTCGATGGGTGAGATCGGGGCAGTGCTGCTCGTGAGCGGCCTGATCCAGGGCAAGACCGAGACCGCGACGCTCTTGATCTTCCGCTGGGTGGAGGAGCGGCAGTTGGCGGGTGCCTACGTGGTGGCGCTCACGCTGGCCATGGTGTCGATTTTGATCATCCTGGCGATCGAGTGGTTGAAGCGCAAGAGGGTCAGAGAGGACGCCTGATGAGTACCCCGATCCGGGTCGAGAACCTGACCAAGCATTTCGGCGATTTCGAGGCCGTGCGAGAGGTGACGTTCACGGCCGAGGCGGGGAAGATCACCGCCCTCCTCGGCCCGAGCGGCTCCGGCAAGAGCACGGTCCTGCGCATGATCGCCGGGCTGGAGACGCCGACCGCAGGCCGCATCTGGATGGAGGGCGAGGAGACCACCGACAAGAGCGTCCAGGAGCGCCGGGTCGGGTTCGTGTTCCAGCACTACGCGCTCTTCCGGCACATGACGGTCGCGCAGAACGTCACGTTCGGTCTGGCTGTCCGGAAGATGCCCAGGACCGAACAGCGGAAGCGGGCGGAGGAGCTCCTCGAGCTCGTGCAGCTCGGACCGTTCCGCGACCGCTACCCGGAGCAACTATCCGGGGGGCAACGCCAGCGGGTCGCGCTCGCCCGCGCACTAGCGCCGCGCCCGCGGGTCCTGCTGCTCGACGAACCCTTCGGCGCGCTCGACGCTCGCGTCCGTCAGGAGCTTCGTCGGTGGCTGGACGATCTGCACCGGGAGCTCGGTGTGACGAGCCTGCTCGTCACACATGACCAGGACGAGGCGCTGGAGCTCGCGAACCGCGTGGTCGTGATGCACGAAGGTCGCGCCGAGCAGATCGGCACGCCCGACGAGATCTACAACGAGCCGGCGACCGCGTTCGTCGCTGGGTTCGTCGGCTCGTCGAGCGTGCTGCATGGCCACGTCGTCGACGGCCACGTGCAGATGGGGCCTCACCGGGTGCCGGGCGCCGACCACCTCGAGGAAGGCGTGGCGGCGAGGGCGTTCGTTCGCCCTCACGACGTTCGGCTGTCCACCGCCGAGAACGGCGAGTCGGTGAGGGCGATCGTCGAGCGTGTCAGCGGTCTGGGGTGGCTCTCGCGCGTCGTCCTGCGGCTCCCCGACGGACAGGTGCTCATGGCGGAGCTGCCGGTCGAGGAGGTGAGTCACCTGAAGCTCGGTGACGAGGTCCTCGTCGACCTGCGCAAGTCCAAGGCGTTCATGGCTCCACAGACCGAGGAAACCGCATCGGAGCTCGAGGCTGGGGAGGAGCGTAGGGCGCGGTGAGTTCCCCGGCCCCCGACGGGCGCACGGTGGCTCAACCTCCGGGCCCCGGTGCCTCGGGCCCGGGCTCAGCCGAACGTGGCGAGGTCCCCGCGGACGAGCTGGAGGTCCTTTTGCGCGTGGCCGCGATCCTGCGCCAGATCCGCTTCGGGACGGTGCTCATCGTGGTGCAGGATGGCAAGGTCGTGCAGATCGAGACGGCGGAGAAGTATCGGCTCCGATGATGACGTGTTCGCGCGCCTACGAGGTGAGACGGAGATGAGCCAGAAGCGCGCGCTCCAGGTCGTCTCGGGCACCGGGTCCGTCTCGCCGAAGCTCTCCCTCCGCGGCGTCTCGAAGACCTATCGGCAGGCGAGCGGCGAGGAAGTGTCGGCGCTCGTCGACGTGACCCTGAACGTCGCGCCCGGCGAGTTCCTATGCGTGATCGGCCCGTCGGGTTGTGGCAAGTCGACGCTGCTGAACCTCGTCGCCGGCCTCGACCGTCCGGACGAGGGCGAGGTGCTGATGGACGACCGGCCGGTCAGGGGTCCCGGGCCGAACCGAGCGCTGCTGTTCCAGGAGCCGGCGCTCTTCCCGTGGATGAGCATCGTCCGCAACGTCGAGTTCGCACTCGAGCTCGGCGGCGCACCGAGGTCCGTCTGGCGTGAGCGGGCGATGCATTGGCTCGGCAAGGTGCACCTGTCGGAGTTCGCGAACGCCCAGCCGCATGAGATCTCGCCCGGCATGCGGCAGCGCGCCGCGCTCGCCCGGGCGCTCGCGTGCCAGCCCGACGTGCTTCTCGCCGACGAGCCGTTCGGCGCGCTCGATGCGCAGTCGCGCGAGGTCCTTCAGCGCGAACTGCAGGACGTGTGGCTCGAGACGAGGAACACGTTCGTGTTCGTGACCCACAACGTGCGGGAGGCGGTGTTCCTCGCCGACCGCGTCGTGCTGATGTCGGCGCGCCCTGGGACGCTCGTCGCCGAGCACCGCATCTCGTCGCCTCGGCCGCGCGACTTCGCGGACGTTCTCCTGACCAAGGTGGGCGTCGATGTCCACGACCACCTGCTGAAGGAGGTGGAGGGGCTTGCCGAAGCTGAAGAGGCTGCTGACACAGATCTGGCCTAGGGTCGCGATCCTCGTCCTGATCGTGCTCGTCTGGTGGGCGGCCTACGAGACCCGGTACTGGGACCCCGTGTTGCTCCCGTCGCCCGCAAGGGTGTGGGAGGTGCTGTGGTCGAACCTCACCGGCGCCGACGGCCTCCTCGCCGTCGCGTACCGGAGCGTCTTCCGGCTGTTCGCCGGACTCACGCTCGCCGTGGCGATCGGTACGCCGGTAGGTCTGTCGATGGCCGCGTGGAAACTGATGCAGCGCAGCGTAGGCAGCCTCATGGTCGGGTTGCAGGCGCTCCCGTCGATCGCGTGGCTGCCGCTCGCGGGCCTCTGGTTGGGGTTCAACGAGAAGGCCGTGTTGTTCGTGGTCGTGATCGGCGCGGTGCCGGCCGTCGCGATCGCCACGGCCGCGAGCGTGCGGCTCGTGCCGCCGAACCTCGTGCGTGCCGGCCGGACGCTCGGCGCGCACGGATGGGAGCTGTACGGCAAGGTCGTGCTGCCGGCCGCGGTGCCCGGCTACATCGCGGGGCTCCAGCTGGCTTGGGCGATCGCGTGGCGCGCTCTGATGGCCGCCGAACTGATCATCACCGGCGCCCGTGGTCTCGGCCACCTGATCGCGCGGGCCGCCGTGCAGCGCGACACCCCCCTCGTGCTCGCGACGATGGTCGTGATCATGCTCGTCGGCATCGGTGTGGACTCACTCTTCTCCGTCGTCGACCGGCGGGTCCGACGGAAGCGCGGGCTGCTCGTGAGCGGGTAGGCTCGGTTCCGGGTCCGCGAGCCGTTCAGGGAGGTACCGATGCGAGGGAACCGCTCGATCCTGTGGGCGCTGCTGCTGATCGGCATCGGCGTCCTCCTCCTGCTCCGCAACTCGGAGGCGATCCCGAAGGACGTGCGGGTGTGGCCGGTCATCGTCCTCGTCATCGGTGCGTGGATGTTGCTCGACCGGCTGATCTTCGGGGGGCCTGTGGGCGGGGGCTTCGTGTGGCCCCTCGTCCTGATCGCGGTCGGTGGCGTGTTCCTGCTGCAGGACCTCGACCGGATCGACGCCGACGTCGCGCTCTGGCCGGTCATCCTCATCGCGGTCGGCCTCGGGGTCGTGCTCTCGGCGATCCCGAGCCGCGGGCGAGGAGTGCAGACGGTGACGGAATCGGTCCCGCTCGGGGGCGCGAGCTCTGCCCGGATCCGGCTCAAGCACGGTGCCGGGAGGCTCTCGGTGCGCGCCATGCTCGACCCGGACCTCCTGCTCCGGGGCACGTTCGGCGGCGGGGTCGCCAAGGACGTGGTTCGCCGGGGCGGCGAGGTCGAGGTCACGCTTCGACAGCGGCCGGCGGCCGGCCTCGACCACGTGTTCCCGTGGAACTGGGGCCACGGGCCCCTCGACTGGTCGGTCGGGCTCTCACGCCGGGTCCCGATGCGCCTCGAAGTCGACGCCGGCGCAAATCGGGCCGACCTCGACCTCTCCGACCTGTCGGTGAGCGACCTCACCGTGAGTACCGGCGCGAGCGAGACGCACCTCACGGTTCCGGCCAAGGGGCGCACCGCCGCGCGCGTGAAAGCCGGCGCAGCGGCCGTGCGGGTCCTGGTACCGGAGCGCACCGCGGCGCGCATCGTCGTGAGGGGCGGGTTGTCCTCCACCAAGGTCGATGAGACGCGGTTCCCGCGCTCGGGAGGCGAGTTCCGTTCGCCGGACTTCGATACCGCCGAGGACCGTATCGACCTCGAGGTGGACGTCGGGGCCGCGAGCGTCGAGGTTCGCTAGCGAGGTCCGGTAGCGAGGTTCGGGCCGGCCACGAGGAAGCCGCGCCCGGGCGGCAGGTGCCGGACGAAGAGGCTGAACGTCGCGGATCCACCCATGCCGCGGCGCAGGGAACTCGCGGCCATGTTGAGTTCGTAGAGGTCCGTGAGTAGCCCACCGACCATAGCGATAGGCTACGCGAACGGTCCGTGCGAGCTGCGGCAGGCCGGGGGTCACGGCGGGCCAGGACGAACGTCCCGGGACCTCCGTGCCGTCCGCCCGATGGGGCCCCTTCGGTGCGCGGCGAGGCTATCGGGGGGAAGGAGCGTGTGATGAGGTACCTCGATCGATCGGCGTTCGCGAGACTCCTGTCGGCGCTCGTTGAATCCGGCTACGACCTCATCGGGCCGACGGTCCGGGACGGCGCGATCGTGCTGGACGGGATCGACGGCGTCGACGACCTGCCGCGCGGCGTCCGGGAGGTCCAGGATCGCGGGACCTACCGCCTCGAGCGGACCGGCGACGAGCGGCTGTTCGACTGGGCCCACGGCCCGGACTCCGGCAAGAGGTTCCTCTTCCGCCCCAGCGAGGTCGTCGGGCGGACGAGGCGTGTCGACCGTGAGGTCGTCGTCGAACCGCCCGGGGACGAGCAGCGGCCGCTCGCGTTCGTCGGGCTCCGTTCCTGCGACCTGCACGCGATCTCGGTGCAGGATCGTGTGTTCCGATTCGGTGAGCCCGCCTACCGGGCGCGCCGCGAGGCTTCCGTGTTCATCAGCTTCCGGACGGGCGACCCGACGTACCGGGTGCGCCGCGAGTCGGCCCTGTTCATCGGCGTGAACTGCGCCGTTCCGGGGGCGACGTGCTTCTGCGCCTCGATGGGGACGGGGCCGCGGTGTACGACCGGCTTCGACCTCGCGCTCACCGAGATCGCAGCCGGCTTCGTCGTGGACGTCGCGACCGTGCGCGGAGAGGGGGTCCTGGCACGCGTGGGGACGCGCGAGCCGACCGCCGACGAGTTGGAGCAGGCTGAGCGCGTCACACGCGATGCCGCGGAGCACATGGGTCGTGAGCTCGACACGTCGGACATGCCGGCGCTGCTGTACCGGAACCGTCATCATCCGCGCTGGAAGGAGGTCGCGGCGCGGTGCCTTGCCTGCGGCAACTGCACGCTCGCGTGCCCCACGTGCTTCTGTCACGATCTCGTCGACGGCGTTAGCGTTTCGGGGGGCGAGACCTCACGCACCCGCGAGTGGGCATCGTGCTTCTCCGAGGAGTACAGCTGGGCCGCCGGCGTCGTCGTGCGGCAGTCGCGCGATGCCCGTTACCGCCAATGGCTGACACACAAGTTCGCATCGTGGATCGACCAGTTCGGAACATCGGGGTGCGTTGGTTGCGGACGGTGCATCACGTGGTGCCCGGTCGGGATCGACGTGACCGAGGAAGTGGCGGCGATCCGCGCCACCGACGGCGAGGTGGAGGTGGTTGCGTCGTGATGGTCGAGCCCGCATCCTTGCGCGACGCGGAGGGCGTACCCTCGCGCATCGCTGTCATCCAACGGATCGTGCCCGAGACGCCGGAGTCGTCGACCTACTGGCTGCGGTTCCGCGGCCGCGACGCGGAGGGATACGCGTTCCTGCCGGGCCAGGTCAACATGCTCTCCGTGTTCGGCGTGGGTGAGGTCCCGATCTCGATCTCGTCGGATCCGAGCCACCCCGACTACCTGGCGCACACGATCCGATTCGTGGGGCGCGTCACGAACGCGTTCCGCCGACTGGGGCCCGGCGCCGAGATCGGCGTGCGCGGGCCCTTCGGCAGGCCCTGGCCGCTGGAGCGGGCGCAGGGCGGGGACCTCGTCGTGATCGCCGGCGGCGTCGGGGTGTGCCCCGTTCGTCCGGCCATCACGCACGCGATGCGGCACCGCGACCGCTACCGCCGCTTGATCCTGCTCCTCGGGGCACGTACCCCTTCGCTCCTTATGTACCGCGAGGATCTCGACCGCTGGGTCGGACAGATGGAACGGCTCGGTGTGGAGGCGCACATCACGGTCGACGAGGGCGAGCCGGGGTGGCTGCACAACGTCGGCGTGGTGACCACGCTGTTCCCGAAAGCACAGCTCGAGGCGGAGCGGGTGACGGCGTTCATCTGCGGCCCCGAGATCATGATGTGGTTCGCGGCCAAGGGCCTCCTCGAGATCGGTGTGCCGCCGGAGCGCGTCTACGTGTCGCTCGAGCGGAACATGCAGTGCGGGATGAGACTCTGCGGCCACTGCCAGTTCGGTCCCTACTTCGTCTGTGCCGACGGTCCGGTGTTCAGATGGGACGAGGTCGGCGACCTGCTGGGGGTGAAGGAACTGTGAGCGATAGCGACAAGCCTCGGGTCGCCGTGTTCAAGATGGCGTCGTGCGACGGTTGCCAGCTGCAGCTACTCGACGCCGAAGACGCGCTGCTCGATATCGCCGGCGCGATCGACATCGCCAACTTCGCCGAGGCCTCATCCAACATGCAGCCGGGTCCCTACGATGTGACCCTGGTCGAGGGGTCGATCTCGACGCCGGAGCAGATCGAGCAGATCGAGGAGATCCGTCGGCAGAGCAAGGTCCTCATCGCGATCGGTGCGTGCGCGACCTCGGGTGGTGTGCAGGCGCTGCGGAACACGAAGGATCTCGGGACGTTCGTTCGGACCGTGTACCCCACGCCGGAGTTCGTGAAGTCGCTCGAGACCTCGACGCCGGTCGCCGACCACGTGCAGGTCGATCTCGAGCTGACCGGGTGTCCGATCGACCGCGGTCAGTTGCTAGCCACGCTGACGGCGCTCCTCGCCGGCGCGATGCCGCGGGTGTCTACCTCTCCGGTCTGTATGGAGTGCAAGCGGCGCGGATACGTGTGCGTGATGGTCGCGAAGGGCGAGCCGTGCCTAGGCCCCGCGACCCGCACCGGCTGCGGCGCCCTCTGCCCCGGCCTGGGCCGGGGCTGCTACGGGTGCTTCGGTCCCTCGCAGCCGCCGAACACCGACGCGCTCGGAGAGCGCTTCGAAAGGCTCGGGCTCACGCCGAGGCAAGCGGCCGACAGGTTCCGGTTCATCACCGGATGGGCGCCGGCGTTCCGCGAGGCCGCGGAGGCGCTCGAGGGCGAAGGCGGCGGGAAGAAGAAGGAGGTGGCGCCCCGATGACGCACCGGACGGTCGAGGTTCCCGTCATCGCCCGGGTCGAGGGCGAGGGCGCGCTGCACCTCAAGGTGAGGGACGAAGATATCCAGGACCTGCGCCTGGAGATCTACGAGCCGCCGCGGTTCTTCGAGGCGTTCCTCGTGGGTCGGCACTTCTCCGAGGTCCCCGACATCGTGCCGCGGATCTGCGGGATCTGCCCGGTCGCGTACCAGATGAGCGCCATCTACGGCCTTGAGCGTTTGTTCGGCGTCGAGGTCCCGGCCGGTACGCACGAGCTGCGACGTCTCCTTTACTGCGGAGAGTGGATCGAGAGCCACGTGCTGCACGTGTTCCTGCTGGCCGCGCCCGACTTCCTCGGGTTGCACGATGCGATCGAGCTGGCGAAAACGCAGCCTGATCTGGTGAAGACGGCGCTCGGCATCAAACGGATCGGCAACGATCTCATGGAGGTCATAGGCGGGCGCGAGATCCACCCTGTCTCCCCCCGAGTCGGCGGGTTCTCGAAGGCGCCGCGCAAGCGTGACCTCGAGCCGTTCCTGCCGCGCCTGGAGTGGGCGCTCGCCCAGATGCCCGGCATCGCGGATCTCGTCGCGACGCTGCCGAAGCCGGAGCTTCCACGCCCGGCGGAGATGGTCGCGCTGGTTCACCCCGACGAGTACGCGATCAACGAGGGCGACCTCGCATCGACGTCCGGTCGGAAGTTCACCGCTGCGAGCTTCGAGGAGGTCTCGCGGGAGGTCCACGTCGAGCACTCGAACGCGCTGCACTCCGTGATGATCGACACCGAGACGCCGTACTTCGTGGGCCCACTCGCGAGGGTGAACCTGAACGCGCGGCGGCTCACGCCGGTGGCGCGCGAGTGCGCCGAGCGTTCCGGGCTGCACGTTCCGGAGAGCGATCCGTTCTTCTCGATGGCGGCGCGCGTCGCCGAGGTGGCGCTCGCGATCGAGGAGTCGATCCGACTGATCAGCGACTACGTGCCGCCGGAGCCGCCGATGGCCGAAGTCGAGCCGCGTGCCGGGCGCGCGACGTGGGTGACCGAGGCACCGCGCGGGATCCTCTACCACCGCTACGACGTAGAGGAGGATGGCACGATCCATGCGGCGAAGCTCGTGCCTCCGACCGCACAGAACCTCCGGCACATGGAGGAGGACCTGCGGACGTTCATCCCCGGTGTCCTCGATCGGTCGGACGAAGAGCTCACCCGCCTGTGCGAGATGGTGGTGCGCAACTACGACCCCTGCATCTCGTGCGCGACCCACTTCCTGCGACTGGACATCGAGCGGACGTGAACCGATGACCCGGGTCCGGGTCATCGGCTGCGGGAACCTGGATGCCGGCGACGACGCCGCTGGGCTCGTAGCCGTGGGCGAGGCGCGTGCCGCGCTCGAGGCGATCCCCGGGGTCGAGGTCGTCGAGGCCGCGATGCCGCTCGCGGTTGTACATCTGCTGGAGGGCGTGGACGGTGCCGTCGTCGTGGACGCCGTGCGCGCGCCGCGCGGCGGCCGCGCCCCGGGCGCGCTCGTGCGCGCCGAGGCCGGACCCGGGGGGCTTCCGGCCGCGCTCCGCTCGTCGCTCTCCTCGCACGGCCTGGGCATCGTTGAGGCGGTCGGGTTGGCTGCGGCGCTCGGCGAGACTCCCCGGGTCGTGTTCCTCGGCATCGAGGCCGCCGAGGTGACCGCGGGTCGCGGTCTCTCACCGGCCGTGCAGGCGGCGATCCCGGTGCTGGCGGGGCAGATCGTTGCGGAGGCCAAGGCACTCGCGGGGACCGTAGGCTCCTGACGCCGATGATGGCAGGGAACGAAAGAGCCCTGAACATGGATGAGACGGAACGACGCTCGGCACGTGAGGAGAGCGTCGTCGCGCGCGAGATCGAGGTGCGCGGCGTCGTGCAGGGCGTCGGGTTCCGGCCGTTCGTGTGGCGGCTCGCCGAGCGGTTCGGCGTGCGTGGCCGGGTCCGCAACCGGAGCGGGGTCGTCGAGATCCACGCGGAGGGCGACGCCGGTGCGCTCGACGCGCTCTGCGCGGCGATCTCGGCTGAGGCGCCGCCGCTCGCCCGGGTGGAGGACGTGCGCTGGACGCCGGCCGAGCCGCGCGGGCTGGCGGGGTTCCAGGTCGACGAGAGCCTCGACGCGCCGGGCGGGGACCGGCTGGTCTCGCCCGACGTCGCAACGTGCAGAGCGTGCCTTGCGGAGCTTCTCGACCCGGTCGACCGGCGCTACCGCTACCCGTTCATCAACTGCACTGACTGCGGACCGCGCTTCACGATCATCGAGGCCCTGCCGTACGACCGCGAGCGCACGTCGATGCGTGCGTTCCCGATGTGCGAGGACTGTGCGCGCGAGTACCGAGACCCCGCCGACCGGCGGTTCCACGCCGAACCCGTCGCGTGTCCGGCGTGCGGGCCGACGCTGGAACTCGTCGACGCGAACGGGAGCCCGGTCGCCGGCGATCGGGTCGAGGAGGCGGCCCGGTTGCTCCGGGCCGGGAAGATCGTTGCGCTGAAGGGCCTCGGCGGCTTCCACGTCGCCTGCGACGCCACCGACGAGGCCGTGGTGGCGGAGCTGCGGCGGCGCAAGCGCCGCCCCGACAAGCCGTTCGCGGTGATGGTTGCGACGCTCGACGGGGCACGCGAGCGGTTCGACCTCTCGCCGGCCGAGGAGAAGCTGCTCGCCTCGCCGAAGGCGCCGATCGTCCTCGTGCGCGACCGCGGGACGCTCGCGCCGTCCGTGGCGCCGGGCCATCGGCGCCAGGGCGCGATGCTGCCCTCAACGCCGCTGCACCACCTGCTGCTCCGCGAGGTCGGCCGCCCACTCGTGATGACGAGCGGGAACCGGAGCGACGAACCGATCTGCATCGAGAACGGCGAGGCCGTGGAACGTCTGGCCGGCATCGCCGATGCGTTCCTCCTCCACGACCGTGGGATCGTCGCGCGCTACGACGACTCGGTCACGCGTGTGTGGCGCGACGCGCCGATCGTGCTGCGGCGCGCGCGGAGCTTCGCGCCGATGCCGCTCGAGCTGCCGGCCGAGGTCGGGCCGATCCTCGGGACCGGCGCCGAGCTGCACGGCGCGTTCTGTCTGGCGAGCGGGAGGCGCGCGTTCCTCTCCCAGCACGTCGGTGATCTCGACACCGACGAGGCGATGGAGGCCTACGCCGACGCGTTGCGGCGCTACCGCTCGGTGTTCGGCCTCGAGCCCGAGGTGGTCGCGCACGACCTGCACCCCGACTTCCTGTCGACGCGCTTCGCGGAGGACGGCGGACTGCCCTCGGTCGCCGTGCAGCACCACCACGCGCACGTGGCAGCGGTGATGGCCGAGCATCGCCTGGAGGGCTCGGTGATCGGCGTCGCGTTCGACGGGTTCGGCCTCGGCGACGACGGCACCGGCTGGGGCGGTGAGTTCCTCGCATGCGACTGGGGTCGCGCGGAGCGGATCGGGCACCTGCGGACCGTCCGTCAGCCCGGCGGCGACGCGGCCGTGCGCCAGCCGTGGCGGATGGCGCTCGCCCACGCTGCCGACGCTGGGTGTCTGGCCGAGGCGCTGCGGCTGCTCGGCGACGAGCCGCAGACCGACGTCGTGCTCGGCCAGATCCGGTCGGGCCTCGCCTCGCCGTTCACGAGCTCGGTCGGTCGGCTGTTCGACGCGGTCGCCGCCCTGACCGGCGTCTGCCGGCGTTCGACGTACGAGGGCGGGCCGGCGATGCTGCTCGAGCAGGCCGCCGAGCCCGGCGAGGGCCGTGGCTACCCGGTTGAGGTCGACCAGCTGGAAGGACGTCTGATCGTCGACACGCGGCCGATCGTGGAGGGGGTAGTGCTCGACCTGCTGCGCGGCGTAGCGGCGCCCGAGGTCGCGGGGCGGTTCCACCGTGCGATGGCCGCGACGATCATGCGCGTGTGCGACCGGGTCCGCGGCTCGACCGGCCTGTCGCGCGTGTGTCTGTCGGGCGGTGTGTTCCAGAACGACCTGCTGCTCAGCGATGCCGCGGCGCGCCTCGAGCGGATCGGCTTCGACGTGTACGTCCCGCGCGAGGTGCCGGTGGGAGACGGTGGCATCGCGCTCGGCCAGGTGCTCGTCGCCCATGCGCGCCTCGAGGGGCAGGCGTAGGCTGACGCCATGGACCGTCGGCAGTTCGAGGAGCTCGCCGCTGAAGCGCTCGACTCTCTCCCGAAGTGGGTGATCGACCGCCTTGAGAACGTCGAGGTGATCGTCGAGGACCGCCCACCGAGGGGCGAGCCGAACCTGCTCGGCCGCTACCACGGCGTCCCGCTCACGGAACGGGGCGAGTTCTACTCGGGGCCGGTCCTGCCCGACACGATCACGCTGTACCGGAGCACGATCGAAGGAGTGGCCCGACGGGACCGGCTCGATCCGCACGAGGTGGTCGCGCGCACCGTTGAGCACGAGGTCGCGCACCACTTCGGCATCTCGGACGACCGCCTGCGCGAGCTGGACGCGTACTGATCGCGATGGCCGACGAACTCGACAAGCAGATGATGCGCATCGCCATCCAGGAGGCGAAGAGCGCATCGGCCTGGGGCGACGTGCCCGTCGGCGCCGTGGTGGCGCAGGGGGACAGGGTGCTCGGCCGGGCCGGGAACGCCCGCGAGCGGAAGCAGGACCCGACCGCGCACGCGGAGATCCTCGCGATCCGCGCGGCGGCCAACCAGCTGCAGACGTGGCGCCTCGAGGGTTGCACGATGTACGTGACGCTCGAACCGTGCGCGATGTGCGCGGGCGCGCTCGTGCTCGGGCGGCTGCAACGGCTCGTCTACGGCGCGCCCGATCCGAAGGCCGGGTTCGTCGGCTCGCTCGGCGACCTCGTCCGCGATGCACGGCTGAACCACGAGGTCGAGGTCGAGTCGGGGGTGCTCGAGTTCGACTGCGGCGAACTTCTCCGCCTGTTCTTCCGCGAGCACCGTTAGCAGCAGCGCTCCGCGTTCGCGCCGGAGAACGGCGGACCGAACGGACCCGTGTGGGGGCGGGCCCGGTCATATGCTGCGGAGATGAGGCGGGCGGTCCTATTGCTCGTGCTCTTCACCGCCTGCGCGAGCCCCTCTTCCGGAGACGGCGCCCGGCAGGGCGGGAGCTTCGACACACCGTCCCCCGGCCCGCTCGCGACCGTCCGACTGCTCTTCGCCGGCGACGTGATGCTGGGCCGCGGTGTGGCGTCGATCGCGGCAGCGGATCCGCTCGGGCTGTTCGAGGACGTCCGGCTCGTCCTCTCGTCCGCCGACGTCGCCGTCGCGAACCTCGAGTCGCCGCTCACGCTGCGCGCACACACATCGGCGAACCCGAACGCGCTGGAGGCCGACCCGTCGACCGCGGCGCTGCTCGCGGCCGCTGGATTCGACGCGATGGCGGTGGCGAACAACCACGCCGGGGACGCCGGGCCTGGTTCGGTGGTCGACACGATCGGGGCGCTGCGTTCGGTCGGGGTGCGTGCGGTCGGGGGAGGCGAGGGTGCGGATGAGGCTTTCGCGCCGGTGATCCTGCAGCGGGGCGGCCTGCGGGTCGCGCTGTTCGCGTTCGATGCCACCGGGAGCGCCCTACGGGCGGGCGCCGGCCCCGGCGTCGCTTGGACGGACGCAGCACGGGTTGGCGACGCGATAGCGGCCGTGCGGGCCTCCGCCGACCTCGTGGTGGTCGGCCTGCACGCAGGAGCCGAGTACCACCGCGGGCGCGATCCGTTCACGGCGAGGCTCGCGCGGTCGTTCGCGGCGATGGGCGCCGACGTCGTATGGGTCTCCGGGCCGCACGTCATCCGACCGACGTTCGTGGCGGATCCCGACGGCGATGGGCGTCCAACCGTCGTGGGGACGAGCCTCGGGAACCTCCTGTTCGACCAGTCGTTCCCGGGGACCCGGCGGGGCGGGGTGCTCGAGGTGCTCGCGAGCGCCGAGGGCGCGATCGCCTACCGCGTCGGAACGGCCGAGCACCTCGACGGTCGCGTCCACTTCCGCGGCTGGCGGCCGCCGAAGGGCGACGCGGTCGCCCTCGACGATGCGTGGTGGTCGCCCGTGCGCGACCTCCCGGCCGGCGACGCCCGGACGCCGAGGCGGCTACCGTCGCTCCCGGAGGGGTCGGTCGTGGCCGACGCCTCGATCGGCGACGTGACGGCCGACGGTGACGACGAGGTCGTCGTCGCGTTCCGCCGCCCGTTCCGGTGGACGCGGGAGAAGCTCTCGATGCCCGGGTGGCAGTGGGCCGATGCGTCGGGCAACGCCGCGCACCTCGGTATGTGGCGCGCGGCCGACCTGCGTCCTGTGTGGGTCGCCGGCACGCTTGTGCGGCCGGTGTCGGCCGTGGCCGCCTGCGACGGCGCGCTCGCCGTCGCCTTCTCCTCCTTGGACGATCCCGCCGCCGTCGCGAGCTCCGCGTGGGTGTGGCGGGGGTTCGGCTTCGTCCCTCTCGAGGAACTCACGGGACCGGGCGTCCCGGCCTGCGCCGATGTGGACGGCGACGGCCGGCTCGACCCGGTGATCGGAGAAAGGAGCTCGTCATGATCCGCCGTCTGGCTGTCGCCGTGACCCTGCTCACGCTCGTCGCTGCCGGCTGCACGAAGGGGGAACCTTCGCCGTCGCCGAGGGCCACCACACCGACGTCCCGGAGCCCGATCGTCTCGCCGACCCCGCCCGAGGGCGGCGGGCTCGCGATGCCGGGTTCGACGTTCGCGTTCGGAACCCTGGCGTTCGTGCCGCTGCTCCAGAACCAGCCAGCCTACGCGGGCCCGGCGACCCCGCACTCGCTCGACGGCGTCTACATCGTCTCGGCCCTCGATCACGCGCTCACACCTGAAGTGGAGGCCGCGCTCGAGAAGCAGGGCTTTGCGATCGTCCCCGCCGACTACGCGCTGTTCCACTTCGCGTACGAGCAGGCACCGGTCGAGGGCTATCCCGTCTTCGTTACGACCGACGCCGCGTACCACTCCTGGCACCTCGCGTTCGACAAGATCCTGCGGAGCCTCGAGCAGGAGACGCTCCTGCCGAAGCTCGAGCAGCTCGTCACCGGTGCCCTAGCGGCCGCGCGGCAGCAGGCCGCGGGCCTGAAGGGCAGCAAGCTCTCAGGGGACGCCGACAAGGTCGTGCAGCTCTACGAGGTGGCCGCGACCGAGCTCGGCCTCGACGCCGGGGAGCTCGGACCGCTCGCGCGGCGGGAGATTGACCTGATCGCGGACCACGCCGGTCCGGAGAAGTCGCCGATCACCGGCGCCCAGGTCGACTACAGCCTGTTCGTGCCGCGCGGCCACTACACCCGGAACGAGGACCTCACGCGGTTCTTCCTCGCGATGTCGGTGCTCGGCCAGTCGGCGTTCTGCATGCCGGGTACGTTGAACTGCTCCGGGGTCGACTCGCTCCGCCTCGGCATCCTCGCCTCGCGCGTGATCGCGAGCGACCCGGCTCGGACGCAGCTGTGGCGCGACATCTACGAGCCGACGGCGTTCCTGGTGGGCGCGGCCGACGACTACACGCCCTTCGAGGTGGGCGAGGCGGCCGGTGGCCTGTCCGACCTGAAGGCGCTGGCGAGCGACGCGGCCGTCGCGGAGATCGGTAAGAAGCTCGCAGCGATGCGGCCCGTGCGGATCGATCCGGAGAAAGCCTCCGTGCGCCTGATGGGTGTTCGGTTCGTGATCGACTCGTGGGTGCTCGACCAGATGATCTACCCGAACGTCGGCACCGAGGAGGACCCGCGGCTGCTGCCCTCGCCGCTCGACCTCGCTGCGGCGTTCGGCTCGGAGTTCGCCTATGACATCCAGCGGGATGCGGGTCAGACGAAGTACGAGAACTACGACTCGCAGCTCGACAAGATGCGCTCGGCGATCGCCGCGCGTCCCCGGGAGGACTGGGGGTCGACGGCCTACGACGCATGGCTCTACGCGCTCGAGCCGATGTGGCTCCCGCACGGGAAGGCCTTCCCGGACTTCATGCGGACCGACGCCTGGACCGCGAAGGACCAACAGACGGGGTTCGGCTCGTACGCCGAGCTCAAGCACGACACGATCCTGTTCGCGAAGCAGGCCGTCGCCGAGGGTGAAACGCCGATCGCGCCGAAGATGCCGAGGAACTGGGTTGAGCCCGATCCTGTCGCCTACGAGCGGCTGGTTGCTGTTGCCGGTCTCGTGGAGCAGGGGCTCGCCGACCGGGGGCTCCTCACGCGAGAGAACGAGAGGATCCTGAAGGAGGTGGGCGACCTGTTCACGTTCCTCGGGCAGATCGCTGCGGACGAGCTCGCCGGCAAGCCGATCTCAGACGGCGACAACCAGCGCCTGTGGTGGATCGGCGGCGAACTCTCCAACATCTGGTGGCTGACCTCGGACGTCGCGAACGGTGGGGCCTCGGCGCAGGACAAGGAGGCCGCGATCATCGCCGATATCGCGCGCGGCGGGGACCAGGTCGTCGAGATCGGCACCGGCCAGATCGACCGGATCTTCGTGCTCGTCCCCGACGACGAGGGCAACTTCCAGGTCGCCGTGGGCGGCGTGTACTCCTACTACGAGTTCCTGCAGCCTATGGCGAACCGCCTGACCGACGAGGCCTGGCGCGAGATGCTCCGCACGGGCGACGCGCCCGAGCGCCCGTCGTGGGAGGTGCTGGCGGGGTGGCGAGGCGGGCCCGCATGCACCGCTTGCTAGACTCGCGCGCGGAGGCGTGCCGGAGCGGACGAACGGGACCGCCTCGAAAGCGGTTAGGGGCCTAAACCGCCCCTCGCGTGTTCGAATCACGCCGCCTCCGCGCTCGACGTGGGGCGGGCCGTACGCCCGCCCCACACGCATCTCCGGGACCCTTACCAGCGTTTGCGTAGAATCGGCCCGGTGGCCTGCCCGAGCGGACGAAGGGGCACGCCTGGAGAGCGTGTAGGGGGCAACCCCTCGCGGGTTCGAATCCCGCGGCCACCGCCGGGGCGGGCTCAGGGCTCCTTCGCGTAGTGGGCGTACGAGCGCGTCACGTGCATTCCCACGCGCTCATACAGGCCGAGTGCTCCGGTGCGCGAGTCGGTGGACAGCTGCGCACGCCTCGCGCCGCGGTCGAGGAAGACGACGAACGCGTGCTGCAGAAGTGCCCGGGCCAGGCCGCGGCCGCGGTGAGAGCGCCGCACCGCGAGCTGGCCCACCCATCCAGCATCGGGGTAGATGCCGAGGAAGGCGGCGCCGACGGCCTCGCCGCCGTCGACGACGAGCGGCATCTGCCAGGGCTCGAAGTCCTCGCGGTGGATCGTGGTCGCCGCCCAGTCCTCGAACGGCCACGGATCGTGGTAGGGCCACTCCTCGAAGGCCGTCTCGATCATCTCGTGGACCTCGTGGTCATCCCGTCCGAGGGCGAAGTCGCGGATCGCCAGCCCGCCGGGGAGGGTGGGCTCCGGCGGCCGCTCGCGGAGACCGACCTCCAAGACCCAGGAGGTCCACAGTCTCGCGTACCCGCGGCCCGTGAGCAGCTCGACCGCCGAGCGGTCCTCGTCGGGGACCGTCTGCCCTAGCAGCTTCGATCCCACCGCGCGGGCGCGCTCCTCCGTCCACGCGAGAAGTGCGGTTCCGATCCCGCGCCCGCGCGCGCCGGGGTACACGTTCACTTCGGCGCGCCGGCCGTGGAGGACCTCGGCCTCGGCGACCGGGCGGTCGCCCTCGAACACCAGCAGGCTGTCAACGGCGAGGTCGAAGCTCGGCTGGCGCCAGTAGGCCTCGACTTCAGAGCGGTCGGTCTCGGTCTCGCCGTGGACCGCCAGCTCGCACGCCGCGACGAGACGCGTCACCGCCGCGGCGTCGTCGAGGGTCGCCGGGCGGGCGGCTAGGCCCTCCGGCAGGCCGATCACGCCGGGAGCCATCCGGGGCACCGCTCGGGCCCGATGGGTCCGGGCAGCTCGCGCAGCTCCTCGAGTGCCGCCCGCACGTCGTCGAACGTCTCCCACGGCAGGAACGGCACGCCGTCCCGCTCACAGAGTGTCACCAGGTGATCCTTCGCGAACACGACGTCGGAGTACAGAGCGCCGTAGCGGTCGGACTGCCCCTCACCGACGAACGCCACCGCGCCGTGGCGCTCACGAGCGCGTTGCGCGGCAAGCATCTTGCACGTTCCGCAGCCCACGCACTCCGGGTGGCCGTTCGGGTGGCGTAGCCGCGGCCGGCCGTCGTCGAAGACGAGCTCGTTCGTCACGACCTCGAGGTGACCGAGTCCCGCCGCCTCGAGCATCGGCCGGATGTAGAAGGCGAACCCGTCGGAGACGAGCGTGGGCGGCAGCCCTCGCTCCTCGGCCCACGCGACGAACGGCCGGAAGGTCGGGTCGAGCGGGCAGTGCTCGATCGCGAACGCGAGCATCTCCTCGCGGGTGCCCCGCAGCATCGCGGACTCGTGCCTCACGGCCTCCCGGATCCCCATCTCGCCGCGGTCGACGAGGTCGTCGTACAACGGCCACGACGGGTCGCCGAACTCCCCCAGCAGGGCTTCGGTCACGTCGGCGAGGCACGCCGTGCCGTCGAAGTCCACGAGCAACGCGCCGATCGCGACCATACGGGCAGGGTACCGGAGAACCCCGCCGGACCCCCGTGGGGCTAGGCTGGCGCGATGAGAGCGCGTCGTCGGCGGAAGGCGAGCGCATCGAAGAAGGGCCGGGCGGTCACGCCGGCCGACCGCGTGCGCGCCGGGTTGATCGCGGCATGGCGGGACCGCATCCGCCACATCGAGGGTCACGTCCTCGTCGAGATGAACGGGCTCCTGCTCGCGCTCACGAACCTGCCCGACGACGAGCTGAACGTCGCGCTCGTCGCGCGAAAGCCCGACGACCCACTCGAGGCGCTCGCGATCGCCGAGCAATGGTTCAGGTGGCGTGGGCACCGGTTCGGGATCGAGATCGAACTGGGGCACCACCCGGACGTGGACCACGCCGTGGCGATGCTCGGCCTGGACGTGGCGGCGGAGCGCCCGGGGATGGCCGTGGCCGTCGCTGACGTCGAGCCTCCGCAGATCCCCGACGGGGTCGAGATCCGGCGGGTGCATACGCCGGAGGACCTGCACGCCGCCGTTGTGGTGAACGTCGGGTCCTTCGGCATGCTCCCCGAGGTCGCGGAGCGGTTCCTGGGGCCGAGGGTGCTGTCCGTCCCACGGACGCGGCTCTACATCGCGCTGCTGGATGGCGAGTCCGTTGGGTGCGCGTCGACGGACCTGCACGAGGGCGCGGTCGGCGTGTTCGGGGTCGGCACCCTGCCGCGCGCCCGCCGTCGCGGGATCGGGACGGCGATCACGGCGTTCGCTCTGGACGACCTGCGGAGGAGAGCCGACCTCGCCTGGCTCCACCCGACCGAGATGGGGCGCTCGATGTACGAGGCGATGGGGTTCCGCCCGGTCTCGGAGTGGGCCGTCTTCGCCCGCGTTGACCCGTTCGCCTGAGCGGGGAACGCCGACGCTCGGAGGTGAGCTACCGGCTCAGGCGCGCGAGCGCGCGGCCCGGCGCTCGATGAAGCGGACGAACGCGCGAGTGGGCGACCCGGTCGCGCCCTCGGGCCACAGGTCGGTCTCGTGCTCGGCCCAGGCCGAGCTGCCGGTGTCGAGGTGCAACCAGGGCGTGTCACCGACGAAGTCGCGCAGGAACAGCCCGGCCATGATCGAGCTGTCGATGCCGTGGTCGCCCACGTTCTTCACGTCGGCCAGGGCCGAGTCGATCAGCTTGCGGTAGGGGGTCCAGAGCGGCAGCTCCCAACCGGGCTCGCCCGCCTCGGCGCCCGCCTCGAGGAGCTCGCCTGCCAGCGCCCGGTCGGTGCTCATCACGGCCCACACGTCGCCGCCGAGGCCGGCGGCGTCGGTGAGCGTCGCGCTGTCGAGGATGACCGCGGGATCCTTCTCCGAGAGGTAGGCGAGGACGTCGGCGAGAAGCACGCGGCCCTCGGCGTCCGTATCGAGCACCTCCGACGTGCGTCCTCCGCGGTGGCGGAGGACGTCGCCCGGATGGGTCGCCGCTCCTCCGGGCATGTTCTCGGCGAGCGGGACGGCCGCGATCACGTTCGCCCGCAGCTGCATCGCCGCCACCGCCCGCATCGTCGCGAAGGCTGCGGCGGCGCCGGCCATATCGGACTTCATGTAGCCGATCTCCGTCTCCCGCCGCTTGAGGTTCAATCCCCCCGAGTCGAACGTGACGCCCTTGCCCGTGATCGCGATCGGCCTCCCGCGGCCGCCGCCCGCGTACGCGAGCTCGACCATGCGCGGCCCGTGGGCGCTTCCCCCGCCGACGCCGAGGACGCCGCCGAACCCGCCCTTCTCCAGGTCCGCCTTCGTCCACACGCGACACTCGAGCCCCGCCGCGGCGGCCATGCGACGCGCCTCCTCGGCGAGTGCCTCGGGCGTCGCGTCGATAGCGGGGGTGTTCACCAGGTCTCGGGCCCAGTTCGTCGCGTCACCCGTGACCTCGCCGCGCTGGAGACCCTTCCGTGCGACCGCGCTCGCCCGCCCGGCGACGAGGGCGCGCACGAGCCGCGTACGCGGCCGTTCGTCGGCCGGCACGTTGCGGTAACGGTCGAAGCGGTAGGCGCCGAGGAGGAACCCCTCGACGAAGGCCCGTGCGGACGCCTCAGGGGAGGGTCCGAGCTGCGGCAGCGTGCTCGCGACGACGCCGTACGGACCGGCCTTCGCGCCGGCCCGCGTCGAGGCCTGACGCACCTCGTTGACGCCCGCCGATGCCTCCGGACCTGTACCCACGAACAGGATCATGCGGGCCGCGGCGCCCATGCCGGGGACGAGGAGCGTGTCACCGGCCTTGCCCTTGATCGCGTTCCGTCGCAGCACCTCCACGAGATCGGCGCCGAGCGCGCGGCCGAGCTCAGCGCCGCCGGGGCCGGGCTTCGGTCCTTCGAACACCGGCAGGACGAGGAGGTCGGCCTCGACCTCGGCGGCGGAAGCGGTCGTGGCCTCGAAGCGGATGGGCTCAGGCACCGGCGAGCTCCCGCCACGCGCGGATCGCCGTCTCCACATCGTCGGCCGAGACGTCCTGGTGGGTCACGAAGCGGACCCTACTAGCGACGACGTTCGCCAGCACGCCGAGCTCGGCCAGGCGTGCGGCCGCTGCGTTCGCGTCGAGCCCGAGCGGCGCCGGGTCGACGAACAGCATGTTGGTGCGCACCCGGGAGAGGTCGATCGCGTCCGGCGTGGCCTCCGCGATGCCCTCGGCGAGGCGCCGCGCGTGCTCGTGGTCCTCGTGCAGGCGCTTCGGGCTCTCCTCGAGGGCCACGAGGCCGGCGGCCGCCGTGATCCCCGCCTGCCGCCACGAGATGCCGAAGAGGATCTTGTTCCGGCGCGCCTCCTCGATGAAGTCGGCCGGTCCGCAGAGCATCGAGCCGATCGGCACTCCGAGTCCCTTCGACAGGCAGAACATCAGCGCGTCGGCCTCGGCGGCGTACTCGGCGACCGGCGTCCCGGTCGCGACGCTCGCGTTGAACACCCGGGAGGCGTCCATGTAGAGGGGCAGTCCCGCACCAGCCGCCACCTTTCGCACCGCACGCAGGTCGTCGATCGACCACGGGGTGCCGCCGCCGACCTGGTGGGTGTTCTCCACCCACACGACGTCGACCACCTGCCCGCGGTCGGGGTCGGGCTCGAGGGCCTCGACCACTCCCTCCGGCGTCACGATGCCGTCGGCGCTCGGGATCTGCCGGAACGCGATGCCGGACAGGAGCGCCGAGGTCGCGACCTCGATCGTCGCGACGTGCGAGTCCTCCGCGCACGCGACGAAGTGCCCCGGCCGCACGAGGATGTGGAGCGCTACCTGGTTGCACATCGTGCCGGTGACGAGGTAGATCGCCGCCTCCTTGCCGGTGAGCTCGGCGGCGCGCTCCTGCAGGCGGTTGACGGTGGGGTCGTCGTCGTACTCGGCGTCGCCGACCTCGGCCTCGGCCATCGCCCGCCGCATGGCCGGAGTGGGTCTCGTGACGGTGTCGGAACGGAGGTCGACGGGCATGGGCTCCCATTCTGGCGTATCGAGGCCGCGCCTGCGCGCCGTCCCTGCCTTGCGCCGGAGGGGTCCGGCGAGGGAGGATTGGCGGACCCGGAGACCGAGGGACCGATGCTCGCGCGAGTGCTCGGCTCCGATCAGAGCACAGGAGGCTCGAGATGAAGAAGCGGGTGTTGATCGCCGTGGTCCTCGTCATGGTCGCGACCGCCTGCGGTGGCGGAGGCGGCGGTGGTGGCACCGCCGGCCCGTCGGGGCCGGTGAAGGAGGGCGGTTTCCTGCGGCTGGCCGCGTTCGACTTCATCGACGCGATGAACCCGTATGTCGGCCAGAACGACGACGCCTACGCCGCCTGGCAGTACATCTACCCGTACCTGGTGCAGTTCGAGTCGGAGACGCTCGACTACGGTCCGGACTTCGCCACGAGTTGGGAGCACTCGAAGGATGGCCTGACCTGGACCTTCCACACCGTCCCGAACGTGAAGTGGTCCGATGGGGAGCCGCTCACCGCCGAGGACGTGGCGTTCACCTACAACATGGACATCAAGTTCCAGGACGGACCGACGGCAGGGAGCGCCGGCTCGATCGCCAGTCTCATCAAGGTCGAGGCGACCGACGCCAACACGGCGGTGTTCCACTACTCGCGGCCGGTGCCGATGGTGCTCGCCAACGTCCAGCAGAACACGATCCTCCCCGAGCACGTGTGGGCGAAGTACGCAACCGGCGACGGCAAGGCGATCAAGACCTTCCCGAACCTGCCCGAGGAGGGGAAGCCGGTGGTCTCCGGCGGGCCGTTCATGATCACCGAGTTCAAGCCCGATGAGCTCGCGATCTTCGAGAAGAACCCGAACTACTACGGCACGCCGGCGCACATCGACGGGTTCGGGCTCCAGTTCTTCTCGAACGAGGACGCGGAGATCACGGCACTCAAGACGGGCGAGATCGACGCGATCGAGAGCGTGCCGGTGACCGCGGTGCAGACGCTGCAGGACGCCGGTATGGAGGTGTACACGGGTCCGGCCCTCACGGAGCGTGACTTCATCATCAACTCGAACCCGAAGAAGACGGTCAACCGCGAGCTGCTGAACCCGCTGGTGAAGGAGGCCCTCGAGTACGCGACCGACCGGGAGACGATCGTTCAGACGGCGTGGCTCGGCTACGCGACGCCGGCCACGACGGTGGTGCCGCCGGCGACCGGCAAGTGGCACGACGCGTCGATCCAGGCGCTGCCGTTCGATCTCGACAAGGCGAACGAGCTGCTCGATCAGGCCGGCTACGCGATGGGCTCCGACGGTATCCGGATCGGCGAGGACGGCCCCATGGCGTACGACGTGCTGTTCCCCGGCAGCGAACGCGGCGCAGGCGACCGTGCGTTCCAGATCATCCAGGGCGACTTCCTGAAGATCGGCGTGAAGCTCACCGTGCGCCCGATGGGGGGCGGCGCCGTGTTCACGGAGATGACGAAGGACGACTACACGACCTTCGACCTCGCGATGTGGAACTGGACACCGCCGATCGACCCGGACTTCGTCCTCTCGGTGCTGACGTGTGGTCAGTTCGGGTCGTGGAGCGACAGCGGCTACTGCAACCCGAAGTACGACGAGCTCTACAAGGCGCAGGGAGCCGAGATGGATCCGCAGAAGCGCCTGGAGATCGTCTACGAGATGCAGAAGATGGTCTACGACGACCGCCCGTACATAATGCTCACGTACGGGACGACGATCGACGCTTGGAGCCCCAAGTGGGCCGGCTTCGTCCAGTCGGTGCAGGGTCTGTTCCCGTTCCTGTCGAAGGAGAGCCTGACCCAGGTGCACCAGGTGTAGACGGCCGGGGCGGGGGAGCAGGACACGAACGATGCGCGGCGCCGACTACATCATCAAGCGCACCGTCTTCGCGATCGTCACCGTCTTCGTTGCCATCACCCTGAACTTCGTGCTATTCCGGCTGCTGCCGGGAAGTGCCGTCGCCGACCTCGCGCGCGTGCCCCGCGCGACCCCAGAGCTGAAGGCCGCGCTCACCAAGGAGTTCGGTCTCGACAAGCCGCTCTTGGTTCAGTACGTGCTCTACCTCAGGCAGCTCACCCATCTGAACATGGGCGTCTCGTTCGCGAACCAGCAACCGGTCTGGAACAACCTTCGGACGGCGCTCGGGAACACGATCCCGATGGTGACTGTGGGCACGGCGTTCGCGATCGTGATGGGGATCTTCAGCGGGGTCTTCTCGGCGTGGCGACGCGGGACGGTGCTCGACCAGATCAGCACGAACTCGGCGATCGCGTTCTACGCCGTGCCGACCCAGTGGCTCGGGCTGATGCTGATCATCCTGTTCGCGGGCCTGCTGCCGAGCTACGGCATGACGAGCATCTACCTGGTCCACCCGGGCTTCTGGCAGCACACGAAGGACGTGATCGTGCACATGCTGCTCCCGTCGCTGACGCTCGCCCTCACGCTCTACGGCGAGTACACGCTGATCGTGCGTTCGGCGATGCTGGAGACGCTGGGCGAGGATTACGTCCTGACCGCGCGCGCGAAGGGGCTGACCGCCTGGGACATCGTGCGCAAGCACGCGTTCCGCAACGCGATGCTGCCGACCGTGACGCTCGTCGCGCTGTCGCTCGGCTACATCGTGGCCGGAGCCATCCTCATCGAGACGGTGTTCTCGTGGCCGGGCATCGGCCGTGCCGTGTACGACTCGGTGCTCAACAACGACTACCCGATGCTCCAAGGAGCCTTCCTGATCCTCACGCTCTCGGTCGTGTTCTTCAACTTCGTGGCCGACCTTCTGTACTTCAAGCTCGACCCGAGGATCACCGAATGAGCGTCGCGTTGCGTGAACCCGGTCTCGCGGAGGTGCCGAAGCGGACGCCGAGGGGCTGGCTCTGGCAGCTCATCCGGGAGCGGCCGTCGGCGGCCGTCGGCGCCGCGCTGCTCGGGATCTTCGTCCTGATCGCGTTGTTGGCGCCGTGGCTCGAACCGTACGGCGTCCGCGAGCAGGTGGGCCCGGTGTTCGCTCCTCCGTCGCCCCAGCACTGGCTGGGCCTCGACGACGGCGGCGTCGACATGGTGAGCCTGCTGATCGAGGGCACGCGGGTCTCGCTCACCGTCGGGTTCGCCGCCGCGCTGGTCGCGACGGTCATCGGCGGGAGCATCGGGATCCTCGCCGGCTACTTCGGCGGGCCCACCGACATGGCGCTCATGCGGTTCACCGACTACTTCCTGGTCATCCCGGACGTCCCGTTGATGATCGTCGTGGCCGCGATCTGGGGGCCGAGCCTGTTCCACATCATCGTCGTGATCGGCATCCTGCTCTGGACCGGGACCGCGCGGATCGTCCGGGCGCAGGTGAAGAGCATTCGCGAACGTGCGTACGTGAAGCGGGCCCGCTCGCTCGGCGCCGGTCACACGCGGCTGATCGCCCGGCACGTGCTGCCGCAGGTGGCGCCGCTCCTGATCGCGAACGTCGTCCTCACGATCGCGGTGGCGATCTTCGACGAGACCGCGCTCGCGTTCCTCGGTCTCGGCGACCCGACGAACGTATCGTGGGGCACGATCATCGAGCACGCGTTCCTGCGCACGGCGGTCAGCCGGGGAGCGTGGTGGGCCATCGTCCCGCCGGGGATCTGCGTGGCGCTCGTGATCATGGCGTGCTACCTGCTCGGGCAGGCGATCGAGGACGCACTCAACCCGCGCCTTAAGGTCTCGTACCTGTCGGTGAAGGGCTTCCGTCTGCGGCCGCTCGTCGGGCGGGGGCCCTCGGCGCTGTGAGCCCTCAGCTCGCCGTCCGGGACCTCCACGTCTGGTTCGACCTGCCGCACGGCGGCGAGCTCCACGCGGTGCAGGGCGTGAGCTTCGACCTCGAGGGCGGCGACCGGATGGGTCTCGTCGGCGAGTCGGGGTGTGGCAAGACCACCGTCATACTCGCGCTGATGGGGCTGCTGCCGCCGAGCGCGTCGGTCGCCGGCAGCGTGCTGCTCGACGGCGAGGACATCCTAGCCGGGGGGGAGGACAGCGTCCGCCCGCACCGGTGGGTCGACACGGCGATGGTGTTCCAGGGCGCGATGAACGCCCTCAACCCCGTGAAGACCGTCGGCGCCCAGATCGTGGAGCCGATGGAGTTGCACGGGTTCGCCTCAGGCGAGGAAGCGGAGCGCCGCGCCGGCGAGCTGCTCGAGATGGTCGGGATCGACGCCGAGGCGGCCGCGCGGTACCCGCACGAGTTCTCCGGCGGGATGCGCCAGCGCGCGGCTATCGCGATGGCGCTCGCGTGCGAGCCGAGGATCCTGTTCGCCGACGAGCCGACCACCGCGCTCGACGTGATGGTGCAGGCACAGATCCTCGAGCTGCTCGTCGGGCTCACGAGGGAGCTCGGGCTCACGCTGTTCCTCGTCACGCACGACCTGCCGGTCGTCGCTCAGGTGTGCGAGCGCGCCGCGGTGATGTACGCGGGCGAGATCGTGGAGTCGGGACCGCTCGATGAGCTGTTCCACGAGCCGCGGCACCCCTACACGCGGCTGCTGTTCGCCGCGACGCCGGACCTCTACGGCGAGGAGCAAGTCCTGTCGATCCCCGGGGTACCGCCCCGGCTGGACATGGACATCGTCGGCTGCCCGTTCCGCGAGCGGTGTGACAGCGCCTTCGACCGGTGCGTGGCCGAGCGCCCGGTGCTGCAAGACGTCGGAGCGGATCACCGCGCGGCGTGCCACCTGAACGAGCGGACGGTGCCGGTGTGAGCGACGACGCGTCGCTGCTCGAGGTCCGCGAGCTGGTCGTGACCTACCCGATCCGCCGCGGGATCGTCGGCACGATCCGCCGACGCCCCAAGCGGTTCGTCCACGCGGTGGACGGCATCTCGCTCACGGTGCGCAAGGGGGAGATGCTCGCTCTCGTGGGTGAGTCGGGCTGTGGGAAGACGACGACCGCGCAGGCGGTCCTCGGGATGGTCGAACCGGTCTCGGGGTCGATCCGATTCGACGGGCAGGAGATCACGGCGCTCGACTCGCGGGCGATGCGGCCGATCCGGCGGCGGATGCAGCTCGTCTACCAGGACCCCTACGAGTCCCTCGATCCGCGGTTCCGGGTGCGGAAGACCGTCGAGGAGCCCATGGTGATCCACCGCCTGGGCGGCTCGAAGCGCGAACGCGAGAGGCTGATGTTCGATGCCCTCCGGCGGGCCGAGCTCTCACCTCCCGAGCTGTTCGTCGACCGCTACCCGCACGAGCTCTCCGGAGGCCAGCGGCAGCGGGCTGCGATCGCGGCGAGCCTCGTGCTCGACCCTGAGTTGCTCGTGGCCGACGAGCCGGTCTCGATGCTCGACGTCTCGGTGCGGGCCGGCGTCCTCTCGCTGATCGACGGGTTGCGCCGACACGCGGACGTCGGCGTGCTGATGATCACGCACGACCTCTCGACGGCCGCGCACTTCGCCGACCGGATCGCGGTGATGTACCTCGGCCGGATCGTGGAGGAGGGTCCCGCGCGCGAGGTCGTGCGCGACCCGCAGCACCCGTACACGAAGGCGCTGCTGTCCGTCGTGCCGAAACGCGATCCGCGCGATCGCACCACGCCGCAGATCCTCAAGGGTGAGACGCCGAACCCGATCGACGTGCCGCCGGGGTGCCGCTTCCATCCGCGGTGCCCGGTGGCGGAAGACCGGTGCCGGACGACCGACCCGGAGCTACGACCGATCGTGGGGTCATCCGACCACTGCGCTGCATGCGTCCTGGTGGCTGCACCGTCGCCCTGAACCCGACCCGGCGGGGCTGTCGGGGAGGGGACGTATACTCGGCCACGGTGACCGTGCTAGGCGGGGAGCTAGCGGTGCCCTGTATCCGCGATCCGCTTCAGCGGGGCTGAATCCCCGCCCGCGGCCCGGTGGGTCCGAGGCAGCTCCCGGTGCGGAGCGTCGATGGTCGGGTCCCACGCGACACCAACCTGCGAACCCCGTCAGATCCGGAAGGAAGCAGCGGTAAGCGGGCCCTGGTGGGTGCCGTGGGGACGCCTGGCCGGAGCCACCGGCCGGTGACGCGCTCGGGTCCGCCTGGGTCAACGGCGGGTGCACGGTCACCCTTATGATTCCCGCGCGTCCTTCTCCGCAGCGGGAAGGCGAGCGAGGGGAACACGTGGCCGAAGAGAAGCCGTACCGGTCCCTCTACCGGAAGTACCGTCCGCAGGGACCCCGGGAGGTGCTCGGCCAGGAGCACGTGATCCGTGCCCTGATGGGCGCTGTCCGCGAGAGCCGTCTCGCCCACGCGTTCCTGTTCTGCGGGCCGCGGGGGACCGGCAAGACCTCGACCGCCCGGATCCTCGCGAAGATGGTGAACTGCGAGAACGGCCCGACGCCCGAGCCCTGTGGGGTCTGCGAGCAGTGCGTCCGGATCCGCGAGAGCCAGCACCTCGACGTCGTCGAGATCGACGCGGCCTCGCACGGAGGCGTCGACGACGCGCGCGACCTCCGCGAGAAGGCGTCGACGGCGCCGGTCCAGGGTCGCGAGAAGGTCTACATCATCGATGAGGCGCAGCGCCTCTCCCGCGAGGCGTTCGACGCGCTGCTGAAGGTCTTCGAGGAACCGCCGCTCGGGGTGCGGTTCGTCCTCGCCACGACCGAGCCGCACAAGATGCCGGCCACGATCATCGGGCGGTGCCAGCGGTTCGACTTCCGCCGCGTGCCGACGGAGGCGGTCGCCGAGCACCTGCTGCGCATCGCGAAGGAAGAGAGCATGGCGCTCGCGCCCGAGGCGGCGCAGGCGATCGCGCGGCAGGCCGAGGGGTCGGTGCGCGACGCGCTCTCGCTGCTCGACCAGGCCTCGGTGCTCGGCGCCGGCGAGATCGGCGAGGAGGTCGTCGGGTCGCTGATCGGCTCGGGCCGCACCGACGTTCAGTACGCGCTCGCCGACGCGGTCTCGGTCGGCGACGCGCGCGGCGTGTTCGAGATCGTGAACCGGATGGTGCAGGAGGGGAGCGACCTGCGCCATGTCACGAACGAGGCGCTAGCCCACTACCGCAACCTGCTGCTCGTGAAGACGGCGCCCGAGCAGGGTGATCTGGTCGACGTCACCGAAGCCGAGGCCACGCGCCTCCACGCGCAGGCCGTGAAGTTCTCGCCGGCCGAGATCTCGCGCATCATCGCGCTGCTGCTGCAGGCGCAGGCGGACATGCGTTGGACCACCTCTCCGCGCCTATCGCTCGAGCTCGCGCTGATCCGCGCGACGATCCCCGAGACCGACGCGCAGCCCCACGCGCTCATCTCCCGCCTCGAGCGCCTCGAGCGGCTCGCGGGTATCCAGACGGACGGCGCCGGGGTCGACGCTCGGGGGGAGTCTGCGCAGCTCCCTGTGGAGCGGTCCGTCGCTGCTTCGGCCGAAGCGCCACTCGCGCGTGGCGCAGAGCCCCCCTCCGCGCCGACCCCGGCGCCGTCCACGAAGAGCTCACGCAAGACGTCCAAGGCTGGCGAGGAGGCCGCGGCCGGGGCCGCTGCCGGAGTCCCGGTTCCGGCCGTCGAGGCACCGGCTGCTCCGGTGCTCGGGGCTGGAACCGAGGCAGTCGACGTCACCATGTTGCGGGGGTCGTGGGCGACCTTGATCCAGCACCTGCGGTCGTCGGGCAAGGCGGTGTTGCCGTCGTTCCTCGAGATCGCGACGCCGGCCGCGTTCGACGGGGAGACGCTCGAGCTCGTGTTCCCGCCCGACCGCAAGTTCGGGGTCGCGAAGGTGGAAGAGCGCGAACAGGAGCTCCGCGGCGCGCTGCAGGAGCTGTTCGGCGTCTCGCCGAGGATCCGGTGCGTCGTCCGCGAATCGGTCGTGAGCCTCGCCGAAGCGGTCGAGGAGGACCCGCCGCTCTCCGAGGAGGAGGCGCTCGCGAAGCTCACCGCCGAGCTCGGCGCACAGCCGACCACGGAGGGCTCGTAGTGTACGAGGGCCCGATCCAGGAGCTGATCGATGAGCTGTCCCGCCTGCCCGGGATCGGTCCGAAGTCGGCTCAGCGCCTCGCCTTCCACCTCGTGAAGGCGCCGCCGGAAGAGGCGAGACGTTTGGCCGAGGCCGTTGTCCGGGTGAAGGAACGCATCTCCTTCTGCAAGGAATGCGGAAACGTGGCCGAGGGCGACCTCTGCCGCATCTGCCGCGACGAGGGCCGCGACCGGACGACGCTCTGCGTCGTCGAGGAGCCGAAGGACGTCGCGACCATCGAGCGCGCCGCCGTCGTCAGGGGCCGGTACCACGTGCTCGGGGGAGCCATCTCGCCTCTCGACGGCATGGGGCCCGAGGATCTGCGGGTGCAGGAGCTGCTCGACCGCGTCGAACGCCACGGCGTCACCGAGGTCATCCTCGCCACGAACCCGAACCTCGAGGGGAACGCGACCGCGATGTACGTTGCCGCGCTCCTCAAGCCGCTCGGCGTGAAGGTCACGCGCCTCGCGAGTGGTCTGCCGGTCGGCGGCGACCTCGAGTACGCCGACGAGGTCACGGTCTCGCAGGCCCTCGAGGGCCGCCGCGAGATGTGACCGGCCCGATGAGCGGGCCCGAGACCTTCCCGCGGCAGAATGCGCGGACGCGCGGGTTCACGCTCGGCGTGCCGAGGGACTTCTCGGTGGCGGCCGATGGATCGCGCGTCGCGTTCCTCCGATCGAAGGCCGGCGACGATCCCGTGAACGACCTGTGGGCGTTCGACGTCGCGGAGGCGCGCGAGCGGCTCGTCGTCGACGCGTCCTCGCTCTCGGTCGAGAGCAAGGAGGACCGGACCCCGCTCGAGCGCGCTCGCCGCGAGCGTGTGGGCGAGCAGGCCGGCGGCATCGTGGGGTACGCGACCGACGCGGCGTGCGGTCTGGCCGCGTTCGTCCTCGGCGGACGGCTGTTCGTCGCCGACCTCGTGAACGGAGGGGCGCGGCCGATCGACACGCCCGGCTCGGTGTTCGACCCCCGGCCGGAGCCGACGGGGCGCCGGGTGGCGTACGTGTCCGAGAGGACGCTCCACGTCGTCGAGCTCGAGAGCGGCGACGACTTCGCGGTGGTCGGGGAAGAGGACCAGCCGGACGTCGCCTGGGGCATAGCCGAGTTCGCCGCCGCCGAGGAGATGCGACGCCACCACGGCTGCTGGTGGTCGCCCGACGGCGCGCGTCTGCTTGCCGCGCGCGTCGATGACCGGCCGGTCGAGGTCTGGCACATCGCCGAACCGGTCGACCCGGCCGCGGAGCCGCGCGCCGTCCGCTACCCGGCGGCCGGCACGGCGAACTCGGACGTCTCGCTCGCGGTCTTCGACCTCGCCGGCGGTCGCGTCGACGTGTCGTGGGACCGGCAGGCGTTCGAGTACCTCGCGCGCGTGCGCTGGACCGAGCGCGGACCGCTGCTGCTCGTCCAGTCGCGCGACCAGCGCCGCACGCAGGTGCTCGCCGTGGACCCCGCGACCGGCGCGACCACCGTGCTGCGGGAGGACTCGGACCCCTGCTGGATCGAGCTGATCAACGCCGAGCCGGCGTTCCTGGCGGACGGCAGGCTCGTGACGGTCGTCGACGCGGTCGACACGCGGCGGCTCGCGTTCGAGGGCCAGCCGGTGACGCCGGCGGGCCTCTACGTGCGTTCGGTGCCTCACGTGGGCAGCGACCACGCTCTCATCACCGCGTCCGAGGACCCGATGGAGACGCACGTGTGGCGGGTCGGCGCGGCCGGTGAGCTCGTGCGCCTGACCGAGACGCCCGGCGTGCACGACGCGGTCGTGGGCGGCGACGTGACGGTGATCGTCTCGGCCACCCTCGACGGCGTGACGGCCGAGGTCCGCCGGGCCGACGTGCCGGTCGCGACGCTCGCGAACCTCGCCGAGAGCCCGACCATCGAGGCGCACCCGACGTTCTTCCTCGCCGGCCCGCGCGAGCTGCGGAGCGCGCTCTTCACACCGGGCGGCGCGGAGCCCGACCGCCCGTTGCCCGTCTTGCTCGACCCGTACGGAGGACCGTCCGACTTCCAGCAGGTGGCCCGCGCCCGAGGGGACTACCTCACGTCGCAGTGGTTCGCGGACCAGGGGTTCGTGGTCCTCGTCACCGACGGCCGGGGCACGCCGGGGCGCAGCACGGCGTGGGAGCGGGCCATCTACCGCGACTTCGCGCGGCCCGTCCTCGAGGACCAGGTCGACGCGCTGCACGCGGCGGCCGAGCGGTTCGGGTTCCTCGACCTGTCGCGCGTGGCGATCCGTGGGTGGTCGTTCGGCGGATACCTGGCCGCCCTGGCGGTGCTGCGGCGGCCCGACGTCTTCCACGCCGCGGTCGCCGGCGCGCCGGTCACCGACTGGCGCCTGTACGACACGCACTACACCGAGCGCTACCTCGGCCACCCCGACGAGGAGCCCGTGGCGTACCGGCACAGCTCGCTGATCGACGACGCGCCGAACCTCACGCGGCCACTGCTCCTGATCCACGGGCTGGTCGACGACAACGTGGTCGTGGCGCACACGCTGCGGCTGTCACGAGCCCTGCTCGAGGCCGGTCGACCCCACACCGTGCTGCCGCTCTCCGGCGTCACGCACATGACGCCGCACGAGGTCGTCGCCGAGAACCTCCTCCTGGTCCAGCTCGACTTCCTGCGCCGCGCCCTCGGACTGGGGCTGGACCCGGGCGACTGAGCGCTCCTACACGACGCCCCGCCGCCGTCGGACCCGCAGGAACACGAGCGCCGCCAACGCCAGGAGGACCGAAACCGGCACCAGGTACCCGAGCCCTACGACCACGGCGAACACCACAGCGAGGAACCCGGCGACCGCGTGCTGGAACGCGTTCCCCAGGTTGGGCTTGGCGACCTTCTCGGGCTTCGGGGTGGGGACCGGCGCGCCCTCCTCGCGGAGCGACGCCTTGATCGTCGACATGTCGGCCTGGTTCTTCAGCACGCGTAGCTGGCCCTTGATCTCCTCGATCCGGAACTGCACGTCCATGATCAGGTTCGTGTAGCGGATCGTCGCCTCGGGCGACGCCGCCTTCGCCAGGAGTCCATTGAGCACGCGCTGCTGCTGCTGCCACACGCTCAGGCGAGCCTTGAGGTCGACGAACTGCGACGTGACGTTCTTGCCGGTCACGGACTGCGACTCGATGCGTGTGCCGAGTGCCGCGAGGGCGCTCATCGCGGCCTCGAACCGCGCGGCCGGCACGCGGATGGTGAGCGTGCCCGACCTGCTGCCCGACGTCGACGAGGACTGGACGTAGCCGCTGTACCTCGCGGCGATCAGCCCCGCCTGCCGGAACTTGTCCTGGAACGTCCCGCTGCCGACGACGACCGAGATCTGGCCGGTCTTCACGATGCGCGTCATGTCTCCGGGGATCTGGATGCGGGAAAGTGACAGGGTGGCGCTCTCCGCAACCGTGCCCGGCTGCATCTCGGGCACATCCGCGGCAGCCCGCTGGAGCGCCGCGTCCATATCGACGGTAGCTGCCCAGTTGGACGGAAAGGCCGCAAAGCCTGGCGCGGCCTGGTTATGGATCGCCGAGGGCGGTGCGGAGGCCAGCGCTCGGACGCGAGATCCGAGGGCTGCGAGTCCGGTCCGGAGCTCCTGCGACGCGCCCCCCTGTCCGCGCGTGACGAACCACCCGATCGCGCCGGCGAGCGTCAGGAACGCCACCACGCTGGCGAGCACGAGCAGCGCTCGCCGACGCGGCCTCTGCCGGACGCGGCGCGGTCGGCGCCCGGGCGAACGCCCGAGGCTCTCGCGCCAGGCCGCTTCCGAGAGGTCCTCGTCGAGCTCGTTGAGGAAATGGATGTCGTTCTTCATGTCAGTCGGCCTCCCTGATCAGCTGTCTGCGGGTCGGCTCGAGCACCTGCGTGATCCGCCGCAGACCCCGGCTCACCCGCGCCCGGGCGGTGGCCTCGCTGCATGCGAGGATCCGGGCCACCTCCTCGTACGGGCGTTCCTCCATCACGCGCAGCCGCATCGCCTCTCGCTGGTCCTCGGTGAGGACGTCGAGCGCGTCCGCCAGAGCCGCCCGCAGCGGCGTGAAGTCGATCAGCTCCTCGATCCGCTCGTAGTCGCTCGGCGAGAGGTCCCGTTCGGGCATCCCCAGCCGCCGGCGCGCCCGAGCGTCCACGGCGCCGGCCCGGAGGTACCGGCCGAGTTGGTGGCGTGCGATGCCGTAGAGCCACGCGGCGCCGCCCGAGCCCCGGTCGCGGAACCGGCCCCGCGACGCGAACGCCTCCGCGAACGTCTCGGCGGTGAGCTCCGCCGCGCTCTCGGGGTCGAGGGTGCGGCGCGCGAAGTACCGCAGGAGGTCCTCGGCGTGGCGCCGGTAAAGGGTCCCGAAGGCCTCCGGTTGCTCGCCAGACAGGACCAACAGCTCGGCGTCGGTGCTCAGCTCGTTGCCCAAGGCTCCCTCGACCTCGTGCGTTCCTCCCTTACTATGCCGCTCGGAGCCGATCCTGTGACGGCCGGGACGGCTGCTACCCTCATCGCAACCCGGAGGAGAGGCCCGCGATGCCCATCATCGTGCAGAAATACGGGGGCACCTCGGTCGGCGACGCCGAGCGCATCCAGGCGGTCGCCGACCGAGTCGTCCGCACGCGCGAGGAGGGCAACGACGTGGTCGTCGTCGTCTCGGCGATGGGCGACACGACCGACGATCTGTTCCACCTGGCCCACCAGATCGCCTCGATCCCCGAGCCGCGCGAGCTCGACATGCTGCTCACGGCCGGCGAGCGGATATCGATGTCGCTGCTCGCGATCGCCGTCTGCGGCCGCGGCTGCAAGGCGGCCTCCTACACGGGCTCGCAGGCCGGCATCATCACCGACACCCAGCACGGCCAGGCGAGGATCGTCGAGATCCGGCCGAAGCGCATCAAGGAGTCCCTCGAGGCCGGCAACGTCGTCATCGTCGCCGGGTTCCAGGGGCTCTCGACGGACTACGACATCACCACGCTCGGCCGCGGCGGCTCGGACACCACCGCGGTCGCGATGGCGGCGGCACTCGACGCGGAGGTCTGCGAGATCTACACCGACGTCAACGGCGTGTTCACGGCGGACCCGCGTGTGGTGCCCTCCGCGCGGAAGATCGACCGGATCTCGTACGAGGACATGCTGGAGCTCGCAGCCGCCGGGGCGAAGGTCCTGCACTCCCGCTCGGTCGAGTACGCTCGTCGGACCGACGTGCGGATCCATGTGCGGTCGTCGTTCACCGACGAGCCCGGCACGTGGGTCGTGAAGGAGGGCGAGGTCGGCATGGAAGTCGGGATGGAAGCAGCGCTCATCTCGGGTGTGGCCCTCGACGAGGGCGAGGCGAAGATCACGTTCGACGAGGTTCCAGACCGTCCGGGCGTCGCGGCGGCGCTGTTCAAGGCCGTCGCTGCCGAGGGCGTGAACGTCGACATGATCGTCCAGAACGTGTCCCACGAGGGGAAGACCGACCTGTCGTTCACCGTGCCGCGCGCCGACGTCCCGAAGATCGCCACCGCGCTCGACGGCATCTCGCACGAGGTCGGCGCCGTCCGCTACTCCGTCGACGACGACATCGCCAAGGTCTCGCTTGTCGGCGCCGGCATGAAGAACCACCCGGGCGTGGCCGCGGATATGTTCGACGCGTTCGCCGCCGAGGGCATCAACATCGAGATGATCTCCACGTCGCCGATCCGGGTGTCGTGCGTCGTACGCGCGGCCGACGGCGAGCGCGCGGCCTGTGCTATCCACGAGCGGTTCGGCCTTTCGGGAGAGGTGCACGAGGGCGAGGGCTGATATGCGGGTAGCCGTCGTCGGCGCGACCGGGGCTGTGGGCCGCCGGATGATCTCGATCCTCGATGAGCGGGGCTTCCCGGTCGATGAGCTCGTCCCGCTCGCCTCGGAGCGGTCGGCCGGCACGCGTCTCCGGTTCCGCGGCGAGGACCACACCGTCGATGTGCTCTCACTCCAGGCCCTTCGCGGGGTGGACGTGGCGCTCTCGTCGTGCGGCGGCTCGGTCGCGAAGACCTGGATCCCGCAGGCCGCCGAGGCCGGGACCGTCTGTATCGACAACTCCTCGGCGTTCCGGATGGAGCCGTATGCCGCGCTCACCATCCCCGAGGTGAACCCCGAGTCGCTCGAGGGCGGCCCGCGGATCATCTGCGTTCCCAACTGCACGATCATCACGACGCTCATGGCCGTCGCGCCGCTCCACCGTGCGGCCGGCCTGCGCTCGCTGGTCGTCTCCTCGTACCAGGCCGTGTCCGGCGCGGGACAGAAGGGCGTCCGCGAGCTGGCCGAGCAGGTCGAGAAGCTCCGCGGGATGGAGGACGAGCTCGGCAGTCCCGACGTCGGCTCGCTGCCGGTCGGCGACGTGTTCGGCAAGACGATCGCCTACAACGTCGTTGCGAAGATCGACGTGTTCGACGAGGAGACTGGCTTCACGTTCGAGGAGATCAAGATGGCGCGGGAGGCGAAGCGGATCCTTTCGATGCCCGACCTCGACATCGCGACGACGTGTGTGCGCGTGCCGGTGTCGGTCGGCCACTCGGTGTCGGTGCACGCGACGTTCGAGCGGCCGATCTCGCCGGACGAGGCGCGCGCGGTGCTCGCCGAGGCGCCGGGCGTGCAGGTCCGTGACGACCCGGTGAACCTCGTCTACCCGAGCCCGATCGAGGCTTCCGGCATCGACGACGTGCTGGTCGGGCGGATCCGGCAGATGCCGGGCCACGACGACGCGCTGCTGCTATTCGCGTGCGGCGACAACCTGCGCAAGGGCGCGGCCCTGAATGCGGTCCAGATCGCCGAGCACGTCTTCTCGTGACCGCCTGCGTCTTCTGCCGCGTCGTCACCGGGGAGACCCCCGCGGACCGCGTATACGAGGACGAGCGCACCCTCGCGTTCCTCGACATCCACCCGGCCGGTGAGGGTCACACGCTGATCGTCCCGAAGAAGCACGCGGAGAACATCTGGGACGTGAGCGAGGAGGAATGGGAGGCCCTGTGGCGCACCTCGCGTCGCGTCGCGCAGGCGATCCGCGAGGTGTTCGCGCCGGATGGTCTCTACGTCCGCCAGGCGAACGGAAGGCTCGGCGGCCAGGAGATCATGCACCTCCACGTCCACCTGATCCCGCGCTATGCGGCGGGCCGTGTGCCGTCCGTCTCAGGCCTCACCGACGTGGCGGGGCGGATCCGCGCGGTGCTGTAGCCACAGCTCCATCACTCGTGGATCCCGTTCGGTCACGGGAAGGCACAGACGCAGGGGCTCTGCTCGCACTTCGGGCACCCGCTCGCGTACCGGACCGTGGCCTCCTCGAGGTCGATCCCGGCGAGGTTCGCGAGTGAGACGAGCCATGCAAGCACGTCGCCGAACTCGTGCGCGAGCTGGTCCCGTTCGTCCACGCGGAGCGCCTTCGCGAGCTCGCCGACCTCCTCCGTGAGCCAGCGGAACGTGGCGTCGCGGCCGCGCTCCGCGTCGCGTCGGTAGTAGGTGCGCCGAAGCGCCTCCTGCAGCTCGGAGATCTCCATCAGGCCGCCGAGTCTACCGAGCCGTCGGCGGGGAGCCGCCTCGCGACCGGGATGAGGATGAGGGCCGCGACGAGCCCGAGCAGGAACGCACCTGCGAGGCCCGCTTGGAGGCTGGCTTTCATGTTGGTGGCGATGGCGTTGTGGGCGATGGCGATGCTCGCGCCTCCGAGCCCCGCCCCGACGGCGATCCCGAGGTTGTCCATGAGGAGCGTCGAGGACAGCTCGCTCGCCTCGCTCCCGGCGGTCGTGGCGCTCATCACCGCGAGGGGGATCGTCGGGAAGGCGACCCCCATGCCGATCCCGGCGATGGACCACGCCGCGTACGGGACGGCGATCGGGCCGTAGAAGAGGGCGACCCCTCCTCCGATGATCCCGACGACGACCATCACCACGCCGAGGATCACGAGGCGAACCGGTCCGAGCCGGCCCATCTCCCTAGACTGCCACCAGCTGCCGAGCGACCAGCACACCGTCACCAAGGTGACGACGATTCCCGCCTCCCCGAGCGAGAGCCCGCGGACCTTGATCAGCATCAGCGGCATGAAGCCCTCGGCGGCGCCGAAAGCCACGGAGAGCAGGAACATCGCCAAGGCGGCCGCCGGGAGCCCGCGCCGCGCGAGGAACGTCCCGGGCGGGGTGACGCGCGCGAGCGCCGGAAGGCCCATCAGCAGCCCGGCCGGGACGAGGAGAAGGCTCCACCAGGATGGTTCGGTGGCCCCGGCGAGGAAGAGAGCGGCTCCCACCATGAGCTGCACCGGCCAGCGGATCGGAAGGCGGACCTCGGTAGCCTGCTCCGCCGTCACCGCCGTCACCGCTGCCACCGCCGGGAGGATCAGCACTGCGGAGAGGGCGATGAACGGGAACGGCGCGACGAAGGCCCACCGCCAGCCGATGGTCGACGCGATCAGCGCGCCGAGCGGCGGACCGACCAGCCCCGGCAGGATCCACATCGACGCGAGGAGCGCGAGCACGCGAGGCCGGAGGTCCGCCGGATAGGCCTTCGCGACCGCGCCGAGCGAGACAGCGTAGAGGGCGCCCCCGCCGCAGCCCTGGACGAACCGCGCGACCACGAGGATCGGCATGCTGGGCGTGAAGGCTGCGCCGACGATGCCGACGAGGAAGACGGCGAGCGCCAGCCCGAGAGGTCGCCGCGGGCCGTAGCGGTCGGTCGCGCGCCCTGCGAGCGGGATCGTGGCGAAGGTCGCGAGGCTCGTGGCGGCGAAGGCCCACCCGTAGTACTGGATGCCGCCGAGATCCCTCTGCACCGCGGGGAGGATGGTGGTCACGATGAGGGCCTCGAAGCCGACGAGCGCCTCGAGCAGAAGGAGCCCCATCGTGAGCCGCCCGCGGGGCCCGCGGAAGAGCTCTCGCCATCTCGGCGGCCGCCACGCCTCCATCCGCTGCGTCGCCATTGCCCTGAAGCCTAAAGTCCGGATGGGCTCGGCGTCCTCCGTACTCCCGCCCTGCCGCGAAATCGCAGGTCAGGGCCCTTGTCTACCGAATGGTAGATGACAGATAATCTGCCGCATGGTAGAGAAGCCCGTCCCGAAGCGGACGAGCGCGAAGAAGGCGGTGAAGACCGCCACGCGCGCAAAGCCCGCGCGCTCGGCGAGGGTCACGAAGACCGTGACGGCGCCGTCGATCATCGAGCGCCTGCGCGGGAAGAAGATCCTCGTCACCGGCGTCACCGGCTTCCTCGGGCAGGCCGTGTTCGAGCGGCTGCTGCTCGATTTCCCCGACGCGAGGATCGTGCTGCTGGTCCGCCCGCAGCTCGGCTCGACCGGGCGTCAGCGCGTCGAGTCGCTCATGCCGCGCCCGATCTTCGCCCCGCTCCGCGAGCGAGAAGGCAACGACGGCATCGTGCGCATGCTCAAGGAGCGCGTCGAGGTCGTCGAGGGTGATCTTTCCCACGAGGACCTTGAGCTCCCCGGCGGGATCGACGTCGTGGTGCACTGCGCCGCGACGGTCTCCTTCGACGCACCGATCGACGAGGCCTTCGAGACGAACGTCCTCGGCGCGGTCCGCTTCTACGAGGCGCTCCCGGCCGCCGGCAACCGCCCGCACATCGTGCACGTGTCGACCGCCTACGTCGCCGGCATGAAGAAGGGCGTGATCCCGGAGGCAACGCTTGACCACCGCGTCGACTGGCGCACTGAGGCCGACCTCGCGCTGCAGGCGCGCCACGATGTGGAGGCGGCGTCCCGCCGCCCAGAGCTCCTCGACCGCTTCCTCGACAAGGCGAAGAAGGAGCACGGCCGCGCCGGCCCTCAGACCGTTGCGGACGACGCCGAGGAGCGCCGCCGCGGCTGGGTCACGAAGCGCCTCGTGAACTACGGGCGCTCTCGCGCGAAGACGCTCGGTTGGCCCGACGTCTACACGTTCACGAAGGCGATGGGCGAGCGCGCCGTCGAGGAGCTCGCCGCCGAGCACGGCGTGCCGCTGTCGATCGTGCGCCCCTCGATCATCGAGAGCTCCTACGACCACCCGTACGCCGGCTGGATCGAGGGGTTCAAGATGGCCGACCCCATCATCCTCGCGTACGGCCGCGGCGCGATCCCCGAGTTCCCCGGCATCCCCGAGGGCATCATCGACATCATCCCAGCCGACCACGTCGTGAACGCGATGCTCGCAGCGGCCGCGCATGCGCCCGAGCCCGACAAGCCCGCCTACTACCACGTGAGCTCCGGTGCCCGGAACCCGCTGCGGTTCTATGAGCTCTACGAGTACGTGCGCGCCTACTTCCAGCAGCACCCGCTCCCCGAGCGGAGCCGTGGCGAGATCAAGGTCCCCGAGTGGAACTTCCCCGGCGCGATGCGGGTCGAGCGGCTGCTGCAGACGGCGGAGAAGCTCGTCGACTACGCGGACAAGGTCGTCACGCACCTTCCGAAGTCGAAGAGGATGCGCGACCTCGTCGTGCACGTCGACCGCGACCGGGGGAAGGTTGAGTTCGTGCGCCGGTACTCGGACCTGTACGGCGCCTACACCGAGGCCGAGGTCATCTATACGGACGACCGGGCCCTCGAGCTGTTCCGCTCGCTCCCCGAGACGGATCGTCGGCGGTTCCCATTCGACGCTGCGACGATCGACTGGCGCTACTACCTGCAGGACGTCCACTGTCCCGCGGTGACCGCCGGCCTCCGGGCGCTCTCGAGCGCGCGCATCAAGCCGAGGGTGCGCATCCACGAGCGTGAGCAGCTCATCCTCGCGCTGTTCGACATGGAGGGCACGATCCTGCCCTCGAACGTCGTGGAGTCCTACGTCTGGGCGCGCATGGCCGACCTGCCGTGGGACCGGTGGCCGGGCGAGCTGGTCTCGGTGTTCTCGCGGGTACCCGCGTACCTGACGGCCGACCGCCGGGACCGCGGTGAGTTCCTTCGCGTGTTCTTCCGGCGCTACGAGGGCGCGACGGTCGAGGGCATCGGCCGCCTGGTCGACGAGGTCGTCGCCGAGTTCATGCTGCAGAAGGTCTCGGCGGCGGCGGTGCGGCGGATCCGCGAGCACCACCAGGCCGGCCACCGCACGATCATGATCACGGCGGCCGCGGAGCCGTTCGTCCAGCCGCTCGCACCGCTGTTCGACGGCGTGATCGCCGCGAAGCTCGAGGAGCGCGACGGTGTCTACACGGGCTACATGAGCGAGCCCCCGCTCGTCGGCGAGGCGCGCGCTGCGTGGCTGAAACGCTATGCGGCACAGGAGGGGGCGGACCTGAAGCAATCGTACGCTTACGCCGACAGCCACTCCGACCTCGCGCTGCTGAGGGCCGTCGGCAACCCGGTGGTCGTCTCACCCGACGCCGCGCTGCTGCGCGTCGCGCGCCGTCGCCGGTGGCCGATCGAGGACTGGCAGATGTCGGGTGGCATGCCCCGCGTCCGGTTCCCGAAGCCGGTGGTGCGGTGATGGAGGCTCTCCGATGACGATCCCGGCCCTGGAGCTGTTCCGTTCGGTCCCGCGGTACCTGACCGCGCGCGCCATCGGCTCGAAGGTGCCGGGCCTGCTGTCGGGCCCGCTCGCGCCGATGCGTTTGGTCCAGAAGAAGAACCCCGAGCCGCTCGGCCCCGGCTGGGGACGCGTCCGGCCGGTGCTCTCGGGCATCTGCGGATCGGATCTCGCGACGATCTCGGGGCAGTCGAGCTTCTACTTCTCGCCGCTCGTCTCGATGCCGTTCGTGCCGGGCCACGAGGTCGTCGGGGAGCTGATCGATGGCTGCGGCGACCTGCCGGCCGGCGCGCGGGTCGTGCTCGACCCGGTCCTGTCGTGCGCCGCTCGTGGCCTCGACCCCTGCCCGAACTGCGCCGAGGGGCGGTTCGGGCGCTGCGACCGCGTCACCGCCGGGCACGTCGCCGCCGGCCTGCAGACGGGTTACTGCGCCGACACCGGCGGCGGCTGGAGTCGCATGTTCGTCGCGCACGAGTCCCAGCTGCACACGGTGCCCGATGGCATGAGCGACCGCAAGGCCGTGCTGGTCGAGCCGCTCGCGTGTTCGGTCCACGCCGCGCTCCGCGCGAACGTCGAGCCGAACGCGACCGTCCTCGTGGTCGGCGCGGGGACCGTCGGCGTCCTCACGGTGCTCGCGCTGAAGGAGCTCACGCCGGCCGGGCGCATCATCGCGGTCGCGAAGCACGAGAAGCAGCGCGGGTGGGCCGAGGCCTTCGGCGCGAGCGAAGTCGTCGCCCCGAAGGAGGCACTGAACGAGGTCCGTCGCTCGACCCGCGCGATGAAGCTGAAGCCCGAGATGGGTTCGAGCTTCCTGCTCGGCGGCGTGGACGTGGCCGTCGATTGCGTCGGCTCGAAAAGTTCGCTCGACCTCGCGCTCCGCACGACGAAGGCGGGGGGCCGCATCGTGTTGGCCGGCATCCCCGTCCAGGGGGCCGACCTCACGCCGCTCTGGTTCCGCGAGCTGGAGCTCGCCGGGGCCTACACGGGCGGCGTCGAGACCGTGGACGGCGCACGCCGTCACACGTTCGACATCGCAACCGAGCTCGCCGCTGCGAACCCGATCGAGGGGATCGTCGGCGCGACCTATCCGCTGAACCGCTGGCGCGAGGCGATCGACCACGCGCTCGCGGCCGGGCGCCTCGGAACGCTGAAGGTGGCCTTCGATCCGAGGGCCGACTGAGAGGAGAGAAGACGTGGGACGACCGGGATTCGTGCTCGAAGTCGACGAGCGGACGCCGCCGCTCCTCGTCCACGAGGGCGAGGCTTTCCGGCTGCAGAAGTTCCCACTCGGCACGCGGGTGATCTACCCGCCCGACTCGCTGCCCGCCATCAAGAACGTGCGGGGTGCCATCCGCCACGCGCTCGCCAACCCGTGCGACTCTGAACCGCTCGCCGAGCTGCTGAAGCCCGGCATGAAGCTCACGATCGCGTTCGACGACCTCTCGCTCCCGCTGCCGACGATGAAGTCGCCCGACGTGCGCCAGCTGATCCTCGAGGAGGTCATCGAGCTCGCGGCGCGCAAGGGTGTCGAGGACCTGAAGCTCTTCGCCGCCAACGGGCTCCACCGGAGGATGACCGCAGACGAACTCGAGCACACGGTCGGCGAGCGCGTGTTCCGCTCCTTCTACCCGAAGGATCTCGCCAACCACGACGCGGAGGATCACGACAACCTCGCGTACGTTGGGAAGACCGACAAGGGCGAGGACGTCGAGATCAACAAGCGGGTCGCCGAGTCGGACCTCCTCGTCTACGCGAACATCAATCTCACGACCATGGACGGTGGCCACAAATCGGTGCCGACCGGGCTCACGAGCTATCGCAGCATCAGGTCGCACCACAACGTCCATACGCTGCTGCACTCGAGGTCCGTCATGGATCCCCGACCCGGGCGATCGGCGCTGCACGATTCCTGCGCGCGGATCGACAAGGCCCTGAAGGACAACGGTCTGCGGGTATTCACGATCGAGACGACGCTCGACAACGAGATCTTCCCGAACCCATTCGGCTTCATGAACAAGCGCGAGTGGGAATGGTCGGTGAAGGACCAGGCCGCCTACCTCGCGGCCAAGAAGGTCAACGACATGTCGCCCTCGAAGGCGCGGCACCAGATCTGGATGCGGATCAGGTCTCCCTACGGCGTGACCGGGGTGAACGCCGGAAGCACGGACGCGGTCCACGAGCGCACGCTCGCGAGGCTGCACGAGCAGCAGCTCGTCGAGGTCAACGGCCAGAGCGATGTCCTGGTGATCGGGGTGCCGTTCATCGGCCCGTACGACGTCAACTCGATCATGAATCCGATCCTCGTCCACTGCCTGGGCCTCGGGTACCTGTTCAACATGTATCGGAACAAGCCCATCGTGCGTCCGGGCGGCGTGGTGATCCTGTTCCACCCGGTGCCGTGGGAGTTCCACCAGGTGCATCACCCCAGTTACGTGGACTTCTTCGAGGAGGTGCTCGCGGAGTCGACCGATCCGGCAACGATCGAGGCGAGATGGGAGCAGCGGTACGCGACCGACCCCTGGTACATCCACCTGTACCGCAACAGCTACGCATACCACGGCGTGCACCCGTTCTACATGTGGTACTGGGGGGCGTACGCGCTCGACTACGTCGGCGGCGTGATCATCGTCGGCGGCGACCCGAAGGCGTGCGCGCGCATGGGATACCGGGCGGCGAGCTCCTTCCGCGACGCCCTCGAGATGGCCGGCGAGACCGTGGGGCGCTCGCCGTCGATCTCGTACCTCCACCTGCCGCCCTTCGAGATCGCGGACGTGCGCTGATGGCAAAGAAGAAGCCGAAGCTCGCCGATGAGATCCGCGAGGTCGCGAAGGGCTGGCGCTGGGGACATCGGCCGGTCGTGCCGCGCTCGGCGCAGCCGCACACTCCGCCGCCGGAGCGATGGTCGTTCCCGACCGACTGGGCGCGGACCGAGGCGGCCGGCGCCGTGCGCGACATCGTGCTCGACCTCGGCCTGCGGCCGATCATCTGGAACGAGACGTCGCCGGAGGTCTTCGGCCGTGACAACCTCGACGGCGTCAAGGCCCCCGTGATGTTCATCGCGAACCACACGAGCCACCTCGACGCGTCCATCATCATGACGACCCTTCCGAAGAAGTGGCGCGACAAGACCGCGACCGCCGCCGCTAAGGACTACTTCTTCGACGTGTGGTGGCGTTCGGCGTTCACCGCGCTCGTGTACGCGGGCTTCCCCGTCGAACGCGGCGGCGGCGAGCGCGCGACGCACAAGGCGAAGGAGCTGATCCGCGACGGCTGGAGCATCGTCGTGTTCCCCGAAGGGACCCGCTCGCCCGACGGCTGGGTGCAGCGCTTCCGGCACGGTGCGGCGCGCCTCGCGCTCGACATGGATATGCCGGTCGTGCCGATCGCGATCGTCGGGGCGTACGCCGCCATGCCAAGGGGCCGGGGCTGGCCTAAGCCCGGCCGCCCACCGATCCGTGTGTACTACGGCCGCCCGCTCCACCCACGCGAAGGCGAGAGCCACCAGGAGCTGTCGCTGCGGATGCAGCACGCGCTCGCCGAGCTGTTCGACGAGGACCGCACGTCGTGGTGGGAGGCGCAGCAGCGCGCCGCGCGGAACGAGACGCCGAAGCTCACGGGGCCGTCCGGGCCGCAGTGGCTGCGGACGTGGGAGGGCTCGCGCCCGATCCAGCGGCGCGGGAAGCCGCCGGCCTGGAAGTGACGGGATGGCTCGGACAGGCGGGGAGAAGCGGCGCCACCACCTGATCGAGGAGGCGATCCGCGCGTTCGGCCGCGACGGCTACAGCGGCGCGAGCCTCGACGCGATCGCTTCCGCGTGCGGCATCCGCAAACAGACTCTCCTCTACTACTTCCCGACGAAGGAGGCGCTGCTCGAGGCGTGCCTCGCGGCGGCCGGCATGCGTCTGGCCGAGGTGCTGAACGAGGGCCTCGCCGGGAAGGAGACCTACTGGGAGCGGACCGAGGCCGTGATCCACGCGGTGTTCGACCTCGCCGAGGAGTGGCCGGAGTTCCCGATGTTCATCCGGGAGGCGGGGCGACTGGGACCGGACGCGTTCGAGCGGTTCGCGGGGGTACTCGACCCGCTGCGGCAGCGCGCGATCCGGTTCCTCGAGGCCGGGATGGACGAGGGCAAGATCCGTCGCCAGGACCCGGCGTTCCTGCTGTTCACGCTGTACACGGCCGTCGTCGGCTCGCTCACCGAGGCGAGCGTGCTTCGCGCTGTGGTCGGCGAGAGCAAGAGCCGTGCCTCGCTCCATCGCCGCGAGCGCGACGTCGTGGCGTTCGTCCGGAATGCCCTCACGCTCGACGGCGCCCCCGCAGCCGACGCCGGGACATAGGGTGGCTGCTCGGCGGGCACGGTCCGCGTTCGCGGGCTCCGCTGCCCGTTGGCGGTCTGCCGTCCGGAGGGTAGGGTGTCGTTCGGAGGGTTCGCATGACGCGGCGCCCCGAAACGCTTCGCGAGCAGCATCGCGATTTCGTGTGCAACACCGAGGCGATCCGGCAGGTCGCCGACTCGGTGGGCGAGATCCCTATCGACGATCTGCGCGAGCGCATCTGCGAGATCTACGAATGCCTGGTCCGCCGCCTGATCCCGCACGCCATGGCCGAGGATCAGTTCCCGTTGGCGCAAGTCACGGGCCGTGTGAACCGTGGGAACACCGCGACCGACCCCCTTACACGGGAGCACCTGGAGATCGCCCAGCTGATGAACGAGCTCGACGCGCTGCGATGGGAACTCGCCTACCCCCTCATCACCTCGATGCAGGAGCAGGCGCTCCGCCGCGTTCTCTACTGCCTGTACGCGCTGATGTGCGTGCACGTCGTCGGCGGCGAGGAGCGGTGCGTTTGCGACCCACGCGGAGAGGCGGGCGTGGTCAACCTCCTCGGGAACTGGGCCTGACCTGCGGGTAGGCTCGGGAGATGTTCGAGGCGATGCAGCGAACGGCCGCGGAGCTGCGCAGGCTCTACGAGTAGTGCTCGATGATGAGCCGCTCCTCGATCTCGACGGGGAGCGGGATCTCGTCGCGTTCGGGCATGCGCGAGAGCGTGCCCGAGACCTCGTCCTTGTTGCGGTAGAGGTACGGAGGCGGGTCCGGCGTGATCTCGAGCGCCTCACGCACCGAGACGAAGTTGCGCGCCTTCGCCGACACCGAGATGGTCTGTCCGGGCTTCACCTGCGCGCTCGGCACATCCACGCGCCTGTCGTCGACGAGCACGTGCCCGTGCGAGACGAGCTGGCGGGCCTGACGGGTGGTGAGCGCGAACCCCAGGCGAAGGGTCACGGTGTCGAGTCGCGTCTCGAGCTGGCGCAGCAGCTCCTCGCCGGTGACTCCCCTCTTGCGGCTGGCGCGGTCGTAGTAGATGCGCATCTGGCGCTCGCCGACCCCGTAGATCGCGCGGAGCTTCTGCTTCTCGAGCAGCCGGACCTGGTACTCGGAGATACGCTTGCGCCCCCGGCCGTGCTGGCCGGTCGGGTAGGGGCGCTTGTTCGCCGGGCAGTTCGGCCGCCCGCAAAGGGGCGCGCCGACCCGGCGACACATCCGATGAGCTGGTCCGGTCTTGTCCATGCGGCCGGGAAGCGTACCAAAGGGGCGAGGGCGACCGCCGCCGCACCCATCACGGGTGTCAGTGCTTCCTCAGGTGCCACCGGCGCGGGGCGATCAGGCGGTCGGCCTCCGCCGGCCCCCAGGTCCCTGGCGCGTGTGGATGGAGCGAGCCGGGGTTCTCCAGCACCGGCGTCACGATCCCCCAGGATCGCTCGACGGCGTCCTCGCGTGTGAACAGGACGTGGTCGCCCTCCATGGCGTCGTGCAGCAGCCGCTCGTACGCCTCGGCCGGCTCGTGCTTGAACGAGGTCTCGTAGTCGAAGTCCATCCGCACTGTCTGAAGCTCGTAGCCGGGCCCTGGAACCTTGGCCTGGAAGGCGAGGGAGATGCCCTCGTTCGGCTGGATCCGGATCGTGAGTTGGTCGGCCGGCAGGCGCGGGATCCCCACGGCTTTGAACAGGTAGTCGGGGGCGCCGCAGAAGAGCACCGAGATCTCGGTGCAGCGTCTCGGGAGCTTCTTGCCGTGGCGGAGGAACACCGGCACGCCCTGCCACCGCCAGTTGTCGATGAACAGCCTCGCGGCGACGAACGTCTCGGTCTGCGAGCCGGGATCGACGCCCGGCTCGCCGCGGTAGCCCTCGTACTGTCCGCGGACGACGTCGGCTGGGTCGATCGGCCGGATCGCCTCGAGCAGCTTCACCTTCTCGTCGCGGTACGCCTCGCCCTGGAAGGAGCGCGGCGGTTCCATCGTGAGCAGCGCGAGCACCTGAAGCATGTGGTTCTGGAGCAGGTCGCGGATCGCGCCGGCGTGCTCGTAGTAGCCGGCGCGCCCCTCGATGCCGATGGATTCGGCGACCGTGAGCTGTATGTGGTCGATCGCGTCCCGGTTCCAGACCCGCTCGAAGAGCGCGTTGCCGAACCGGAAGACAACGATGTTCTGCACGGTCTCCTTCCCCAGGTAGTGGTCGATCCGAAAGACCTGCGGTTCGGCGAAGACCTCGTGGATCTGTCGGGTGAGCTCGCGCGCGCTCTCCAGGTCGTGGCCGAACGGCTTCTCGATCACGATGCGCGACGTCGGCGTGTTGCCGCCGATCGCGCCGAGACCCCGGACGATGACCGGGAACGCCTCGGGCGGTACGGCGAGGTAGTAGAGGCGGCCGCCGGCGCAGCCGCCCTCGTCGACCTGCTTCAGCTTCTCGGCGAGCCGCGCGGTCGCGGCCGGGTCACCGATGCTACCCGAGATGTACGAGAGCGCGTCGGAGAACGTCGTCCACGCGTCCTCCTCGAGCGGCGTGCGCGAGAACTCCCGGATCGAAGCCCGCGCGTGCTCGCGGAACCCGTCGTCATCCCAGTTCGAGCGCGAGAAACCGACGATCGCGCACGGGTCGGGGAGCAGTCCCTCGCGCGAGAGGTTGTACAGGGCCGGGATGACCTTGCGCTTCGCGAGGTCGCCGCTCGCCCCGAAGACCACGATAGCTTGCGGCGAAGGGCGTTCCAGTCCCATCTACGCTCCCTTCTCCGCGTGGCCGCCGAACTCCTTCCGCATCGCCGACAGCACGCGGTCCGCGAAGTCGGCCTCACCGCGCGACTCGAACCGATCGAACAGCGCGGCCGAGAGCACGTGGACCGGCACGCCGGCGTCGACGGCGGCGTGCAGCGTCCACCGACCCTCGCCCGAGTCCGCGACGCGGCCGGAGAACCCTTCGAGGTTGGGGTCGGCGAGCAGTGCGGCGGCCGTGAGGTCGAGCAGCCACGAGACGATCACGCTGCCGCGGCGCCACACCTCCGCCACCTCGGCGGTGTCGATGTCGTATCTGTAGTACTTCGGGTCGCGGAGAGGGGTGGTCTCGGCGTCGGTCTCGCGCTGCTCGTTGCCGGCGTTCGCGTGCCGAAGGACGTTCAGGCCCTCGGCGTAGGCGGCCATGATTCCGTACTCGATCCCGTTGTGGACCATCTTCACGAAGTGGCCGGCCCCGGCGGGTCCGCAGTGCAGGTACCCGGCCTCGGCGGTGCTCTTGCGCTCGCCACTCTCGCGTCCCGGCGTGCGCGGCACGGCGTCGACGCCCGGCGCGAGCGCGGCGAAGATGGGGTCGAGGCGGTCGACGACCTGCGTCTCGCCGCCGATCATGAGGCAGAACCCGCGCTCGAGGCCGAACACGCCGCCGCTCGTGCCGACGTCGACGTAGTGGAGCCCCTTCGCCCCGTACCGCTCGGCGCGGTCAACGTCATCGCGGTAGTAGGAGTTCCCGCCGTCGATGATCACGTCGCCGGACTGCATCAGCTCGGCCAGGCGGTCGGCCGTGGAACCGGAGAACGCGGTCGGGACCATGATCCAGGCGGCGCGCGGCGGCGAGAGCTTGCCGACGAGATCCTCGAGCGACGTCGCGCCGGTCGCGCCCTCGCCCTCCAGCTCCCGCACGGTGTCGGGGTTCAAGTCGAAGACGACTGCCTCGTGGCCGTGTCGTATCAAGCGCCGCGAGAGGTTCGCCCCCATCCGGCCGAGTCCCACCATCCCGAGCTGCATCTCGATCACCTCCGTGAGCGGGTCCATCGTGACACGCGAACGGAGTTTGCGCGTCGGCGCCCGCACGGCGGTACCGTTGGGGCCGAACGACCGCGCCGGAACCGGAGGCAGCTGTGGATCCCAGGGAGATCTTCGGGCTCATCGTGAAGGCCGACGAGAGGCTCAAGTACGCGGCCGACGAGAACCGCGATCTCCGCAAGCGCCAGGCGCGTGAGCTGCTCGTGCAGGCCCTGGATGCCGCCCGCGCGGCCGGCGATGACTCGCTCGTGCAACAGGCGGAAACGCGCCTGGCCGACCTCGGGATGCCGCGCCACTAGCATGGGCCTCGAGGAAGGCTGTCGCGGTGGAGGAGGTGGTCGCGGTGAGCGAGGGATCGGTCCTCATCCTCGGCGGATACGGCGAGACCGGCCGCCGGATCGCAGAACTCCTCGCGCGACGAGCGGCCGCGCCGCTCGTCATCGCGGGGCGCGATCCGGCGAAGGCGGGGTCGCTCGCCGAGGACCTCGGTCGAAGGTTCCCCGGAGCCGCGGTCGTTGGGGTACGGCTCGACGCGCACGACGCGGAGGCGGTGGGGCGGGCGATGGACGGCGTCGCGCTGTTCGTGAACGCCACGACGAGCGCCGTCCCCGGTCCGATGGTCGCCGCAGCGGCGCTCGACGCAGGGGCCGACGTCGTCGACCTGCAGTATCCGTCGTGGGACGCGATGGCCGCGAGCGAGCTCGCCGCGCGGGCGGAGACCTCGGGCCGGTGCGTCGTCACGCAGGCGGGTTTCCACCCCGGAGTACCGGCGGCGCTCGTCCGTTGGGCCGCCGCCCGTGTGCCCGAGCTCGAGACGGTGTGGGTCGGCGGCCTGCTGCGGGAGAGCGGCGGTTTCCCGTACACGCCGGCGGTGGACGACCTCGTGCTGAGCTTCCGTGGGTACCGCGCGCACATGTACCGGGACGGCCGCTGGGAGCACATCCCCTTCACGCGTGCCGAGTCGATGCCGGCGGTGTGGTTCGACTTCGGGTTCGGCCGGCAGCGCACGTCGCTGATGGACCTGGACGAGATGCTGGCGCTGCCGGAGCTCGTTCCCTCGATCCGTCGGTGTGGGTTCTCGGTCGCCGGCTTCGACCCGGTCACCGACTGGGTCGTCGGCATGCTCATCTTCGCCGCGCTCCCGTTCTGGGGGCAGCGGCCGGTGACGCCGCTCTCGAAGCTGCTCTGTTGGTCGACGCGGACGTTCGCACGGCCTCCGTACGGGATCGTCGTGCAGCTCGAGGCCGAAGGGCACACGGGCGGTCGTCCGGTGGCGCTCCGTCTCGGGCTGTTCCACGAGGACGGCTACGACATGACGGCGATGCCGGCGGTGTCGATGATCGAGCAGCTCCTCGACGGGAGCGCTCGTCGGCCCGGGCTGAGGCCGATGGGGCTCGCCGTTGACCCGGACCGGCTGATCACCGACGTGCTGAGCATGGGCGTTCGCGTGCGCATGCGGGGTCGCGGGGCCGTGGAGGGGCTGTCGCTCGGCCGCCCGACTAAGGGCGCGCGGCGCCGACGAAGTCGCCCCAGTTGATGGGGCGCAGGTTCACGACGTCGCCGGGGTGGTTCGCGTCGATCATGGTGCTGCCGTTGATGTACATCGCGACGTGGCTGATCGGGGTGTAGAAGAACAACAGATCGCCCGGCTGCAGGTCCGACTGTGAGATGTGCGGCAACGCCGCGTACTGGGCGGCGGACGAGTGAGGGAGCGACACGCCGGCGTGAGCCCAGGACCACATGGTGAGACCCGAGCAGTCGAAGCCCACGCTGGGGTCCGCCGCGCCGAAGACGTACGGTGTGCCGATCACCGAGTAGGCGGCGTCGATCGCGGCCTGCGCATCCGGGTTCGGCGCCGGAGGGGGACCACCCGGCGGCGGTGAGACCGACGACCCCGACGACTCCGCGGCCGCGGCCGCCGCGGCGGCCGCGGCGGCCGCGGCCGCGTCGAGCGCCTCGTGGTACTTGCGGTTCAGCTCCTCGTACAGCGCCTTCGCGTCGGCGATGCCGGAGCGGATCTCCGACTCCTTCTGGCGGAGTTGGTCCAGGGCCTGCTGCTGCTCCGCCTCGGCGGCGGCGAGATCGGCGGCCGCCCACTGCGACTGCTGCTGGGCCCGCTGGGCCTGCGTCGCGAGGTCGGCGTCGGACTGCGCCACGCTGCCTAGGAACTCGAGGCGGTCGGAGAAGTCGGCGAGCGACTCGGCCGACAGCAGCATCTCGAGCTCGGAGCCAACGCCCTGGTACGCGCGGACGGCGCGGGCGTTGAGGTCGGCGAGCGCACGGTCGGCCTGCGCCTGGGCCTCTTTCGCCGCGGTCCGCGCCTCGGCGAGCCTGCCCTGGATCTCGCCGAGCTTCATCTGCTCCTGGTCGTACTGCTCGACCAGGAGCGACAGGTGCTGGTTCAACGCATCGAGCTGGGCCTTCGCCCGCTCGACATCCTGCTTGGAGGGCGATGCCGACGACATGCCAGCGAAGCCCACCGAGGCGGAGATGGCGAGGAGGAGCGCGATGGCGCCGCGCACGATGCGACCGCGGGTATCGGTCGTCTGCCTCATAAAGAACGAGGCTGCTCGTAGCAGCCCGCCACAGGCTAGCCCGCCGACCGGAGGTCGTCAAACACAGGTTGCCTTGCCGCGATACAGCAAGATGTTCGGTCCCGCTCGCGGGGCCTCTTGAGGTCCGGTCGGGACGGCGGGATTTGAACCCGCGACCTCAGCGTCCCGAACGCTGCGCGCTCCCAAACTGCGCCACGTCCCGTGCGGGCAAGTCTACCGGCTCACGCGGGGCCCGGTCCGGGTAGGCTTCTTGCCCGACCGAGGACAGGTGCGGAGAGCCGATATCTTGGGTCCGCCCGCGGCCTAAGGAGGAAGAGGTATGAGGATCGGCATCATCAGTCCCCCGTGGCTCGCCGTGCCGCCGAAGGGCTACGGCGGCATCGAGTGGGTCGTCGCCCTCGAGGCCGACGGCCTCGCCGAGGCCGGACAGGACGTCACGCTGTTCGCGACCGGCGACTCCGTCACGAAGGCGAGGCTCGAGTACGCCTACAAGGAGGCGCCCGGCCCGAAGCTCATCAACGACATCGTGCTCGACACGACCCACACGATGTTCTCGTTGCGCGACGCGCGCGAGCGGTTCGACGTCCTGCATGTGCACTCGCCGTTCTCGGCGCTCGCGGCGGCGGTCGAGACGGGCATCCCGACCGTGCACACGCTGCACGGTTCGTTCACGCCGGACATGATCCGGTTGTTCCGCCTCGTCGCCGACCGGGCGTGGTTCGTCGCGATCAGCGAGGCGCAGAAGCGGTCCGAGGAGTCGTTGCGCTACGCGGGCGCGGTCTACAACGGGATCGACATGAGCTTCTACTCCATGAACGAGGAGAAGGAGGACTTCGTCCTGTTCCTCGGCCGTGCGGCGCCTGAGAAGGGCTGGAAGCGCGCGATCGACGCCGCCAAGCTCGCCGGCGAGAAGCTCGTCTCGGCCGTGAAGATCGCGCACTGGACCGAGGAGGACGAGTGGGAGAAGAACATCAAGCCCAATCTCCCCGAGGACGCGGTCGTCATGGGCGAGATCACGCAGGAGGAGAAGGTCGACCTGCTGCGCCGAGCGAAGGCTGTGCTGTTCCCGATCGACTGGCCGGAGCCGTTCGGCCTCGTGATGACCGAGGCGATGGCGTGCGGTACCCCGGTCATCGCGACGCCCCGCGGGTCGGTGCCCGAGGTGATCGTCGACGGCGAGACCGGCTTCATCGTGAGCGTCGAGAGGTACGCGGAGGAGGCCGCCGAGAAGCTCCGGCACCTCGGTGAGATCGACCCCCTCGTCTGCCGCGACCGCGTACAGCGCCTCTTCTCGAAAGAGGCCATGGTCGCCGGTTACCTGCGGGTGTTCGAGGAGGTTCTCGCCGCGTCACGCTGAGGCGTGGAGTGGAGCTCGAGCAGGGTCGCCTCGGGGCGGCACAGGAAGCGGAACGGCGCGTACTTGCTGGTTCCGAGGCCGGGCGAGATGTGGATGACGGTGTCGCCCATCCGCACGAGCCCGGACACGATGCGGCGCGGCAGATGCGAGTTGGTGACGAGCGCGCCGACGAACGGCATGCGCACCTGCCCGCCGTGCGTGTGGCCGGCGAGGGTCAGCCGGTAGCCACAGGCCGCAGCCTCGGGGGCCGTATCGGGCGAGTGCATCAGCGCCAGGCCGAACCGCTCCGGCGCGCGTCGGGGGAGCACGCGCAGGTCGGCGCGAAAGATGTGCGCGTCATGCAGGCCGACGAGCTCCACCGGCAGGCCGTCGAGCTCGACACCGTGCCGAACGTTCGACAGGTGCTCCCAGCCGTCGTCCACGAGCTGCGCGATGAGCTCCGGCCACGGTCCCCTCAGAGCGCGGCGGCGGGCGCGGCGGCGACGGAAGTACCTGAGCGGGTTCACCGGCCGCGCCACGTACAGGTCGTTCGAGCCGAGCACGAACCACGAAGCCAGGCGCCCGCGCGCGGGGCGCACCGCGGCGACCGTCGCCTCGACGGCGTCCGGCTCGGTGAGGAGATCGCCGGTGACGACCGTGACGTCGGCCTGCGGGAGCGACGCCAGGAACCCAGCCTTCTTCGCGTCGTGCCGCCTGAAGTGCAGGTCGGACAGGTGCAGCAGGGTGAGCCGCTCCGGACCCCCCACCGGTAGGATGTCGAGGCGGTAGCGAACGAGCCGGAACCAGTGCCGCTCGACGAACACGCCGTAGGCGATGCAGAGCGCGCCGATGACGGCGACCGCGAGGAGGACCGAGACGAGCACGGGAGGCAGTCTACGGTGAGCGGCCCCAGCCTCAAGGCGCAGGTCCACGACGAGATGACCGCGGCCCTCAAGGCCGGTGACAAGATCCGCTTGGGTGCGCTCCGCATGCTCGCGACCGCGATCACGAACCGCGAGAAGGAGGTGCTCCACGAGCTCTCCGACGACGAGGTGCGCGAGGTCGCCGCGCGCGAGGTGAAGAGGCGCACCGAGTCCGTCGAGGCGTTCGAGAAGGGCGGCCGCGCCGATCTCGTGGAGAAGGAGACCGCCGAGCGCGAGGTCCTGAAGGTCTACGCGCCCGAGCAGCTGTCTGACGCCGAGGTCGACGCGCTGATCGATGAGGCGGTCGCCGCGACCGGGGCGACCTCGCCCCAGGAGATGGGCAAGGTCATGGGCCTCGTGATGGGGAAGGCGAAGGGGAAGGTCGGCGGCGCGGCCGTGCAGGCGAAGGTCCGCGCCCGACTCGGCGGCTGAGCCTCAGGCCGGACGCCCCGGGCCGCCGCCTCCGCCGCCCCCGCCACCACCGGTGAAGTGCCCGACCTGGATCGTCACGGTCGAGCCCAGGTCCACCGTCTTGTTGCCGATCGGGGTTTGCGCGACGACGAGGTTGTCCTGCTCCCGGTCGGTGACGTCGACGAACACGACCTCCGCGACGAGGCCGGCGGCCTCGAGCGCGGCCACCGCCTTCACCTTCGATAGGCCGACCACACGCGGCACCGTGACCGGCTCGCCCTTGCCGTTGCTCACGGTGAGCGTGACACCCGAGCCGAGCACCGCGCTCGAGCCGCCGGCCGGCGTCTGCGACAGTACGGTGTTCACCGGCTCGAACGAGTCGACCTTCTCGGCGATCGGCGTGAAGTTCGCCGCGACGAGGGTCTTCTGGGCATCCGCGGAGTGCATGCCCACGACATCGGGGATCTTGCCGGACTGTTCCGGCGGGGGCGCGGGGAAGCCCTCGACCGGCATCCCCGCGGTCGCCTTGACCATGAACGTGTGCCAGATCGGTGCGGCGAGCGTCCCGCCGAACACGGAGCCGCCGTAGTACGTGTCCATCGGGATCTGGCCGGACGGGAAGCCGACCCACACCGCGGTGACGACCTGGGGCGTGTACCCGGCGAAGTACACGTTCGTGTAGTCCTGTGCCGTGCCGGTCTTGCCGGCGACCGGCCGCCCGATCCCGCTGGCGGCCCTGCCGGTCCCGCAGCAGACGACCTTCTCGAGCATCGCGGTGATCTGGTGCGCGATCTCGGGGGCGATCGCCTGCGTGCAGGCCGGCTTGTGCTGGTAGAGCTTGCTGCCGTCGGGCAGCGTCACGCGGGCGACGGCGAACGGCTCGCAGTGGGCGCCGTCGTTCGCGAGTGTCCCGTAGGCCGAGGCCATGTCGAGGGTGGAGACCTCCTCGACGCCGAGCGTGATCGAGGGCACGGCGTCGAGCGGCGCCGTGATGCCCATCCGGTGGGCCACGTCGACGATGTTCGACGCGCCGACGTCGAGAGCGAGCTGGGCGAACACCACGTTGATCGAGTCCTGCGTGGCGGTCCAGAGGTTGACGTACCCGCCGCCGCCGCTCTCGGCGTTGCTCACGCACCCGGTCTCGCTGATCCACAGCTTGGAGCAGAACGGCGACGTCGAGTCGTAGACCTTGCCGGGTGGAAAGCCGTTCTCGAAGGCCGCGGCGAGCGTGAACGGCTTGAAGGCCGAGCCGACCTGCCGACGGCCCTGCCCAGGGACGGGGCCGCCGCCCCAGACGAGGTTGATCTGGTCCCTCTCGTAGTCCTTGCCGGAGAGCATCGTCCGGATCGCGCCCGTTTGCGCATCGACCGATACGAGCGAGACGTCGGGCCCCTTCTTCGGGTCGATGCTCGGGCTCTGGTCGACGGCCTCCTGCGCGTACCGCTGCCATGCGGGGTCGAGCGTCGTGTAGATCTCCAGGCCGCCCTGGTACAGCGTGTGCACGCGCTGCTCACGGCTCCTGCCGAACGCGTCGAACTCGTGGTTCGTCTTGTCCAGGATGAGGCTCCGGATGTAGTGGACGAAGAAGGGCTCGACCTTGCGCTCGGTGTGCCCGACGCCGGAGGGCAGCTTGATGGGCTGCGCTGTCGCCTTGTCGATCTTCTCCTGTGGCACCCAGCCGAGCGCCGCGAGACGACCGAGTACCACGTTGCGCCGGGCGAGGGCCTTGTCCGGGTGGACGATCGGATCGTAGTCGGCGGGGGACTGGATCAGCCCGGCCAGCAGCGCCGCCTGCGTGAGGGTGAGCTTCGACGCCGGCTCGTGGAAGTAGAAGTCCGCCGCGGTGCCGATCCCGTAGATGCCGTTCCCGAAGTACACGTCGTTCAGGTACAGCTCGAGGATCTCATCCTTCGTGTACTCCTTCTCGAGGCGGATCGCGAGCGCCGCCTCCTGGAACTTGCGCGCGAACGTCTGCTCGGGGTCCTGGATGACGGCGTTCTTGACGAGCTGCTGGGTGATCGTCGAGCCACCCTGTGTGATGTGCCCGGCGATGATGTCGGCGAGCAGCGCGCGGACCACCGAGGGGGCGTTCAACGCGCCGTGCTCGTAGAAGCCGTCGTCCTCGATCGCGAGCACTGCCTCCTGCGCGATCGGCGAGACCTTCCTCAGGTGGACGATGGTGCGGTTCTCGTCCAAGAACAGCGTGGCGAGGACCGAGCCGTCCTTCGCATAGATCGTCGAGCGCTCGGGGAAATGAGGGATCCGCTTGAACGACGCGCCCGCCTCGTCGAGCCGCTGGTTCAGGGCGTCGGCGCTGATCCCGACGGCCCCGAACAGAGGCAAGAGCACCACGGCGACGAGCGCGGCCGCGCACCCGATGACGAAGACGAAGAGGACCGGGAACAGCGGCCCCTTCGGGAACCCGGACCACGTCGGCCGTGCCCGGACCCGCTGCGGCGCTTGGGGGCGGGTGGTGGGGGGTGCCTGCATGGAGATCCGAGGCAAGGATACCCCCCACCTGCCGGAACGATGGGCAACGGCTCCGCCGGCCGACTTCGTGGGGAGTGTGCGATTTCCGTTTCATCGTGCCCGGACGCGAGACCGGAGGAATCCCCACCGCGTCCGGATACGGAGAACCCTTGTGAAGGATCCGCGCAAGGAGATCCTGAGGGATCCGCGCAAGGAGACTCGCGCAAGGGAGGAGCAGTCCGCGTGGCGTACCGGATGGCCGGTGATCGGATGTGGAGATGGCGGTTCGATGCTGCCTGTCGGGACGGGGACGCCTCGCTGTTCTTCGCGCCGAGCTACTTCGAGAAGCGCGAGGAGAAGGGCGCGCGAGAGGCCTCGGCCAAGGTCATCTGTCGGCGCTGCCCGATTCGCGAGTCGTGCCTGGAGTACGCGCTCGCCATCCGCGAGTCCCACGGCGTGTGGGGCGGACTGAACGAGCTCGAACGGCGCCGACTCCTCCGCGAACGGCCCCTCCGGGCCGGCTGACCGCGGCCTCTTCCCAGGTGCCACTCGCCTCTGCGAGGATGCCGCCATACCGAAGGAGGGTGGGCGATGGGCATCAAGGATACGCTCGCCGAGCTCGGCCTCGAGCTCCCGCCGGCGCCGACGGCGGTGGCGTCGTACGTGCCGGTGAGGCTGCAGGGTGACCTCGCGTACGTGTCGGGCCAGATCCCGGTGGTCGACGGTGCGATGCTGCACCCCGGGCACCTCGGCGCCGAGGTCACCATCGAGCAGGGTCAGGAGGCGGCGAAGCGGTGCGCGCTGCAGGCGCTCTCGGCGCTGCGGGAGGCACTCGGCACCCTCGACCGCGTGCGGGGCATCGTGCAGGTCACGGTGTTCGTGGCGTCGTCGCCGGGGTTCACCGAGCAGCCGAAGATCGCGAACGGCGCGAGCGACCTGCTCGTCGAGGTCCTCGGCGAGCCCGGCAAGCACGCGCGCGCCGCGGTCGGGGTGGCCGAGCTGCCGCTCGGTGCACCGGTCGAGGTCGCGCTGATCGCGAAGTTCGACTAACCGATCAACCGGCGTCGCGGAGCACCCGGAGGTCGCCTTGCCGTCGCGTGAGCCCGCGCTGGTCGAAGTGCTCGAGGAGCGGCAGCGCGTACTTCCGAGACGTGCCGAGCCGCTCGCGGAACGCGCTCACGGTGATACCGGCCGCGCCCACCTCGCGCGCGATCTTCTCGGCGAGCTCCACGAAGCCCGGGGTCATCACGAGGTCGGGCGAGACGCGTACGAGCGCGCCGGCGCGCGTTGCAGCCTCGAGCACCTCGCGCGAGAAGCCGGCGGCGACGAGGTCACCGACCGTCGGTGGGGTCGGTTCACCCTCCGCGACGGCCCGGACCAGCCGGTCGACCTCCTCCTCACGTCCGGCGAGCGTGACTCGGTGCGTCGCAAGGCGGATCGTCGAGCCCTCGCGCGCGATCTCGCCGCGCCGGGCGAGGTCGTCGAGGAGCGCGTCGGCGAGCCCCGGGTCGGTGCCGATGCTCGCGTGGCGAAGCGTGCCCGCCACGGACGCGCGCGCGAGCGCGAGATCCGCCCCCTCGTACAGCGGGTGCTCCGCGTGGAACGCGGCGAGCGCTCCGCGGATCTCCGACGCGACCGCCGCATGGGCGCCGTCGCTCACCCACCACGCGCCGACGAGGTGGGCGCCGTCGACGTCGGATGGCGACACACCGGTGAGGACCTCGATGCCGGCCGTTCGCACCACTCCGCGCTCGGCCACGAGCAACGCGGGTAGCTCCTCCCGCGACGCGGCCTCGCGCGCGGCGAGCCGGCGCTCGACGTCGGGGCCGGGGCGCGGCAGAGGCTCCACGTCCAGCACGACGCCGCCGGCCACCGTCTCGCGCCGTCCGGCCTCGCGGAGGACGAAGCGGTCGCCGACGTCCAGCACGAGCGGTTCCGACAGGTGGATGCGCGCGAAGGCGCCGCCGCGGTCGACGACCTCGGTTCGGCCGTAGAACCGGATCCGCGCGTCGCGCTCGGCCGACCCCGCGTACAGCTTGTAGGCGCCGCGCGACGTGAGGGGGTGCCCGAGCCCGCGGACCGGCCGGATGCGTGCCTCGAGCACGCTCGTCGGGCGCCACTCACCCGGGCGGCCGAGGACGTCGCCGCGCTCCAGCCGCTCTCGGTCGGCGCCGACGAGGTTCGCGGCGACGCGCGACACGGGCCGTGCGACCTCGATCGAGCGCTTGTGGGTCTGCAGCGAGCGGATCCGCGCCCGGGCGCCGGTCGGGTACAGCTCGACCACGTCGCCGACCGCGATCCGCCCGCCGGTGAGCGTGCCGGTCACGACCGTGCCGGCGCCCTTGATCGAGAAGACCCGGTCGACGAACTGGCGCGGTCGCGCGTCCAGCATCGGGTCGGGCGCCGTCGAGACCATCGCGTCGAGCGCCGCGACCAGCTCGTCGATGCCCTCGCCGGTCGCCGACGAGCAGGGCACCACCGGCGCCCTCTCGAGCGAGGTGCCGGCCAGGCGCGCCTCGACCTCGCGAGCCGTGGCGTCGAGCGCCGCGTCGTCGACGAGGTCCCGCTTCGTGAGCGCCACGATGCCGGCCTCGGCGCCGAGTACGTCGACGATCGCGAGGTGCTCCTCGGACTGCGGTTTCCATCCTTCGTCCGCAGCGACGACGAACAGCACGAGGCGCACCGGCCCGACGCCGGCCAGCATGTTCCGCACGAACCGCTCGTGGCCCGGCACGTCGACGAAGCCGATCTCGCGACCGGACGGGAGCGTGAACCACGCGAACCCGAGGTCGATCGTCAGACCTCGGCGCTTCTCCTCGACCCAGCGGTCGGGGTCGATGCCGGTGAGGCGGATGATCAGGCTCGACTTGCCGTGGTCGACGTGGCCTGCGGTCGCGACGACGTGGAGCGGGGGCTCCGCGGCGGGTGTCGCTGCGCGCGTCGCCGTCGCCGGCGCCTCACTCATCGTCGAGGTCGTCGCCCTCCAGCGCGTACTGGATCGCGCGGGTGAGGTTCACGAGCTTGTCCTCGGCAACCGTTCGCAGGTCGAACAGGACCGACTTCTCCTCGATGCGACAGAACACGGCGGGGGCGCCGGTGCGGAGGCGCGCGGCCATCGCGGCCGGGTCGGGCACGCGCAGCTCCACCGCGTACGACGGGATCGCGCGGCCGGGGACCGAGCCGCCGCCGACCACGGCCTCGGAGTGGA
>Ga0315277_10000381_pt1 | contig 71169 bp, 53 predicted proteins | sample YL17G05_15_MG_FD_203695 | JGI IMG/M metagenome (GOLD analysis project Ga0315277, IMG submission 203695) | Sediment microbial communities from Yellowstone Lake, YNP, Wyoming, USA - YL17G05_15 | ecosystem: Environmental > Aquatic > Freshwater > Lake > Sediment | place: USA: Wyoming | collected...
CAGACACGGCAGCCGGACGGCTCTGCGCCGCGCCCGACGCAGAGCGAAAACGAGCGCACCCATCAGCGCTGCCTCGCCAATGGCGTAGGTGAGTCCCTTTGGCGCGGCCGCCGACAGGATCACCCAGAACGCCCGGCCCAGAGTCTTGGCGGCGGGCTCGAGGGCCGTGACCGCCTCCCACAGGCTGCTGACCAGGGAGCCGCCGGAGGCAAGCACCCGATGCCCGAAGGCGACCGCCGGAGTGGCCAGATACGAGTACTTGGCCCATGCGATGGGCAGGGCGAGATTGAGAACACCCATCGCCACCGCCACCAGCGCGGCGTAGAGAGCCAGCTTGCCCCAGCCCACGGTAAGGCGGCGGCGCTCGGCAGGAGCGGGCAGCTCCGCAACTCTCGCAGAGATCGCGTGCAGCAACTGCGGGCTCGGCTCGGCGGCCGGCACCGCTTCCAGCGCGGCCACCATTCTGCTGATGTGGGCCAGCTCCGCGGCGCAGTCGTGGCACCAGGAGATATGCGCCGACACCTGCCCCTCCTGCCGTGCGGAGAGCGTGCCCTCGAAGTACTCCTCCAGGAGCATGCGGATGCTCTCGCAATCTCCGTTTGGTCGTGTCGGATTCATCTTGCTCATAGCTCACCTACCATCTGGCGAACCGCCTCTCGGCCGCGGAAGAGGAGTGTCTTCACGGTACCGAGGGGGAGCCGCATGGTCTGCGCAATCTCCTCCAGCTTCAACCCCTCCACATGCCGCAGCACCAGCACCGCCCGCTGCTTCTCCGGCAGTTGCTGGACGGCGGCGAGCACGCGACGGGAATCCTCCGCGATCTCCAGCCGATCCGCTGGTGAGTCGTCCCTGCGTCCGTCCGCGTGCTGCACTCCTGCCTCCACCTGTTCATCGAGAGACACCGTCGCCTGCTTATGTTGACGAAGATGGTCAATGGTAAGATTCACGGCTATCCGTCTCATCCACGCGATCAGCGACTGTCCCATCTGGTAGGTGTGGAGCCTGGAGTAGACGCGGAGGAAAACCTCCTGGGTCACATCAGCGGCGTCATCAGCGTTCCCCACCATCCGGTGGATCACGCTGTAGATGCCGCGATAGTGACGGGCGACCAGGGTGTCGAACGCCCCCCGTTCACCCGCGAGGCAGAGGCCGACCAGGTTGTCGTCTTCGCTGTATACTGCCACTGCCGCCCTGATTGTAGCTTCCCTCCACATCTCACTTACAGATACGGAGCTGTGGAGCGAAAGGTTTCAGCCTGGATTGCCCTTTATGCCCCCAGGACTCGCCCGTAGACGTCTATCGTGCCCCCGGCGGTGCGCTCCCAGGTGAACTGGCGGCTGCGGGCGAGGCCGCGCTGTGCGAGGTCCCGGCGGAGGCCCTCGTCTGAGAGCAGCCTGGCGAGCGCAGAGGCGATCTCGCCGGTGTTCTGGGGGTCCACCAGCAGGGCTGCGTCGTCGGCTACCTCCGCCGTGGCGGAGGTGCTGGAGGTCACCACCGGCACGCCCGAGGCCATCGCCTCCAGCACCGGCAGCCCGAAGCCCTCATAGAGAGAGGGGTAGACGAAGGCGGTGGCGCTCCGGCACAGCACCGGAAGCAGGTCCTCCGCGATGTAGCCGGGGAACATCACCTGCTCGGCCACACCTAGCTCCCGCGCCCTGGCCTGCAGCTCCCTGGCGTGGGCGGTGATCGCACCCGCCAGCACCAAGGGGGGCGCGGCCGTAGGGCAGGAGCTCAACTCCTGCCCTACGCGTAGAGCCCGGTAGGCCTCCAGCAGGCGGAGAAGGTTCTTGCGGGGCCGCAGGCCCTCGCCGTAGAGGAGATAGCCGGACATCAGCCGCTCGGCTCCGGGGAAGGCGTCGGCGGCAAGGCGAGGCCCGTCTGGCGAGAAGGCGGGGGAGACGCCGAGGGGGGTCACCGTTACTTGCTCACGGGGGATGCCTGCCACCTCTAGATCCCTGGCGGTGGTTTCGGAAACGGCAAGGACATGCGCGGCGCGCAAGGCAGAGGTGAGCGCGCGCTCCTGCATGGCCAGGTCGGCCTTGCCGTAGGTCTCGGGGAAGCGCCTCCAGGCGAGGTCGTGTACGGTGACCACGGCGGGGCAGGGGAGGAGGCGCGGGAGGACGGTGCTCGGAAAGTGAGCGAGTTGCACCCGATCGCGCCGGAGTTGCCACGGCAAGGCCGCCTGCAGCCAGCCGCGGGGCGCGCGGATGACCCGCGTCGAGAACGGCGGGCGGGAGACGGTGGCGGCGAGGCCGGGATCGGAGATGGGGCGGTCGGTGTAGGCGATGATCTCCGGAGCATCCGTGCGCGCCGCCATGGCGCGCACGAGGTTGACCACGTAGTGCTCGACCCCGGAGCGCTGCTCGGCCGCAAGGGTGCGCGCGTCAAGGCCGACTCGCACGGCGACCTCCTGCCAACAGCTGTGCCACGCGCAGCCAGGAGAACGCGACGCAGCACATCCCCGCCGCCGCCGTCAGGCGCGCGCAGGCAAACACGGCCTTGCAGACGACCGAGCCGCACAGGCGGAGGCGGCCGATCACCTGTACGCGGTCCCCCGAGAGGCAGCGGTAGACGGCCGGCGCGCCACTGCGCAGAGCCAGCGTCTCCAGCTTCAGATGGGCCTCCGGAGCGGCGCCGGCATAGACGATCGCAGCCGCCTTTGGCTTCCTCGCGGCCACCTCGCGGAGCACGCGGCGGGCCGAACCAGGGGAGTCGTGGAGGATCAAGTCTCCGACCCAGACGCTCTTGAGCACAGGCGCAGAAGCCGGCGTGGCTACCGCGAACACGCTCGCCGCGGGGAACCCGTGCTCCAGGGCGACCAGAGCATCGCGGATCGCCTGCTCCTCCCCGCGGCGCGCGAAGGTGAGAAGCAGGACGCTCTCGGCGCGGGTGGTCACCATGCCTCTCTTCTGGCGCGGGTGAGGATGGCCGAGTCAGATATCACTCGGGCGCGCTGCTCCTGCGCTCTTCGCCGCGCCGCCGCGCGGAGGCGCCGCAGGGCAGCCCACAGCGCCCGAGTGCGCAGCGGCAGCCCGCCGATGAGCACGTCATCGGCCGCCCAGCGCGCCTGGGCCGCGATCAGGCGGCGGAACAGACGCGGGTCCAGCAGGTTCTTCCAGGAGAACAGGACGGCGTTCCGCGCCGAGATCAGCTCCACCTCCGGTGCGCGGTGTAGGCGCCTCATGGTGCTTCCCTGGTCGTGGTAGACGACGCTGCGGGGTTCGTAGAGGACGCGCCACCCCCGGCCCCAGGCGCGGTAGCCGAGGTCGGCGTCCTCCCAGTAGATGGGCAGGTAGAGGTCGTCGAAGCCATTCATGGCCGCCCACTGCTGACGGCGGAAGGCCATCCCGCCGCCGTTTGCGTAGAGCTGAGGGCAGGTGTCGGCGAGCTTGTCCGGGTCGGTCTCGTGATGGAGATAGAGCAGTCCGCCCCGCCATTCCCCGGAGATGCGGTTGCCGAGGGCATGGGTGAGCGATCCATCGGGATTGAGGAACTTGCAGCCGACGGCGAAGACGCTCTCATCTTCCAGGTCGGCGAGCAGCGGGGGCAGGAAGTCGCGCGTCACGACTACGTCGTTGTTTAGCAGCACTGCGACCTCGGTGTCCGCCGCCTCGACGGCACGGTTGCAGGTGCGGCCGAATCCTCCACGCGGGAAGGCGAGGAATCGCACCTCCGAGAACTCGCGGCTAACAAAGCCGAGGCTGTCATCAGTGCTCGCGTCGTCGGCCACCATCACCGCGTGGTCGCCGGCGTAGCGCCCGGCCACAACCGCGGCTGGCAGCGAGGTCTGCAGCAGGTGGCGCCCGTTGTGGTTGATGATGATCAGCGTCGCCCTCATCTGGAACGCGCTCGGCGCTTCTTCCGCGAAAGGATCCAGTCCACCGCGGCCGGCAGGTTGTCAACCACTACCTCAGCGTCCAACATCGCAAGCCCCTGATCAGCCAGGCGCGCCACGCGCGCCATCTCTCTCAGCATCTCCTGTTTGGGTTGAGGCAGGGCGTTGGCGGTTCCGAACTGCCAGCCGGCCTCGGTGCGGGCCCCGTATCCGGTGCGCACTAGGATAGTCCGGCAGCCGGCCCTCGCTCCGGCCTCCACATCCCGCGCGCTGTCGCCGACCGCATAGGAGCGGCGCAGGTCGAGATCCAGATCGCGCGCCGCCTGCAGGAGCAAGCCCGGCGCCGGCTTGCGGCAGCGACATCGCTTGCGGTATGCCGCCACCGCTGCTTCGGGATGATGCGGGCAGTGGTAGATGGCATCGAGACGGGCTCCCTGGAGCGCCAGTCTGCGCTTCAGCTCGTCATGGATGGTCTGGAGTTCCGATTCTGTGAGCAGGCCGCGGGCGATCCCCGACTGATTGGTGGCGAGCACTACTGCAAATCCCGCTTCGTTCAGGCGGCGGATGGCGGCGGCCGTTCCGCGCAGCAGGCGGAGCTGGCTGATCTCACGCAGGTAGTCCACCTCCTGCACCATGGTTCCGTCTCTGTCCAGGAAGACTGCGGGGCGCCCCATCTTCCCACTCGTCACCGGGAGCGCGGCGCCGGCGCCGGCCGCGCTCCCCAAAGCTCTCGCAGGCGCCAGATCTTGCCCTCGGCCCACAGCGCGGCCCACACCAGCGCGAGCAGCGCGGTGAGAGTCAGCTTCTCGACTGCCCCAAGTAGGAGCATCAGCAGCAGCAGCAGGGGCTTGTAGGGCGCCACCCCAAAGGTGTGAGCAGCGCCGTCGTCTCTCACTTCCACCCGTCTCATGAACCCGGCCAGGATCGCCACCAGCTCGGCGCGCCGATTCCCCTCTCCAGCCACCACCACCGTATCATACTCGCCCTGGTGGAGGGTGCGCACAAGCTGTTTCGTGATCCGGTAGCTCACCAGGCCTGCGCCGGCCGCGGGGATCACGGGCGCGCCGGTCTCGTAGCGAGTCTCCGCAGCAAGGGCCTCCGGCGCCAGCACGGTGATATCCACTGCGGGGTAGTGCTCGCGGAGGCGCGCCACCACTTTCCGCGTCAGCGCCACGCCGCCGGCGCGGATCACCAGCGCCGCCTGAGGCGGTTCTCTGGGGTCGAGTCCCCAGGCCTTGGTCCCCCGGCGCCGCACGAAGGCACGCGCCAGGGCGTGGGCAATGCCCCCCACCAGGCCGGCGCCCACCCGCCGGAGCGTCGCCTTCCGGCCCTCCGTCTCCCAGACCTGCAGGAAGCGAGCGATCCTTCCCCGCGGATGCCAGCCGCTTGGGATCTGATCCCTTGCCCGGCCGCGGCCGGCCGCCGGCGTGGGATTCCTCGCCCACTGGCAAAGCGGAGCCATCACCTCCTTGAGGATCCGGTGCTTGAACACCCACTGCCGCGCCCTTTCCCCACAGCGACGCCGCAGGGACTCGTCCCGCGCCAGCGTGAGGATCGCCTCCTGGAGGGCGTGGGGGTCGCCCGGCGCGCAGGTCAGGCCCAGGCGCTCGTCCTGCACCACTTCGCTGATCTCGCTGCCGAAAGTGGCGATAACGGGTAGGCCGGCACGCATCATGTCTACCAGGCGGTAGCGGCCGCCGAGCTGGAGCTCCGGGCTGAGGCATTCGATGCTGATTCCCACATCGCTCTCGAAGTAGTAGCTGGGCACCTCCTCCTGGCTCATCCATCCCAGGAAAAGGAACCGGTCCGCGAGATCGCTCTCATCCACCTTCCGCCTGAACTCGTAGAACGCCGCGTTGTCCTCTCCCGGCCGCGCCCCACCCAGAGAGACGAACCTGATCCGCGCCTCCTCCCGCATCGCTGCGGCGATGCCCGCGAGAAGCGTGTCCACGTCCGTGTTCGCGTCGTAGGCGCCTGACCAGAGGACGATGAAGTCATCCTCGCTCACGAGTCTGCCGCGCAGCACTTGCTTGGTGTGATGGTACGGCGCGTTATCAATGGGGCTGGGCAGGTAGTAGATCTGCTCCTGCGGATGATCGGCCGCGCCCAGGCGCCCGACGGCGGCCAGCTCGCCGAGCAGGCAGTGCTTGCGCCTTTGTGACACCACCGAGAAGGCGTCCGCCCTGGTGAGTGCGGCGCGTTCCCACGGCCAGCCCTGCGCCATCGCCGCCTCTCCTCCCTCGCCGACGGCGTGGGAGTCCAGATCGGCCCACAGAGGGGCCTCTGTGCGCAGCCGCGAGGCCACCCAGGCGCAGTAGGCATGAACTGTGACGATGGCATCGGGCTGGGTCCGATCACATAGCTGCTTCAGGAACTGTCCTCCCTCGAACACCTCTCGCTCGGCCGAGTAGTAGACCAGGCGCTCGCCCTCAAAGCGAAGGACCGGTGGGCGACTCGACGCTCGCTCGTAGGCGCCGGGAGACCGACAAGCGACCAGGGTCACGTGGTGTCCGTCCAGGTTCAGCGCCTGCGCGATGTGCCAGGTGCGGAAGCCCCGGGAGTCCACCATGCGCTCGCGTTCGAAGGGGAGGGGGGCGAACCCCAGCACCAGTATCCGCCTGCCGCTCCTCGTCTGGCCCCCGGACGAGGGCACGCTCCCGGCCTCCGCCGCTTCGACGGCCGCGGCTGCTTCGCCCTGCCGGAGCACCTCTGCATCTGAGAGGAGGAGGCGGGCGCGGGCGCGGTGTCTCTTCACGAGCAGCTCGGGCACCTGCAACGCGGCTCGCAGGAACCAGGCGGGCAGTTGGGCAGGGGCTTGCCTTCTCCCGCCGCCCACGATCAGCCGCCAGAGCCGCCGGAAGTGTGCATTCAGAAGCGTTTGGTCGGTCAGCACTTTCCACGTAAAGAGGAGGTTGTTCTTGCCGAACATACGCTCGATATAGCGCGCCGGGAAGTTGCGCGGGTTGTTGGTCTGGCGGTGCTGGTGGACGACTTGGCTGCCCGGCGCGAACACCACTTTCCACCCCGCCTTCTGCGCGCGGTAGGAGACATCCAGATCCTCGAAGTAGAACGGCCGGAACAGCCGGTCGAAGCCGCCCAACTGGAGGAAGCGATCTCGCCGCCAGGCGCTGGAGCCCCCGCCGGCGTAGAGCACGGGAACCGGCTCCTGGGCGGCCGGAGCCGCCTCGAGGCCGGGGCTCCCACAGGAGGCGGGCAGGTCCTCGTGCCGCAGCACGAACAGGCCGTCCTCGAAGCGCGCTCGCACCAGTCCCGTCTCCCTGATCTCGCGGCCGCCGGCATACTTGGGCGGCATGTGAATCTGTGCGGTGACGGCGAACACGCCGGGATCGCGGAAGGGCCGGAGCAGGGGTTCGAGGAAGTCCGGCTCCACCAGCATGTCGTTGTTGAGGAAGACGAGGTATTCCCCCCTGGCGATGCGGGCGCCGGCGTTGTTGGCGCCGGCGAAGCGGAGGTTGCGCTTGAGCGCGAGCAGGCGGACTTGCGGGAACTCGCGCTTCACATAAGCAACGGTGTCGTCGCGGCTGGCGTCATCAACCACGATCACCTCGTGGTCTCCGCCCGCCTCCGCCACTGCGCGCAGCGCCTTCGGCAGGCACGTCTCCAGTAGGTGACGTCCGTTCCAGGTGGAGATGATTAGGCTCGCGCGCAGATGGCTCACGGGTCAGGTGGAGCTAGCGATTTTGGGTCCAGATGGTCGGGGCCTTGTCGCTCGGCAGCTCCAGTGTCTCCTGCGTCCACGGTTGCGGCCCGAGCTGCTTGGCCCACTCCGCCATGCGGCGGATACCCTCTCGCATCCCGCACGTCTCCTCGTACCCTAGCAACCGGGACGACTTCTCCCAGGTGGAGTAGGCGTACCTCACCTCGCGCGGCCGGTCGGGGAGATACGCCAACTCGGGCTTGGCATCGAACTGCGCGATGACCAGTTCGGCCAGTTCGTTGATGGTGACGGCCTCGATGCCGCCGACGTTGATGATCTGCTGGTCGAGGGCCGGGTCGAGGTCGCAGGCGCGCAGGAAGGAGGGGAGGGAATCGGCGATGTAGCTGAAGGCCCGCTTCTGCTCGCCGTCGCCGTAGAGGTAGAGCGGCTCACCGCGCATGATGCGGTTCATGAAAATGCCGACCACGTTGCGGAAGGGATCGCGCAGGCTCTGGCGCTCGCCGAAGACGTTGTGGGGCCGGAGGATGGTGTAGCTGAAGCGGTGCACGTCAGCGAGGATCTCAGTGATCTCCTCCATTGCGGTCTTGTTCACGCCGTAGATATCCACGGGCTGTCGCGGCTGGTCCTCAGTGAAGGGATATTGCTGCTCCCCATATACGGCCATGGAGCTATACAGCACGACCTTCTTCACGCCGGTGCGGAGGCAAGGAACGAGGGTGTTGACATAGGCGGTGAGATTGCGGGCGCAGACATCGCGCGGCTGGAACTGCGAGGCGCCCTCCCGGGCATTGGCGGCAAGATGGCAGAGCACATCGGGCGGGTTGGCGGTGACCACCTGCTCGGTGGCAGCGGCGTCGCGCAGATCCACCTGGTGGAACTTGACGTTGCCCACGAGGTTGCGCTTGAAGCCGCTGCTGAGGTCGTCCAGGGCAATCACCTGGTGGCCGCGTGCGGCCAGGCCCTCTCCCACGTGACTGCCGATGAAACCGGCCGCGCCGGTGACGATGATGCGCATAGCATGCTCCATGTTAGAGGAGACGCGAACCAAGGATAGGTTTCAACACCCCTGAGCTTGGTTCCTGCGAGGAGGGCCGACTCGGCATCTCACCAGCCGTGGAGCAGCCCAGCTGCGACAGCGACCGTCACCGCGGCAGCCCCGGTCAGGAGCAGGAAGCGTCGTGTGAGCCAATGCCGTTCCGCTCAGGCATAGTCAGACCTCACTCTCTCAAACGGGTGAAGCACGCCCCCGCGCGCTCAGGGCACCGGCTACGCACCCGGCCGCCGCAGCCCGACCGCGCGCAAGACCCCCCACGCCGCCTTCGCCACCGCCTCCGACCAGCGATACAGGCGCCGGGAGGTGACGAGGTCCCACTCCTCCTGTATCTTCTTGAGCTGCCTGCGGAGGCGGACCAGCTCCACCGCATCGCTGAGCCCCTCGCCTTTGAGCCCCTGGAACACCTCCTGCTGCCAGGCGTCGGCGGCGGCCATCAGCTCGGGGTTCTCCGCCAGCACCCCCAGGTCATCGGCCGGCTCGGGTTCCTCTCGCAGCGCCTCCCTCACTCCCATCGCGTATCCGTACTCGGTGATCGCCTCGAAGAACTTCATCACGGTGGAGGCACGCGCGCCGTGCGGAATCCCCAGCATCGCCTTCAGCTCAGGATGCTTGCGGGCGAAGAGCACCGCAGACCGACCGGCGAGCTTCTGCCGGCTCAGGTAGTGCTTCAGCGTCGTCTGATGGTGGTGATAGGTGAGCGCGGCAGGCCGGTAGACGATACGCAGACCCCGTTTCTGCATGCGATAGGCGAGTTCGATGTCCTCGTAGGCGGCGTACTTGAAGTCCTCGTCGAACCATCCCGCTTCCTCGATCCAGTGCTTCTGGATCGAGCAGTTGGCGGTGTAGAAGGACCAGGCGGTGACGTGGTCGGGATCCTTGATGTGCTTGAATCCGAACTGCACTCCCTCGTCGAGGAAGGCCATGAAAGGGGTGATAGCAAGCTCCGGGTGCCACGCGACATGTCCCACTACGCCCGCGTCACCCTCCTGCACATGCACGCGGAGGTGTTCGGCGACCAGTTGGCGGTCGGCGATGCAGTCGTCGCCGGTGAAGAGAATGATCGCGCCCTTGGCCTCTCTCGCCCCCAGGTTGCGTGCCGCCGCCGGCCCCTGGTTCCTCTGGCGCAGACAGCGCAGCCGGCCGCCTGCACCAGCCTGCACCTGAGCCGCCACGTCGGCGGTGGCATCGGTGGAGCCATCGTCCACTACTACGATCTCGTAATCCTGGGATGGCGCCGTCTGGTCCAGCAGCGCGCGCAGGGAGCGCTCCAGCAGGTCGCTTCGATTGTAGGTGGGCATCACCACCGACAGCTTCACGGCTTGACCCCCAGTCTCCGCAGGATACCCCATCCGGCCCGTGCCAGCGCCTCAGACCAACGGAACAGGCGACGGGCGGTGACCCGCGCCAGCTCCTCCTGCCAGCGCTTCAGCTTCGCCTCCACCGCCTGGCCGTGCGACTGCCACTGCTCGCCCCAGGCCTGGAGGTGAGCGATATGACCCTGCGCTTCCCTGAGCCGGTGGTGAGCCTGGCGCAGCTCGTACTCGCGGTCAGCCACCTGCCGCGCCAGCCAGTCCACATGTCTTTGGAGCGCAGACAGAGAGGCGGTGGCCCGGTCCGCCGCCTCCTGGCCTTCCCACAAAGCGAGCGCAAGCTGATAACCCTCCGCGGTCTTCTGGGCGGCCCGCTCCCAGGTGAAGCTCTCGAGAATCCGCTGGCGGAGAGCGTCTGAGCGGGGAGCGTGATAGGCCGCCAGCACCGCCTCGCGGATGGAGTCCACCGAGCGTGGGTCGCAATACCAGGCGTGCTCGCCGAGGTACTCGCGCGGCGAGCCGCGGTCTGTGGAAACCACATTGCAGCCCGCGGCGGCCGCTTCCATGCTCACCAACCCGGGCACTTCGAACCAGCTCACCAGCGCGTGCACCTTCGCGGCAGCGAACGCGGAGGCCAGCTCCGCCTGGGGCATGGCATCTAGGAACAGCACCTTGTCGTCAGCATAGCGCCGGCACAGACCCCGGTATTCCTCCGGATTCGGCTGCCCGACGATGACCAGCGGCATCCCGGTGCCGCGCATCGCGGCAACCAGGGAAAGCTGGTTCTTTCTCGCCTCCACCCGGGCGGCGCCGCAGATCACGAAATCGCGCAGCCCGTACTGCTCCACGAACGGCTCCGGCCGCGCCTCAAAGAACATCGGAGAGATCCCGTGGTGGACCACCACCGAGCGGGCAGGCTCCATCCCGAAGGCCCGGCTCAGGTAATCGGCGTCTGCCTGTGAATTAGGCAAGCATACGGTAGCCCACTGGATGACCGCCTGCCGCTGCAGATGCAGCAGGGCGCGGCGCCTTCGCTCCACCGGATGCGACAGCGGCGCCGCCTTCGCCTCCGGCATGCCTTCTCCCGGCTCAGGGAGATCCCAGTACTCCGGGTCGCCCCACTCGAAAAACTCGGTCATGTCGGTGTGAACCGGGGAAACGACCACCGGTTTGCCTTGCTGGATGGCGTTCAGGCAGTGCCGGTAGGGATCATCTGGACGATCCAGGTTGATGGTGTGCACCAGATCGTAGCCCGACAGGTCGGGTGCGCTTTCGCCGGTGAGCTCAGCTTCGATCCCGGCGGCGCGCAGATAGGGGAGGAGCTCTTCGAGTTGCACCACGTCCCCGCCCGGCTTCTCGCGGTAGTCCGGACGGGTCTGCATCAGCACTCGCAGCCCCTTGGAGGGGCGGCGGTCCGGTAGGTCCGCCGCATGGGTGGGCCGCGCCCGCGTGGGCCGCGAGGCGATCACTTGTCTCTCGGGTGGAGGGGATTCGAGCAGCTCCTTGGCCAGCGCCACAGAGATCTCCGCCGCCTCCCGCAGTTGTACGCGAGCGCTCTTCAGCTTCGGGACCCACTCCTCTCGCTGTGACAGCAGTGCCTGGCAAGACGCGAGGACAGAATCCGGGCCGAGCTCGTCCACGGAATGGAGGTGATCGCCGAGCCCAGCCGCCCGCGCCACCTCGTCCACCTTCCGTCCGTACGAGAGAGCGACAAAGGGGACGCCTGCAGTCAGCGCCAGCAGCAGGAAATGCATGCGCATTCCCACCGCCAGGTCGAAGCGAGCGAGCGCGGCGGCGAGGTCAGGCGGACGAGTCGGGGGGGTGGCGATGACTGCGCCGGACCCATCTCCGGCGGCTGCGATCACCTTCTCCGCCACCTCCCGGTCATCGTCGTAGAGCCGCTGGAAGGGCAGCAGGACGGCTGTCCCGCCCAGGCGCTCGCGAATTCCGCGCACCACCTCACCGGCGCGCGCCACCAGCGCCTCCATGGGGTCGGCCTCTTCCGACGCGGCGCGGCCGAAGCAATGCGGCGGAGCCAGCGGACCGCCGCCACCCCCATACCAGGGGCGGAGGTTCACTGCCACCCAGGGCCGGGGCAGGTGGTCCACGCCGGCCTCCGCCAGCCATGTCTCCGCCATCTCCGCCGCCCCGGGCTCGACGAGCACCGCCGGGTCGGCGGCCACGTGGATGCGGCTGTCGGTGACGCCGCACGCCGTCAACACCTCAGCAGAAGACTGATCTCTGACAGTGATGACCGAAGACTGGTCGGCGATGAAGGCGGCCATCCGCCGGGAGGCTTCGGTGAGCAGAGGCCCGCAGCCGATGGCGTAGCACATCACCGGCTTCGCCGCGGCGCGGGCGGCGGCCGCGATGCGGGCAAGCTCGTAGAGCCACTGGCGGTCTGGCGGGTCGGTAAGGAAGCGAGCAAGGCTAGCGTGATAGCCGATATCGTACATCATCCCGCCCCCGCCCAGCACCACCAGATCGGCGTCCTCAATGGCGCGGGACAGCTCCTCACGGTCGTCGTAGCCGAGCGGGACGGCGTCAAAGCGCGAGGTGAGCGCCCCGAGCTCAGGCCCCCCCACCACCTGGAGGCGGCGATCCCCGAGGGCGCGACGAAGCTGGGTGAGCATCCCCCAGAGGATGGCGTCATCCCCCAGATTGGTGAACCCTGCCGCGCCGCAGACCAGGATGTGGCTCATTTCATCCACCTCAGTGCGCGCTTGCCATAGAGCCGGCGGTGCGTGTCCACGTTCCCGCCGACATGCGAGCAGGCGTAGAAACAGCCACAGTCAGGGAGCGATACCCTTGTCGCTGGTAAGGCCATCGCTGCTCCTCGCGTCTGCTGGTAGATCTGAGACTTCCAGATGGTGGCGAAGGCCTCCTTGTTCAGGTCGCCCATGGGGGAGTGGACGCAGTGACAGCAGAACATCACCGCTCCCCCTCCCACGATTAGGGCAAACTCGTGACCGATGTAGCAGGGGATGTGCTCGTAAACGGTGCGGGTGCCTGCGGCGGTACCGGTGACACCCAACTCGTCGAGATTGCTGGTGATCTCCAGCCTCTCGGCCAGCTCCCCGGCCCGTGCGATCCCCTGCCTGATCTGGGGCCAGTCCTCCGGTCGCGGCGGCAGGTCCGGCTGGTCGCGGGCCGGGCCCATCAATATCACCACCAGCCACCCTGCGCGCGCCTGGTGAGCGGCCTGCACCATCTCCTCGAGCTCGTGCATGTTCAGCCGGTTGAGGACCACCGAATACTCGATCTGCACCCGCGGCTGGCCGGTGGCGTCGGCGTAGTCGGCCATCTCCCGCAGCCGCTGGATGATGGTCTCGAAGGTTCCCGGCGGCGTGCCCGGATGGATCGTGGCATAGGTGTCGCTGGTGCCGGCGTTCACGCTCACGTGGATGCGGCGGATGCCCAGGTCCACCAGGCGGTGGGCGCGCGCCTCGGTGAGAAGGAAGCCGTTGGTGGCAAGGGTGACGGCGAACTCCATGTCCCGCGCAAGCGCAATCATGTCCATCGCCTCCGGATGAGTGAGCGGCTCGCCGTTCCCGCAGATGTCAACTCCCCGGGTGCCCATGCGCTTCAGGTCGGCCAGCAATCTTGCGTACACTTCGTAGGATATGCGAGGCAGTTCGCTCTCCCGGTGAGTCCGATCCACCACGGGATTGTGGAACGGGCACATGAGACACTGGTAGTTGCACGCCTCCGTGAGACCGATCTGGACCAGCCGAGGCCCTCTGCGAGGAAGACGCCGGAACTCCCTTCTCAACCAAGGCCTTGCCAGCAACTCAGTCGTGGGTCTGATGTGCCTGAAGAAGAGCTGCCGGCAGGCGCGTGGGAAGGCCGCCGCCATCGCTTTGCCCAGCGGCCGGCCGGGGATCTCGTCACCCACCTCCCACTGGCGCCTGGTGCGGGCGCGAGAGAGCAGGGCGATGAGCACTGCCTTCCAGTAGGTGGGGCCAAGCCCATAGTCGGCGCCGCCGGCAAGGATCACCAGGTCCGGGCGCCTGGCCCGGAGCTGGCGCAGCAGCTCGCCGAGAGACAGGCGCGGCGCACAGATCATCTCCGCGGTCTCGGCGATCTCCGACTCCCCCTCTGGGGAGGCAATGAGAGCAGTCAGGCGGGAGTCAGGCCAGCGCTTTCGGAGTCGCGCCAGCAAGCCGCGGAACACACCCGGCGGCATCAGCCGGATCACCAGCACGGCCCGCGGAGTGTAGGCGATCACCTCTGCGCTAACGGCCTTCCGGACCAGTCCCGTCACATACATGCCCATGGCGAGCAGCCCAAGCCACACCAGCGCGAGGGGGGCGACCAGCAGTCGGTCAACCACCGCCCACAGCAGAGGCGGCAGCCCCCGCCTCATGCCGAACCGGTAGAGGTAGTGAGGGGAGGGGATCAGCAGTTTGTGGCGTGCGCCGCTCAGCAGACAGGCCACGCGGGGCCGCAGCGGGCCGCCGGACATGGAGATGACCGCGGCCTGCGGGCGCTCACGTCGCGCCGCCCAGATCCCGGCAGCGGGGTCCAGGGCGCGGATCTCCGCCTGTGGAAACATGCGCCGGACGGCATCGAGAGCCGGCGCCTCCAGCCCGGGCGCGACAAGGACCCGCGTGATCTCTTCTTCTCGGAAGCCCTCCTCCGTCACCCGCTCGCGGAAGGAGTCGAGCAGGTAGCCGGCGAGGTATCGCGCGAGCGCCCTCATTCGTGCGCCCCCACTGCCTCGGCAAGCGCGTGGTAGACACGTCTGGCGAGCCGGTCGTTATTGTGCTCTCTCGCCGCCAGCTCTCTTCCTGCCGATGCCAAGCGCGCCTGCAGCTCAGCATCGCTGAGCAGGCGTACGAGCTGACCGGCGAATGCCTCGGCGCCGTCGGCGATGAGCAGCTCGCGTTCGTGCGCCACCGAGAGCCCCTCCGCGCCCCGCCGGGTGGTGACCACCGGCAGCCCGGACGCCAGCGCTTCGATCACCTTGTTGCGCACCCCTCCGCCAAGCCTTATCGGGGCGGCCGTCACCGCGGTCCGATCCATGAGCGCCGGAAGGTCCGAGACGAAGCCGAGCACATCCACGGTCGCGTCCGCCGCCATTCTCGCCGGCAGATCGGGGGCGATGCGCCGCAGCTCCTCCAGCGCCTCGCCTCCGGCGACGAGGAGCCGCGCCCGGGGGTGAGCGGAGCGGACCCGCGGCCAGATGTCCCGGTAGAGGAAGGCGAGTGCATCGGCGTTGGGGAGGTGTTCCATGTGGCCCACAAACAGCACCGTCCCCGGTACCGGCCCGCGCTCCCGAGGTAGCAAGCGGTCGGCATCAACGCCCGGCGGAACCGCGGTCACCCGCACTCGGGGCGCCACCGCCCGGATTGTCCTGGCATCCTCGTCTGACACGGCGATGATCCGGTCAGCCTTCCGAAACACCGCAGTCTCATAGCGCAGCATGCGCAGCCAGTCCAGGCGCGCGCGGAAACGCGCAAAGCCCCTGAGCATAGCGATGCGCCGCCGGTAGGCGACGAAGCCCACTTCCAGGGCGGCGACAGCCGCCGCCAACCCGGGCAGACGGCGGCGGTACTGGGCCATGTGGGTGCTCACGAAAAGCGCCACCTCCGGCTGAAACGAAGCGGCCACCTCGCGCAGGTCGCGAGTCAGCTCCGAAGAGGAGAACTCGGTCACCCAAAACGGCGCCTGAGCAAGCGAGCTGTAGGCGTGCGGGGTGGGGCAGCGCAGGCGGGCCCGCACCTGACGACAGTGGCGCTTCAGCTCCTCCAACCCATCGGCATCGCCGGCCCGCTCGTAGAACCCAACGAAGCTCACCTCATGCTTGGCCGCCAGGCGGCGAAGCCACGCCCACACCTGTGCATGCCCGCCCGCGATGGGGGGATAGGGCATGAATGGGCTGACGAGCAGTATCCTCACGCCGCCCCTCCGTCTGGCTTGGGGCGACCCCTCGGCAGGCTCGGGGTCGCCCCCTCCTCACGCCTTGGATCGGCGGCGGCCAGGATATCGCGGTCCGGCAGATCGCCTCTGCGCCGGCACTGCCACCGGGCGAACAGCGCCCGTGGGAACCGCGGCAGGGCGCGCAGCACCGCGCGACACATGCCCGCCCCTCCTCCCAACACCTCCCGCGTCACCCTCGCGCAGACATACACCAGATGCCGGCTCAGCAGCTCGCGGTCGCGCACGTTCTTCCACACGAAGATGATCGCGTTCCTCAGGAATATCTCGTCGGCATAGGCATCGCCGTAGTGAGCGCCAATGGCCGCCCGCCGCTGGTGGAGTACGGAGGCGGCCGGCTCGAACACCGAGCGCCATCCGCGCCGCCAGGCGCGGTACCCCAGGTCAATATCCTCCCAGTAGAATGGGTGGTAGATGGTATCCAGGCCGCCGAGCGCCTGGTAGCGCGCCTTGTGGAACACCGAGGAGGCGCCGCCGGCGAACAGAATCGGGCCCGCCTTGGCGGGCGGGAGGTGATGCGGCTCCAGAATCCCCGAGAACGAGGGCGCTACGTTGCCAGTCTCCACCTGCGAGCCATCGGGCAGTTGAATGCGGGCGCACACCGCGAACACGTCGTCCTTGCCGAAGTGGGGGAGGATCTTGTCCAGGAACCCGGGGCGCACCTCCACATCGCTGTTGATGAGCGCGAAGAGCGGGGTGTCCACGGCGGCAACGCCGGCGCGGACGGCTCCGGCAAAGCCTTGATTATCCTCCAGGCGCAGCAGCTTCACCCGGCGGTAGGCCTGCCGCACGTGCTCGGCGGTGGCATCGGTGCTGGCGTCGTCCACCACGAGCACCTGGTGCTCCCTGCCGGCCTCGGACAGCAGAGGGGGGATGCAGAAGTCCATCAGGTCCCGCTGGTTGTAGGTGGGCACGATGAAGGTTACCGCCCGCCCCGCCGCCGGCCCGGGATCGGGCAGCGCCGCTGGCATCGGCAGCAAGCGCCAGATAGCATCGGAAAGCAGCACTGACTCGATCAAAACGAGGTACAGCGAGCAGAGCAGGAGGCTGAGCACGGCCCGCGCCCACCAGCGCAGGCTGAGGGGCCGAAACGGCGGCCTCTGCAATTGGTACCACTGCCCGGACGTCCCTATCGCCACCAGCGTCGGCGCTCCCGAGAGCACCGCCAGCAGCTTCCCACGGGCTCCGCCCTCCCCGGTAAGCAGCAGGCAGGCGACATCGTAGCGCCGCCGGCGAATCCACCACAGACTCAGCCACCGCCCCTCGGCGCAGGCCGCCTCAATCTCCACGCCCGGCGCCGCCGCCTTCAGCGCCTCCGCCGCCTGTGCCGCGGCGCCCCCTCCCTTCGCCCCGGCCACCAGCGCCCGCCGGCAAGACTGGGCGCTTGGCATCTCGGCAAGCTTCACCGGCGAGAGCAGGACGTTGCCAGCCGTCCTTATCAGCTCGTCGAGGGCAAGCATGGCAAGGCTAGGCTCCCACGCTCTGTTCCTGCTTGGCCACCGCCTCTCGATAGGCCTGGATCACCTGCGCCGTCGCCCCATCCATGATCAGCTTGCCGTTCTGCACCCACAGCGAGCGCTCGCACAGCCGCTCCACCGCGAACAGGTCGTGCGACACCACGAACACCGTCTTCCCCTGATCCTTGAACTGCTTCAGGCGCGCGAAGGACTTGTGCTGGAAGTACTCGTCACCCACGCTCAGCACCTCGTCAATCAGCAGCACCTCCGGGTCCATGTGCACCGCCACCGCGAACCCCAGCCTCACTACCATCCCGCTGGAGTAAGTCTTCACCGGCGCGTCCATCACCTCGGGCAGCTCCGCGAACTCGACGATGCTGTGATAGCGCTGCCGCGTCTCCTCGTGCGATAGCCCCAGCAAGCTGGCGTTGAGATACACGTTGTCGCGTCCGCTCAGCTCCGGGTGGAAGCCCGTGCCCAGCTCGAGGAGAGGGCATACCTTCCCTTGTACATTCACCTCTCCCTTGGTCGGTTCCAGCACCCGGGCGATGATCGCGAACAGCGTGCTCTTCCCCGACCCATTAGGGCCGATCACCCCCACCGCCTCTCCCGCGTTCACCGTGAACGACACGTCCTCCAATGCCCAGAACTCGGTGTATCCAGTCTGGCCGCGCACGAAGGCCACCGCCGCCTCCTTGAGGCTGGTGATCTTGATGTGCGGCCGGCGGTATTGCTTCCAGAGATCGCGGACTTCGATCACGGGGGTTGCTAGCCTCTCTCCGGGAACACCCGCGCCATCCGCCGGAAGATCAGGTGCCCGATCACCGCGGTGGCGAGTGCGATCAGCGCTGCGCCAATGATGTAGGGAGACAGCGGATAGTCGGCGCGCAGATGGGCCTGCAGGATCGGCGCCTGCGCCTCCGCCATGCGGATCGCTTCGGGAGGCATGCCGGGCTTCACCAAGGCATCGGGCGTCACCACGATGGGGTTCCCGCCGCCGATCAGCAGGCCGCTGCGGTAGCCCAGAATGCCGACGGTGACCGGGTCCAGCAGGTACACCGCCTTGATGTAGGGGAGCAGACCGCTGATCAGCGACTTCAGCCACGCCCCGGGCGCCACCTCCTGCTTGTTCAGCACCAGGAACAGCGGGTACAGCACCGGCGTCAGGAAGAACCACAGCCCCAGCAGGTTGCCCACGATGAACTTCACGTCCGCGTAGAACACGCTCCATGCCGCCACCATCGCCGAGATACCGTAGGCGAATGTCGCCACCAGCACCGTGCTGGGGATCACCAGCCAGTAGTGCACGTTGAAGTCCACCCGCCAGATGGTGAACAGACCCAACATCACCACGAAGGCGAGACAGAGATGCACCAGGTTCGACACCAGCGCCGACAGCGGCAGGACGGCGCGGGGGAAATACGCCTTCTTCACCAGCGCCATCTCCTGCACCACGCAGGCCGTGCCGTCGAGCACGCACTGGGAGAAGAACAGCCACGGCAGGAACCCGGTGATGAGCTGGGCGGTGTAGTCCTTCTGCTCGTTCTCCAGGATGACCTTGAACACCAGCCACCACACCCCGATCTGCATCAGCGGGTTGAGCAGCGACCAGAAGAAGCCCAGGACCGAGTTCTTGTAGCGGACCTTCAGATTCCGGCGCACGAGGTTGAACAACACCTCGCGAAAGCGCCACAGCTCACGGAGTTCTTTCATGGTAATGGCAGAAGGAATGCTCCCTGAGCCGATTATAGCACTTACCGAGCGGCTTCGGCAAAGCCGAAGCCGCTCGGAGAAGCACGATGCTGCGTAGCGGCAGCGTGCTTCCCCTACCAACGAGGCGGCTTGGGGCCAAGCCCAAACGCCTCGAAGGAACCGTTACTCAGCGGCTTCGGCTACTTGTCCCCCGCAGTCCGGCAGGACGAAGGAGGAAGCCTAAACGCTCGGACAAGTCCGCCGAAGTGACGCAACCACCAGACCACGAAGTCACAAACAGACCCTGGGCGGGCCCTCGCGCGCCCAGGGTCAGGAGACCTGCTTCGTGCTTTCGTGCCCTAGTGGTGAGACAGCCTCATCACATCGGCAGGTCAAACGCCTTCTGCACGTACACCGCCATCTGGTCGCGCGTGACGATCACGTCCGGCCGATAGGTTCCATCATCATAGCCCTGGCTGACCGCCACGCTGTCCTGGGCGATGTACTCGATGTACTTGTAGGCCCAGTGGCCGGCGGGCACGTCCGGGAAGGTAGGGGTCGCGGGCGGCGTATAGCCTGTCAGGCCATCGTCGCCATGGGGGGTGACAATGGAGCGGGAGACGAACACCGCCATCTGGGCGCGGTCCACGATGACACTCGGGGCATAGACCGTGGGGCTGTAGCCCTGGACGATGCCGTTGGCCACCGCATACTCCACCCACTGGTAGGCCCAGTGGTCGGTGGGGACATCGGTGAAAGTGGGGGTGGCTGGGCCGGTAGGGACGTGCTCGTCACCCCCCGCCAGGGCACGGGAGATGTACACGGCCATCTGGTCGCGGGTGACAGGGAGTGACGGGCGGTATGTCCCATCCTCGAACCCGCCCACGATTCCGGCGTTGAAACACGCCTTGATGTAGGCCTCGGCCCAGTGCCAGTAGGGCACGTCGCTGAAGGGGCCGGGTGCCAGCTCCAGGTGCGCGAGCTGCGAGTTCCCGGTGTCGGCTACCCAGCAGGAGCCGTCCGACTCCTCGACAGCCACCCATTGGGGATTGCAGAACCCACCTCCTCGCCAGATCTCCGTCCCGTCGGCCGCCAGATGCACTACCTGATGACTCTGCCAATCGGCCACCCAGCAGGAGCCATCCATCGCATTGGCGGAAACGGAGAGCGGCCACACAAAGCTGCCTCCTCTCCAGAGTTCAGTCCCATCCAACCCCACGTGAACCACCTGGCGATGACCTGTATCAGCCACCCAGCAACTCCCATCGGACCGATCGGCGCTGATGCACCCAGTGCCAAGGTAAGAAGCGCTCCAGCGGGTGGTCCACGGGAACCCGTCCAGCCGCATGATCTCGTCACCAGCCGCACTCAGCAGCACCAACTGGTCGTGGCCGATGTCGGCCACCCAACACGACCCACCATGATCTGCATTGACGGCGACCGCCTCCGGGCTGTCGAACAGCCCCGCCCACAGCAACTCGCCCGCATCGGTCACATGAAGCACCTGTGACCACCCGTCCACGATCCAGCAACTGCCGTCACTGGGGTTGACGGAGAGCCCCGCGCCCAGGCCCCCATCCAATCCGCACAGCTCCACGCCCTCCTTCGATAGATGCCGCACCTCGTTCCAGTATGGCAGGTTCACCCACACGGACCCGTCGGCGGGATTCACGCACACGCAGTCAGTGTTGGTGTAGTCCGACCCTCGCCACAATTCCGTTCCACTCACGCTCAGGTGGACAGCCTCGTCCCGGCCGGAGTCCGCCACCCAACAGGACCCATCAACCGGGTCCACGGCCACCGCCTTGGGAGTGGTGAAGGTGCCGCCGCGCCACAGTTCGGCCCCGTCTGCGGAGAGGTGCACAACCTGGCGGTGTCCGGTGTCGGCCACCCAGCAAGAGCTGTCAGCCGGGTTCACAGAGACCGACTCGGGTCGCCAGTAGCCAGACCCACGCCAGAGCTGACTGCCATATTGGTCCAGGTGGACTATCTGGTGGTGGTAGGTGTCGGCCACCCAGCAGGAGCCGTCGTTCGGATTGACAGACACGCAGGCCGGCTGCTCGAAGCCCGCAACGAGCCGGAGTTCGGTGCCGATGGCCGAGAGATGGCGTACGTTGCCGCCGCCACTGTCGGCCACCCAGCCAGAGCCGTCGCTCACGTTCACCGACACTGAGACCGGCGCCTTGAAGGTGCGATCGGCCCACTGCATCCGGTGGTCGGCCGACAGGCGCGCGACGCGGCCGTTGTCCGTGTCGGCCACCCAGCACGAGCCGTCCGTGGAGTTGACAGAAACGCACTGGGGGCCGTATAGGCCCGCGCGGATCCTGCCTCCGCCCGGGGCCACACACACAACGCCATTGTTCGCGCTGTCCGCGATCCAGCAGGTGCCGTCGGTCGAGTTCACGGAAACCGACAGCGGCATATGGAACCCTCCCGCAGTCCATAGCGCGGCGCCGTTCGGAGCCAAGTGGTCCACGCACTCCTTGCCTCGGTTGCCGACCCAGCACGAACCGTCGCTGCCGTCCACCGACCCCGAGGCGGGCGCCCCTTCGATCATCATTCCCTTGCCAGTGCTGACCCTGAGCAGCTCCTGTCCGTCTCCATCTATGCGGCTTACCGTCCCCTCTGGCCCCGCTGGCAACCCGTCCGCGGTGCGGTTGTCGCCCACCCAGCAACTGCCGTCCGTGGGATGTGGGACAATGAAGGAGGGCTTCCACCACGGCGCCCACGTTCGCCAAATCTCAGTGGCGTCGGCCGCGAGGTGGATGATCGCCTCATCCCAGGGGTCTGCCACCCAGCAGGACCCATCCGTCGCGTTCACCGACAGCGACGCCGGACCCAGCGACGTGACGCTGAACAGCTCGACTCCTTCCGCTGAAAGATGCACGATCTTGTTCTTGGTGGGACAGAAGGCCCAACACGATCCATCCGTCGGGTTCACGGTGACGCCGGACGGAAAGTCGCCGTAGCCGAACCCGCCCTGCCACAACTGGGTGCCGTCGGCCGCCAGGTGCCTCAAGCTCCAGTCGCCGGCCACCCAGCACGACCTGTCCATCGCGTTGACAGCCACCGCCCACGAGTGGATTGACGCGCATCCCTGCCACAAGGTTGTCCCGCCGGCGGCCAGGTGCAGCACTTCCGAGTTCTCTTCCAACGCGCAGTACGTCCCCACCCAACAGGACCCATCGCTCGCATTCACCGACACCGACTCCGGGCGATAGGAAGTGGTCACGCGCAGGAGTTCACTGCCATCCGGGGCGAGATGCACCACCTGTGAGTGCTCCGTGTCGGCCACCCAGCAGCTCCCATCGGCGTGGTTGACGGAAACCGAGAGCGGTTGAGCGAAGCCGCCGCCTCGCCACAGCTCCGTTCCGTCAGCCGCCAGGTGCACCACCTCGTTCGCCCAGGTGTTCGCCACCCAACACGAGCCGTCGGCCTGGTTGGCGGAGACCCCGTGCGGCGCCCACAAGCCCTTGGTCTCACTCAAGATCGTTCCGTCTGCTGCCAAGTGGGTGATGGAGGATCCCGTCGCCGCCCAGCAGGAGCTGTCGGTCGGATTGACTGATAGCCAACGCGGGTGGCCGAGCGGGCTCCGCCACGTTTCCGTTACCTGCTCTGCCATCGCTGCTACGGCCAAGAGGCAGAGGGCACCCCACACCCAGACCACGAGAGCCGCGATCTTGCCCATGGTTCTCCTCCTTCACAGCCTGCGCTGCCACCTGTCGGCTGTGAGGTGGTGACGCCGCGCCGAGCCCCTCAGCACGCGATTAGACGCGCCCTGACAGCAAAAGGTTCGCGCCGCGGACTGCGCGGCGAGGGCGAGCAGGACTAGCGAAGCACCAAGTCACAAACAGACCCTGGGCGGGCCTTCGCCCGCCCAGGGTCAAGAGATCTTCTTCCTGCCTTAGTGGTGAGAACGCCCCCTCACATTGGCAGGTCAAACGCCTTCTGCACGTACACCGCCATCTGCTCCCTGGTGACCACCACGTCCGGCCGATATGTCCCATCGGGATAGCCTTGGCTGACCGCCACGCTGTCCTGCGCGATGTACTCGATGTACTTGTAGGCCCAGTGGTCGGTCGCCACGTCCGAGAAGGTGGGAGTGATGGGTGGGGTGTAGCTGGGCAGGTCGGGGCGCTCGGCTGGGGCGACCACCGCCCGGGCGACAAACACCGCCATCTGGCCGCGGTCTACGCTGACATCCGGGCCATAGATCGTGGGGCTGTAGCCCTGGACGATGTCGTTGGCCACCGCATACTCCACCCACTGGTAGGCCCACTGGTCAGCGGGGACATCGGTGAAGGTGGGGGTGGCTGGGCCAGAGGGGATGTGCTCGTCACCCCCCGCCAGGGCGCGGGAGATGTACACCGCCATCTGGTCGCGGGTCACCGGCTCCCCCGGCCGGTATGTCCCATCATCATAGCCTTTCACGATGCCAGCTGCGACACAGGCTTCGATGTACCTCCACGCCCAGTAGCTGATGGCGATGTCCGAGAAGGAGGCAACCGTCACGTAGTTGGTCCGGCTGATAGTGTTGCTGCCGCGGGAGTTGGTCGCGGTCAGGCTGACCGTGTGGCGGCCCACGGTGGTGAAGCTGTGGGTCGGATTCTGGGCGGTGGAGGTTCCGCCATCGCCGAAGTCCCATGACCAAGAGGTCGGGCTGTTGGCGGAGGCGTCGGTGAAGGTCACCGCCAGTGGAGGCGGGCCTATCCTGGGAGTGCCGGAGAAGGCGGCCGCCGGCGCCAGCGGCCCCCCGCCCGCCAGCTCCAGTCGGAAGCGCATCACATCGGTGGAGATGTCGTAGGAGGGCCAAGTTCCGTCGGGCATGCAGCCGCAGAACTCGAAGCCAAGCATCCCGTCAGAGCCCATGTACCCCGAGACGTTCGTCGTCTCGAAGGAATACCAGGTGTCTGCGGTCCCTGGCGACCAGCTCCCCATATAGCCTGCACCCCAGTTCCCGTCACTCGGGCGCACGAACACCAGCCCCCCGGAGGGGCTATCGCTGCGAGAGCTCTTGCTCTGATACTCGGCAGTGATCCTGGAGATCTGGCTTGGTGTGTAGCTGGTGTCGGCGTAGTAGAGAAGAGAGTAGCGCTGGGTGCTGGGGTTCGACCTCGTTACCCAGTACACGCCGTCATCATCGTGGACATTGTCAAGGGTGCCTGACACTACCGTACAGGACTGCCCTGTATCCCACGAATCCGGGTACACCACCACCTCATCAACCACCGTCACGCAGTTGTTCTTGACCTCGTTGTCTCCACCCTGCGCATTGGCGGCGGTGAGGGAGACGCTGTACCCGCCGAGGCCGGTGTACTGGTGGGTTGGATTCTGCTCGGTGGAGGTTCCGCCATCCCCGAAATCCCAAGCCCAGGAGGTGGGGCTGAAGATGGAGAGGTCGGCAAAGGTGACGGTGAGCGGGCTGGCGCCCCGCGTAGGCGAGGCCTGGAACTTCGCCACCGGCGCCACCGTCGGCCCCAGCAGACCCGCCAGTTCGTAGCGGGCCCGTTCATAAACGATGTCGCTGTTTGACCAGTCCGGGAGGGTGAGCGCGTCGTCCATCACATGAGGCAGCACGTCCTGCAAGATGCTGTGGACATCTCCTCCCTTGCCCGCCTGCTCGGCCAGCCACATGTACTCCACATCCTGCTCCCCCCGGCGGTACATCTTCATCCGGTAGGAGCTGATAGGCCCGGGGTACTGCCGGTCCTCCGTCGGGAACGCATAGTCTCGGCCGGGGTAGAACATCGTACCGTCGCCATTCCCACAGGAGGACTCGTCCGTGGTCTCGAAGGTCTTGGGATTGACCCATACGTTCTTAGCGCCCCCCGGGTCCAGCTCGTTGGAGTTGCCGCTCCAGTGCGTGCTCTCCCAGGTGAACCAGCGGGAGATATCACACTTGTGAGCGATCCACGGCTTGAGGCGGAACGCGATCCCCCACTCATCCGTCACGTCAGCGGTGCTCTTCGGGCGGTAGGCGGCATAGGGCCAGACATCCTCGCCGCGCCCCCGCGCCGCTGCCGTCACCCCCGTGTCATAGCTCTGGGTGGGATCGCTCCAGATATCCACCGACCCGACCAGCCCCTCCGTCGGGTGCTTGGTGACGAACACCGGGAGTCGGTTCCCAGGCCCGGGGTTGTCGTGGACCCAGGAGGCGCGGGTCTGAATCCACGGGTACAGGGATGGGTCCGGCTCGTCTATGAGGTACAGGAAGTAGTCAGCATCTGGCGCGTTGGCGTCGAACCAGTTCACCCAAGTGTCGGATTGAGTCTCGTAGTAGGCTTGGTCCTGTCCCCCCCAGCTGCCGTAGGTGGCGATGGAGAAGACGCTGTTCCCGACTCCCTCCCCGGGGCCTGCGTAGCCATCGGCCGCGGTGTAGGCCTCACCCGAGAGGGTCGCGCCGATGTTATCTATCTCAGACCAGTCGCCTGATCCGATCAGGTCAATCCGGTGCCGGTGGGCCATGCGGTGGTAGTCGAGAATGGTCTGCCACATGGTGGCGGTGCAGCACCCGGTGTTGTGGCGGGCGGCGATGTTCTCCCGGCTGTAGAAGACCATCGTCTGGTAGTGGTTCTCATCCGGGAGCGTGAGGTCCAGCACCTCCAGCTCCAGCGGGATGATGCTGAATGCACCTCCGCCCACGGTGACGACTATGGTGCCGGCGTAGGTGCCAGCCGGCAGGTCTTTGTCCACGTAGATGTCCACCCACACCCCTTGGTTCATGTTCGCGGTGATGTTGAATGGCGCCCCTCCCTTGCCTTGCGCGGCCGAGAAGGGGACCAGCGCGTCAGGCATCAACCCGGTCAGGTTCGGGCAAGCCGCCGCGCTCCAGTTGAAGTAGCCGCCCGACGGCGACCCGGAGGGGTCAGTGACATTGAGGTAGTGCTCCGTGAACAACTCCACACCCACCCCCAGGTAGTCGTTCGGCGCCGGCAGCGGGTGGCTCCCAGCGATGGTGGAGTCTCCGTCGGTCAGGTTGGAGACGCTGACGTCCACCACCTGCGCGCCCGATCCGTCCGCCTCCAGGATGAGCTGAAAGGCCACCAGCTCGTTCCGCGCCGCGAACAGCGACACCGAGAACCCATTCCACACCGAGTTCCCCTCGCCGTCCTCCAGCGGGTTCTCGGTGTCGTCCTGGAAGATCTTCTCCCCGTCGTCCACCGCCCACACCGACCGCAGGCCGGCCGAAGCCGTCCCGGACGCCGCGAACGCCATCACTGCAAGGACACTCAACAAGAACACCAGCCTTCGCATCAACGCACCTCCTCTGCGAGCCGCTCCCGTTATGGGAAACGCTCGGGCAGGCCCGCCACGGTCCGCCCTCTGCGGAGGAAGCCGGGCCACGCAGCAACCAGGCGACATCGCCCCACGGGTAGCCCCTCAAAGCTCTTCCCTACGCCGGCAGGCCAAACGCTCTCTGGATATATACCGCCATCTGATCTCTGGTAACTACACTTCCCGGCCGATAGGTCCCATCATCATAGCCCTGAGTGACTCCCTGCTGGGTGATGTACTCGATGTACTTGTAGGCCCAGTGGTCAGTGGCCACGTCCGGGAAGGTGGGAGTCGCAGGCGGGGTGTAGCCTGCCAGCCCGTCGTCGCCATGCGGGGTGACGATCGCGCGGGCAGCAAACACCGCCATCTGGGCGCGGTCCACGTTGTCAGTGGGGCGGTAGGTGCCATCATCATACCCGCCGACGATGCCGCTGGCGGCCGCGTACTCTACGTACTGGTAGGCCCAGTGCTCCACCGGCACATCCGGGAAGCTCGGCTCGGTCGGACCGCTGGGAACGTGTTCATCACCCCCGGCCAGGGCGCGGGATATGTACACCGCCATCTGGTCGCGGGTGACAGCAAGCGTTGGCCGGTAGGTGTGGTCTTCGAACCCCGCCACGATGCCCGCCGCGACGCAGGCAGCGATCTGGTCGGCGGCCCAGTGCGTGTAGGGGACATCCGCGAAGGTGGCAGGGACGATCAGGTGGACGATCTCGCCGTTGTGGGTGTCGGCCACCCAGCAAGAGCCATCAGCGTAGTTGACCGAGAGTCCCGTGGTGCCCGCGAGATGGTGGTCTCGCCATAGCTCCGTGCCGTCACCCGCGAGCAGCACCATGAGGTCGCCTGCGGAAACCCAGCAAGAGTCCCTTTGTGGGTCGCAGGCAATTCCGAGCGGCATGCCGTAGTCGGGGTAGCCGCCCACGCGGGACAGCTCCGTTCCGCCGGCCGAGAGCTTCACCACATCATACAAGCCCCAGTCAGCGATCCAGCACGAACCATCCGCGGAGTTCACCGAGACCGCCTCAGGAAAGAGTAGGCGCGACGATTGCGTCCGCGTTGGGAAACGCGAGAGCTCGCCGCCGTCCGCACCCAGATGCACGACTTGGTGGTGGTTAGAGGAGTCTGCGACCCAACAAGAGCCGTCCTCCGCGTTTGCCGAGACGGATAACGCAACGCAGAAGCCGCTGCTGCTCGAGAGCACGGTGCCGTCGGCAGCCAAGTGCACCACTCCGCCAACCTCAGGGTAGGCATCAGTTACCCAACAGGAGCCGTCTCTCGGGTTCACCGAGACCGACCACGGGCTGGCGAAGCCGCCGCCTCGCCACAGCTCGGTGCCGTCCGCACCCAGATGCACGACCTCAGAGTGGAAGGTGTCTGCCACCCAACAAGAGCCGTCACCAAGCCAGAGCTCAGTGCCGTCCTCTGCCAGGAGTACGACACTATTCACAGAAACACTCGGTACGACATCGAAGCCCCCTCCGCGCCAGAGCTCAGTGCCGTCCTCTGCCAGATGTACGACTTGGTTGCTGCAGGCGTCGGCGACCCAGCAGGAACCATCCCAGGGGTCCGCTGAGACGGAGTGCGGGTAGCTGAAACAGCTCCTCCTACGCCACAGCTCCGTGCCATCGGAGGCCAGGTGAACAAGGGCGGAGCTCGCGTCCTCCTCGGCAAGGCTCATTACGGAGGTGTAGGTCTTCATCCAAACGGCTTTCTGAATCTGGTCATGGCCCGTCTGTGCCACCCAGCAAGAGCCATCTACGGGGTCGACGGCTACAGAACGGCAGAAGGAAAAGCCCCCTCCCCGCCAGATCTCGGTTCCATCCTCATCGAGATGAGCGACCTCATTGTCGTCAGTGTCTGCGACCCAGCAGGAGCCGTCGGTAGGATTGACCGACAGGCATCCGCTGGCCCAGATGGCATACGTGAAGGCGCCGGTCTTGGTCTGACTCAGCACTACTCCATCAGCACTGATATGGGTCACCGCGTTAGAGAACCCTACGTCAGAAGACTCTATCACATTCGTCACCCAGCAGGAACCGTCAAGAGGGCTGGCGGCAACAGCGCTTAGACAGATGAAACCGCTAACGCGCAGTTGCTCACTTCCGTCACTGGCCAATCTCACCATTTGGTTGTTGCTGGTGTCTGTCACCCAGCAGGAACCGTCAGCCGGGTTCACTGACACCGACCTAACAATGTAGAACTCTCCCCCTCGCCAGAGCACTGTGCCGTCACCGGCAATGTGCACCACTTGATGGGCATAGGTGTCCGCCACCCAACAGGAGCCATCAGCGGGGTTCGTTGAGACGCACGCGGGCAAGGCGAATCCACTCAGGCGAAGCACCTCCTGTCCGTCCTCGGACAGTTTCACAACCTGTTGGTGGTAAGTGTCGGTCACCCAACACGAGCCATCCGTCGGATTCGCGGAAACGCTGAGCGGCACCGAGAAGCCCGGCGTCTCACTCAACACCCGGCCGTCTGCGGCGACATGCATCACCCTTGTGCCGATTCCCACCCAACAGGAGCCGTCCGCCGCGTTCACCGACACCGACCAGGGCGTCCCCCAGCTGCTCCGCCACGCTTCGACAACCTCGACTGCTGACGAAGACACACCCAGGAACACGAGCAGCACCGCGATACCGATCAGCGCACCAAGGCATCTCATGGCAGGTCACCTCCACCGTTGACTGCCGGATGATGGCCCGTGGATCGCCACTCCCTGCCCTCGGGCCTGAGGAACACTCTCGACCATTAGACGCGGGCAGCGCCGTGAGAGTTCGCGTCCCATCCTCGGCCTTGTGGGACGCTTCCAGGGCAATCGGCGGACGCAATGTCGCTCATGCCTGGAGCGCCTCTGGTGTCACTGCAATGGCGATCTCACAAGAGACGGGGGTGGGAGTTACCGCAAAACGCGTCGGCCAACAACTCCCCCGTTCAGAGCTCCGACGGTCCTTCAGAGTCCGAGGGGCGGCATTACCATGACTCAAGAGACTCGCTCGGCGCCTGCCCGGCCCAGCGTCGCAGCGCACACCCCCGCCAGTGCCGCGCAGCCAGTCCCGGAAAGACCAGCATCGCGATCCGAGGTTCCACCACCCCGGGCCCGCGGCGGGTGCATGTCCACTCAGCCTTCTCTGTCCGCCGCCATCTCTGCCGACGCGCTAATCCACATATCCCAGGGCCTTCAGCTCCCGCATCGTCTCCTCCGGGATCGCCTTCCTAGGGGCCTCTCCGCGAGCCGGTGGCTTCTGGGTGGGGTCTGCGAAATGCAGAGGTGGGTAGCGCTGGCTCCTCGCAAACTGCTCGAAGCGCCGGACCATCCTGCTTGTCTGATCGGCGCGTTCCTCCGCCACATTGTAGCGCTGGCGAGGATCATTCCCGAGATCATAGAGCGCCCGGAGCTTCCCACCCTTGTACAGCAGCAGCGCCCAGTCATGGTCCCTCACCAGATAGCACGGGTAGTGCCCGGCGGTGCGGGAGAAGACGTAGTCGTGCAGCTCCTCCCTCTCGCCCGTCAGCAGGCCCGTCAACGACCTCCCTTGCACCATCTCCCGGGGATACCACAGGCCATACAGCTCCATCACCGTCGGGAGGACATCCACGGTCTCGGTGAGCACCCGCACTCGCCCCACCGGCCCCTTTCCCCCCGGGAACCTGATCAGCAGCGGGATGTGGGTGGCCTCGTCATAGGGGCAGGTGGCATGAAACTCGTAGCGATGCTCGCCCAGCGCCTCTCCGTGGTCCGCGGTGACTATCAGCAGGGACTTCTCCAGCAGGTTGGACTCCTTCAGGAAGGCGATCAGGCCCCCAAGCGCCTGGTCGCCCCAGCGGAGGTTCGCGTCATAGAGATTCACCCAGTCCGCGCCGGTGGCAGGAGCGGCATCCCCCCAGGTTCGGAAGTACACCTGGGTGAACGCCGGCTCTCCTTGCCAGTAGCCTGGTGGTTGCTTACCCCGGTATAGCTCAGCCACCTCCTTCGACGCCTCGTAGGGGTAGTGCGGAGGCAGAAAGTGCAGATAGGTGAAGAATCGCTTTCCCTTTGTATCCGCGATCCGATGGCACGCCACCTCCAGCAGGCGAGGCGCCGTGCGCACCATACCCGGCTTCTCGCCAGTCTGTCGCTGTGCTCTCCTCGGCCCCTGCCTGCCTTCCTTCTTGAGCTGCCGTCTCTGCAACAGGAACACGTCCTGGAACTCCCCTCCCACCCCGAGTTTGGGCGAGGCGCAGGGGTTTGCCGATAGCAGCGAGGTGACGCACCCCGCCTTCTCCATCGCCTTCGCCAGCGTGAACGCCTCCGGATCCATCATCACGCTGCCGTCCCGCAGCTCCTCCTTCTGCTCGTAGACCAGTCCGTGCGTGTCCGGGTACTGGCCGGTGAACAGCGAGGCGGTCGAACAAGTAGTGTGGGGGAACTGGCAGAAGTGCTGCTCGAACACCACCGACTCCCGTGCCAGGCGGTCGATGTTCGGAGTGGTGTCGCGGTCGTACCCATAGCATCCCACGTGGTCGGCGCGCATCGCGTCCAAAACCACGATGATCAGGTTGGTCCCCTTCACCGCCGCGCGCAGGTCGGCGAGGCCGGGCGCCGGTCCTGACAACGTCACCGGCTCCCAAGACGCAGGCCGGGGCCGGGGCGCGTCGTCCGGAGGACGTGTCGCCGGGGGAGGGATGGGCTCGGGCGGCCCCAGTCTCTCGTGCAGCGCCGGGTCCATCCGCGTGCCGATCACCTGCAGCGGGACCTTGTGTCGTCGCTGCAGGGAGTTGTAGACCAGGAGTTCCGCGACCCCAGCTACCAACAACAGCGCCAGAATCCAGCCCAGACGCTTCCGCATTCTGCTACCTACTCCAACCCTCAGTCTACATGGAAAGGTGGAGCGGGTAAAGAGTAGATAACGTAGCGCTAACTATCCAGTCGCCACTCCCACCTACCTCAGCAACACCAACAGCGCGGTGATGGTGAAGAAGCTCGCCACCGTGGACGTGAACACCGTCGTCGCCACCAGCCGCGGCCGGGCGTCGAACTCCGCCGCGTACACCGCCATGTTCACCCCTGTGGGCATCGCCGCCAGCAGCAGCGCCAGGGCGAAGGCAATCGCCGGCGACAGCAGCAGCCGTATGCAGTTGGGCAACACCAGTTGTCCGAGGAACTCCCTCACCTGTGACCTCGACTTCGCCAGTTGGATGCCCAGCAGGAGCTGGGACACCGGGATCACCGACATGCCCAGCAGTTGCAGCGGGTCCATCAGATAGCCCGGCAGGCCCACCCCCAGGTTGCGCATGAGCAGCGCCACCACCGCCGCGTACATCGTTGGGAGCGTGAACACCGTCCGCATCGCCTGCCTGCCGCCGCCGAGATGGCGGGAGACGTAGTACACGGCCATCGTGTTCGACAGCGTGTTCACCACCAGCACCCAGATCACCGCCAGCGCCAGCCCGTCCTCGCCAAAGGCGTAGAACGCCACCGGCATTCCCATGTTGCCGGCGTTCATGAAGATGGTGGTGATCAGCAGATAGCTCTCCCGCTTCTGGTCGTAGTGCCGCGCTCTGGCGATGATCTTGCCCAGCGCCCACAGCAAGAGAGTCAGAAACACCACCACCCCCATCAGTGGCAGCGCCTCTCCCAGAGTCACCTTCGTGGTGAGCAAGGAGGTGAAGATCAAGCAGGGGAGGAGCACGTAGATCACGATCGCGGAGAGTGCGCGCACATCCATCCGCCGATAGCTCTCCAGCGCGAAGCCGATGGCGACAGTGAACAGGATAGGGAGGATGGCCGTAGGCATGAGCAGTTAGATTCGACGCGGGAGAGGGGAGAAGCCTGCCGTGCCAGCCATCCTCACTGCAGCCTGCCCGGGCAGGGAGATGCAGAGGGCGCCGAGGTGGTGATGGTGAGGGCGCACCGCGTGCGCCCGGCTCACTACACCGCAGGAAGGACCTGTAACGGCCGGCTGCGCACCACGAAGTCCCGCTCGGAACCATCGGCCAGGGTGGCCGTTCCCGACACCACCAGCCGATAGCGCCCGGGCGGGAGGTTGAGCTCAATGGTTTTCGGCTCCCCCTCTTCAGAGCTGAGGGTGCCGAGGTCAAGGACCGTGTGTCCCTCCGTCGTTTCCACCGTCAAGGAACCGGAGGCGGAGGAGATCGGCGATGCGTAGTCGCCTTCCCGCGTGAGCCTTACCGTGATCGTGATCCGCGACCCGGGCGCGTAGCAGAGTCCGGGAGGTCCGGCGAGGCCGTCCGGGAACCTACAGTGTAGCCGCGGTGCCGGGTGCGGGGGGGGTGGTGGCGTGGGCGGTGTGCGAGGCATGGAGGGTGTCCAGCCGCGTCGGGTCGGCGGCGGCGTGCTCGTAGCAGAAGAGGGTGAAGCCGTCTGCGCCCAGGCGGCGGGCGCGCTCCATCTGACCGAGCAGGATGCGGGTGTCCGGGATGATGAACTCGCCTATCCCAGGATAGAGCGGTATCTTGCCCGCCACCAGCTCCACCTGGCGCGCCACCATACCTTCCAGCTCATCGGCGCTGGCGGTATAGTCCATCGGGCAGACGAAGTCCAGCAGTCCCTCGTCCATCCACACTTTCCAGTCCTGGTTCACCCAATCCAAGGAGTCAGGGTAGTCGAACACCGCCGCCGAGATCATGATCCCGGGGCGGATCTTGCGCGCTTCGCTGGAGACCGCGCGCACCAGCCGGGTGATCTGGTCCCGTCGCCATTGGTCCCACTTCGGCTTGAGCGGGTCGCGCATCACCTCCGCGGGCCACTCGGTGATCTTCGCGCCGATCGCCTCTTCGAACCGCTGGCGGCAGCCATCGCAGTAGCAGGTCTCGTCGTCGGGATAGCGGATGTAGTCGAAATGGATGCCCGCCACATCGTACTTGCGCACCACCTCCAGCATGGAGTCGCGTTCGAGCTCGAAGTTGCGCGGGTCGGACGGACACAGCCACAGCACTTCCGCCCCATCGGGGTGCCGCTGCAGGCGGCCCTCCTTGCGCATCTGCTCCACGAACTCCGGCGGCGCGGTGAGCAGGTTGTAGTTCACCTTCCACACGTGCAGCTCGATCCCGTACTGCTTGCACCAGCGCAGAGCATCGGCGATCTGGTCGCCCCGCTTCGCCACCTGCGGCGAAACGGGCAGGATCTCGCTTGGATAATGGGCCAGCCCCGCCCACAGCATGTTGGCGATAATGGCGTTGAACCCATGCTCCTTCAGCTCTCTGATTGAGCGCTCCCATCCCCACCCACCTGGCACCCCGTAGGCGTCGTGTATCCACGCCGCGCGGAACTCGTTCAGCCGCTCCGGTGAGGTCAGTCCATAGATCAGCAGCGCCTGCTCCGATACTTCTCCCGCCGCTGTGACCGCGGCGGCATGGCGTCCCTGATCGGCGAGCCGCTCGGCGGCGCGCAGGCTGTTGCGCCCCCTTGTGATCTTGGATTCGACGCTGCGCTTGTCTCCCTCCGGCAGATCGGCGTCTCGCAGACGGATGGAGACCGCCTCCAGCTTCTCGGAGGCGGCTGCGATGGCCAGTTGTGCGGCCTGCGGCCACACTTCCGGCGCCAGCCAGCCCAGGATGGAGAGCAGCATGCGTCCCTTCGCGGGAAGGTCAACATCGGTGAGCACGTGGCTCATGTAGCCGCCGCGGGGGGAGACGATCACGGCCGGATCGGAGAGGCGCTCGGCGCGGGCGTTGTACCACTCTCCGATCACCCGCGCGTCCGGGGCTGATGCCTCCACCCGTTCGATGTTCCAGGAGGCCTGCGCCACAGACGGAGGCAGCCCTTGAAAGTCGCGGGCACGGAGACGAATGGTCTGGTAGTCGCCGTTGGCATGCTCCAGGTGACGGACACCGATGCGCTCCGATACGGAGGCGGGGATGGCATAGAAGAAGAAAGCCTTCCCTCCGGAGTCCAGGTAGCGCAGGATCGCCTGCTCCTCGGTTTCCGGGATCACGAAGTTGTAGGGGAAGATGGCGACGCGATAGGCGCTCAGCCCGCCCTTCTCCACGTCCGCGTCCGTCAGCTTCGCATAGCTCACCCCGACCTCATCGAGCGCCGCCTGCACCGTGTCGCAGAAGGTCCTGGCATTCGCTCCTTCGCCTTGCGGGGAGTCGTCGTAGGAGTGCTTGCCATACACCACCGCCACCGCCGGCTCACCATCCGCCAGCGCGAGGGAAGTGCAGCCTAGCGCCATCATGGCCAAGCAAAGCATCACCCGCATCATCGCCTCTCTCCCGTTGCCATGCTCACGGGTGAGCATTCGGCGCCGAGCACTCCGCTCCTGCGTGTCCGCACCGCACCCGGAGAGGCAGACATCAGTGTGACGAAGCAGCGATCAAACACTAACTAGGGTGAGCGCAAACCGCCCATTTTCAGCCAAGACTGCCACCATGAAAAGCAAGCAACTTCCTTGCTTTTCGCCCAAAACCCTTGGGGAGTGGGCGGCCGACGCCAAAGGGCGGCAAACTGGACTCCCCTGGCGGCAGAGGCCCTGGTGGTGGCGAGCTGATGTAGGCGGTTGACCTTCGGGCGCAGGCGACATAGACTGTGGCAGCGCAGAAGGGGCGGCGCCAGAGGAGGCGAGGAGAATGAGCCGAGGCAAGTGGGCGGTAGTGGTGGTCGTCGCAGTGTGTCTGGTGGTGACGGTCGCAGCCATGGCCTATGCCGCGGGGCAGGCGAAGACGGCCGCGCCGCAGGTGCTGCGGGCGCAGGCGTTTGAAGTCGTAGACGCGGAGGGCAAGGTGTGCGCGGTGCTGGGGCTGCGTGGCGACGGGGGCCCGAGTCTGGACCTGAGCGACGCGAAGGGCCTGAAACGCGCGACGCTGACGTTGCTTCCCGACGGCAGCCCGGTCCTCGTGCTGAACGACGCGAGGGGCGAGGAACGCGCGACGCTGACGGTGCCGAGTCTGACGATGCGCGACGAGACGGGCGGGGAGCGGGCGGCGCTGATGGTGCGTTATGACGGCAGCCCGAGTCTGGTGCTGAAAGACGCGGAGGGCAAGCTGCTCTGGCAGGCGCCGTGAGGCCGAGGACGCGAACGGAGAAGGATGGAGCCAACGGTACCTGAGATGAAGGCCGCCCTTCTTGGGGCACTCGTGGGTGGTGTCCTCGCCATCATTGGCGGCTTCTTTGCCACCATGCTTGAGCATCGGCTTCAGAGGAAGCGCGAGAAGCGTCAGCGTGAGCGAGACCAGAAGGACTTGGCGGCCGGCCTCGCGGATGAGCTGGAGGATCTCGTCAAGCAGTTGTCGGAGATCAGGTGCCGCCACCAGAAGTTTCCGAACGACAACAACGTGCGCTTGCAGGCATTGGCGTCTCTGGCAGGCCTGCCTGAGAGATGCACTATCCCGGTGTTCGACAGCGGTGCCATTCGACTGCATACCCTCCCACCTGAGCTGGCTTCGGAAACGGCAAGCTGCTACTCACAGCTGCGAACGATTCTCGACAGCCTCTCGGAGGTCCACCGGACTTTCGAGTCATTCACGGGTTTGGGGGGGCCTGCCGAAGCAGCCAACATCGCTCACCAAAGCGCGTACAAGAGGCTCATCAATGACTCGGAAGGCGCTGTCACAAGAGCGAATGCTCTCATGAAGAAACTGGAGATGGTCGTCCAAGGCAAGTATCAATGCTGTTCTCGGTGAGCGAAGGCTCGGACACCGTCGGCGCTCCTGTTGCCGGGCTCGGGCGCACTTGACAGTCTATGGTAGAGCGAAGCGGCAGCGTGTGCGGGCGCCCCGCCGGGCACTCCGCACACGCTGCTTGTTCTGCGGGCGAGCTTGTGAGAGCAGGCCCTGCTCGCCTGTGGAGGGTCCCCCAGGCAATTCGCAGTCGCCCCGAGGACGGGGCTCCCACAGCACGAGCCCGCCACTACGCGGCCTACAGGCGGCTATCTGCGTATCAACGCCTGATACGTGTACGTGATCTCCTTGCTCTCGCCCGGCTTCAGGTCGAGCTTCCAGGTAAGCTGATGCACGGGGTTGACGCGCTGGATGCCGCGGGCGAGGGTGATGTCCTTGGCGGCGAGGCTGGTTGACTTTACATCGCCGGAAAGCGTCTTGGTGATCTCCAGGGGAATCGCTTTCTCCTGGAAGTTAGTGATGACGAGCGTTCCCTGGAGCGTGACTCTGTCGTAGTAGTAGCCGCTCCGCATCTTGATCGCCTCTTGCTCGCGTTCGATCTCCAGCTCTGTCTGCTCGGCCTTCACGCTGAGGGCGCGGGTGATGGTGACCGTGCCCTGCGCGCCCACGGCGGTGTAGTCGAGCTTGCTCTGACCGAGAAGCTGGCCGTCCTTCATGAGCTGAACCGGCGCCGTCGTCCACGGCAGCTTCATGGTGTTGGTCAGGCGGAGGTTGTGCCACACGATCTCGGTAGGCGTGTCATCGCCGGCCTGGTATCGCTCCTCGCGCGTGATGTAGTCCGGGATCTTCCACTCGTACACCTCGACGTACGGGACGGTCTCGGTGAACAGCGGGTACTGGCCGGTCTCGTTCCTTGACAACTTCACATTCTCGACTGGATAGAGGAACAGGTCCTCCGCCGTCTGACCCGCGGCCGCCGCGCCGTAGCTGGGCACCTCCCCTGCCTCGTCGCGGCTCCTGGCGTAGGCGCCAGCCACATTCGCCATCCCCTCCGCCGCCTGCGCCAGGAACCCATACTGGTCCCTTCCGCCGCTGGAGCGGCCCTGGGAGAGCGCATTCAGGAAGCCGGCCAGGTTCTCCCTTCGCGCCATGGGACTGAACACGTCGGCGAGGATGATGTTCGGGAAGCCGGTGACGAGGTCAACGTCCACGCCCTCCAGGTCCTCGGCCTCGTTGATGATCAGCGCAGACGCGCTCAATTGCGCCTTCTTCGGATCGGAGATGTCGAGAAGATAGCTCGGCGCCCAGGTGATACCCTTGGCGAGGTAGCTGACAGACAGCCAGTCGCCCTTCTTCGCGCTGGCGAAGCTGGCCGCGATCTCGGTCTTGCGCGTCTCGCGCTCGATGGTGGTGACCGGCTCGCGATCGAGAAAGCTGATGCGGCTGTAGTCGTTGGGGCTCAGGATCAACGTCTGGCCCGTCACCGTCTTGAAGATCATGTACTGAGCGCGGCCGCCATCATCCGGTCCCAGGTAGTACTCCTGCATCCCGTACGGGCTGGGCCGGAATGGCCGTTGGGCTGGCGGGCCGAACGACACGATCGTGCCCACCAGCGCGTTGCTCTCCCACGGCATGCCAAGAGAGACGACCTTGCCGATGTTGGCCTGGAGGAGTTCGTAGGTGTTCCGCGCCGGGCTGGCTTCGGTGCCCGTCACCTCTCGTGAGATGACGTTCTTCAGCCCCGATGTGCCCGGGCACATCACCCAGAACGTGCCGTGCGCCGGAGCGGAGACCAGGCCGAGCAGAGCATTGCTCTCATCCCCGGTCAGCGCCCCCTCCCGCACGAAGAAGCCCAGTCCGTTCTTGAACAAGGCGACACGCTTGATCTTGGTCTGAACGGAGGGCGACTTGGCGGATTCGGCGGCGAGAACGACCGGAACGGCGGCTGCACACAACAGGACGACCAGGAACAGCATAGGGATTCGCTTCATGGGAACACCCCCTTGTGTCTTATGTAAGCTTAGACACCCCGTCAAGGCGCGAAGTTCCGGCCACACAAGTGTCCAACACACTAGCGGCCGCGCCGCGCCGTCGCGTTGCCGCCCGTCGGCGCGTCTGCTATACTGGCCTGCGCTGCCTCTGGCTGGGGATTGGGCATGAAGTGCACATCGCACGGCGGGGCACAGCCCCGCCGAACTTGGTCCGTGCGGCGAAGCCGCACGTGGGTGATGAGATCGTCCCTTCTGGCGCTGTTTGCGCTCGCCTGGGCGGCGGCGGCCTGGGGGGACACCCTGGTGGTAGCGGGGCAGAGGACAGCGTCCCGAGAGAGCTTCGTGGTGGTAGGGGAGGAGGTGTACGCGCCTCTGCTCCCCGTCCTTAAGCACCTGGGCGCCAAACACGAGCTCACCCCTGACGCCATCAAGATCACCACCGCCACTCAGCGCGAGATCGTGATCTCCCGCACCCGCGCCGAGGCCACTCTGGATGGGATGGTGCGGGAGCTGCCGGGTCCGCCCCGCAAGGTGAGCAGCGGCTACCTGCTTCCGGCCCGGGCAGTCGGCTCCTTGCTGGGCTGCGCGGTCAGGTGGGATGAGGCGTCACGCACGCTGTTCATGCATCCCTGGGTGCGCAAGTTCTCCTTGCAGACGCTGCCTGACCGCCACCGCCTCTCCATCGGCGCGGAGGCGCCGCTCACCTTCCGCACCGGCAAGGTGGAGGACCCGCCGCGCTTCTATGTTGACCTGATCAACACAGACCTGGCCACCATCCCTTCGGAGCTGAAGCTGGAGGGCAGCTATCTGAAGGCGGCGCGCGCCAGGCAGAACACCCTCGCGCCCGCGCCGGAGGGCGATGTGGTGCGCGTGGTGGTGGACCTGGCGGAGTGGAAGCCGTACCGCCTCTCCGCCAGCCCGGACCGATGTACGCTTCAGGTGGACTTCCCGCTTGCGGAATCAGATCAGGCGCCGCCCGAGGCGCCCCCGGTGGTGCTGACCGATCTGGCCTTCCAGCGCCTCTCGCCGCGGGTGGCGGCGGTGAGGGTGTCCGTGTTCGGCAAGGCGGGCTGCATCTCGGGAGAGACGGAGCAGCCGCCGTCGGTGTGGGTGGAGCTGGCGAACGCGGATAACCGCCTGCCCACGCGCCACATTGATGCCAGGGACCGGCTCGTCTCCGACATCTCTTGCGAGCCAGCGCCTGATAAGCCGGGAGTACAGCGCCTTACTATCAAGCTGGCGGAATCGGTTCCCCATTCCGTGGTCAGCGAGAGAGGCGAGGTGCGCGTGCTTCTCGGCCGCACCGAGCTCGCCGACCTGAAGGTGGTGATTGACGCCGGACACGGCGGCCACGACACCGGCGCCATCGGCCGGACCGGGCTGCAGGAGAAAGACCTGAACCTGGACATTGCCCTGCGGGTGCGGGAGTTGCTGGAGGCGCTCGGAGCGCGCGTGCTGATGACCCGGACCACCGATGACCCCGTGATCCCCTGGCAGCGGCGAAACAGCGAGGAGCACCGCCGGGAACTGCTCGCCCGCTGCGCCATTGCCAATGACGCAAATGCTGACCTGTTCGTCTCCATCCACGGCAACGCCCGCGCCGCCAATCCGAGCGCGATCAGAGGCACGGAGACCTACTACCGCAAGTCGGACAGCATCCAGTTTGCACAGGTGATGCAGGAGGAGGTGGTGCGCAACGTCGGCTTGCCCGACGGCGGTGTCATCCGCCACCCCAGGTCCATCATTGTGCTGTACCAGACGAACATGCCAGCCGTGCTGGTGGAGGTCGGCTACCTCAGCCATCCGGAGGACGAGGCGGAGCTGGCCACCGACGATCTTCGTCAGCGCGCGGCGGAGGGGATCGTCGCCGGCATCAAGCGATACGCCGACGAAGGAGGAGTGCTGCCTGGTCTGCTGGAGAGGGAGTCACGCCCTACAGAGCGAACAGGCGACGGGGAAGACATGGAGTGACCCAAGTGGTCATGCGAGGAGAGAGCAAGGATGAGGCTTGGTCTGCTGGCGTTGGCGGTGGTGATCTGCTTCGGCTGTTGCGCGGCGCTGGCCGCTGAGGAATCCCAGTCCGTTGTGAGCGGACCAGTCACGGTGACGGGCACGCTCGTGTCCGTGGACAAGCTGGACCTTGTAGACAAGCCAGAGTGGGCTGCCCTGCGCCTGCGCGCCGACGAGCCGGCCGGAGATCAGGTGAAGACTGGCGAGGTGTTGGCGCTGCAGTGCATGTGGACGAAACTCAGAGGCATGGGGCTTGGCGACCAGGTCCGAGCCACCGTCGCCATGACGCCCGCGGAGCCCGCCTCGTGGACGGTGGAGGAGATCACCCGGCTGGGCCGCGGCGAGTTCCTGAACCCGGCGGCGAAGGCGAGCATAGATCTGGGGTCGCCGGACGCCAAGGTGCTGGTGAAGATGTTCGCTCCCCTGGGGATCGCCTGCCACCAGACCACGGTTGATCTGCTGAAGCAGCTCGCGGAAGAGGAGCCGCAGCGCCTGCGAGTGCAGATCTTCGACATGCACGCTCCCGCCATGGTCGAAGAGGTCAACCGCGAGCGGCTGAGCTGTGCCACGGTGCTGGTGAACAACCGCTATCAGTTCACCATCCGGGAAGGCGACAAGGAACGCAAGGTGGAGATGACCCATCGGCCCAATGCGGAGCAATCCACCTACAACTCTGAAGATGTGCCGGTGGTAGTGCGCCAAGAGATCGCGCGCATCTACGGGCCCGCGAAGACGGGCGAGGCGGCAGCGCCCGCCGGATAGGCGCGTCGGCCAACCACAGAGACACAGAGTCGCAGAGAGAGGGGCCCTACTTGCCCTTCTTGCCGGCCTCGCTCTTCGTCTCGGCGGGTGGAGCGGGCTTGGGTTCGTACTTCCAGAGGAAGTAGGTGAGGTTGGCAGAGGGGATGAGCTGGTTCACGTCCTTCTCCGCTTTCTCGTCCCGCCCGTCGTAGTTGAGGCCTTCGATCAGCACGTGCCATTCGAGAGGGATTACGCGCCGGCAGGACTGCCATTTCGGCTCCGGTGGAGGCGGCTCCCTGAGCGCCCCGCTGGTCCGGGAAAACTTCACCAGCAGGTAGGACTCGTTCGGCGCGGTGATGGTGGTGCTGCCCATGACAGTCTGGGCGCCGCCGCTGTCCAGCCCCGGCGGCGGCAGCATGCCGGCGGGCATGTTCTGCTGGTTCTGACGCCCTGCGGCGCCTGTGGGACAGCCACAGAGCAGAGTTGCCGCACAGAGCAGGGCGATCACAGCGCCGACGCGAAGAATGCGTGTCATGGTATCTCTTCCTGTTTAAGGATGCAGGCAATGGATATCTACGCCGCCAGCGGGGGATCTCCTGTCGTGTTTCCCACCTCCTGCCGGCGTCCACGGGGCAGGAGGGCAGGCGGGAGGGGCGTAGAGTAGGCCCACTTGCGGTGCAGGGAGAATCAACATGGCACACGAGCACGCGGAGCTGATCCGCATTCTGAACGAGGCGCTGAGCGCGGAGTACGGGACCCTGTTTCTGCTGCCGCGGCACATGGCGGAGATTCAGGACGAGGAGACCAGGCGGCAGCTTCGCCTGATCGCGGAGGTGGAGTTGGAGCACGCCGAGAAGACCGCGCAGATGATAGTGGCGCTGGGCGGCGAGCCGACAGGAGATGTCCCCAGCTTGCGGCCGCGCAAGGACATGAAGGAGATCCTGGAAGCCCATCTCCAGGGGGAACGGGAGGCGATTGCCATCTATGGCCGTGCCCTCGCCGCCTGCCGCGATCCGCAGATGCGGAAGCAGATCGAGGACTTGAAACACGACGAAGAGGGGCACCAGCGGCTGATCGAGCGGACGCTGGCGCGGGTCTAGCTGCCGCACGCCGGAGGAGATGGTGATGGTCCGTGTCGGCTTGATAGCTATCGTTTGTCTGCTGCTGGCGGTTACGGCCGGAGCGTCAGCCCCGGCCGCACCCGTAACCATCTTCGACATGGACTCCATGCAGTTCACCGTCGGGACGTTCGGTGACAGCAACACTCCTGCCGGGACCATCGAGCAGGTGGAGGGCGAGTTCGGGAAGGCCTTGCAGTTCAGCTTCGTGCCCGAATCGCGCAACGGCTACTTCATGGCCAGAATCACGCCGACCCCGGAGTGGGACCAGGCCGCGGGGTTCAGCTTCTGGGTGAAGGGGGACGGGTCGGACAGCTGGGGCGCGCTGCAGTTGATTGACGGGGAGGACTTCGGCCGGCGCTACGGCTACTGGTTTCCGATAGACTCCAGGGAGTGGCGGAAGGTGGAGGTGCCGTGGTGCGATCTCATCCCGGAGCTGCCGTCGGCTCCGCTGGTTGATCCGGCAGGCGGCTACCAGCCGTCGCACTTCGGCTACTTCTGGTTCGGCAAGCGGGTGCGGTGGTTCGAGTATCCGGCGCACTCGTTCGCGGTGGACCAGATCCAGCTCGAACCCACCATCGCGCTGGATAGCACCGACTACACGCCCGCGACGGGCGGCACGCCGCGACTGCTGGCGAAGCTGAAGGCGAAGCAGCCGGTGACCGTCGTCACCGTGGGCGATTCCTTGAGCGACAAGCACCACTGGGCGAACCGGGAGATGCTGTGGTCGGAGCTGCTGGTGAAGAAGCTTGGCGAGGACTTCGGCGGCGAGGTGAAGCTCGTGAATCCGGCAGTGGGGGGACATCAGCTCACCCACGGCTTGATGCTGATGCCGATGTGGATCGAGACCACGCCGGAGCCGGATCTGGTGACGGTGTGGTTCGGATGGAATGACTGGGACGACGGAATGCGAGGCCAGCATTTCCAGGAGGTGCTGCGGTTTGCGGTTGATCGCATTCGACGAATGACCCACGGCAAGGCAGAGGTGATGCTCCTCACGACGGTGCCGGATATCGAGAAGTGGGATGGGATGGGGGAGATGGCGGAGGCGGTGTGGGCCGTCGCCCAGGAGAAGCGGACCGGCATTGCCGACATAGCCGGCGTCTTCCACGAGATCGGGGACCAGAACGAAACCGCGCGGGATTGGCTCTACGCCTGGGACAAGGTACACCTCGGGCCGCTTGGGCATCCGGTGACCGCGGAGACGGTGTACGAGGCGGTGACACGGTAGGGCGGAAGGGCCGCACGCTTGGCAGCGTGCGCCACTGGCAGGCTGGAAGCCTGCCCTACGGGTTGACGATCACCTTGTTGCGTTCCGGTGTGCCCATCACCTCGACGGCCTGGTGAATCTGCGACAGCGGGAAGCGGTGGGAGATGATCTTCTCGGTGTCCACCAGGCCGGTTTCCATCAGGCGGATGGCCTTGGACATGGCGAGGGGGGTGGTGCCGAAGCTGGCGTCCATGCGACCTTCGAGGAAATGGGTGAGGCCGCCATCGAGTGAGAACTCCTCGTGGGTGGTGATGCCGAACACGTTCCACCGCGTCCCGCGTCTGCGCAGGTCCACCATCAGCCGCACCGCCTCGATCGGCCCGGCCGCCTCGACGACGAGATCGGGTCCGTCAGGGATGATCTCGTAGACGCGTTGCTTGGCATCTTCCTTCTTTGGGTTGATAGCATGAGTGGCGCCGAGCGCGAGCGCGTTCTTCAGCGCGTAGTCGCTGACATCAACGGCGATCAGGCGGGCTGCGCCCGCCGCCCTCGCCACCATCAGACAGAGGAGGCCGATGGAGCCGACGCCGATGACCACCACATCGTCGCCGATCTGCATCTGGCTGTGGTGGATGACGCCCTTCCAAGCGCCTGCCAGGGGCTCGGTGATGGCGGTCGCGTCGAAGGAGATGGCCGGCGGTTTGCGGTAGAGGCAGCTTTCCTTCGTCCGCATATACTCGGCGAAGGCGCCGGGCCACACGTTGTCCGGGCCGTCCCCGCCGGTGACGAAGGCGTGCTCGCAGTAGTGGGTGTTCCCGGCGCGGCAGTGGCGGCAGAAGCCACAGTGACCGAGCGGCTGCACGATCACCTCATCGCCGGCGCGGAAGTGCTCCACCCCCGGCCCCACCTCGGCGACCACGCCGCTGGGCTCGTGCCCAACGATGGTGGGAAAGGTGACGTTCGTGCGAATCCCCTTGATCGCCTTATAGTCGGTGGCGCAGAACCCGCAGGCCTTGATCCGCACCACCACGTCGCCGAACTCCTCGGCGCGCGGGATCGGGACCTGCTCGAGGCGCAGGTCGTCGAAGTCGTGTAGGACTGCGGCGGGCATGGTGGGCATGGAGAGCTCCTAGACGACTACGCTGCCGGAGCCGGGCTTCGAACCCGGACGGGCCTTGCGGCCCCCGGGATTTTAAGTCCCGTGCGTCTGCCGATTTCGCCACTCCGGCGTCAGTTAGAGGTTACCACAATGCGGTGGCGGTATGGAAGGGCGTATAGGGGGCGTAAGCCCGCTCTGGGGCGGGCATGGGCGCCGCCTCTCTTCTCGGCGGGCATCGGCCAGAGGCCGGCGGATACCCGCCCTACAGAACGGCGACTCCACCATACTGCCGTGGGTGTGCGGTTGTGTGCCTGTGGAGGTTTTCAGGTCGCCCCAAGCGTGGTATAAACCAATTGGGCGGCATGTCGGGCGGACGGGGACTTAGCCATCCGAGTCTCGCCATCGGTTTGCTCGGCGACACTCAGGAGATTGGGGAGGTGTGCGCGATGAGTCGCAAGCTCGTCTTTCTATCCATGGGTTTGGCGCTGCTGCTGCCGTGCGCGGCGCTGGCGGTGGACGTTGGCAGCGCGGTGGTCAAGGCTGTCACCGTGGGCGCGGTGGTGAGCGCGGTATCCGGCCCGGCGGACAAGGCGATCAACACCTTGACCGCCAACCAGAAGCTGCCGCCCGGTGTCTCCACCAAGGTGGTGCCGGTCATCAGCCTGGGTGAGAAGGGCTATGTCGGCGCCGCACAGGTGGCCGGGGGCAAGGCGCTGGTGGACAAGACCAAGTCGGTGGTGCAGCTCGAGACCTCCTTCAGCAGCAAGCAGTATCGCATCAAACTGCTGATGCCGATGGACTCGGCGAACCCGTTGCAGATGGATCGGGTGAAGGGGATGGGGGTGAGTGCGCTGGTGGACACTGCGCTCAGCAGCAACGCCTATCTCCTGCCGCCGTCCGAGCGGTTCAACGCGGGCGATGCAGTGAAGGCGGCGGCGATCGCGCTGGCCGTCAACCAGTTCGGGCCGCAGATCAACGACTTCATCAACAGCACGTTCAAGAGCCAGGGCGGCACGCCGGACGGCGCCACCAAGGTGGTGCCCTATCTCAGCTTCGGCACCAAGGCCTACATCGGGATGATGCAGGTGGCCGGGCCGAAGGCCCAGGTGAGCAAAGTAAAGGCTGTCTGGCAGTTCGAGCAACTGTTTGACAAAGGCCGGGTGCGGCTGCGGGCGCTGGTACCCACGGATTCGGTTAACCCGTTGAAGCTGGCGCGGGTGAAGGGCGTCGGCTGCACCGCGATCGTGGATGCGATGGCCCTGCGCGCCAAGGAGTACGAGCGTCAGCGGGCGCATTACCGCTACTTCGACAGCGCGCCGATCTTCGTGGGCCTGGGCGAAGATCCGCACTGGCGGCCGCCCGGATGGGACCGGGGCCGGAAGGAAGGTTGGGTGAAGCACGGGACCACCGTGCCGCCAGGGCAGGCGAAGAGCGACGAGGCCGGAAGGAACCGCGAGCGGGAAAGGGAGCACGAGCGAGACCGCGAGCGCGAGCAGCACCGCCGCGGGAGGGGAGGTCGAAGGTAGGCAGGGCGGAGATACGGCAGTCTGTAGGGGCGACCCGGTTAGGGTCGCCCCTACTGCTTTGGGGGTGAGTCGCCGCGCTTGACGGCGGAGGGAGGGCGCTGATATACTCCCGGCCGGTCGGCGAGCGGCAACCGGCTACCGTCTGCCGACCGAGCAAGATAACACTTCTTCACAGAGAGGCGGGACCATGCCCTGGTACAACGAGAACGCGCGCTCGACCTCCGGAACGAACCTGCGCGTGCGCGATGCGGCTCCTCTTTCCGGAATGTGCCCGATCTGCATTCGGGACTGTCAGGTGTTGTGCGAGATCAGCAAGTCGGCCTTCCGCGGCCGCGAGGTGCTGTATCCCAGCCCCGAGCACTTCGGGACGAGCACAGCGGCCTCCAACAAGGACTACCTGCTCAACTGGAGCGACTTGCAGATTCAGGTGGAGGTGATGGGGGCGCGGGGGATCGCCGCGGATTCGGATGTGGCGATCTTCCCGAATGTGGATGTAAGCACGGTGGCGGGTGGCGTACCCTTGAAAGTTCCGGTGGTGATCCCTGGCTTGGGCTCCACGGAGGTGGCGAAGCGGTTCTGGGATGGGCTGGCCGTCGGCGCCGCGCTGTCGGGCGTGATCCTCACCATCGGGGAGAACGTGTGCGGAATGGACAGCCGGTCGGAGTACGACGCAAAGGGCAAAGTGACGAGCGCGGCCGACCTGGCCTACCGGGTGGCCACCTATCGCAAGTACTGGGATGGCAAGCACGGGGACATCGTGGTGCAGACGAATGTGGAGGACATGCGCGCGGGGGTGGATGTGTACGCGCTGAAGTCGCTGGGCGTGCAGACCATCGAGCGAAAGTGGGGCCAGGGGGCGAAGGCGATCGGCGGGGAGGTGCGGATCGCCGACCTGGACAAGGCGATCGAGCTGAAGAAACGAGGCTACATCGTCATCCCCGATCCGGAGGACCAGGCCGCGCAGGAGGCGTTCCAGCGCGGCGTGTTCCGCACCTTCGAGCGACACAGCCGGGTGGGAATGCCGGAGGAGCAGGCGTTCATTGACGACATCGCGTGGCTGCGGAAGCAGGGCGCCAAGCGCGTGTTCCTCAAGACAGGCGCTTACCATCCTGGCGTGGTGGCGTTTACTCTCCGCTGCGCCTCCAAGGCGAAGATTGACCTGCTCACCTTCGACGGCGCCGGGGGCGGAACGGGAATGAGCCCCGTGCCCATGATGAATGAGTGTTCCACCCCCACCGTGTATCTGCTCGCGCAGGTGCTGGAGGGCATGCGCATCCTGAAGCAGAACGGCAAGCACGTGCCCGACCTGGTGATCGCCGGGGGCTTCGTGAACGAGACGCAGATGTTCAAGGCGATGGCAATGAGCAACCTCGGCGACGGGCCGGTGGTGAAGGCGATCGGGATGGCGCGGGCGCCGCTGACCTCGGTGATGAAGTCCTCGTACTTCGTGGACCTGGCGGGAGAGGGGCGGCTGCCGAAGGGATTCCAGGAGTTGTACGGCGCGCAGCCGGAGCAGTTCTTCATCTCCAGCGCGGACCTGCAGCACGAGCACGGTGAGGCGGTGGGCAAGGAGATCCCGTGGTCAGCCGTGGGATGCTACACCTACCTCACCGACCGCCTGGGTGTCGGGCTGAGGCAGTTGATGGCCGGGTCGCGCAAGTGGAAGCTGAACCTGCTGTCCCGCGACGATCTGGCTTCGCTGACGGAGCGGTGCGCCAAGGTGACGGGCATTCCGCTGGTGGAGGAGGCGCAGCGGGAGGCGTTCAGGAACATGCTGGATTTCTGATAGACCACTCTCAGTTCGGGCGATCCCCTCGCCCTGTCGCGTGGGAAGGCGGCCTCTGCTACGGGGCCGCCTTCCTCTTTGTGGGGTGGTGGTCCGGGAGGTTTTTGGCGGGACGCGTGGGAGAGGGGAAGGCATGGCACGATTGGCGCTGGGTATAGATGGCGGCGGGTCCAAATGCGACGCCCTGGTGGTCGCTGAAGATGGCACGGTGGTGGGGCGCGGCCGCGGGGGGCCGACGCATGTGTACTACGACCCGCCCGAGGTGATCTCGGCCTCTTATGTGGAGGCGATCACGCAGGCGCTGGCAGGCGTGGAGCGGGCAGAGGTATGGTCGGCCGGCTACTTGCCGGAAGGCGCGCAGAGGGAGGCGATTGGGGCGCGGAATCGGCACGTGCGACACATTCGCGCCAGTGAGGTGGACACGGGGTTCGCCAGCGCGCAGGAGGGATGGGGGATGATCGTGCTGGCGGGGACCGGATCTTTCGTGCACGGCCGCTCGCCAGACGGGCAGGACCGACACTTCGGAGGGCTGGGGCCGATTCTGAACGACTACGGGAGCGCGTATGAGATTGGGTTGCTCGGGTTGCGCGCCGCCTTTGCGTCGGACTGGACGGCGGCGCGGCGGACGAGCCTGGCGGAGGCAATGTCGAGGGCGTTGGGTGTGGCCGACCGCAAGGCAGTCTTTCACCTGGTGTATGTCAAAGGGCTTGGTCGCCGCCAGATTGCGGCGCTGGCGGAGGTCGTAAACGAGGAAGCGGAGAGGGGCGACGCGGTCGCCCTGTCATGCATCCAGCGCGCTGCCGACGAACTGGCGGAGGTGGCGCGGGATGTGATCGGAGAGCTGCAGATGGCGCGGCTTTCTTTCCCCGTGATCGCCATCGGGAGCGTGGCGCGCAACTGCCGGCTGTGGTGGGAACGAGTCTGTGCGCGCATCGCGGAGGTGGCGCCCGACATGAGGCCGGTCGTGCCCGTGCTCAGCCCGGCCGCGGGCGCGGCGCTGATCGCGCTGAGGGAGATGGGAGTGGCGTGGACGGAGGGAATCCTGTGCAGGCTGGGTGAGACGCAGGGCGCGAGGCAGTGAGGGCACGCAACAGCGGCGGGCATGCCGTTCCGCCATGCTCGGGGACATCCCCGCCCTACAATTGCGTTACCGGCTTCAGCTCCGAGAACGGCACCAGGGTGCTCATGGCCTTGTTGACGACAGGGATGCCGGCTTCGGTGAGGGCGGCGACAGGGGTGAGGCCGGCGACGACGGCGAGGCCGAGGCGTTCGACGGCGACGGGTACCTCGAGGAGCGGCTGGCCGGGCTTGCCGACGGCGAGGATGCCGCCCAGGCCGTTGGCGCGGTAGCGGTCGAGGAGGTTATGGAGGTCGGCCTCGGCGACCGCGGGCACCTCGCGGAAACTGGCGAGGATCTTGCCGTTGCCTCGCAGACTTGCCTCTCGCACGCTGGTCATCCGCCCGACGATGAAGAACTCGGTGGGGTCGGCAGTGGTGCCGGAGTAGGCGACGAGGTCGGTGAAGCGAAGCGGTTTGTCGCGGTGGATCTCGAGCAGGCCCGCATATCTGGAATCCACTGGGATGCCGCGCTTGAGGAGCACGCCGTTGATGGTGACGGTGCAGACGGTGCCGAATCCGACCATCCCTTCCGGCACGGGCAGGCCGCCGACACGCTCGCCTGCTTTCTTGACAACCACCAGCTCGGACATGCAGTAGCCGGCGCGGAAGACATCGCGCATGATCTCCAGCGCCTGCTTGAACCGCTGCTCCGGGATGAAGGAGAGGTTGAGGATGATCTCGCCCTTCTTCGAGTCCATGTCGAAGGTGGCGCGGTAGGCGAGGCTGTCAATGCGGGAGCTGACGAAGCCGAGCTTCTCGCTCACGCCGGCATTGTCCAGCTCCTCCCGACCGCGGTCCGTGATGACACGGCCTGGCTCGCCCAGGTTCCTGGTAAGACCTCGCTCATCCATCAAGCGCAGGTGGTAGCGGACGGTGCGCTCGCTCAGCTCGATGCCCTCGGTGTGAAGGCGGTTGGCGATGGCGCGGGCGCCCACCGGCTCTTCGGATTCGGAGACGAGGCGAAGGATGGCAAGCAGCTTGCGCTCGACATCGCTGGAGGAGCGGGTTGATCGCATGACGGTGTCTCCTGGTGGCTGTGGCCTGTAGGCAATATCTGCACCACATATTACCTACTGGCGCAGAAGGGCGCAAGGGGGGTCCACGGGCGCTTGGGCGACTGCCGGGGCAGGAGCGAGCGGCCGGGGTGCGAAGGTTGGTGAGCACACATACGGGCGGAGGTCGGGAAGCGATGCCTAGCAAGAGAAGCGATGGTGAAGGTCTGATCGGGCGATCGCTCACACTCGCTAAGCTGGTTGGCTACCAGGCCGGCTCGGTGGTGAGCCGGGCGGTGATAGATAAGCGGGTGGGGACGGTGACGCTGTTCGCCTTCGACAAGGGCGAGGGGCTGAGCGAGCACACCGCGCCCTATGACGCGCTGGTGTACATGTTCGACGGCAAGGCGGAGATCACCATCTCCGGCCAGCCGCACCAGGTGACCGCGGGCGAGATGATCATCATGCCGGCGGGCAAACCGCACGCCTTGCGGGCGGTGAGCCGGTTCAAGATGATGTTGGTGATGATTCGCGCCTGACGAGGCAGCGGGTAGGGGCGCATGGCCATGCGCCCCTACGCGAGGGTAGGCTCAGACGCTGTGCTTCTTCGTGAACGCGATAACCTCATCGAGCTGCGCGTAGGCGACGCCGACGGAGGTGTCGGCGCAGCCGTAGTAGAGGGCGAGGCGGCCGGTCTTCGAGTCGAGGAGCGTGGCGATGGGGAAGGTGACGTTGGGGACGTCGCCATACCGCTCGTAGTCCTCGGTGGGGGCGAGAAGGTATCGCTTGGTGCGGCAGAGGACCTTCCACGGCTTCTCCAGGTCGAGGAGCGCGGCGCCGGCAGCGTAGATGTAGCCGGAGCAGGTGATCTTCACCCCGTGGTAGATCATCAGCCAGCCCTGGGGCGTCTCGATGGGCACGGGACCAGCCCCTACCTTCCTTGACTGCCAACCGCCGCGCGGCCCCATTACCCACTTGTGCCTGCCCCAGTGCACCAGGTCATCGCTGAAGCAAAGGAAGATGTCGCCGAAGGGAGTGTGCCCGGGATCGCTGGGGCGGTGCAACATGCAGTACTGCCCGCCGATCTTGCGGGGGAAGAGCACCGCGTTGCGGTTGAACGGCGGCAGCGCCGTGCTGACCATCTCGAACCGCCGGAAGTCCGCGGTCCTGGCGATGGCAATGCTGGGGCCGTGGTACTCGTTGCACCAGGTGATGTAGTAGGTCCCCTCGATCTCGGCGACGCGCGGGTCATACCCGTAGTAGTACTTCACCTCCGGGTCGTCCGACTCGAACGTGATCGGCGCCGCGTCGAGCTTCCAGTTGAGCGCGTCATCGCTCCAGCCCAAGTGCAGCTCCGGCGCGCCGTCGTTCATGTCACACCTGAACACACCCGCGTAGCGATCCTGGAACGGGATCACCGCGCTGTTGAAGATGGTGTTGGCGTGCGGCACCGCGGCGGCGGTGATAATGGGGTTGCCTTCGTATCGCTTGAAGACGGTTTCGTTGGCCATGTGGACCTCCCGGTTTGATCGCCCCGAGGACGAGGCTCCCACAGATGGACAGTGATTCGGCGGGAGGGGGAGGGGATACCTGCCAGGCATCCGCACATTGCGGCGGGCATGGGAATGCCCGCCCTACAGCGGCTCCTCCGGCCCTGGCATCGGCGGGTAATCCGGCCGCGGAATGTCGTGGACGAGGTCGTTGATGCGGATGGGCTGGCCCGTGCGCATGGAGTGATTGGCGGCGATGCCGGTGAGGATGGAGTAGGCGCCGGCGCGGTAGTCGGCCGCGCGCAGGTATTTGTCCGCGGGCGGGTCGGGGGTGAGCAGGTCATCGAGTAATAGATTGTCTCCACCGCCGTGCCCTCCCTCGCCCTTCCAGATGTCGACCGCGTAGGGCTCTTTGAAATGCGGGTAGATGTGAGTGGTGGTGCCCGGCATCATCTCGCCGGGCACGGTGCCGTCGCCGCTGATGTAGACGGTCTCGCGGCCGATGTGTTCGAGCCGGCCCTTGGAGCCGTTGAAGGAGATGATGCGGCCCTCCCAGGGCATGAAGGCGTTAAGGGAGTAGCTCATCCGGACCCCGCTGTCGTACATAACCGCGAGCTGCATCGAATCCTCGATGTCAATCTGATCGCTGAACACGCAGCGATCGCGGAAGTAGCCGTCGTGGTGCTCGTGGTCGAGGTATAGCTTGCGCAGCTCTTCGTTGCCCTTGATGTCGAGGTAGAAGTGGCAGCGGTTGGCCTCGGGGCAATCGAGGCATCGCTCAGACCGGTTGGTGAGCCCGTATCGCTTCGCAGTCTCCGGGCGGTAGAACTTCCGCTGGCCGATGGCGTACACAGAAACCGGAATGGCGGACAGCCACCAGTTCACAATATCGAAGTGGTGGGTCGCCTTGTGGACCATCAGCCCGCCGGAGTTCTCCTTGTTGCGGTGCCAGCGGCGGAAGTAGTCGGCGCCGTGGCTGGTGTCGAGGAGCCAGTGGAAATCCACGGAGAGGATATCACCGATCACGCCGGACATGAGCAGGTCCTTCACCTGCGCGCTCGCCGGAGAGTAGCGGTAGTTGAAGGTGACGGTGCAGCGCCGGCCGGTCTTCGCGACCGCGTCCACGATCCGCTGGCATTTCCTGTCATCGGTGGCAAGCGGTTTCTCGCTGATGGCGTCGCAGCCGAGCTCCAGGGCGCGGCAGATGTACTCGTCGTGATGGCAGTCCTTGGTGGTGACGATCACGCGGTCGGGCCTCGTCTCCTCGATCATGCGGTCGAAGTCGGCGGCGGCGTAGCCGGGCACGGTGACGCCTTTGGACTGTGCGTAGTCCACATATCGCTGTAGCCGGCCGGGGTTGACGTCGCAGAGCCCGACCATCTCACAATGCTCGGCATAGTCGCCGACGATGGCGTGGGTGTACATGAGGCCTCGGCTGCCGAGGCCGACTTGGGCATAGCGCTTGCGGGTGGACATGTGGCACTCCTCTGCGGTGAGTGGGGACTTCTCTGCACCGCCGGTGCTTCCCTGCACCGCGCGGGGGCGGGGATTGCAGAACGCAGGAACCACACTACTGGATGGGGTATAGCATGGCGTAGGAGGGATGACCATGCGCTTGCGTTCGCTGACCGGCATCTGCATACTCGTGATCGTTGTGTGCTTCTTGGCGATCATGACGGTACCCGTTCTCAGGCGCAGCCTGATGGAGGAGATGGGGCTGAGGCCAGCGGCGGTGGACCTGGTGGCGGAGGCGGAGCAGAGGCCCAACGACCCTGGGATCTGGATTGCCGCGCTGGCGTGGTCACCCGACGACAGTGAGCTGATACGTGTCTACCAGAAGGCGGCCGAGCTGAACCCGCGGTCGGCCGCGCCTCACTTCCTGTTCGCTGCACAGATCAGCGAAGGAGCGATCGGCTATCGCGAGGAGATCAACGCGCTCAATCCGCCCGACTTCCCGAAGAACAGCGTCATCCACGAGGAGCCCCGCACTGAGCGGCAGCTTGGCAGGTTGGGCGAAGCTCGGGCCGCTCTGCAGAAGGCGGCCGCACTGGATGCAGACAATGCTGCGATCTGCTACCTCGATGCGTTGCTCGCCTTCGGCGAGCACAAAGACGCTGACGCGGTATCGCTGCTCCGGCGAGCCATGTCCGAGCCCAAGTGGGACATCTACGGTCGCGAGGCGGTTCGGGGCGCAAGCTCGGCCTCCACCACTACCACCCGGGCGCTCTCTCCAACCTCCATGCTACGCTTCATCACACTGGCACGGATCGTTTCCGGGATGGCTGTGATCGCAGAGCGGAACGGTGACCACGAACGGGCGATCCTGCTGCGCGAGTCAGGAATGCGGCTTGGGCGCCAGATGCTGCAGCAGGGATACGAGATGGTCGAAGGGGTGATTGGCGCGACCGTGTGGACAATCACCGCCTTCGCGCCCGGCGATGGTGAGGATTTCGCTCACGCCGTCCGGAGGAGAGCGCAGTACTACCGCGATCACGGACGGCCGGACTTGGCTCAGGAGGTTGAGTCGTTTGGCCCGAAGGTGTATAGCTGGGCAGCACGCCGCCGCGAACTGCGCCACGCGCTGGCTCACAACTTGGTGATGCTGGCGGCGCACGAGACCCCACTGGCAACCGTGGCGGCGCTGGTGGCGCTGCTGGCAGTCGCTCTTCTGGGTGTGTTGCTGCTGGCGCTCAAGCGGTCAGTACAGCCTATCCGCTATCCACGGTGGGCGTGGGCGCTACTGGTGTTTGCATGTGTGGGGATGGCGTTCCTGGAGGGGTTGCTGCGAGCTGAGTACGCGCGCATGTTCTACCTGATGGCCTTACCTCTTACCCTGTTCGTGGCGCTGATCGTGGTTGCCGTGCACCGCCGTTCAGCTCGCCCGGCAGGAGCAGTGGGCTTTCTGGGCCATTACTTGGGCACCGCGCTGGCGCTGCTCTTGCCGCTCTGCGCGGTGCTGTCTCTGCTCACGCTCGGCCTGACCGTTCGTTCGGCGCAGGAGTCCGCGACCTATGCAAAGGTGATCGAGCGTGGGGAGATGGACTACTACGGGCTGCGGATGAAGTGAGACCGCGCGGACAGCGCGCCCCTACGGACGGGCAAGCAAGCGAATGAACTTCAGGTCCAGCGTCCCCTTCTGTCCCCATCCTCTCTTGCCGGATTCGATCTTCGGGCGGAAGCGTTCGTAAAGGGAGTAGGCGGAGGAGGCGAGGTCGGTGGGCTCGTAGGAGGCGGCGAGTGCTTCCATCGCGCTCCTCGCCGCGTCGTAGTCGTCGCCGAACTTGCCGCGCAGGTACTTGTCCACGGCCGCGGGATCAATGGGTTCGTCGCCGACCACGGCGCGCACGCCGTGCTCGGTGTTTTTGGCGGGGACGGCCCGGCCGGCGACCTCCACCCAGAACTCCTCGCCGAGGCCGTGCTTCTTGCGCGGCTTCCCGGGCTCGACTTCCGCTGGTTTGAAGATGCCGAGCCGCCGCCCCTTCGCCTGGGCGTTCAGGCCGGCGACGGCGCGGCCGAGGGTGAGGGCTTCCTCCCACGCGAAGCCCATGCGGGCGGCGACCACTGCGCCCCAGAGGGTGAGGACCGGAGCGCGGTTGATGGAGATGGTGTCAGTCATGGTCGGAACCAGAAGATGAGTTCGATGAGCGACAGCAGCAACCTGTCTCCGAGCGGCGGGCATATCCTTCCGACTTGTCCTGCGTAGCTTCAGCGAAGCAGGAAGGCGGGAGCATACCCGCCCTACAAGCTGCCCAGCAGACCGCGCACGTCCTCCTGGTTGGGATTGATGTCGAGGGCGCGCTGGAGGAGGCGGCGGGCATCGCCGGTGCGGCCCATCTGCGCGTAGGCGAAGCCGAGGTTGCGGAGGGCGAGGAGGTTGGCCGGATTATAGGCGAGGGCCTTCTCGGTCTGTGCGACTGCGTCCTCGATACGCCCCATCCGGCCGTACACCGATCCCAGGTTGGCGTAGGCTTCGGCATCGTCGGGCTTCAGTTTGATCGCGGCCTGGAACTGCTCCTCCGCGTCCGCCAGCCGGTTCTGCCGGCCGTAGATCGCGCCCAGCCGGTTGCGCAGGAGCGCGTCGTCCTTGCGGGCGATCCCCTTCTCGTATGTCTGCACCGCCAGGTCCTCGCGCCCCTGCTCGCCGTAGCGCAGGCCGAGCTGGGCGGAGATGTCGGCGAGGGAGGCGCCGATGCGGGCCGCCTGCTGATAGCAGCCGTCGGCTTCCGCCTTATCGTCATGCTGCCAAGCGTAATCTCCTTGGACCAGCAGGTACCGGCAGGCAGTGAGACGTTCCTCCGCGCCGTAGCTGAAAGGCCGCTCGGAGATGTTGAAGGGAGGCGGAGTCGGTGTCGGGGCGCGCCGCACCCACTGCTCCTTCTCGGCGATAGGGACGGCGCGGTAGAGGCAGCCCCAGGGGACCAAGACGTGCCCGGACACATCGCCCTGAGGAGGGCGATCCACCCAGAAGAGGGGGATGCCGGAGTTGCGAAGGAGCCACTGTGCCGAGGGCAGCGGGGCCCGGTCCGGCGACAGGGAATCGGGCGGAGCGACGGCATCCGAGGTGAGGAGAATGCCAGCGTCAACTTGCGAGTACAAGGTGGTCTTCTCTCCCCAGCCTTCGACGTACTTCGCGTAGAGCACTGCAAACGTCGGGTTGGTGGCTGGGAGGACAACACATGCCGATCCGCCCGTGCTCCCGAGCACCTGCATGGCGTTGTCGAACACAAACGTCTCATCCGATAGATCGTTGACGCGGTAGTTGGCGGTGATGACCAGCGCCGGGACCGCAAACACGATCACCGAAGCAAGGCGCAGCCGAGGCCGGGCAAGGCGCTCCCAGAACCACTGGAGGCCGAAGGCGAGCCAGATCACCAGGGCCAGCAGGGCCTGCAGGTAGTAGACGTTGATCTCCCAGGGGATGTCGTAGTTGATGCTCCACACCAGCCCGACCGCGACGATGAGGATGGTGGTCCAGAATAGGCGGCGGTCACGACGGAACAGGACCACGGCGCCACCGAGCGCCGCTCCCAGCCCCAGCCACCAGAACTCGGCGGGCAGGTCGGCCAGGAAGGTCCCGAGGTTGCTTATCACCTTGGCAAGCGTCAGGTGGAACATGCGGCCGCGGTATTGCTCCGCGGTCAGGTAGCGCCACCAGTTGGAGAGGGTCTGCGGGTTGCCCCAGTCAATTGGTGGGTTGGCAAGCGAACGTATCGGCGCGTAGAGGTGCAGGCTGAAGCCGAGCGCGGCGAGGATGATACCCTTCACCCATGTCCGGCCGCGGCGCAGCAGCGATGGGTCTGTTGTGAGGATGAAGTAAAGGTAGGCCGGCAGCAGCAGCAGGTGATTGTAGTGGACGGTCATGCCGAGCCCGAAGGCGAGGGCGAACCAGACGAGGTAGCGATCGGGGCTGGTCCTGCTCGGCGTCGGCTCGGCTCGCCGTTCCCGCCGCTTTCCTTTCGGCGCTGGCAGGGGGGACGGTCGCGCTGACGAGCTGACGGCGTGCCGCCAGCGAGCCAGCAAAGTGAGTTGCACGATCACCAACGTCAGGCTGAGAGTGTATACCTCCGCGATAGTAGCCTGCCGCCAGAAGGTCGAGGAGAACGCGAGAGCGAGCGCGGCGGCCGCCGCCGCCAGGCGGCCGATGCCGAGCGCGCCGAGCAGCAGGTACAGCGCGGCTACCGCCACCGCCCCCATCACCGCGGAAAACAGGTTGATGCGGTGGGCGACTGAGCCGATGCGGACGAGTTCAGCAAAGCCCTTTCCCAGCAGGCAGAAGAGCGGAAACCCGGGGGGATGGGGAACGCTCAGCGTCCAGGCGCAGACGATGTTCTCGCCCGTCCCCTCCACGAAGACGGTGGGGCAGAGGGTGGTGACATAGACCGCGAGGGCTAGGGCGAAAATGAGAAGGGCAGGCCAGTGGTGGCGGAGAACGCGCATCGAGATCCCTCTGAGGGGAGAGCTTCGAGGGGGCTGTCGCACTCTCCTGCGTGCGGTTGGGGAAGCGGCGGGCATGTCGCGCCAGAGGCGGGAGCATATCCGCCCTACAAGGCAAACCGCTTGCGGAGCACCTTCACCGGGGAGGTTTCATAGCCCCGTCGGCGGTAGAGGGCCTCGGCGTAGGGGTTCTCCTCGTAGACCATGAGGTTGATCTGCCGGACGCCCATATCCCAGAGCTTCTGCTCGGCGGCGGCGAGCAGCTTGCTGCCGATGCCGCGGTTGCGGTGGGCCTTGGCCACGGCCAAGTGGTAGATCCACCCGCGCAGGCCGTCCCAGGCGCCGACCACGGTGCCGATGATGCGGCCACCCTCCCGCCACACGAAGGCGCAGCCGGGGTTGCGAGCCAGGGCGCGCTCGAACCAGGTGCGGTCCTCGCCGACATGGGGCCAGAACTCCGCCTCCTCCCACAGAGCGGCCACCTGGTCGTAGTCGGCAGGGGACATGAGGTCAATGGGGTCGGTCATGGGCACACTTCTTGTGCTGCTCAAGGGCGGAGTCCTGCTGGCCGAAGGAGAAACGGCGGGGGTGTCCGGCCGTGGAGGGACATCCCCGCCCTACGGCACCCTACATTTGTGGTAGAATGGCGGCGCTATGACTACTCGATCAAGAGCTGCGAGTGCAAAGAGAACCGCTGAGGATCTGACTCCTCGCCGCATCGTGGAGGAGTTGGACAGGTACATCGTGGGCCAGAAGGCGGCGAAGCGGGCGGTGGCGGTGGCGCTGCGCAACCGGATGAGACGCCAGAGGCTGGGGGATGAGATTCGCGACGAGGTGATCCCGAAGAACATCCTGCTCATCGGCCCCACGGGTGTGGGCAAGACAGAGATTGCCCGCCGCCTCGCTCGGCTAGTAAAGGCTCCCTTTGTGAAGGTGGAGGCGACCAAGTTCACCGAGGTGGGATATGTGGGCCGGGATGTGGACGCCATGGTCCGCGACCTGGTGGAAGCCTCCGTTCGTATGGTGCGCGAGGAGCGAGTGCAAGCGGTGCGCGGCCGCGCGGAGCGGCGCGCTATGGAGCGGATCCTCAACGCGCTGCAGGGGCGCGGAGAGAAGAGAGGCCCGGGAGGCTTCCAGGCAATCGGCGAGACCATGGCCGCCTGGCTGCAGCAGCGTCCGCCCGAAGCGCCGGAAGAGGGGCAGACCGAGGAGCGGTCGGACGAGGAGGAGCTGCGGCGTCGCCTTCTTGCCGGGGACTTCGACAAGCAGATCATCGAGATCGAGGTGGAGGAAAGCCGCTTCCTCACCATCCCCATCTTCGGCAGCGGGGGGATGGAGGAGCTGGGCATGAACCTGCAGGACATGCTCGGCGGGATGTTCCCCAAGCAGCGGCGCCGCCGGTCCGTGACAGTGGCAGAAGCCAAGCGCATTCTCGTTGATCAAGAAGCCGAACGCATGATTGACATGGAGCAGATCACTGGTGAGGCGATTGACCGTGCCGAGCAGTCCGGCATCATCTTCGTGGACGAGATGGACAAGATCGCCGGCCGGGAGCGCGGCATCGGCCCCGATGTCAGCCGCGAGGGCGTGCAGCGGGGTCTGCTGCCCATCGTCGAGGGCTCGACGGTGATGACCAAGTATGGGCCGGTGCAGACGAACCACATCCTGTTCATCGCCGCCGGCGCTTTCCATGCCACTAAACCCTCCGACCTCATCCCCGAGCTACAGGGGCGTTTTCCGTTGCGAGTCGAGCTCGGGGCGCTAGGGGAGGCGGAATTCGTGCGCATCCTCACCGAGCCGCAGAACTCGCTTATCCGCCAGTACACCGCTCTCATGGGCACCGAGGGCGTGGAGATGGAGTTCACCCCGGAGGGGATCGCGGAGCTCGCCCGCGTCGCCGCGCAGGTGAACGAGCAGACCGAGAACATCGGCGCCCGGCGGCTGCACACGATCATGGAGCGCCTCCTCGAAGACGTCTCCTTCGAAGCCTCGGAGATCGCCCCCACCAAGGTCGTCGTCACTGCGGAGTATGTGCAGCAACAGCTCGCCGCGGTGGTCAAGGACCTGGACCTGGCGAGGTATATCCTGTAGGCCGGGACGGGCAGGACCACCGCTCCTGCCTGAGAAGTGCACGGCCGCTCTTGTCACCCACTCGCCCTTTGTGGTAGACTCATGCGTCCGCCGGGTTCGGGCGGGCACATCTCTCGGCGCGCCGCGAGAGTCCCAGTCCGCGCCAGGCCAAGGCGCCACAAGCGGATAGCGGCTCGCTACAGGAATGGGAAAGGAGCGGACGTTGGCCCTCGTCACCATGAAGGAGCTGTTGGAGGCCGGGGTGCATTTCGGCCACCAGACCCGTCGCTGGAACCCGAAGATGAAGCGCTACATCTACGCGGGCCGCAACGGGATCTACATCATTGACCTGCATCAGACGGTGAAGCTGCTGGACGACGCGCACAGCTTCGTCCGCGAGGTGGCGGCGAATGGCAAGAGCGTGCTGTTTGTGGGCACGAAGAAGCAGGCGCAGGATGCGATCAAGGAAGCGGCCGCCAGGTGTGGCATGTTCTACGTCACCGAGCGCTGGCTCGGCGGAATGCTCACCAACTACCGCACCATCAGAGAGCGGATCGAGCACCTCAAGGAGCTCCGCAAGATGGAGGAAGACGGCAGCGTGGAGCGGCTGCCGAAGAAAGAGAGGGCCCGGCTCGCCGACCAGAAGGCGAAGCTGGAACGGGTGCTCTCCGGCATCGAGAACATGCCCGGGCTGCCGGGGGCGATGTTCGTGGTGGACACCCGGCAGGAGCGGATCGCGGTGGCGGAGGCGAGGAGACTGGGCATCGCGGTGGTGGCGATCGTGGACACCAACTGCGATCCGGGCGAGGTGGACTATGTGATCCCGGGCAATGATGATGCCATCCGCGCCATCAAGCTGGTCACCGGCAAGATGGCGGATGCGATTATGGAGGGCAAGGCCCAGTTCGAGGCAACGGAGGCGAGGGCCGCGCTCGCCGCGGAGATCGCGGCCGAGGAAGGGGTGGCGGTGCCCGAGCCGGTGGTGTCCGGGGCTGCGCTCGCGGAGGTGGAATGGAGCATGATGGGCGAGCAGGAAGTGGTGGCGGTGGCAGGGGCGCCGGGAGGGGTAGAAGGGCCGGCGTCCGAGCCGGCCGCCGACGCGGTGGATGAAGGAGAGGAAGGCGCGGCCGGAGTGGAGCTTACGTAGCGGCGACACGACCGGAGGCGATAGCGAGCAGGGAGGAACGAGGTTGGCGATCAGGGCAGAGCAGGTACAAGAGCTGCGGGGCAAGACCGGCGCAGGGATCATGGACTGCAAGCGCGCCCTCAGCGAGTGCGAAGGCGATATGGAGAAGGCGATGACTCTGCTGCGGAAGCAGGGCCAGGCGCGCGCCGACGCGCGCATGTCGCGCGTCACCGCGGAAGGGCTCGTAGCCGCCTACGTGCACGCCGGCGGCCGCATCGGCGTGCTGGTGGAGGTGAACTGCGAGACCGACTTCGTGGCCCGCACCGATGAGTTCCAGGCGCTGGCCCGCAATCTCGCCATGCACATCGCCGCGGAGACCCCTCGCTACGTCCGGCGAGACCAGGTCCCCGACCAGGTGATCGAGCAGGAGAAGGAGATCTACCGCGCCCTCGCGCTCAAGGAGGGGAAACCGGAGAAGGTTCTGGACAAGATCGTGGAAGGCCGGCTGGAGAAGTTCTACTCCGAAGTGTGCCTGCTGGACCAGGCCTATGTGAGGGACGATCAGAGGAAGGTGGCGGAAGTTGTGAAGGAGGCGATCTCCAAGCTCGGCGAGAACATTGTGGTGCGCAGGTTCGTGCGATTCCAGGTAGGGGACCAGGACGGAGCATAGGCGGTACGGGAGCGGAGCCGTGGGAGAGGCGCGTTACCGGCGGGTGATGATCAAGCTCAGCGGCGAGGCGTTCGCCGGGGAAAGCGGGTTCGGCATTGACCCCGATGTCGTGCACCGAATCGCGGCCGAGATCAGGGAATGCCAGCAGATGGGGGTGCAGATCGGGATCGTGGTCGGCGGCGGCAACTTCCTGCGGGCCCGGTCGTACTCGCTTCACGACATTGAGCGCACCACCGCCGACTACATGGGGATGCTCGCCAGCGTGCTGAACTGCCTCGCCCTGCAGGCTTCTCTGGAGGCGGTCGGCGTGGACACCCGCGTGCAGACCGCCATAGAGATCCGCGAGGTGGCCGAGCCCTATATCCGGCGGCGCGCCATCCGGCATCTGGAGAGGAATCTGGTGGTGATCTTCGCCGCCGGCACGGGCAACCCGTACTTCACCACCGACACGGCCGCGGCCCTGCGCGCGGCGGAGATCGGGGCCGAGGTCTTGCTCAAGGCGACGAACGTGGACGGAGTCTACGAACGCGACCCGAAGCTCGACGCCACCGCCAAGAAGATGGCCCAGCTCACCTACCTCGACGCGCTGCGGCTGGGCCTGAAGGTGATGGACGCCACCGCCATCTCGCTGAGCATGGACACCAAGATACCGGTGATCGTTTTCGACCTGGGCACGCCCGGCAACATCAAGCGGGTGTTGCTCGGAGAAGCAATCGGCAGCGTGATCAACTGACCCCCACTCTCGCGGAGGATGCCAGATGCCCAAGGACGCCATCTCCCGACTTATGGCCGATGCCGACCAGCGCATGCTCCACGCCATTGACAACGCCAAGCGCGAGTTCGCCATGATCCGGACCGGGCGCGCCAATCCCGCCATCCTGGACCGCGTGCTCGTGGAGTACTATGGACAGAAGGTGCCGGTGAAGCAGGTGGGCACCATCAGCGCGCCTGAACCGCGGCTGCTGATGATCCAGCCGTGGGACAAGGGCACCATCAAGTCCATCGTGGACGCCATTACCAGCTCCGACCTCGGCTTGAACCCGATCAGCGATGGCAATCTCATCAGAGTACCGCTTCCTCAGTTAACGACAGAGCGCCGCCAGGAACTGGCCAAGCAGGTCGCCCACAAGACCGAGGAGTGCAGGGTGGCGGTGCGCAACGTGCGCCGCGATGCGGTGGAGAGACTGCGGGCGATGCAAAAGAGCGGCGACATCTCCGAGGACGATCTGCACCGCTTCCAGGACCAAGCGCAGAAGATCACCGACGCCCACATCGTCCAGGTTGGCGAACTCGAAAAGGCGAAGGCGCGGGAGATCATGGAAGGATGAAGCCCCTCTCCGTGATCGCCTTCTCCCTGGAAGAAGCAACAGAGGCGCTACGCCAGGCAGGCGTCAGCTTGGTTGGGGTGGCTCACACCGCGCCTCCTCGCGGCGGTGCCGGAGGGCCGGTGCGCGTGGTTCGGGAGCGGCGCTCGTCCGACGGTGTCCACCTCACGGTGGCAGGGGCCCTCCCCGGCCCGGAAAGGCTATCCCCTGACCACTAGCGCTACACACCCGCTGACCGAGCAGGACTTGCTGCAGCGATTGGACAAGTCCCGCCTGCCCCGTCACGTTGCCGTGATCATGGACGGCAACGGCCGCTGGGCGCGGGGGCAGGGGCAGCCCCGTCTGGAGGGGCATCGCGCCAGTCGGCAGAGCGTCCGGGAGACCGTGCGGGTCTGCAACGATCTCGGCATCGAGTTTCTCACCCTCTATACCTTCTCCGCCGAGAACTGGCGCCGGCCCCCCGCGGAGGTGGCGGCGCTGATGGCGCTGATCGAGGAGACCCTGAAGGCAGAGACCGCCGAGCTTCACCAGAATCAGGTGGCGGTGGCGCACCTGGGCGTCACAGACGGCCTCCCCGCTTCTCTGCTGGAGGTGCTGGACCGCGCCGCCGAACTCACGAGACACAACACCGGACTGAAACTCTACCTCGCCATCAACTACGGCGGCCGGCAGGAGATCGCCGCCGCCGCCGCGGCGCTGGCACGCGAGGTGATGGCGGGCACATTATCCCTGGAGGAGATCACCGAGGAGAATCTGAGGAAGCGCCTGTACCGCCCGGAGTTGCCCGACCCCGACCTGCTGGTGCGCACGGGGGGCGACCTGCGGATCTCGAACTACCTGCTCTGGCAGATGGCGTACACAGAGATCTACGTCACGCCGGTGCTGTGGCCGGACTTCCGCAAGGTCCATCTCTTGGAGGGGCTGCTCGACTATCAGGGGCGGCAGCGGCGCTTCGGCGGAGTGATGGAGCCTCGGATGTCAGATCAATGCAACGGGTGAGGTGGCCTAGGAATGCAGTGGAGAGCTAAGACCAAGCTGCTGATCAGCGTGCCCCTGCTGGCGCTGCTGATCGCGCTGGACGGGATCTCGGCCCTGGAGGGGGTGCCCCTGCTGGTGGTCGTGCTGGGGGTGGCGCTGCTGATGGGCGATGTGGCGCGCGGGTGGCTGAAGAGCAAAGGAAGGACCAACCTGGCGATGCTGCCGTTCATGGCCGCGGCCTTGGTGCTGCTGGTCGCCTTCTGCAAGGGCAGGAACCTCTCCCAGGGGGTGCTGTTCCTGATCACGCTCGGCGTGGTGTTCGATATTCTGCTGATCGCGCTGGCGGTGATTGCCGAAGCGGGGAAGAGACGAACCAAGGGCGTGATGGAGTTCGTGGGCCTGCTGGCCGCGGGCCTGGCCATGGGATTCGCCCTCGCGCTGGTGTTCGTCTTCGTCCACGGCGGGCCAGGCACGAGCAGCCTTGCCGGGCCCTGAGCGCGCCATGAGTTCCCCCAAAGGCATCGCCGTCCTCGGCTCCACCGGCTCCATCGGCATCCAGACTCTGGATGTCATCGCCTGCTATCCCGAGCGATTCCGCGTCATCGCCCTAGCCTGCAATCGGTCGGCTGAGGAGATAGCCGCCCAGGCGGTGCGCCATCGGCCCCGGGCGATCGCGCTCGCAGACGACGACGCGGCGGAGGTTGCTCGACAGCGCCTGCAGAACCTCCCGGTCGAGATCACCTCCGGACCCGAGGCGGTGGTGGCGTGCGCCTTGCGCCCCGATGTGGACCTGGTGGTGGGGGCGGCGAGCGGGATCACAGGGCTGCTTCCGGTGTGGGAGGCGGTGCGGGCCGGCAAGATGGTGGCGCTCGCCAACAAGGAGCCCTTGGTGGTGGCCGGTGATCTGATCACCGCGGAGGCGAGGCGCACCGGCGCGCGGCTCATCCCGGTGGACAGCGAGCACTCGGCGATCTTCCAACTCCTGCTCGGCCAGGACCGCAAGGCGGTGAGAAGGGTGATCCTGACCGCCTCGGGAGGGGCCTTCCGAGACCTGACCGCGCAGGAACTCGAGCGAGTAACACCACAGCAGGCGCTCGCCCATCCCACCTGGAAAATGGGCCCGAAGGTGACAGTTGATTCAGCTACTTTGATGAATAAGGGCCTGGAGGTGATTGAGGCCCGTTGGCTGTTCGCCCTGGCGCCGGAGCAGATCGAGGTCGTACTGCACCCCGAGAGCATCATGCACAGCGTGGTGGAGTTCACGGATGGAACCATGCTCGCGCATCTCGCCCGGCCCGACATGCGGCTCCCCATCCAGTTCGCGCTCAGCTATCCCGAGCGGCTGCCGCGGTCGGAGCCGCCGCTCGACCTGACGCATCTTGGCGCTCTGCACTTCTCCGAGGTGCCGCTGACCCGCTATCCTTGCTTGCGCCTGGCGTGGGAGGCGCTGGGCGCGGGCGGAACTGCGCCCGCCGCCCTCAACGCGGCCGACGAGGTGGCGGTGGAGTGGTTCCTGCAGGGGAGGATCGAGTTCACACGCATCGCGGAGATCATCGAGACTACGCTGGCTTCCCACGGGCCGCGGCCGGCCGATACCATTGACGCGCTGCTTGCGGTTGATCGGGAAGTGCGGGCGCGCCTGGAGAAGGATCAGAGCAGGTGGATGCACTCATCCGCATTCTCGCCATCGGGCTAGCTTTCGGGTTGACCGTGTTCGTGCACGAGCTCGGCCACTTCCTGTCCGCGCGTCTCGCCGGGATGGTGGTCTACGAGTTCTCCATCGGGTTCGGCCGGCCTTTGCTCTTCTGGTTCAAGCGCGGCAACACGCAGTACTCGTTCCGCCTGTGGCCCTTCTTCAGCTACGTGCGCATCGCGGGCATGGAAGCGGATGATGATCACCCACAGGGGTTCGGGAAGAAGCGCCGGTCGGCCCAGGCGATGGTGCTGTGCATGGGTTCGGTGATGAACTTCCTGCTGGCGGTGGGCATCTTCGTGGTGATGGGGACGACGATAGGGCGGGCCGTGTCCGAGAATCGCATAGACCAGGTGATGGATAAATCGCCAGCCCAGGAAGCAGGGCTGCTGCCGGGCGATTGGATCGTGGGCGCCAATGGGAAGACCACACGGTCCGTTGCGAAGATCAGAGATGTGATCACGGCCAGCCCGGGCAAGCTGGTCGTGCTTGATATCGAGCGCGGCGGCAAGCGCCAGGCCGTTCGCATCACGCCCCGGGCCGAAACCGAATACGACGTCCGAGGTTTGAAAGCCCGGAAGGTGAGCGTCGGGCGGATCGGGATTGTCTTTGCATACCATCTCCAACCGATGGGGGTGGGGGAATCGGTGAAGGATGGGTTCCTCTTCATCTACGACATGGTTCACGTTCAGATCGCGGGCCTGGTGGGCATGTTGCAGAAGACCGTGCCCGCGGACTTCATCGGTCCCGTGGGAATGGCCGGCATGCTCTACAGTCAGGCGAAGGCGGGGTGGTCCGGCTTCCTGTGGACCTTCGCTCTGTTCACCACCGCGGTCGGCTTTCTCAATCTCCTACCCATCCCTCCTCTGGATGGCAGCCGGCTGGCGATCCTCGCCGTCGAGGGCATCCGGGGCAAGCCCTTCGACCAGAAGAAGGTGTTCGTGCTCCATTTGGTGGGCTTCGCACTGTTCTTGGGCCTCGCCGTCATCATCGCCTACAAGGACGTCATCAGGCTCCTGGCCCAGAGGAGCCCGTAGCGGCGTGGGCGCAAGCAACAGGCCCTAAGAGCAGAAGGGAGCGCAGCCGACTGGCTGGGCTCCCCTGTCTTAGACGGTGGGGGGCGCGGCGGCCCTACCTCAATGCCGGCAAGCTCGCCGCCGCCACCGACTGGCCGACGCGGCGGGCCTTCTCGTCCGGCAGGTTGACGGAGACCGACTTCGCCAACTCCGGGAACTCGGTCTGCAGCACCTCTCGGCAGCGCGCCATGATCGCATTGCCGCCTTCGCCGGAGGTGACGCGGCCGAGGATGAGCACGTGGTTGAGGTCATAGTAGCTCTGGTAGTGGGCGATGGCATAGCCGAGGTAGACGCCGATGGTCTCGAAGATCAGCGCCGCGCGCTCATCACCCTCCGCGTGCAGCTCCTGCACTGACTCGAGTTGATCCGCCGCGCTGAGTGACTGGTCTATCGTGATGCCGGCCGCCGGTGCCAGTCGGAACACTGCCTGCTGAGACAGATACTGCGCGCCGCAGCCGAGATCGCCCGACCACTCGTCCGCGGGCGCGTTGGGCGCGTAATCTATAGGAACAAACGCCAGCTCGTCCAGCCACTTGGTGACATTGCCCTCACGGTTCACATATCCGCCGGCCTCGCTGGAGCCGAGGGCGATGCCGAGGATGGCGTTCACCCCCAAGGACATCGAACCGGCCAGCGCGGTCACCTCGCCGTCGTTGATCACCTCGAAGGGGATACCCCACTCCTTGGCGATGCGCGGGAACAGCCCGCCGACCTGCTCGTCGAAGATCTCCTTCGGTACCCCGCGGAACAGCGAGGCGATGCGCACGCGGTTGTTGATGACAATCCCGGCCGAGCTGCCGCCGATGGCATCCACGCGGGGCATCTGGGAAGCGGCTCGGTGCAGGCCGGACATGATCTCGTGATAGTGATAGGTGGGGTCCTTCTGGTTACGCGGGTCCCACTGCACCTCTTCGCTGAAGATCGCCTCGCCCTCCACCACCGCGCTCACCTTGCGGTCGCTGGCGCCGAGGTCGAACCCGATCCGGTAGCCGTCGAGGTGCCGGCCCAGCGGGATGGCGCCCTCATTCGCGGGCGGCACCTTGTCGGGGTGGATGATCTCCACCTCAAACGGTCTCTCATACACCTGCGGCCAGAAATTGTAGTCGAAGGCCCGCAGACCCTTAGGGGTGTAGGCCTGCTGGATGAACTCGCCGATGCTGCGAGGGCCTCCGATGTAGGCCTTATAGCCGCCGCGCTGCCAGAGCAGGAACCTGACCGCGCGTTCTGCGTACCGCAGGTTCGCCTCCGCCTTCGGATGGCCGGGAGGCAGCACCTGGGTTCGGTAGAGATAGCGGGTGCCATCCGCTTGCTCGGTGGCGATGACCAGCGGCTCGCCGCCTGCTGCCTCCACATCGGCGAGAAAGGCACGCGTGAACAGCGCGCCGGGGCGGAATCGTTCGTCAAGAGGTGGGCTTACGCGTGGTTTGATGTCGTACGTCATGGCTCTTGGCACCTCCCCCTTCCGCAATCGGGTATCAGCTCAGAACTGCTGATTCGGGGAAGGGCGGCCAGGTCCTTCTCGGGGCAATCAGGCTTCGGCCGGCCCCTCTGAGGTGGGCAGGGGTATCTCCACCCACGCGCCGGTGCTGTTGGAGCGAACCACCGCGTCCATTATCCTCAGCACGCCGGCGCCGTCGGCGAACGTCGCCACGCACTCAGGCTTATCGGCGCCTTGCAGGTAGCAGACGATGTCGCCGAACATTCTGGCGAGCGCCTGCTCGGAGCTGGGGAAATGCTCCTTGCCGGGAAGCGCGAGTTCGCTCTTCCGGCCGGAAGCGGAGGCCGCCACGAAGGTGACCTTGGGTTCAAACGCCCCCTTGCCCTCCAGCCATTGCAGCAGGGAGGGAGACTCGTACACCAGCGTCCCCCGCTCCCCCTCCACCTCGATGCGCTGGTCGCGCTTGGCGTTCCAGGAGAGATTGGCGCTGCCCACGCCCGCCTCCGCGAACTCCAACAGAGCGTAGCATTCGTCGGGCACATCCACCGGCCGCATCCGCCCCCCCGCCTCCGCCGGTCGCTCCTTCACGAACGTGCGGCACCGGCCCAGCGCCCGCCGCACCGGCCCCGCCCACCACATCAGCAGATCAAAGACGTGCGCGCCGAGGTCGGCCACTACGCCGGGGCCGGAGAGCTTGCTCTGGAACCGCCACCGCAGCGGCTCGAGCTTCAGGTCAACGCCCCAGCTCGCGCGCAGGCCGATGATCCGGCCCAGCCGGCCGTCAGCTATCCCTTGCTTCATTGCCGCCGCGGCCGGCGAGAAGCGATAGGGAACGAAGGTTACGTGGCGCAGCCCCCGCGCCTCCGCCTCCCGGAGCAGCGCCATCCCCTCCCCGCCGTCGAGCGCCAGCGGCTTGTCGCAGATCACATGCTTGCCCGCCCGCAGGGCCGCCTGCACGTACTCGGCATGGGTGCTGTTGGGCGTAACCACCGCCACCGCGTCGAGCCACGGCAGCTGCAGCAGATCCTCGTAGGCGCGCGTCCAGAAGGGGATGGCGAATTCCTCCGCCATCGCCGCCGCCCGCTCCGCGCGCCGGCTGAACACCCCGACGATCTCCACCTCCGGATGCGCTTGCAGGCCCACCGCGTACTTCGCCCCGAACCCCGTTCCCGCAATCGCGATGCGCAGCTTCTTGGTCACCCGCTCGCTCCCGGCGGTAGAGGCGCACGGCCGTGCGCCCCAGCTTGCTGACTCGCATTATAGCAAGAGACGCCGCACAAGAGAAGGCTTGCGCCGCCTGGGGCGCCTACGCCCTGCCGGCAACCGCAGAAACAGGCAGGAGCATCGTATCAGGCTATGGAAGCTCACCTGCGTCGGCGGGGGCGGTTTCGGTGTTCCGCAGCCCGCCGCGACGGCGAGCTGCCCAACATCAACCGCCGTGCAGAGGCGAGGAGGATCTATGGGTACCAGATGTAGCGCGCTGTTGCTGCTGATTGCGGTGTTGTCGGTACTGGTCTTCGCGGGCGTGTCTCAGGCTGCGGCCCCAGTCATCCAGAGCGTGTGGGTTGACCGCGGCCGGGACACGGATGCCCCCGACTGGGCTTGCTATCATCAGAAGGTGCAGGTGATCGCAAGCGACTCGGATGGAGCGGGCGACATTGTCGGCGTGGAGATAGATGATCCCGCAGGCGGCGTTCACTACATCGCCATTTGCGACGGCCAGGGATGGCCAGTGGACGCCAATACCGTCGGCTGCGAGTGGTCGGAATGGGGGCTGCTGTCTCCGCCGGCCGCGGGCGTCTACAGTGTGACTGTGTGGGACTGGGATGGTAACTCGGACAGCTTGACCACGGTCGCCGCCCCGGAGGTCTCCGAGGTGCGGCCGGAGCTGCTCACCCCGGTCATGGACAGCGTCATCTACGACACCCGCCCGACCTTCGAGTGGACTGCCGGCCAGCCCGGCTCCTGCTATGGCATCCATGTGGAGGAGGAGGGCACGCTAGGTGAGGTCTGGTCGGCCTGGGTGGGCTATCAGACCAACTGCCTCTACCGCTTCAACGAGTCGGACCCGGTGGAGGAACTCCAGCCGGGCCACTTCTACTTCTGGAAGATCGAGTCCTACAGCCTCATCAACGCCGGCGACCCCGACCCGCGCGTCTGCATCACCAACGGCCAGTTCACCCAAGGCCGCTTCACGGTCTACGAGGCGTGGCCGGAGCTGCCCGCGCTGACTGGGAAGATCGCCTACATGAGCACCTTCTGGGGAGACAATTCCCTGCCCCATGAACAAGGCGGCCCGATTTTCGGGACTTCCTCAATCCTGAGTTACAGCACCGATCCGGCGACCCGCGTGTGGCTGGGCCCGGTGGGCGCGGCGTATCCAGACTGGGCGAGCTGCCCGGAGTGGTCGCCTGACGGGGCCAAGCTCATGTACTCGATGGGACCAGGCATCTGGGTAGACAAGTTCGACGGCAATCCGCCAGCGCAGATTCCGGGCATCTCTGGGGGCGACTGCCGGTGGGCGCCGGACGGGCATCGCGTGGTGTACACCGTGTGGAACGAACCCAATGAGTACACCTGGCCGTGGGGCAACACGGACATCTGGATCGCCAACGACGACGGGACTGGCGCCTACCCGCTGGTGGCCAGCTATGAGTATATGGAGCGCTGGCCGGTGTGGTCCTCGGACGGGCTTTGGTTGGCCTATGGCAAGGCCTCCTCTGGGGGCGACTGGCTGTGGCTGGTCCGATACGACGGAACGGAGGATCATCCGCTCGTGGCCACCGGAGTGGAAGGCTATCCTGGCTATGAAGTGGACTGGGTCGGCTGGGAGGCGTCCTGGTCCCCGGATGGACAGAAGATCGCCACCGTCTTCAGCGCCAACGACGGACAGGGCAACTGGTTCCAGGGTGTGGGTGTGATCTCCCGCGACGGCGGGATGATGAAGCCCGTGTTCCTGGCTCCGAATGAGGTGATCTGCTGCGCGCAACCGCATCTCCCGCAGTGGTCGCCGGATGGCACCAAGATCGTGTTCAACTCGGGCCATCACATGGATCCGGCGGACCTGCCGGCCTGGGGTGAGTTCAGCACCGGGCCGGAGCTATGGCTGGCCAATGCTGACGGTACGGGAGAACCAGTGCGCCTGACCTACAACTACTCCTATGACCACTATGTCTCTTGGTGGGCCCCCAACACCACCGCCGGAGAGGACGTCTCAGTTTCCAAGGGCGACACCACCGTCACCTTCGACAACATCACCGAGACCGGCTCCACCAGCGTCACCGTCTTCAACGAGCCGCCGGGGCCGGATCCCGGCGGGTTCACCTTCCTTGGCGACTACTGGGAGATCAACACCACCGCCGAATTCACCGGACCCGTCACCATCGAGATTCACTACGATGACGCGGACGTGCCCGGCGGCGAGGAGGAATGGCTCGCCCTCCTCCACTGGGAGAACGGCGAGTGGGTGGACATCACCGTCCGGCCCATTGACACCGTCAACAACATCATCCGCGGCCAGTGCACCAGCCTATCGCCGTTCGGCGTGGCTTTTGGCCCTCAGTTCCAGGGTCTGCTGCAGCCAGTGAACAACGATGGGTCCTCGGTGTTCAAGCTCGGTCGCACCGTGCCCATGAAGTTCCAGCTCGTCGCTCCTGGCGGGGCGTATGTCACCGACGCAGTCGCGCGACTTTATGTGGCGCAAGTCTCCAACCAGGTGGTTGGCACCTACCAGGAGGCGAGCAGCACCGGCCAGGCCGACTCCGGCAACACCTTCCGCTATGACCCCGCCGCGAACCAGTATATCTTCAACTGGGGCACCAAGGGACTGGCGAAGGGAACCTGGGTCGTGCAGGTTGTGGTGAACGATCTGGTGGCGAAGGAGGTGCTGGTTTCGCTGAAGTAGCTTTCACCCAGACAACGGCCGAATAGGACAGCATCGGGCGCCCCCCTGATCCGGGGGCGCCCCCAACTCGGGG